>Ga0179591_1345811_pt1 | contig 16186 bp, 12 predicted proteins | sample CZOMad2_1_08_16f_FD_182891 | JGI IMG/M metagenome (GOLD analysis project Ga0179591, IMG submission 182891) | Vadose zone soil fungal communities from Angelo Coast Range Reserve, California, USA - CZOMad2_1_08_16fungal (PacBio error correction) | ecosystem: Environmental > Terrestrial > Soil >...
GGGAAAAGCAGCGGCAGTAATTAAATAAAAAGCGAAACCGGGGGAGCCGGTTCAATCCAAACAACGCCTCTATGTTCCGCGCCGTTCCGAGGAACTGAGAGGCCTGGCGCGTCATCCGGAGAAAAGGGGACCAGGGACCGGTTCACCGCCTTCACTTAAAAATCAAAATCTGACTCGAGATGCGACGCTTTTTCCTAATCTGGCTGTTTGACGAAACGCTTCTCGGAGGCAGGGCGGAAGAAAAAAGTGGGACAACCCGCCGCATTCCTTGACGTCCACTGGCAAAGGCTGTTACGCCACTCGTCGGAAACCAGGAAAAAGTCCTGAAAGACACGGGACCCAACAGGGAGCCCGAACAGGTCCATTTTCAATTGTCACGGGAAAAAGGCTGGAAAGGCTCTGACAAAGACTAAATAGAACTTTGAAGCGGTCCTTTCCTGGAGGCAGGGGGAAAAACACATCCGACACCCTCAGGCGAAATTCCCCGCTTCTGAACACCCTTTGTAAGTTCTGGGACAGCACGCAACAAACACCCATACTCGAAAAGGACCTCAAACCAATCTCCAGTACTAGAAAAACCGTATCGATTGGGGTGAATAGACATGCGGGTCGAAAAAACAGAGGTAGCCTGGTAACGGGCCGGAACCGGTTCGTACCCTCTGATGTGTGTGTGGAAATAATGAAAACGATACCCACAGAACAAACAGAATGCAGTTTTCACCGAGAAATCATAATGGACTCTTCCGCCGAGATGAAGCTGATGTAGTGAATCAGGGCGCAAGGACCTGGCGGGGCTTTCAGGGTGAAGAGAGGGTCGCCAGTTCCGCTCGGGTTTAGAGCGGGAGGACCTCGTTACAATACTACGAGTAAGCAAAAAAAACGCCACTAAAAGGAGAATTTCGTGTTCTACTCGCGCACTACCAATTGACTCAAACCGAGGAAGACGGTGCGCATCAAAGAGAATCGATAACGTAAGACCTCTCGTTTTCATGCGAGGGGGACTTTCTCGCTTGAGACCGCCGCAAGTCCTACGTCTAGGCAACAGAAGGCGCTATGCACGCGACGTGGTGAACGAGAATTGAAACCGAGACGGATGGCCGAGCGACCTTGTTCGCACGGTGAGGATGCAATTTTGGGCTTACAAACGCAGTAAAAAGCGAGCAGCCAGACGGCATTGGAAAAGCGGGGAAGAATTTCGCGGCGGCTACGCGTCTTCCACCCTCCTCCGCGAGGCTCGGACCAATTGCGTCGTGGGCCGATCAGGTCCAAAAAAACCACCCCATCAGGTGAGCGTGGTCGACTCGGATCTAGGGCGAAAAATCTCGTGGTCCGCTGTCCGGTCATAACACGCAGGAAGAATACTCTGGCTTAAGCTTTGCACGCTTTCTAGAGTACACACCACTCGAGGATCCCTTGAGTCAGGGATTTTGCTGGCGCCGAAATTTAATGCTCTCTTCTTGAAGAATCGTGAAAAGGCCACCTAAACGCTTGGATGGCTAGCGCCAAGAAACATCTGGGACGACTGAAACGGAGGTTTCTCGAGTTTTTGGCAAAACCGGGCGAGGTGGACGAAATTACCTCAACAGATCGGCATCGACGCACGCGGCCATCCCGACGTCAACGTGACACGCACCTCATCGTCAAGGTGAAGCATGATTTGAGCAAAAAGAGGGAAGCCCACCAGTCACTCACAATATCGTTACAATAGGATACAGGGGTACCGTCGGGGGGGTATCGGAGAAAAATGAAAACTGCAACAAGGAGACCGGGCTGGGGGGAGGGATTTAGTGATCTCGAACCAAGTGGGGTCGCTTGTTCGATCCGTCTCGGCACCGAAGCAGATAGGCTACCAAATTGTTCCTCAACTAAAGGGGGGTAGGTTAGGGAACTGGAGGAGCTTGATGGGACTTGTTTGAAACTGAGGGGAGAAGCCCACAAGCGATCCTCTTCTAGTAAAGAACTTGTGCACTACAGGACTACGGTCTGCCCCGAAATTATCAGGGAGCAAATCGGGGTGGATGTTATGGAGACCGCGCTTTAAGATAGCCCCGAATATGAGGAGGAAAACTGGTGTAACAAGAAAGGGCAAGCGAAACGTATTTATGAAATCGAAGAAGTAAAAAAGGTCTCCTGCTCGCCCCCAACCCTAAATCAAAACATGTAAAGCTACTATGGAGGGCCACGCAAAAATGTCAAGGCCTATATTGGGTGGGTCGGACTCAGGCCAACGGGCGTCTTCCAAAAACCGCCCGTATTCGCGGACAATAGGGAAAGATCGGAATGCAAAAGCGTCTACATCTGAAAAATGCTGGAACGACCCAGGGGGTTGCCAAGGCCTGTTGTGGATGCCGGAATCACCGCAGGAGAACCAGGGGCCAAGACATCTCATTAAAAAAAGGAAGCGGGTACGAACCAGCGGTGGGTCCGGAAGATGGATAGAGCCAAGCCTTCGGGGGCACGGCTGAAGGGGGATGCGAAGAGGCGAAGCCGAGCGTCTAGGTCTATGGGGTGATAGAAAAACCGTCAGCGACCACAGGCAGAACAGGAGGATTGGCACGATATTTCTTCGATGAAGAACGGTAGATCTGGGTGGACGTGGACTTACGGATGTTGGGTCCCATCTCAAGAGGATCCACAGCCGGGCCCGGGGAAGCGATGCTAGGAAGAAGTTTTCGAAAGGAAACGGCTGGGGCTTTGCTCAGGAAGACACAGCTAGCACCGGGGGGATCAAGGGGGACCCGGAGAAAAGGCCTCCCAAGTCGATCTTCATTATGAAGGGTAGCGGGGGGGATCGCATCGGATGAGTACGCGAGGAAGGGATCGACAGAATCATAAAGAGCCAGTTAGTCTGGAAAAAAGGGGAGGCCGAAAAGGCTGTTTGGCGGGGTCAGGTTTGCGGCGTTGTCAAGGTGGTGTGAGGATCATCGTGAAACAACTTAGTCACGATATGGCAGGGCAACACACAAAATTAAATAGATATGGATGTCTATATCGCAACGTCGTGGGGGCTTTGGAATAGGCAAACCACCTAACAAGAAAGTACGAGAGTAGCATCAAAAGTTGTTCGGAGACGGGGCTCTGTCACCGGGACAACTCGACAATGGCCTAAAGCTCTACTCCGACGCGCTTACAGATTCGAGGCGAGACAAAGCAAGCTTACCCGACAAAAGAAGACAAGTTTATGACAGGCCACGACTGGGCGGTAGCTGGCCAATTTTCGCGGTCGACTACGGGCTAAAAGATGGGTTGGAAAAACTGCATGGGGACCTTTCTAGCGGGGGGGTGGGCTCGGGCTGCTGGATAAGGAGCCGATGGCATGGAGGAGTAACAGATGGAGATACCCTGTTCACCAATAATCGGAATGCAAAACGAAAACGGAGGGAGGGATAGACTTCTTAATTCATCGAAAGAGCCGGAAAATAAACTTGTGTCGTGGCCGCTGGGAGCGCCGGTGATCGTACCCATAGTCATCTACTCTCAGCGACGGAATGACGGAAGCGCGGGGGCCGACGAAAAAAGTTGGACTAAAACGAGCAGAGAGCGGCAAGAACTGAAGGTGAAGCCACGGACGCTTGGCCATTTACGGACCAGTGGGACGGGAGGTGACGGGGCTCTGACAGCCGTGGGCAATGCTTTCACAACGTGGAGAGAATTTAGGATGTTTCGGATATATGCTAGGGTAAAGGAGAAATTCCGTGGGTCGTGGATAATTTGGGAAAGAAAGGGGGAGAGGGAAAGAAGGTGGAGGAAGTATGATCCAGCGAGGGAACGTTTCGAGGACGTGGCATAAATCAGCGCTATCTTCGAAAAACTTGGGGCTTAGGTAAGGGTATCCAGTGGGACGGCAAGGAGAATTGGTATACCTGGGTCTAACTCTAAGAATGGGCCACCATCTGTATGCGATTGCCCGTGAGTTCCGACCGCCGCCAAAGGGGGAGGCGAAGGTAACATGGGTACAAAAGGAGGGGAGAAAGAAAAGCAAAGAGATCTGGCAAACAGTCCTCTAGAAAGGAGCCGAGCGGGCAGTGCACAAGCTTCGGGGAAGGGGATCGCAGCGGGGAAACGAACGACCGACTCACTAAGTAAAAAAATAGGGAAAAAACCGGCAATCTAGGACCACACGGTTGTGCCGGAACATGGGGAGACGATCCGTAGTAGTGGCCGCACGCCAGTCGAAGCAGGACACTACTTACAACCGTCGTCCCCTAGACCTCCTTTGGGGAGAAGGAAGGTAACTCTAACAAAGCGGTAACCGATTGGATCGTGCATCGATGGGGAGGCACGATGGAGTTGGGTATTGACTCGGGGCGCAGAAACTGGTGGCAGGGGAAATCAGGCCAAAGGTGCGAAGGGATCTTGATGCGATGGGGCAAGCGGGACGTCGATGGCCCGAAAATTCTCGCTAGTGAGAAAACCGACCAAAGGGGGGGGGGGGTTTTTAGCTCGACACGAAAAGTTGTGGCTGGCAAGCTGGCCCGTAGCCGAACAAACAAGCTTTGGACCTGATTCCATTCAATAAGGAAAATCTAGAGAGAGGCATCCGGCCATCCATTCGACAGGCGCCTGGGGTTTTTGTACACAAACTCAGGGAATAGCAGCGGATAACTTCGCATCTCTGTTAACAAGCGGTGGGGGGAAGGAGGTTACGACGTATTAAGGGAAAATGGACCGTCCAGGTTTCGGGTAAGTGCCGTACCCAAGCCGGCCTAGGGAGGTCCTGTCTCAACTAACTCACGAGAACAATTGAGAACTAAGCCTTACGTAGGCTTGGGGCATGCCCTTTAATAGAGCGTAGAAATGACCGGGAGTCCATATCTTAGGGGTCACACGGAGTGGGGGGATGATGATCGGCTGCGCGTTAAAATCAGAGTCTAAATATACCTACCGAGGAACTATCGCGAAGGGCAATTGCGAGTGAAGTAGGGAGCCTAAAAAACTTCGGGAAGAAATTATTCTAAAAGTCAAATTGGGTGGTTCTGCGGTTCGGCTCGGAAGGCAGCAAGTGAAGGCTCAGCAGGACACATAGGCAGTGCCGACTAGGGTTACTGATAAAAACCTCTCAGGTTCACACGATTTAGTGGACGGACAGTAGAAATCGGGAGAGGGCACCGTGCGTATGGTAGGGGCCTATGCAGCGCGCTGGAAGGAGGGAATAATATCAGTCGATTTGGGAGACGTCGTCGATGGGAAGCAAGGCTCTCAGGGAGCAAACAAAGAAAAGATTAATCTCGCGATTGTTGTGATGGGGGAACCGGGAAGGAAAAAAAGGAAGGTCTGGGGGTGCTGGTATCCTTTATTTGGAACACATCCTCGAGGGGTATCGCGCTAAAACATTTTCCTGCTTTTTACTTAGCCGGGGGGGTGGGGGCGGAAAAAGGGGAGCGGGCACAGTACGAACGGCTTTCAGGAGGCCGGAAAATGTTCCCGACGTAAGGGGGTCGATGTCTTCTACAGCTTCAAAGTGGACACCCGATTAGCGCGGGACATTAGATTTGAACAGGGGAGAAGACGGTCAAGGGACCTCGTGCAAAGGTCCTCGTCAGGGGACGTAAGCCTGATAGGAAACCATGAAGAACCCATGTCGTGACGCCGAGTCTCATGTTTCCAGTGTGAAGAGGAACGGAGTGGGTACGTCCTCAAGGGGCCCATTGAACGGAAAGTGAATAGATCGGGGGGGGAGAAAATCCTGAAGCTTCGAATGCTCGAGAAAAGGGTTCCGGGGGCTTTGATCCAGAACTGCCGACCCCACGCGTCCAGCGTGCGACTCGAGATTTATGTGGACCGGTCTAATGGTAACCACGCGACGCTGGGAAGGTTAAGCAACAAGGAGGCTCCCCCTGAACGAAGTCTTAACTCGGTGTGTCAGGAACAACTGAAGGCTGAGAGCCGCCCAGGAATCGGAGAAGCCCAGCAGCTGCTTGAGCTATCAACAACAACACGAGAGGGTACCTAGCGAGATAACAAGGCAGTCGAAGACCGGAACTTCAGAGCGACTAAGGAGGGGGGTATATGGGATAACAACGACCCACAAACAAAAACCAAAAACCCCAACCCTATATTCCGAAAACGGATAAGGCTGGATGGCTCACTCATCGACTAAAAGTTGTAAAGGGAGCCGTCACCGTCCGAACGGCAAACCGATCGGATACTAGAATGGCAATCAGGGAGGGTACATTGTAGGAAACGCTATCGAGCAGGTTACATTATGGTAAAAACAGAGACATTCCTTGCTGACCGGGGGAAAAGTCTAAACCGAAAAAGGGGAAACAAGAAGGGAAAAAAAGGACCAAAGTCCAAATCTATGGACATCTCAACGACAGGGTGTGCGGGAATGTGTTAGAAAAAATGAACCAAGGACGGCCTTGAAAAGCGGCCGTGTTAAAAGAACAAAGAAGAACCCTGAGTTATGTCTTCCTCGAGGGGGGGGGGAAAGGGGAAGGGTAATCAGGAAATCATCCCATAGATCTTTAGAAAATATAGAGATAAAATAAGAAAATAAAGACCCGACGCGGTTATGGGAGAGTGGCGAGGATGTCAACATTCACTCCCAAAAACCCTTGGGAACACCTTTTGAGCGCGCAAGAACTCGTCGGAAGGTGTGACAGAAGACGGATACATCCCAGGAATTTTAGAGACAGCATTCGAAAGAGCAAGAGAAGAGAATAAAGGATGCTGTGGGAGACGAGAGAAAGGAAACATTCAGAATGGGGGCAACAGAGCTGTCTCCTACCATAAGGAAATCAATGACAACAGTCTGTCAACAATAATTACGCCTGAGAAAAGACAGCGCGTTTGAGACTCTGAAAGCACCTAGGGGTGGTCAACTAAACTTGAGACCGCGGGCGTGGCGCATACAATCTAAAAGAAAAAAGAAAAGAAAGAGTTGGAAATGCATTACTTAGTCCTGGAAAGGAGAAGCGACGAGAAGTCCACAGTACTTTGCTTCTACTATAGAGCTACGGGGGAAAGGCGCGAGTAAAGCGCGCTAGTCAGGGGAAGGACGGGGGGGGGGGGCTATAATGCCGTCCAAGGCATTTTAGCAGGCCTGCTGGTAAAAGAAAGCTCGCCGAACGGATCAATTACAGCTGATGTCGACATTCCCCCTTAGAAAAAGGGAGAAATTGGGGGGAGAACAGGGCGAGTTACGATCATGAATCGAGACCCTTGGAAGGCGCTGAACAACCAAGATCGAAAGGGTCCATGTTTGGATTAACTTGAGGAGTAAAAGCGCAGCCGCTGGCAGGGCCATAAAACGGTCCTATCCCGAGGTATACCACACTAAAGCCGGATAGGTTCTGTCCAGGGTTGCCTCGGCGATGCGGCTAGGTGAAATTTTGTCAAGAAGGCAAGCTTGGATTGGAGACGTCGTCCTTTTTGGTGCACAAAACCCGGCCCTTGCTTCAAAAAGAGGTGTCGATACGGTGGGAAATAATGAATAACCACTGAGAAATTTGAGGCATCTGCGGGGTGCTTCGCTTCCAAGCCATCGCGACCGTAAACGCCACATACAATCGGCAAGGGGGATTAGGTCTGGACCCAAAAAAAGGGTGGGGAGAACAAGTTCACTCAACAATCAGGGTGGGGGGAAAGGAAAGGAGAAAAGATCGGAAGAAGGGAGGGGGATGAGGATAAAGGAGGCCGAACTCATTCAATAGAAAGGGGGTTTAGGTGGTATCACAGGTGGAGAAAAAGGGTGTAATGTTGGAGGGGAAAGAATAAGGATTGAAAGCCAAGCTACTTGACTAAGAGAAAGAGATCCAAGATGTTGGGGGGCATTCCAGGGTGGGTCAGGGAACGGATGAGAGGTTGCGGCAAAAAGTAGGGTATTTTGCGATTGGTAACGGGCAGTCTATCACAGCGAGATCAACAGACACCAGATCGCACTTGGGGGGAAAAAAGACTTAAGTAATCCATGCCAGTATCGCAGAGGCCTTGGAAGCAACGAAAGCGAGGTGATTGGTGGTCCTAATACTAGGGAATAGGACCGCGCAGTCTTCTGCGGAGGTCGGCTAACAAAAAAAACATTGAATCGAAAATAAAACCGAGCTTGTTAAATGGCTGATAGGGAGTTATTAGACTTCTCGCACCAGAAAAAAAGGACGGGGCTGCGCTCAGGAGGGAGGGGGTCAACGCAAACTTTCAAGGGCATCATTAGGGCGGGTCAACCTCCTCATGCGTTCAACTTAAAACAAAGATCCGCCACCACGAGGGGCTTAAAGAAGGGAAGAGAGGTCAGAAAAAAGAGCGAACTCGATCACCCTGGGTAAACCTGGAAAGATCGGGGGGGGGAGAAGGGCAAATCCCCGCCTTCGAAACCAGTAAAATCGCAAATCCGCAGGATAGAAGGAGCGTCTTTGACGGCAATTAATCCGCCGGCGAGATCCCGGTGAAATAGAACAAGAGTTCCAGGCTGAAGGAAAAAATGAGACGTGTCAGGCGTATCTTCAGAATGAGGAAGGTGCTGGATGACGAAAGGAGAGACGTGACCACGGTCCACCTCAGCTTCCTGGGTCTGACGAGGAAGGAAAAGAACGTTAGGGGTCAATGAGTTTTGGAGTGTACTTCACGGGTGGGGAGAAAAGAGCTCAAATCGGGAATCCACCGCGGGGCCAGAACCGGGACTTCAGCACATCATAGAAAACCATGACGCTTGTAAAAGAGAACATTATTACTCAAAAGGGGCGTAGGGAAGGACCTAAGATGAAGGCACGCGTAAGCCCACAAATAGGCGGAAAGGGAGGGACGGGAGCGTAAGTCTCGCCTCGAAGGAGACTTAAGGCGCGCTTGGGAGAACTACGAAGCACCCATTGAGGGAATGCGGTAGAAGGTCAGCAAGGAACAGGTGTCCTTTCGGTGTTAGGGGGGGTCATGTGGGGTGTATGGAAGAAAACATGCAAGGCAGGATAACCTCTCTAATAACACCAAGAAAAGGGTGATGGCGACGAATGGATTCGATCCCGCAACACCACTACCCAAGCGCAATGGGAAACAAAAAACTGGTTCGGGGAGACGGGATCGTAACTCGACCTGACTCATGGGACTTGGAGGGGGAGAAGAAAACGAGAGTGAACAGTTATCACTGTATTGTCCTCGCGGACAAGGCCCCGACATTCCTGACGATTCGCAATTGGGTGGGCGTCCGTTGTTCATGGAGAGGGACCTAAAGGGATAAAGGTGGGGGGGAGAAGTTGGATTCCAGCTACAACGATGGGCCAAAAAAGATGATTTTCTAGGGCTCTCTGAAGAGAGGAGGTGTCACACGATGGGGAGTCTTTTAAAAAAAAATACGTCTTAAGGGAACGAACAGGGGCGCCTCTAAACTTGGTCTTTGAATCTTAGAGAAAAAAAGAAAAAAGAAAAAGAGGGCGGACTGATGTTTCTCACGATTTAGCCGGTTGGCGGGAACGCCGACATAGAGGAAGCGGAATTCAAGTAAGCCTTGTTTACTCGGTGTCGAGGTAAGAATAAGGACTTCTTTAGATAGATAGGTGGGCATTCTATTGTACTTTGGGCAATTGAGGGAAGTCAGGTGAGTGGGAAGGTCGTACTTACACAAAACAATAGACATTGGGGGGATGGGAAAGAAGGTGAAAAAATTCGGTTCGGACTTGGGTGCTTACTAGAATCATAGGGTAATAGCAAGATCGAGGTTGCGTGGTGCCTAGGTGGGGGAAAGAAACCTTGGGGTTCGCAGAGGTTTAGAAAAATCAAAAGATGAAACTCAGAGGAAGGGGACGTTCGTGAGGACATAACCAGACGGATAAATGGTCAAAGGAAAGGGGGGCTATCCAAGGAGGAGGGCATGATCAACTTCTCTCTAAGTTGCCACTGCTTCTTAGATTGGAAATGGGATAGGACAAAGCCGACGGAAGCAGCCTCCTGGGGACCCATTAATTCACCATAAATGAACGAAAGCTAGGGGGCAACAAGAATATTAGAAAGGGAATACGTCGTATGGCAAGGGGCTCTTTTTTCAACGGCAAACGTGGGGGGAGAGACGGATGGGTGCACCTACAGGATCTCTTCAAGTCAAAAAAAAAAAAAAGGGTGTGGAGGGGAATGGTGGGGGGGGGGGGGGAAGGGGGTGGGGAGTTTCCAACAATCCGCAAAACCAAAAAAAAACCTCCCACACCACAAAAAACCCCCCAACCCCCCACCCAAACCCAACAAAAAAACCAACCCAAAAAAAAGAAAACCAAACCAACCCAAACACCAAACCCCCCCCCCCGCCCCCCAAAGACCCCCCCTCCCCAACCCACACCAAAGAAGCCAAACACCACCAAAACCACAAAAAACCCTCCACCCCAACCCAAAAAAGAAAAAAAGCACCAAACAACCCCGCACCAACCCCTCTCTCATAGTCACCCACAGACAAACGTGGCAAGGAAAGGAATAGGGCAGGGTCACTACAACAAAAGGAACACACTACGTAGGGAAAAAAATGAAACAGGAGAAGGAACGACGATTGTATAGAAAAGAGGGAAGTGTAGTGGGCCTGGAAGGTCTAAAGGGGCTGAAAATCAGGAAAAATCTGTCCCTACGAGTGTATCAGTAAGGGATAAAGGTCCTAAAAAGTTCTAAAAAGGGGGCAGAAGAAGGTTGAAAAAGGGAGATCTTTAATGAGGTAATAATATCGGGCGTGATGGGAATGGGGGATGAAAACAGTGGGGCAGTAGCACATTCTCAATCTCTTCGATGTGAAAACCAAGTAAAAACCGGTGGGGGGTCTGGGGCGGATCACCGGTCCAACTTCTAACCCCCTTTGAAGAAGAAATCGGGCCAACCAGATGAAAGAACATAGGAAAAGGTTAAAGTGTCGGACTTTCACCACTCCAGTTGTAAATGGAAAGGGGCAAGAGGTTCGTAGTGGGGCGGATGCAGCAACGTACTAAGGGGGGCCGGGTTCGGGCCTGGCAGTCAGGGCTTGGGGGACGAAAAATGGGGAGAGGCTTGGGGAAATTTGTAACCAGGGGAAAAATCAGGTTGCAAGAATTCTTTTGGTTGGGTACCGAAGCGGCAAAGGGCATGATGTCTTATATGTGGGGGGCAGGTGGAGGTAGTCACTTTAAGGGGGGGGGAGGGGGGTCGTCATTAAAATGTTTATTGATGCTAAGAAAAAGACTCTGAAGGCGGTGGTCCAAGGGGGGGAAGGGAGGGGGGGGCACTTTGCTCCACGAGGAAAAAGGGGTCTACCGAATGATGAAACTAAAGGGGCGTTCTAAGAGTTGGAGAGATTTAAGGGGGGGAACTGAGGAAAAGACTGGCAACAGAAAAGCCTACACGACATTGCCCGCTGGATGAATGGAAAAAAAATTTTGAAGAAGAACACATCATGAGAGAGAGAAAAGTAGCCAAAAAAAAGGGCAGTGACCAAGGGGGAAAGAGCCTAGATAATGTCCAAAAAGTGCAAACCCGTCGGGGTTCAAACAAAAAGACACCATTTCTCGATCCTGCAAAAAAAGCTCCAGGAAAGAGTCGAAAAGGGAAAAGCGCCAAAACGTCTGTCGTCAAGTTCAAACTTTCGTCACCTACTTCAAACACCCTGTTAGACCGTGAGAGGGGGAAAAAAAAAAGTGAAAAATCAACAGGTGGGGGGAGGGAATGGTTTGCTTCCACACACCCGGGAGGGGAGTCCGTTAAGGGGACCGAGTCTAGGGTTACCAGTTAGCCAAAAAAGAAGTTGGTTCTATGGGAAGCCAAAATGAAGACCGTTGAACGGATGGGAGAAAAGAAAGGATGGGGAAAGTTCCCTGTTGAGGCAGAAAATATGCGAGAAGTGGCGGGGAGCGCGGCTGTGGGGACACCCGTCAGACCAGAAGTAACCAGGTGACAATAGAAATTCTGGGGACAGGGAAGCAATAAAGAAGGAAAAAGTAAGGGGGTAGTGCGTAGAAACAACTGGCTCAGATTATTTTGAGAGTTTAGAAACTTCACGGAATAGGGCACAGGTCAATAGTGGGATGTAACATTTAAAAGAAAGGGGGGGAATTCCAAAACGTTGGGGGAAAAGAAAAAAGCGCGAAAGGGGAAAAATCACCAGAAGGTCAGAAATAACCAATTTGGACAACCGTTTGGAGGGTAAGGGAAAGGCGGAAGGGAGAACAACGCAAGCGGGCCGGGAGGGGTTTGGGGGGACCGCGAGAGGAAAAAGAAGGTGCAGGGTGAGCGAGGTGTGACATGGGGTCACTTGCTGTTGGGTCTCGGGCAAGAAAAAGGAAAAAGAACGACGGTGGACGCAACTGGTTTCAAAAAGGGCTCGGAAAAAATCCCTATAAGTATCCGGAATGAAAAACAGGAGAATCAAGAGGGGGGGGGAAAAAATGGGAACGGTATCGAAGTAGGGGGCCGCCCCCGCCTCACCCAAATGGGAAGGAAAAATAAGGGAGAGCTCAGCGAAAAGGCGTACAGAGGGCCAGTACAAAAAGCCCGTGGGGAAGGGGGAACGGACAGTTTTAAGGAACCCATAAAGGAGACCATACAGACCTAAACCACCTTTACCGCGACAAACGGTCCAAAGGTCAGGGAAGGGGTGGGGAACACATTCAACATAGGAAAAGGCAGGTAAAGTGCGGTCTCGACAAAGATTGATGAAGTGGGATGAGTCCCCACTTAAGGTCAGAGAAAAAAAAAGGCTACTGCAAGTCAAACTCTACAAAAGAATGACGCAGGGTACAGTTTTGAAAAGCTGAAAGAGGGGGGACAGAGGGGGGGGCTCCAAGGGTAGAAAACGGTGGAGAAACTGAAAATTCCCTAACAGGTCCAAAGGGCGTTCCAACAGGAAAAATACGTCAGGGACCAGGGGGGGAAAAAAAAGCTCTTGGGAAAGGAAACCCCTTAGAAGTCAGAAGGGTGGGCAACCTCGAAGGACGGAGGAGATCTCACCCCTGGGTGAGAAAAAATGAAAAAATTGTACTAAGAAAAACTAAATTTGGGAAACCAAACAACTTTTTGGCCATGATGATCAACACAAAGAAACCCCTCTAGAAAATTTGGATTTCACAAAAAGGAGGGTTTGAAAAAGAGAAAAAGGACATGTCGTGAAATGTATAGATCTGCAGACAAGTCTTGTGAAAAGACAGAACGCCTGAGAAAAAGGTTACACGGAGTGGTTCCTGGGGGAAAAACAGCATGGGCTGGAAAAAAAAACAGCTAACAACAAAAAAAGAGTCGAGATGTAAAAGAACAAGAAGTGAAAAGGGGGACCTAACGTTTCAAGCAGCTGTCGGCAACGTTTCATAAAGGAGAAAAAAAAAAACTACTTAAGGCCGATCAAGGGAAGGGATTACGAAAGAAATGGTGATAAAAGGGTTCGCACAGGCAAAGGGGGTCGGGAATCCACTCCCCTAATCTCTTCCAAAAGAGAAAACATGTCATAAACTAAGCTGAAAAACCCATTGAAACCTTGCCGACATTTAAAACCAAAAAGGCCAGGGGAGTCAGAAAAAGCAGTAGAGGACCCATTATCACGGACAAAAAAAGGGCGAAGAAACATTGGGGGTTTGGGTCCCCACCAAGGAAAAAACTTGAAAAGCTTGAACGGGGGACGGATGGGGAACTGATGGATAAGAAAAACCCCCGTCAACGGGGTCCGGGAAGAAAACTTCAACCTTGAACCGGCTGTAGGTAGGGGGGACCAGGGAAAATTGGTGTGAAAGGAACCCCATTAACTACTGTCTAGGAGATTTTCCAGGTCCAAGAGAGAATAGCGCGGCCGGAGACGTCCTCAGGAAAACTGACCCTCAATTTGAAGGGAACGCAGGGGGAAAAAACAGGGCAGGCTGGGGGTCTCAAAACACAAGCCGGGGTCTCTTGTCAACACGGAAGGAAGGTTCGGTCACCAAAAGGGAACAAGGGTATGGGGGACACGGAAAAGTGGAAAGAAAAAAAATGCAGGGAGAGTTTTGACGATGGAAGCAGTAAACGTTGGCGGAAGCCTAATACTGAAGCTTAAAAAAAAACTTTAGAAAGTAACATTGGGGGAGGGAGGGGCCGGGCCGAAGAAACTTCGTATACGGGTTGATAGCATGGGAATGGGGAAAGGCCCCTCAGAGGGTGACTGGCAGGAGGAAATTAAAAATTAGGGGGAAAAAAATTCAATCCAGTGGACGATGGGAACACACTGGGTAAAGTCTCAAAACAAAACCAGGTGTTAACAAAAGATCACAATGGGAGAGAGGGGAGTGAAAGAAAAAAATCCAGCGATAGGAGTTTATGAAAAAAAAAGGAATGCGACCCGGGCGAATCAAATAGAACAGAAGAATGAAAATACCTGGTGGTTTGAAAAAGGGAAAAAGGTGAAGTAAAGGGATTCAAATGGCGCGGTCAAAAAAAAAACTCGACAAAATCGCGCTGGGGGGGCAATCCCAATGCGGGGGGAAAGGCGACGGGGGAAAAAACCATAGGAAAACACTTTGAAAGATGGAGCAAGTCCGAAGTAAAAAATCCGAAAGTATCCGGTTGAGCTTAAAGAAGAACAAGGGGGGGCAACCCATCAGGGCAAGTCATTGGGGAACAGGGTATTCGTACACCTTGAACGGGCAAAAAAGCCAAGGCAGGGTGGGGGAAAAGGTTTTTCAACGCCACCTCGAGGGAAACCTCCTGTCAGGGGGGGCACACCACCACCGGAAATAGCGGGGGGGGAAGTAACAAAGGGCAATGGAAAAAAGCAGTAAAATCGAAACACCCTGGGGGGGGGACCAATAATGGGGGGCTAACACAGAAAGGAACAAAGAATGGATGTGAGGCAAATGAGGTCGAAAAATCCACTACCGGCAATTCTCAAAGGCCCGAGTGGTGGAGGGTTCGTATAACCAAAAGAAAAGGATGAACAGAGTTTAGAGGGGAAACGACAACACAATGCACCATAAAAAAAATGACGTAGGGGGGGGCGTTAAAAGTGGTTGAAATGTGTTGAAGAAACGGAAGAAAGTGTTGGCCTAGGGACAGGGGGAAGGACCAAAGGGAATTAGAAAGACGTTGGGGGGCGATATCGCTAACTGTTGGGAGGGGAAAAAAAAGAAAAAAAGATGGGGGGGACCTGGTTTGGGCAAAAGGTCATAGAAAAAAAAGCAGCGGGAGTAAGCTGTCAAGGGGTTAACGTATCCCATTTGATGGGAGAGGGAAAATTAGAAAAAGAATGGGACAGGGAAAAAAAAAGCGTCACCCATGGACAGAAAAAGGGAAAATTTTCGAGTGGGAAAACCCATCGGTGAAAACGGGGGTCAACACTGGAAGAAGGATCAGGGGGGAACCTAACTTGACAATCTAGTCACAAGAAAGTCTAGACCATACAAAAGAGGGGACTGACCTTGGGGAAACAACCCAACTGAGCAGGCGAACCACCCTTCAGAGAATCCTAGATCTGGAGGGGGCAAAAAATCCTTGCTCAGACCAATAAACTCTAACGAAGCCGGAAAAGGGGGGGGAAAAATGGGCAAAAGATGAATCGAAGGATTCCTTGAGGGCCTTTAACACGCCGCCGCAAAACAACGTAATGGGGAATCAATATGTAGAACAAGTGAAAACCCTATAAGAGCACACGGGAAGGCAGAAATGGAAAGAACGTAATCGCCTAACCTTTTCAGACATAACATTCTTAAGAAAAGAAATCACTAGAAGGAACTACTCTTGACAAGCAAGGGAAGCACAGGCCACCCTTTATCAGGACCCCTGTCCGCTTGTTAATAGAAAGGACCTCCTGGGTGGGTTAGTGTGTGTGGCACTTTGTTTCAGGGGGCAGCTAGGGGGGAAAATGAGCTCCAACCATAAACCACCATGGGAGAGACGGGGGGGGGTCTAACCAAGAGGGAATCTGAAAGAAAAATGGATACTCACGAAGGGGGTGTAAAGAAAAAAAAAAAAATTGAGGTCCCAACTCAAATAGACCAGATCGCAGGGTAAATCATACCGAGAAAAACGCAAAAGAAAGGAAAAAACAATGCAAATGTTTGAAGAAGACCTACAGGGTTTGAACATCCGAAAGTAGGGCTCAAGTCCGAAGAAGAATATGAGTGACAGGAAATTCGAGTTATCAGGTGAAAGAACCAAACAAGGAAGCGAGAAGACTAATCTCCGAAGAATCAAAACCTAGACAAAAACCAAGAAACGTGCAGATCCAAAGGGGTTTCAAATAACGGAAGGGACATCCAGAACTAACATTAAGAAAAGTTGCAAAATTGTTTTGAGA
>Ga0179591_1215436_pt1 | contig 16183 bp, 32 predicted proteins | sample CZOMad2_1_08_16f_FD_182891 | JGI IMG/M metagenome (GOLD analysis project Ga0179591, IMG submission 182891) | Vadose zone soil fungal communities from Angelo Coast Range Reserve, California, USA - CZOMad2_1_08_16fungal (PacBio error correction) | ecosystem: Environmental > Terrestrial > Soil >...
AGACCTACGTCTCTCGACAAAACACATAACTCACAACTAAGTCTTCCTCTTTGGGTAGAAGGGGAAAGGTTCTTCCTGCAATAGGTTCTAATTCTTGGTTGACAAGGGTCTCAACAGTGGAGTTATGCTGGGGAAGGAGGCAGGGTGCACAAGTTTGCGGGGGTGAAAGGGGGAAAAATGTGCGCATAGGAACCTCTGGCTCCATATTAAAGGTATGGGGGCCACTTAAAGGCTATCCAAGGGGGCAGTCTGAGGGCCGCATGCAAAAGACAGCATACTCAGAGCCGGGGGGCTAGATACAGAAGTCCGTGAGTCCGTTGTTTCAAGGGGTAGGCGATCCTATTGGCAATTCGGCGAAACGATGGGATTGAAAGGCATCTCGGAATAAAAAAAAAGCTTAAAAAAAAATGCTAGGGGGGGGGGTGTGGCCGAATACAGTGGGCGGGGGTAGCTTCTGAAAAAAATGGGGCTGTGGGGGGGATGTGAAAAAAACTAAGGGGGGGGGGGGGGAGGGCCAGAAAGGGGTGCGGAAATAAAAAATGTTTTACGTTGGAGCTTTGGGAGTGTGATAGTTGGGGTAACGGGGTTGCCGGGCGCGGAGGGGGAAGAGGGAAAGAATCAGGACGGGAAAACGCATGGTGTGCGTAGGGGGGGTTCATGAGAGGAAGTTAACAATGAAACCAAAAGCAGAAAGGGCACCAAAACCAAAGACAGCTGAAAAACAGAAAGGGGGGGGTTTGGGGGGGGGGGGGGGGGGGGGGGGGGGGGGGTGGGAAGCTGGGGGGGGAGGCTGACTGGCTCGTCAACAAAAAAAAAAAACAAAACCCGCTGGACACAGAACAAAAAAAAAGACGGCTCGGCAAGGGGGACTGGCAGGAAAAGTCGAGCACCTAGCATATTAATGATACCGGGGGGGGGGAAAAAAAAGGGAGCGAAAGGAAAGACACGTCATCAGGAGAAAGCAGGCAGGACAGAAAAAGGCAGGAAAAACAAAAGGCATCAAGATTTGCAAAAAAGATATCCGATAGTCAGTCTATATATGAAAGCATAAACAAGAAAGAAAAGAAATGAAACCAAGAAAAAAAGCAATGCGGGGCACAAAAAAATGAGGACAAAAAAAAAACAGGAAAAAAAGTCAAAAAAAAAAGGAAGGTTACCTAAAATATGTTCAGGGCAGAAAAAAAAAGGGGAAAAAAAAAAAAAAAAAAGCCCACCAAACAACAAGGGGGGGTCGGGGGGAAAGCAAGTCGTCACTGGAAAAAGAAGGAGACTACATCACAGTGGTTCACTGGGACAGCGGGGAACCAGTGGGGAGCTGGAGAAGGGGGGGAGGATAGCTCTTTGGTAAAAGGAGGATTGACATGAGGAAGGAAAAATCGAAGGGTTACGGGGTCCGGGGTGGGGTCAGGGGGGGGGGGGGGGGGTGGGGTAGGGGGTGGGTAGAAGCGGGGCAAAAACAACAACAAAAAAAACAAAAAAAAAACCAAAAAAACAAACCAAAAAAAATAAACAAATGGGGGGAAAGGGAAGGAAGGGGGGGGAGAAGAGAAATCTCCTTCGGGGGCAATGAAAGGCGTGGTGGGGGGGGGAAAAAACATACTGGGGGGGGGGAAAACCAAAGGGGGGGGGGTCCAAGCGGGGATTGGTTGAAAAACTAGCTGCTTCGGTGGGCATGGGGGAAAAAACCCAAGGGGAGAGGAAAAAAAAAAAGATAGGGGGAAAGTCAAGAAAAAAGGGGGAAACATGTCAAAAATACAGGAAGAATACTTTTACGGAAAGTAGCTAGCACATGGAGGGCAAATAAAAGAGAAAAACAGTATTTCAAGCTAGAGAAACGTTAAGGAACAAAAAAAAAAAAAAAAAAACGACAAAACCAAAGGAACAAAATAACACAAAAAAAAAAAAAAAAAAAAAAACAAACATAAACACACAAAGGAAAAAAAAAGGAACCAAGAATAAAAAAAAAAAAAAAAAGAAAAACGGGGGCAAAAAAAAAACGAACAGGTAAAGAAAAAAAAAAACCAAGGACCAAAACAAAACACAAAGATTTTCAGCCCATCGCAAAGGAACTACTAGGCAACCAAAAAAAAGCTGCAGTATAAAAGCGCACAAAAAACACCAGCAAGAACAACAAAAAAAAAACAGTACAAAAAAAAGGTGCTCAGAGCCAAGGAGGAAAACCTACCTATACAACCAACACACAAACATGGAAAAGGGGAGGGGGGACTTGGGATTGTACACTACGACCAATGATTGGGGGGAAATCGACAAAGAAAACGCAAAATGTAAGAAGCACTAACAAAAAAAGGAAAGGGGGGATGGGGGGGGGGGGGGGGGGGGGGCGCCAGCACTTGGCCGTGGAAATGGGGGGGTTGAAGGGAATTGCATACAGGGACCGGGGGGAGGGAGAGGGGAGGGGAGGGAAAAGGGGTACCCGAGGTCTAGGCTGTGGCATGGGGGGGGGGGGTAAACTATTTCTGGAAGGAGAATGTTCGCAAAAGAAGTAAAGTACAATGGGGGAAATGGGGGGGTCGGGGGGGAAAAGGGGGGGAAAATAATTTGGTGAAGGCCACATCATCAACAATTATGGGGGAAAGGGTGAAAAAAAAAGAAAAAAAAAAGAGGGGGGGGGGAACAACATCAGTGGAAAGGTGAGGGAGGGGGCCAGGGTGGGGGGGGGGAGGGTGGGGGGGGGGGAGGGTGGGGAACACACCAATAAGGAGTGGGGGTACTTTAAAACATGTCAGTGAAAGGGAAAAAAGGAGGGCATTCTGGTAAGTGGTCTGCCTACACGGGGGGAAAAATTTTACCTGAGTGGTGGTGTGATGGGGGGGGGGGGACTAGATATCTGCCGTGAGTTATTGCAATTTACGGAGAAAAAAAAAAAGGATGAGAGGATTAGAGCACTGAAGACAGTGAACAAGGGGGGGAAGTAAGCCAAAAGGCAACCCGAACGGGAAACACTCGGAAAGCAATACTCCTCCAGACGTAGACGCATAACATGTAAAAAAAAAAAAAAAAAAGAAGCGTTCTGAGGGGGCAGCATCGGAGCGGGGGGGGGTGGGGGACCAAGTAAGGGGGTGGGGGGACAGGGGGAGGGAAAAATTCACAAAAGCCTACATGAATAATTGGCGCAAACAACCAAAAAAAAAAAAAAAAATAAGAAAAAGAAAGCGTTCGCATTTAAACGGTAAACTGAGTCTAGGGGGGGGGGGCACACCCAAACAATCTAGGGAGAATAGGGCTCTCATAAAACAAGAAGGAAAGGTGAAGCAACTCAACGTCCCCTTAAATACTGTTAAAGGCACACCAACCCGAATTTGTCTACCAAAGTGAACGCAAAAAAAGAAAACGGGGACCCAGAGCCTACAACAGGCGCAACCATTTGTGGTGTGCTGCCGCTCCTCACGCCGCCTTGGGGGGTGCGGGGGGCTCCTGGACACAGACTTTTGGAGTTTCTGGGGAGGGGGACAACGGACAAAAAAAAAAAGGGTTCCGTGAACCAGGCAATACTAATCACGGGGGGGGGGGGTGGGGGTGGGCCTAGAAAAAAAACCGAGCTAAAAAAAAAAATCGGGTAAAAAAAAAACACACCGAAAAACATCCCCTCAGCAAAAACAACAACACCATGCTAAAAAGGGTTGGGGGTTTGCCTTGAAAACACGGGAAAGAACAATCACACTCCCAGGGGGGGGAAAAAGAAAAAAAAAAAAAAAGGAAAAAAAAGATTCAAAAAAGAAAAAACAAAACTCAGGAGGAGACCCCAGGCCGGACAAAATCAAAAGGGTCCAAACACAAGAAAACACGCTATAAAACTACGAAAAAGGGACCAAATGGCCTCGAACAAAATGGGAAAATGGGGAAAAAAAAAAGGAACTCTAAACAAAAGACAAAACGGTCGGAACATCCGTCCGCACAAGAATGTGTTCTCTTGTCAAGGGAAAAGGACAGATTGGTTTGCACAGCACGCCTAAAACAGGGGACCAATTAAATCCACGAAACTCAGAAAAGCCAAGACTTAAAAAAAAGAAGGGGACAAATTAAACCACCGTAAGAAAAAAAAGAAACAAGTCGTCCGATGGGGGGGAAGAGACAGAGGAGAAACAACAAGGAAGGGTAGAAAATCCAGTTTTTGCGAGGAACACACTGGCTAACGAAGGGCCAGAGATTTTTACAATGCCGGGACCACAAAAGGGGGAAAAGGGGGCTTGTTCACTTCCACTGGCATCCCAAGAAACAGCGGAACGAAATTCACAAAAAAAAAAATGTTCCAAAAAAAATCGATGTTTCGAAAAGACAGAGGGATCACCAAAGAAAAAAAAAACACAAAACGGCGACACCCGTAGAGGGGGGTTTGTAGGGGTACCTCCTTCCGGGGGGCAGAAAGTTGTGCTGCAAAAGAGAAACAAGGCACCGGTAAAAAAGAAAGATTTCCTAAAAACGATTTGGTGGGATCAACGGGAGGGAAAGGACAATGCCGCTCAATAGAAACCACCATTGAACGGGCAAGTGTAACAGGGAAGACCCCAAAACCCAAGGTGGGAAAGGGCTCGACGAAGGATTGGGGTCATCTTGCCGTGTTGGGGGGGGGGGGTAATGGGCGTGTGAATGGAAAAAAAGTCACACCGCACCTAATACACCGCAACTGATTCCCCCACGGATCAAAAGACAAACAGAAGGACAAGAACTTGCTCCCTGAAAAAAAGAAGGGGTTGGGGAAAAAAAAGAGAAACAGGGGACTATCGGGAAAAGTTCGAAAAAGAAAAGGGGGGGGACGGGGGAAACCGATTCAAAGCAATGGGGGACGTCTTCAAAAATGGAAGAGAAAAGGGAATTTAAGAAACAGGGAAGGGGGCAGGGGGACTAAGGGGTCATCCCCAAGAATAGGAGGGTGTGTGGGAGGGAAAGATTGGTAAATCCTGGGGGAACTTTACTCCGGTATTTGGTTGAGGGGGGGGCCGAGCGGACCTCCGCTCACCACAGGACAGAAATACCCAAGGTGTACAATCAAAAGAAAAGCAAAAGGGGAGGGAGGGGAGGAAAAAACGAATCCACGGGGCCGCAACCGTCAGAAAAGCGAAAACCAAAAACCAAACCAAAAAAAAAAGAAAAAAAAAACCAACTGGGGTATTTCGTTCAAGCAGATGGTCCGAAAAAAAAAAGGGGTCACGGTCAACCGTGGGGGGGGGGTTTAAAAAAAAAAAAAAACTGACAAGAAAAAGACAATAAAGAGCCAGAAGGAAAGTAAGGGGGAACGGCCGTTGAAAGGACAAAAAAAAGGAAAATGAGAGGCGTGAGCAAAGATTGGAGATGTAATCCAGCATGGTGCCCTCGAAAAAAGGGGAGGAGGAAGGGGAAAACATGCTAAAGCGGGCAAACAAAACGAAGGGGGAAAAAAAAACCGGTAAGAACCAAGCTTAAAAAAGTAATCGCGAGGGTGGGGAAACGGACTGTCAAAAAGTTGAAAAGAACACAAAATCCGTCCCAGCGCGACCAGAACGACCCGCCAAAAAGAAGAGTTGGCTCCAGATTCAGTCCAAGAAAAAAAACACAAAGTGGGTTCCGCCTAAAAAAGGAGGAAGAAATCTAGGAATGCAGCCCCCAGAAAAAAAGGAAAAAACTAAACAAGTGTGAAATGGGAAAAAAAAGATCAAGCAACGAGGTGAAAATGGAAAAAAGTGGGTCTTGTGGTGGGGGGGGCACCTAGAGATCCCATCCGGGTATGGGTAAGGGAAAAAACGCCCCTCCTCCAATGGGGAATTACGGGGGGTACTTAGAAGCAACGTGAAACAAAGGAAAGTCCCAATTTTGGAGAACCGGAAAGATCAGGGGGGGGAAAAAGTACGGTGGAGGTAGGTAATGTAATTAAAACCCTGGGGGGGGGTGTGATGGTAGGAGGTCGTCCTCCGTATCACGAAGGGGAAGTTTGGGGGTGGTTGGTTTGGTTGGGTAAGAAAAGAGGCAGTCGGTTTTTAACAGGGGGGAGAACAGCTTTGAATAAAACAAAAAAAAAAAAAAAAAGGAAAAAATGTTGATAATTAAAAACAGATAAAAAAAAGAGGAAAAAAAAAAAAAAGAAAAAAAACAAAACGGGGTCCAACAACCCCAGTGACCCGGGGGGAACCCGTCTTTCCCCCCCCCAAAACCAAAGGAAAAAAAAGCCTTGAGCGGATGGGGAGGAGCGGTGGTCCTCCTCCGCGACGGGTTTGGATGCTTGACAGGGGGGGGGGGGTAGAGGGTGGAAAGTTTCCGGAAAAAAAAGAAAAAACGAGGTCCCGGTGACAGGAACAGGGAAAAAGGAAAAAACCCGGTAGCGATCCCATTAAAAAAAACGGTAAAAGATGGGTTTTTTTTTTGACAGGGGTGGGGGGGGGAACCAAAGAAAAAGAGTAATTTTGTTTGTGAAACCAAAAAGGGGGGGAAAATGGGGCCACCCAAGCCAGGTGGAAGCAAGAAAAAAAAAAAAAAAAAAAACCCCCTGTGCTTCAAGGAAAAGGAGCAATACCCAATGAGGAACCAAAAAAAAGGAACAGAGGGAAAAAGGCACTGATATCAAGGGACAGAATGTGCCCGGACAGTGCCGTAAAAACAAAGAAAAGACGCATCCCCCAGACCAGAAGGGGGGGGGGAAGGGCAAGGAAGAACGAAGTGCGCCTCCACGGAAAGGGAAAATTACGTGATCTGCAAGGCTTAAAAAAACTTAAAGGGGGGGTGCGGAGAGAAGAAAAGCTCCCACCAAAAAAAAAAAGACGGGTGGAGGGGATCGTTTGGGGGGCTTTTATGAATGGGGGTTTTTTTGAAGAAAACCCTCTTTTTAGGGTAGTGGTAACCTTTTGGGCAGAACAGGGGTTGAAGGTCTATCCACGTTGATCGTCGGGGAATGAAAAAGAATGCCGGGGGAAGAATTCCATCCCTATGAAAAAAGGGAGCAAGCCACAAGAAAGAGCACGAAGGAAAGGGGGGAAAGTTATCAAAAGGAAATGTTGTCAAACCAACCTCCATCCACAGGTCGAAAAGAAAGATCGGGCAAAAAAATCCCTGGGTGGGGTGGAGGAAAAAAAATTCCAACGAAAAAAGAAATGAAAAAGGGGAGGGGGGGCCCTTGTCCTCCAAGAGAAACGAAACTTAACACAAAAAAGTGGAAATAAAACCTCTCGAGCACACAACAAACAAAAGACCCTCCAAACCGTCATGGGGCGGTGGAAGCCGGACGTGGCAACTGGAAAAACAATTGATCGCCAGGGGGGACACCAAAAAAACAACCAAATTGTGACGATACCTTTTTAAACGGGCTCAAAAGGTTACGAACGTGCGTCGGGGGAAAGTGGGGGGGAAAAAAGGGAAACCTTTTTTTAGGGGCGCCCCTTTAAACTCCCACAAATAAGCCCAGGGTCGGCCATCAGGCGGTCTGAGAATCAAAAATTTCACGTTACCAAGACCGGTGTTTTAAAAAGGACAAAAAAACGGGAAAAAAAAGCAAAAAGGTCAAGCCCCAGGGGGTGTTCATAAATAGATCACGGAATCCAAAAGGGGGGCAAGGGGTGTGGGTTGCCCCGAACAAGAAAAAAGGAGATTCAAAAAAAGAGAAAAGGGAACAGAGACCCCCTTGTCCGTGGGGGTGGGGGTGGGGGAAGAAAGAAAAAACAACCTAAGGGTTGGGGAGGGGGAAAAAAAAAGGGGAAAAGTCCGTGTGCCACACTTCCAATTGAAACAGAAGGACAGACAGGTGATTCCGGAAAGGGTACAATAAAAATAAAAAAGAAGAGGGGGGGGAACAAAAGTGTCCTGGTAAAAAAAAACCATAATTACAAATACTCAAAAGTCGGGAAATACAGGGGGCATCAAAGAAAATAGTAAGACAAGTGTGAATCTGCTTCAGGGGAAATTTTGAAATGAAGGACAGGGTGAGTTCCAAACACAAATTAGACTGCAGTCCCGTGGTCACAAAGCCAGGAGGCTCAACAGGGGGGGGGAGCCGGGTTTCAGCGTTTGAACGCGTAAAGAGGGAAGCCCTGCCAGTAATCAACATTTAAATTCCGAAGAACTCGGTGAAGAAACAGTCCGCAAAAGAAAGAAATAAGAATTAAGGGGGGGAATTCTAAATCCTCAAAAAAAGGGTCCATTGTCATAACACCAGCACAGGAAAAAGAGCCAAGCATTGGGTCACCGAAGTAAATGGGTGCTTCCGCAAAGGTGTCGGCCACAAAAAGGTTGTTTTCTGGTTTTCGTCCCAAAAAACTGGAGGGGGTGGGGGGGCAAAAGTCACGGGGTTTCGTGTAACTTTAAGGCAGAAGAAAAACGGTTTTAGATGAATGAAAAGGGGGAAAAAAAAAGGGCCACGCCTTGGGTGCTGTCCAAAAAAAAAAAAAACAAGGGAAAAAAAAGGCTCCAAAAAAAAAGACCTACACAAGGGGACAACCAAAACCAAAAATGCTTTACCGGGAAAAAAAGCAAAAAAAACTGGCAAACCTTGGGGTATCAAAAAAGTAAAAAAAAAAACACAACACAACACACACGTCACGGACCCCGGGAAAAACTCTAAAAAATCAGGTGTCTGTCTAAATCTCCAAGACGGACACATAAAAACACCCTCCGTAAAATGCCCAAATTCCAAGAGCACGGACGGGGGGCGGGAACAAAAAACCAGCTTTCACTGGACCCCCAAGAAGAATAAAATGTCAAAAAAACTAAAAAAAAAAAGGGGGGCCCACAGGGCACAAAAAAAAAAAAAATGAAAAACCATTTTGACATTAGTTGTTTTGGGTGCAGACAAACCAAAAGATCACCAACCGGAAAAGAACCAAAACGAAGGAGAAAAGTCAAACACTGACTGGCACCAAACTGTCTTGCACGAGGGAGGGTGGGGGTCAAAAAAAATGGTGAACTCTTGGTGGGTAAGGTTTTTTTCAAATGGCGAGTAGGTATTGGGGGGGACGGGGGGGGGTAAAAAAACTCAACTGTCAAAAAAAAAGAGGGATGGGTTGTGAAATGCAGGCGTTCCCATGTGTGGGGGCTGGAAGAATTCCAGAAAAACACGTTTTTCACAGAACGAGGGACAAAGCAGAGGCAGGGCGTTCCATAAAAGAAAGGAGACAACCAATGGAATAAATGGGATGGAATTAACAAAGCCAAAAAAGGTGCTGTACCCAAAAAATAAATCAAGGCCCAGACACTGGGCATTTCCATGCAGCAGCCAAACAAAAAAAAGAATTGAACAAAGAATCATAAAAAAAATGGAGGGGGGAGAACCGAAAAAAAAAAAAAACGAAGACAGTCCCGGGAGAGGTGTGGCAACAACTCCGGAAAGGAAAAAAAAAGGTGGACAACCTGGAGTGGTGCAGAAAGGAAAAACAAAAAAAAAAAGAAAAAAAAAAAAAATCCGAAGAACCTCAACGAGGGCCTAAGGGGGTTTCAGGGGCTTGTGGGGAAAGGGTGGGTGGTTCTGTGCCGGGCTTAAAAAGGACCGCGACTGTTGGTGAAAAATGAAAAAAAAACCCACATTTTTTTCGATCAGCAGAAGACAGAGGGGGCCAAAAAAAAGAGGAACGATAATTGTGAAGTCTGGTTGAAAAAAAAAGCACTGCAACACAACAGAAAAGTGGCAAAAAAACACACAAAATTAAAATCGAAAAAGGGTTGGGGGGGGTGCCAGAGAAAAAAATCATCACCCAATTTACCCAACAATACAAAATAATCACGGGGGGTCGGTCCCAAAGCACGGGCCCGAGGCAAAAAAACGCCAACAAAAAAAAAAAAAAAAAAAAAAAAACAAAAAAAAAAAAAAAAAAAAAAAAAAAAAAAAAAAAAAAAAAAAAAAAAAGAAAGAAAAAAAAAAAAAAAAAAAAAAAAAAAGAGAAAAAAAGAAAAAAAAAAAAAGAAAGAAAAAAAAAAAAAAGAAAAAGAAAAAAAAAAAAAAAAAAAAACAAAAAAAAAAAAAAAAAAAAAAAAAAAAAAAAAAGAGAAAAAAAAGTTTTTGTCAAACTGGCTGCACGCGCCACAAAAGGGAGAGGGCCAGGTACGAGACGCCGCCTTGGTGTCGTAAAACCCCGTTGCGCAAAAACGGCGTCAAAAAAAAGGAAAAAGGGAAAAAAAAAACAAACGACATGAAACCAAGGGGGAACAGAAAAAATAGCCCCCCCTGAAGGCCCCGAGGGTGGGGGGGGGGGGGGGTTGGGGTTTGGTGGGGGGGGGGGTGGGGGGGGGGGTGAGGGGTCTCCCCCTTGTACAGGGGGCGGAAACGGGGCCCAGATGGTTCCCCCGAGATGTGAGAGAACAACGCACACGAAGACACCACCCCCCATGGGGGGAATCGGCACTTGTTTGGAATAAGCCTGGGTGTTAAAGGGACAGCCAAATCGAAGCCCCCAAAGAACCAGGGAAATGGGAAGAAAAAAAAAAACAAAAATTGGACCAAAGCAACATGACAACTGTTGGCCCGGGGAAACCAACTGCTGTAGGGGGAGAAGTGGGGGGAGTGGTACAACGGGGGGCCCAACACAGGAAATGAACACAACAAGGCCAAAATAGGTTTTGAGGGGGCCGGGGGGGCGGGGGAGCGTCAACCGTACCGGGCGGGGGGTAGGAGGTCGTAGTGTTCCGGGCAAGCCAAAAGCACAACAAAATGACTTTCGCCAGGGCAATGGTCAATCAGCAATACAATGACAAAAAGAATAACCATAACAAATCGGGTGCGGACAAATCCCCCTCTGCAAAAAAAAGGAAGGGGAAAATTTTGACACCCAGGGAAGGGGCGGGGGAATTAAGGTCCCTATGACGCGAACAGGAGGAGAGTGCATTCCACCGCAAAGGGACCAAAAAAATACGAATGGGGGGGAATACCTAAGCGCTCCATTGTGGAAATTGTCAAAAGGAATCAAGGTGCCAATTTGGGGGGGGGGGGAGGGGGGGGGGGGTTGGGGTGGTTGTGGGGGGTGGGTGGGGTGGGGGGGGGGGGGGGGGGGGGGGGGGGGGGGGGGGGGGGGGGGGGGGGGGGGGGTTACGGGGCCTTAACCCCCCACAGTCAAGGTGGGGGAGATTTTCTTCTGGTCACCAAGGGGCTGCAATACGGAGTGGGGTGATCCACTGCTGGAAAAACCGGAATTCATGGGTGCGGAAAAAAATGCGGTAAGAATACTTTGCTTTCAAGTAAAAAGGGTAAGGAAAATAGGAGACTGACACAAAAAAAAAAAAAGAGACTGTTCTCGTCAAAAACACTCCGCATCGGCGGACAAAAAGAAAAAACGCTTTCCGAGCAAATCACAGGGGAAAAAAGGAAAAAGGGTCCGAAGTTTGGATAAATCGGGTGGTCTAAACTTAAACAAAAGCCGCCAGCCTTTTGGGGGGGTTGGGGAGAAAAAGAAAAACCCAGTAACCGCACCAAAACAAAGGGGAAAGAGGACACGAAACGACAAGGCCCGCAACACGGTGCAACGCCCAAAACTTGCGGGGACGCGGCAAGGTTCCGCGAATGTCTCTTTGGCAGAGGAACAGGAAAAAAAGCAAACGGAAACGGGTCTCCCCGACGGGTCCCCCAGAGAGGTAAAACAAAGGGGTTAAACACCAGCCGGGCAGGCAGGACTCCAAACCAAGAAAAAAAAAACGTAAAAAGTCGAGGGCAATTTTCCAAACGTCCAACAAGGCCGGGCGCCACCAAAAAAACCGGAGCAAAAAAAAAAACAAGATCGGCTAGCACACCAATTAAAAGATCAAAGAAACGGGGTAGAACAAATGCCGCGTCAACACGTCGGAGGAAGACATAAAAAAAAAAAAAAAAAAAATCCACTTCTCCTTTTGCAGCAAATCCCCCTGAAAATGTAATCAGAATCAACAAACCCGCACTTAAAAATAAGACGCGACACAACAAAAAAAAAGAAAAACGAACAAAACCAAAAAAACAAAAACTAACAAAAAAAAAAACCAAACAACAGGGCAACACCACAAATTGAGGGGATTCCTTACCCTCGAGAGACACTTCTTGAAAGAAAAGGGGTGTTTGAACGGAAAAAAATTAGGGAGTTTAAAACCTGGGAAAAAAAAAGGGGATGTGACAAAAAAAAAGGCAGTCAAAGTCGCTCCCTCTGCTGTTATGAAGAGGCAATGCGAAACGTCCGTTGCCGATGAAAACGGAGCGACCCACGTCCTGTGGGAAAGAGAAGGAAAGTTGGCCTCGGCCCGGGGGGGTGGAGGGGAAAAGGGGGGAAAAGAAAAGCTAGTTTTACATAGCTTTAGGACCAAACAAAGCACGTCCTTCTTGTGGTGGTGAAAAACGAATCATAAGGACTGTACAAAAAGAAGTTTCGGGGGGGTTTCGTGCAAACCAAGAAGAGGGGAAGAAACCGCGGGGAAAACGGGGGGAAATGGGCACAATTGATTGCACTGAATGAAAGAGGGGCCGGGGGATTTGCGAACTGCAGAAAAGGGGGAAACGTACCTTGAGCGTTCGAGCTTAATTGGGAGTGAAGAATGGGGGGTGTGGGTTTGGGGGGGTGGGGGGGGGGGGGGGGAAGCACTGTGAGGGTTCGTTTGTGACGCCAAGACCAAAGAATGGGCACCAAAAAAGGGGGGGGGGGCGGGACGTGGAAAAAAAAGTACCGGGCAGAAAGAAGTTTTATCAAATGGATTACGCGGGGGCAAGGGGCCTGGGACCAGTTGCGCAAATTAGAGGTGAAATATGGGTGAGGCGGGGATTTGGAGGGGGGGACGAATAATTCAATCCCTCGCATTGGTTTTTTAAAAAAAAGGGGGAAGGGATGGGGAAAAAAAATGGTGGCAGACGACAAAAGAGAGGGCAAAAAAAATCACAAACCGAAGGAACCAGATCCCCCGTCCAAAGGAAAGAAAAAAGAAAGAAGGGGGGAAAAAGAAGGACGAATCAAATCACCAAGCAAAGGGAGGCAAAGAAAGGGAAGAAAAACCAGCCCCAAAGCAGGTGACAAGCCGTCAAACTTTAAAAAGGGGGGGGCACGAGGGAATTGACACCCCTGGCTTGACTGAACCCGAAGAGGGCAGGTAGAGGGTGGCTTGTTGAAAAAAATGGCCTTGATAAAGGGGCAAGAGTGAAAGAGTTCAATCAATTGGCATGGAAGGGCAGATGTGCGTGGCCTGGTCCAGGGGAAGGGGGACAACAAAAAAGGGGGGGGGGGTGAACTGGGGTTCTTTATTAAAGAAAAACAAAAAGGGCGAGGGGGGAATGTAGACAGAAGGGGGGATTGAGAACAAACCACTCAACAGAAAAAAAAGAAAAAAGGTGCAAAGGGGAAGTTAATAGCACCGAAAAAACCCACTCCCAAAAAGGCAAGGGAAAAAGGACACCGTATATACCCACAACCTCTGAAAAGGAAACGCAGTGGTTTTTTGACGGGAAAAGGAAAAAAAAAAAAACCGTTCCGGGTGCTGGGGAGGGGGGGTGTTGGGGTTGTGGCCTTGGGCCAAAGGTGTCAAAGGGGAGGGTTGGGGGGGAGAGATTGAAAAAAAAACTCAACGGCTGAAGGGAAAATAACAGAAAGGGCTATTGATGTCCAATGGGGGGGGGGGGGGGTGGGGACGGCTTCGGGGAAGAAAGAAAAACTGGTTGAAAAAGTCGAAAAAAAAAAGCAAAGGAGGGCGAAAAAGGCCTTCCTTTTGCAAAGGGAGGAGGTTGGTGTTGTTGGGGTGGGGACCTGGTGTATGTCCGGGAGAAGATTTTTTAACCAAAGGGAAAATTGGGTTAGTGGAACGATATGTGGGGTGTTGGTGACGAAAACGGCCAGTAGGCCTCTGGCCCACCCTAACACAGGGAGCCAGAAGACTGTGGGCGTAGAAGAAAAAACATTGAAAAAAAGAAATTTAGTCGTTTGAAAAGAAAAGAAAAAGGTTACACCGGGTGATTGTTATTTGGGGGAAAGAAAAATCGGGGGGAAAAAACGGTCTTGTGCGTTTTTTCTGAGAAAAAAAAAAAAAATGTGTCAAAAGTGGGGGGGTTTTGGGGAATGTGGGGTTGTGGTGGTGGCATTTTGGGGGAGGGGGGAAAGGCATGGGGGGGGTTGTTTAACGCCCTGGGGCGGGGCAGGGTACGGCCTCAGCGGGGTCAAAACAGTGCTCACCAAACAAGGCGTCATAATTATGAAAGAAACGTAAAAAGGGGAGGAGGGCGGATGGGCTTGCCCAGCAAGGGGAAGGGGGGTAACTGTAAAGAAGAGTGGAACTATTCGATGCCTGGGTGGGCAAGACAAAAAGGGGGGGGGTGGAGTAACGTGTGGGAAAGTGGGACGATGGGGAGGCTGGGGTGGCCGGACACGGGGGGGGGGGGGGGGGGGGTGGGGGGGGGGGGGGACGGGGGGGGGGGGGGGGGGGAGGGGGGGGGGGGGGGGGGGGGGGGGGGGGGGAGGGGGGGGGGGGGGGGGGGGGGGGGGGGGGGGGGGGGGGGGGGGGGGGTGGGGGGGGGGGGGGGGTGGGGGGGGGGGGGGGGGGGGGGGGGCAAAAATGTGTACTGGGTTTTGGTAAAACCTGGAAAGGGGGAGGGGTGGAAGTTAATCGGTGAAAATCGGGGGGCTGGGGGCAAGTGGTGGACAAAGAGCGATGGGGTAAAATTTCCATGAAGGGGGGGGGGAAACCAATCTTTGAATTCTCCTCCGCCAAAACCCACCTGGGGGGGGGGGGGTTGAAAGATCCCGGCCATTGGGGGTAAGAGCCCCCGCATCCGGGGGAACTGTTTTGTAGGAGGCAAAAACCGCAAAGGGAAATCCCTTTTTTGGACCGGGTTTTTCGTTTTGGTGTCCCCATGGGAGATTTGGTTTTTTTTTGGACCGACAAAAGGGACATCCTCTCCACCTTGGAAAACGAAACAAAAGTCCCGGCATACACAGGTGGAAAGAAGGTAATTCAAACGGGGGTTTGGGGGTTGACTGAAAAAAAAGTGTAACGTGGGCAAATTTTTGTTTGTTTTCTGGTAAGGGGTGCTGGCAGCACAACTAAACTGACCAACCGGGCAGAAAGGGGGGGTTTTTTTTTTGTTTTGGTGTTTTTTTTTTGTGGGAGTTGGTTGGTTTTTTTTTTGTGGGGGGTGGGTGGGGTTGGTTTGGTTGGGGGTTGGTGGGGGGGGGGGGTGTGTTTTTTAGTGTTGGGTGGCGGTTTTATGGAGTGTTTGGTTTTGTTTTCGAGGCAAAGGGGGGGCCGCTGTTTGGGAGTCTCATGGATGGGGTGGGGCAAGGGGGGGAAAGCCGTTATGGGAACGAAAATAGGGGGGGAAAGAAAAGAAAACTCGTGCCTAGATTGGTGGCCGGGGAGCGGAAACAGAGGGGGAAAAAGAGTGGGACCTAAAAGGGAAGAAAAGGTTTTTTTGGTTGTTTTTGCAAATGGGGGTCACGAAAATGTGTTGGCTATTTGTGGGAGGCGGTGGGCGATGAAAAAAAAAAACCAAAGGGGCCGGGCCTTTTGGTGGGACAATTACAAACGGAAAAGGAACCCACCCAGAAAAAGGGATGCCTACATTGTACGAAACATCGGGGGGGGACAAGGGGGGGGACAAACGAAGATTCCAGCGAAAGGAGCGGTGATGGTTTGGTCAAAATGGGGAGCGAACATCAAAATTCCGTGGAGGGTAAAGAACGGAAAATCGAGGAGGATGGGACTTAAAAAAAAAAACGAAGGAAAAAAAAAGAAGGGGGGGGCGACCCCCCAGCCTGTGATATTAAAAGCTTAAAGGAGGAGCGAAACTTGCCGGGGACAAAATGGTGACGATCGATCAGAAAACTGTTAATGGGTGAAGAAGTGGGAGGTCCGCATCAGTCCATATTACCGTGGTTCACGAAAAATTCCCATCACTAAACGGAAAGGATCTGACGGGAGGGGGGGGAAAACTTGGGGACTGGGGAAAAGATGGCCCGACCACATCTGGGGGGGGGGGGAAAGAGAAACACAAAGCCCAAAATTCCACTGACCCCACAAACGGTATCTTTACATCTCCTAAGGCACAAAAGAGATAATCTCGAACCAAAGCCAGAGATGGGGAACTCACTGATGAAAGGGGGACAAAAGGGGGACGAAGAGAGGGGGGGAAAAAAGTGCGCATTTTAAAAAAAAAAAAAGACAACGGGGGGTGGAACCATTTGGAAACGTGGATAGGCGGTAGGGCAGAAAAAAGGTTTTTTTTGTCCCGGGGGAAAAAAAAAAAGTCAGGGTGACTAAAAATGGAATCTTCAAAGAA
>Ga0179591_1322859_pt1 | contig 16183 bp, 24 predicted proteins | sample CZOMad2_1_08_16f_FD_182891 | JGI IMG/M metagenome (GOLD analysis project Ga0179591, IMG submission 182891) | Vadose zone soil fungal communities from Angelo Coast Range Reserve, California, USA - CZOMad2_1_08_16fungal (PacBio error correction) | ecosystem: Environmental > Terrestrial > Soil >...
CGGGGGATAATACTTTATCCAGATCGGGGGAGGGGGGGAATGAAGGGTGGCCGAGTGGATTAAGAGTGAAAACCAGCGAAGAGGGTGTAGTCAAAGGAGGAAGATATAAGTGCTTTACTAATCATTAAAAATGCGAATTATCGCAACAGTATTGATCGGGACTAAAAAACGAGGATTTAGTTTGACTTACAAGGAAGAAAGGCCGGTTAATTCGGGAAAAAAACCTGGGGACAGTAGTGGGGTCGTGGGTAGGGTAATCAGCATCAGGGGGGAATCGCGGAGTATATCGGACCTTCAGGAGGTAAAACCAAATTTTTCATCAGAAGGGGGGGAGGGGTATACAGCACCAAAAGGGAGTTTTGGGTTTTTGCGCTCTGGGCTTTGGGGGGAAACAAGGAGAACTACCGAAACCTTGTTGTGCGGGAGACGGAAGGACATCCATGCGAACAAAAAATGGGTCATTATGAGGGGGGGTAAAAACGGTGGCGTGGGGTCGTTAAGAGATAGGAGAAGCCACGACAACAGAGGAACGAATTGAGCGTTTACTGGGTCTTCCGGACGGAAAGGCGTCGGCCTGCAAGGTAGGATAACTTAATGGGGGGTTATTCGAAAAAGGGGGTTACTAAGTTAGGGGAAGACTCCATGGGGGCCAAGAAATAAGGTGTGTTTCAGGCCACGGTAGTTCAGAAAGGGAGTCCAGGAAGGTGCGAATGGAAAAGGGGAGCAAGGAAAACGTGGAAGATATGAAAGGTACAACACGTCTTGATAAAGAAACCATATTCGGAGTGACAAGGCAGTCGAAAGCAGAACACCTTTTCGAGGATGTAAGGGGATCACTTCGGTTAAAAGATATTCGAGTAGTCGAAAGAAAACAGGCCTCAGGTGCAGGTTCACAAAAATTTAATTGTGGAAGGGTGGGGAAGGGGTGGAATTCGCCTGGATTGTGGTTGTGGGAGCAGGAGGGCAAAGAATTTTCATAAGAGTATAGCTAAATAATCAAGGGAACTTAAGAAAGAGAAGAAGCTTGCACGAAGACGATCGACTAAGGGAAACAATTTAGCGGCAACCACAAAGGGAGGGCGGGCAGACATGTCAAAAAGGTGCTACCACGACTGCAGCGTCAATTTTAAAGTGGTTTGATCAGGGTGGGAACCAGATGGGGAAACGAGGGCCGGGGCCTTGGGAATCAATTCAAATTGAAGGCAAAACAAAGAGGGAAGTGGAGCGCCTGATCGTCGAGTCGCCGGAAAGGAAAATTAAAAAATGGCACTGCAAACTTACAGGCCCGCAAAGCTGTCACGAGTAACGGACAAGGGGTGAAAGGGGCGGGGTGTTCAAAAAAGACAGTTTCTGAAAAAGGAAAATATGGGGGGCCAGTTGGGGGGTGGTGAGTGGAATGATCGTTTCCACAGATTCTTCGAACAGAAGCCGGCGCTTGGAAAGGGGAGGGTCTGTGAAATCAGGAAGAAAAGGGGTTGGGTGGGCAAAAGATTCCAGCAAAAAAGGAGGAAATTTTGGAAAAGAATGGAAATCTAAAAGCTCGTTTGTTAATAGATGGAAAGAGCATCTAAAGGCACACTGTGAGGGAAGCGGAGCTTAGGGAGGGTGAGACTCCTTTCTGGAGGGAAACTAAAACAGTCAATAGGCAACAGTTATTGACGGGGGTTTTGAACCCGGAAAGTCAGTGGGAGGGTTTTTTTCGGAAGGGTAAAGACCAAAAAGACGCACCCAATGCAAAAAAGGTGGGTTCTGGGCTAGAGACACAAGGTAAGGAAGCTTAGCAGTTTTAATTTCAATTTGTGAAGGCTGGGTGGGTTGAGAAAAGAAGAAGATATATTACACCGACGAAGCGTACGGGAAGAGAAGTAAATATGCCAACGTGGAATAGGTGGGGGGCTAATTAAAAAGTAAATCAGCAGGCACTCAGAATACCAAAAATCATCATTTCCTAAGGGTAGGCGGATGGGCAAAGGCCACCCCAATGGAAAAGGCCGGTTTTTTTTGTGGAAAATACCAGAGGATACACCACCATCACGAGGAAAATAGGGGGATCAGGATGGTTAAAAAAAAATCGACTACCTCAAATAGTCATGAGGTTCAAGGGGGGTGTAAGGTTAATGGGACAAGTCAAGGGTGTGAAAAGGGGAAGGGACCAGGGGAATCAGGAAGAAAAAGGCGCAGTATCCCAAAAACCATTCAATGGGGGAAGATTGGGGGAGTTGGGGTCAAAGTGACGAAAGAAACAGCCCAGCTAAGCTTCCCTAAAGTGTGGGGCGAAGCCGTGTGACCAGCTGTCAATAAGAAGGTAAGAGGTTGTGGCAGTGGGCGAAAATTATTTGCAGTCAAAAGGAAGGAAATTCATCGGCCTGACTAAGGGATTTTTCGTAAGAAAGTGGGAAGCGTCTGAGGGGGGCCAAAATCAAATAAAAGTCTCTTCAAAAAACAGGTCGGCTATTTGTTCTTGAAAAAAAAGAGGACGGTACAAAATAGGGGGAAAAAAAAGTGTGGGCTCAATTTGGGGGCTGGGAAAAGGGCGAACAGAAGCTAAACGGAAAGAAATGGGGTTATCGGGACTATAGGGGGGGGGAGCTATAAAAATTCTTTATGTCAGGTTAAAGGAAAGAAAGATGCGGGGAACAACGAACGAGGGCAACAAACTTACTTAAAAGGGAAAACGTATTACAGGAATAAAGAAGGGGGGGATTAGGAAAAAAATGGATAGCAGGCGACCTCAATAGGGGAATAGATTGAATAAAGTGGAGGAGGGACCACATTGGACAGTTAATAAGTTTTGTGGGGGTGGAGGGGCGAAGTTGGAAAAAAAGCTGTTAAATCAAACACGAACCGGTACCAGCTAGGGACGGGAATCGCCCCAGAAACAACCACGAAAAAATCCGGGGGGAATCTGGCAATCAAAAGAGCAGACTCGGAAGGACGGAGCGTTTGGTATAATTGGGTTCATGGGGGGGTGTTTTGTCCGAAAAAGGGCGACATCCTAAGTTTCCTTAGGGGAATAGGCAAAAGGGTGGTTTAAAAAAAAAATCGATACGCCGGGAGATTCCTGAAAAGAAAAAAGTAAGGTCGAGAGAGACTCGCTCAAGAAAGGGGAGGAGAAGGCGATAAGGAGTGTTGGGGTTACTGAAGAACTATTAGGAGAGTTAAATGAGTGGGGTCCACAAAAAGGGACGCGCGACAAAGGGAGGGGGGGCGGGTCCATTTTTGTACAAAAAACCACTTTTACCTGAAAAAGGGAAAAAATACATCGGCATCACGCGAGGCGGAGCTTAAATTTAGAGTTTTTGGGTCCGGGGGGTGCTTGGGGTTAGGGGGAGCCAACCGTCTTCGGGTGGGAGTCAAGTTTGTGTGAAGACCGAATGTCGTGCACACTGGCCAAGAAAACCACACCTTGGGAATATAAGGGTCAATTGAGGGCTCAATGAAAAAGGGATCAGAGGCCGCTCTTGCATGATGGTCCAAAAAACGAAACAAAAGGTCTATTCCAAGAAGAACACGTTTAGCGATAAGGGGGGGGTATTACTTCCGCGTGGGGAGTCGTTGGGTGGCAGCTCGGGACAAATGACATTAAAGTGCCGTGGATGTAGACTTGTAAAAAAAGGCTATAATCAATCAGAAAAAAAGGGAGTGGGGGAAAAAGGGCAAGACGGTAAAAAAATTGGGGGAGAAAAACGAACGCATTTAAGGCCGAAGATTTTGGTAACTCAAAAAGAGGAAAAAGGTACCTCGTGGGGGAGGGGGAATTGGGGTAACATTTTGCCGGCAAATGAAGAGGAAAAAATCAGGGGGCTTAGCCATGAAGGAAAGGCAGGATTAACGCCTGGTGAGGCGAATAATTTGCTAAGACGAAGTTGTCCAAACAAAGGAGGCGAAACCGCCGACTACCCGGAAAACGGTTCGCCCCAAACAGGGAAAATGTACGTGTGGCAGCGTTTGTCAATTTGACCAAGAAAAAAAGGGGGAAAAAAAATGAGGTCGGGATAAAACGGGAAAGGGGGCTTGGAACTGGGGAATTTTCAACAAACATTGATTGAAAAGTGGTTAGGGGGGGTATTACAAAATTGAAGCAGACTAGAAGAGCTTTAAAAGGGGGATTGGGGGGGGGAAAGGAACTGTAAAAAAATAACAACAAAAGATCAAGTAAGGGGTAATCGTGATGTGTGGTTTCAATAGGTTATGTCAAAGGTGGGGATGTGGAAGAGAAAGAGCATAAAGTAAATCCGATATTTAAAAAAAGGGGAATGGGAAGGGAATAGTATTAGCTTGATGGGGATAAAACTACCCAGTGAATTGGGGGCAGCGATTGAAGGGAAGCTACCGGAAGGCAGTGAAAAGGAATTAGGGGGGGCAACATTTACTCAAGAAAGGGGGAAAAGGTAACCCTGCCTGCTGGAAGCCATCGAAATGGTTGGAAGAGGGAACCCATTCAAAAGGGGGGGGACGCGTTTGTATAGACAACCTGAAAAATAAAATATGACTCCGACGGTAAAAAAAGGGACCATAGTCATGTATTGATTGGGAGAAGGGGGGGACAATCGAAAAAAGAAGAAAAGCGTACCTCGTAAGGGGTAAAAAGCAGATGCAGAGATGACACATCTTAAAAATTAGAGTTGGGCGCCATTGGGAACAGGAGAGGGGGTTAGAGATAGGAAAACTGCTGAGGGAATGAATTCCTGAGGGTAAAGCCCAGGCTGGAACTAGCCTGCTGGGGGGAAGAATGTGGAATCAAAAAGAGCAGGGATTTAAATAAAACTCGTGGCCATATCAAGGGGGGGGCCTTCAAAAAGACTGATTTTGAACAAGGACACGAAAGGGGGTAAAAGGTGCAAGCATTGGGGCAGGGGGCAGAGGGGGGAAACGTGGTCTCAAAAAAAGCGCGAGATTAGGTCAGCGACCGGAGTTATTTAGGGGTGGGAAGGAAAAAGTGGAAAAATAAGACGTGTGGGGTTAATTAGAACAGGAACGTAGGGGGGGGGAAAAACAATGTGTGCAAGAAGGAAACCCTCGTTTGTTAAACACAGCATGGGAAGAGTTGAACTAGAATTAGAGAAGGGGGGGAGCAAGTGTATGATTTGAGACCACGAGAGAAAGCAAGTAGTGCAAAGGGAAATGCGGGATTCGAATCGGAGTCATGAAAAGAGGCTGATATTTCCGCGAAAAAGGGGGGGGAGGGCTAAGGCTGAGATATGCAATAGTAGGAAAGGAGTAGATGAGGAGATAGAGTTGTAGGGATTCTTAGGAGAACCTCCCCCCTCATCAAGGCGAAATTTCGGCCCAAAGGGACATACCCACAAAAAGAAAAAAAAAGATTGGATAACCCCTGCCGTGAGCCCGGTGAGGACCTCAACCTCTCAACGAAGAGAAACCAAGATCCCACTCCCTCCTTATCCCGAAGAACATGGAGGAAAAACAATGCAATAGAGACGTACGAAGAAGAGCGAGGGGGCGGTCAAAGAAAAAAGAAGGAAAGTTGGAGGGGAATGCATCTCGTTGACCTGGGAGAAGTTGCTAAAAAAAAAAACCGTTAATCTAAGGGCTGTGCCCTTAAGAAGAAAAGGAAATAAAGGGTACTTGAGCGAACAAAAAGGGGGAGATGGAAAAGAGATAACCTCAAAGGATTTTATGGTGGGAATATGAAATCAAAAAACATTCCATTGAAAGGGATCATACACTTTTCAGGAGACAGGAGGGCGGCGTGGGAGGGAAATAAAGAGTAAAATTGAGATTTTTATGATGAGGAAAAACTCTACTCGGGGACTACCAACCAAACCCTTTGGTCAACCCGCCTAAAGTAAAGGGTACAGTGGGTGCTCCTGGATTGGGGGCTACAAAAAAGTGGGGGGTGGGGAAAAAAGGGGGCGCAAAATGTTGAGAAGCGCAAAAAACAAACTTGGAGGGGGCTTTGGGAATCAAAACCTTACCTGGAAGATGTTAACGCTTACAGTGCGAGAAGGGAAAAAAAGAAGTCCCCATCGGGTAAATAAAGGAAAGTATAAACCAAGCCCACTGACTGAAAAGTTTACCCATTTAACCAGGAAGGTGCATTAAGTAACACTAAATCAGTGGGGGAAAAAAAAAAGAAAGAATTCAAGTAGGGTTGGAAGGTCCCGGGAAAAGAGAATTGTCGTATGGAAGCACGGGGGAAGGGTCCGGCTACGAACAATTCCAGGGACGATTTTGGGGAGGGGACTCAAGAACGCGCCACATTGTGAGACAAGAGAAACTAAAGGAAGAAGGGGGAAGTATTAGTTGAAAGCGATCTCTCAGAACAACAAAAAACGGGAAGGAACGCGTCGTTTTGCCGGAACAGAGGGAGGCACAGGCACGTAAGCAGGGAAAGGTAGAGGGATGCGCAATTAAATGTGGCTATGGTGAAAGGGGCTGAAACAAAATAGGAAAGATTGTTAAAAAAGCTAGGAGATATAGGAGGGGATTCCTCGGGATTTAGTTGTTTACTGAGGGCCTACCACAATTGGGAAGGTTCACAACTAACTGTATGGGAGGGGGGACGATCTCAGCGCCGGGGAATGCGTAAAAGGGGGTGGTATCAGTAGTTGTCTTTGGGGTAGAGGGTTAAACAAAGGGGGAGTCAGCTAAAAGAAAAGATAAAAAGGGGAACGGTAAACTCACATGTGTGAAGAAAAGTAAGGGCGTGATGGGGGGGGTAGCACCACTTCAGTAAAAAAGTGGGGGGTCGCTGAACGGTAAAGAGCGTTGCGCAAAAAGGAGACAAAAAAAAAAACCGTGGGGCGGCCGCCAGGAGGGAAATGAGGGTTCATTAGGAGGGTTTGGAAACGTTTGAAGGGGTGGGGGGAGGTTAGAGAAAAAATGAGGGCGGTGAAAAATCTCAAGAAAAACCTAAGAAGGGGGAGAGAAAGGGAAACTGGGAATTTATAATAAAAGTCTCCAAAGGGGAAAAGTGGCCAAGGTATATTCCAATGGGGTGTTATGGTACGTCAAATACAATACAGGGGTGGAGGGGGGGAAGGAGGGCAGACTACCAATTGGGGGGGGGGGGGGTTCGAGAAATTAATAAGGGGGGTCGGGAGAAAGCATGATTGGGAAGGCAGTTCGATAGGTAAAGCAAAGGGTTGGCTCACCGGGGAACTAGGGTTGAGCGAAATCCAACCGAAGGGGGGGGGAAAATTATAATAAAAAGAGCACATAATTCGGAACGTGAAAGGCAAGTGGACTTCTTCAAAATTGAAGGAGGGAAGTAGGGAGGCATAGTCTGGGGGAGTATTGGAAGTAACCGTACACCAACGCGCGGAAAGGGAAAAAATATGTGGGGGTCTTTTTGGGGGAGTGGGTCAGTGTTGGTAATAAATTGAAAAGGGGTTTGGGGTAGTGCTAAATCAGCAGCTTCAATAAAGATTCATCAGAAGAGTGGCTAATACACAAAAAGGTTAGAATAATCGAAGACTCTCGTTGTAAAGGACGAGTACTCAATGAAGCAGGAAAAAAGAACCAAAATGCGTGAAATAGGAGGGGAAAGTAAAAGCTGGTGCTAAAAACGTAGTCTCCACTGAAAGAGTAATCCGTAATCAGGAGGTTAAAAAAGAGGGTCGGGGGAAAAATTGGAACGAAAATGCCACCGACGTGGAAGATTGTAAAACACGGAGAAGAAAAGGGCAAACTGAAACCTTCCGGTGCGTCTGACCGGAAATCGGGAAGGAACGAAAGGGGGGTTGGGATAAAATTATTGTTAAGGGAAGGCAAAGAACCACAGCAACAGAAATGAGCTGCTTTCACGAGTACCGGAAAGGGGGGTTGACTTGCAGGGGGTGGGGGGGGGGTCAAAATCATTGAACTGAAAAAGACGGGGGCCAGGTGCAGGGGTTTTGACAAATTGTGAAAAGGGACACTCTTCTTCAAACACATAGAAGGTCCGGCATATCCAGAGGGCGGTGAAAATCAGTTTAATAAGCAGTGGGGGTTGGGTCCACATATTAAAAAACTAGAAGGAGGAGGTAAATTGTGCCGTAGAGGAAGGAGAGGGGACTGTTGTGGAAAATAGGTCCGCTAGAGTGGGCATCTGCTTTGGGTAGAGAAGTACAATGTATTTAAGACTTAACTATTAGTGACTTTTGGGCCTAAGAGGAGTATCGAAGAAATAACAACTATGTTTTTGGGGGGATGTTTTATTACAAAAACGGCTAAGGGGGGAGTTCAGGGTAGTGTTTCGTCAGGGGATATACCAAAAGCCGACAATAAAGGGGAAGGGGGGGCTAGAGGGGAACCACAGTAATCGTCTCTAACAGAAAGGGTAGCAGTTTTACCAGACCTTTGAGGAAGGAATAATTCTATAAGCAGAAAAGCATTTACGTCTAGACAGGGAAGCAAAGCAAAGTTACAAGGGGGGGGTCTATACCTACTGAAATAAAGGAATCAAGTAACCTTCAGAGCCAAGAATGAAGGTATTTACGGATTCAGGGGGAATGACTTTCACCTGTCAACGGGGGGGTATACCCGATGGGGAAAGAGAAACGAAACAAGAACAAGATCGATACAGAGTGTTAAGCGGGGAAATGGAAGAGAAGTTAAAAACGGGTTACAATTTAAAAGTTGGGGGAAATTTGGCAAGGGGCCCTAAGGGTAAAGGTTTTGGGGGGAAAAAGGAGTCCAGTGGAAAATAAGAGAGAAACAAAGTCGGGGGTAATTTCAACGAACGTAGGGGAAGGGGGGAGGATTCCACATGGGGGTCGGGAAAACTCCCATGGGGGAGCAGAGTCTCCAACCCATCCGGGTCCTAATTGGGGGGGGGGGGGCTAAACTTGATAAGGGGGGGGAACGGGCGATCATGTTCTGGGTTTCGAAATAAATCTTGTGGAGTTGGAGGTCTGATATCTTAATTTGGGACAAATGGTAGACTGCAAGGCCTTTACTCATGTTTTCGGGGGGATCTTCTATTGACAAACTGTACAAATAATTCAGGGAAAAATTCCTCTGTAAATCGGCTAGGGGGAGTTTGAGGTCAGCTGGCCCTTGGAAAAACAGGGGGTGTTTGCGCGGCAATTGGGCTTTTAAAGGGGACAGCAGAAGAGAAATTTTGTGGAGGCGATTCGGGGGGGGGGGCGCAAGCTAAAAGCATGCAAAGGTTAGTCCAGAAGGGGGGGGAGAAGAAGAGTAAACCCGAACTTATGAAAAAAAATCGTGCTCGAAATGAGGTTCGGGTTTAACTTGCGGTAGCAGGAAAGAATAGGGGGAAAAGCTTAAGTGAAGAAGTTGCATTGGGGAAGGAAAAAAATGGGGGGGGGATATGAGAGAAACAAGGGGGTTGGTTGGTTTGGCTACAGAAAACTATTTTAATACACAAAACCGATAACAGATGTCTGGCATCCGAAAACTCAAACAGAAAGGCAACAAGGTAAGACAAAAGAGCCGATCTCGATTCCGATGCTTGGGGGCCTTGGAAAAGTTTTCTTTTGGTGTCGAAAGAAACCGCACAACAGTTACGGTTTCGAGGAAAGGTCAAAGGGGAACGGGGGGGGGGGAAACAAATCACGGGAAAGCGAGTCGAAGGGGAAATTAAATAGGTCTATCGAGAGAAAAAAAGAGGAGTAAAGGGGGAAAAGGAGCTTTTTTATTTAAAAACTGACAGGTGGTTAGTATCGTTAACTCGATTTGGTTCAAAACAGCGGACTCCCGAACAGCTAGGGGAAAGGGGGGTGGGTTCATTTAACCAGCAGGTTGAAAAATGCGCTCCCACAAAGCAAGATCGTCGATTTTGGGGGGAAAGGAGGGGGGGCGAGGGGTTGGATTTTATGGGGGTATGGGGGAGAAGGGGGCAAGACAGGATGGATTTTAGACTTTTTGGGGTGTCGGAAAAAAAATGTTTCACTTTATGCAAAGCATAACCCTTGGGAGTAATTAACTGTCAAGGTAGTGGGAAGGGGAAAAAAAGAAACTGGAAGGAACTAAACTTGCCAAAGAGGGGGGTCGCTACGCTAGCATTTCGATTAAACTACGAAAACGTATCGATCCGGTTTAATTAAATCAGAGGGGTTGAGTTCGGGGGTTGCAAGCTCAAAAAACCCCTGGGGAATCATCAGGCAGTAAAGAATGGCCGAGTGGGAGAGAGAAAACGGAAGTGTGCTAGAATCGATAAATCAACACAAGTTATGGAAGAGGTCGCTTGGTAATAAAATGAGCAAAAAAGCACAACGGAAATGGGAGGGGGAAAAAAAGTTGGGGGGGGAAGGATAGTCCTACCTTAGTTTTGTGGGGAAAGTTGGAGTGAATCAGATAAGTCGGTTACGCACAAAGGATACAAGTCCCTATTAAGGAACCGGTTATTCAAAATGAATGGAGGTATCGCTACACTTGGCAAAAAAGGAAGGCGAAGCCCTGTTTTTTGTTTAGGGAATTTGGTGGGGTTCTCTTTTGGCCGAGAACTTTTCAACACTTGAGGAGGGGAAACCCCCTGAAGAGTTTCTGGACGGGGGGGGGCGAGGGTCGTCGTCAATTGGGGAAAATGAAAAGGGGGTGAAATACGAGTCAAAAAGGGTGGCCGGTGGAAGTAAGCAGGTCGGCTTATCCTTAGGGGAACTGCTTTTTTCACAGGTATTGGGTTAAATAACAAAAAAGGAAAAAAACTACTGACCGCATTAAGGCGGAGGTCAACTTGCCGCTGGACACTAGAAAGTTGTAATCTTGATTTGGTTTTTTAGGGGAAAAGCTTTAAGGAACACCGTGGCAGGGGGGGGGGTTAAGAAAAGGAAATGCGCATAAAGTGAATCAAAATAGGGAAGGGGGCCAATGGGATTTAAAAAGCGATGCGTGTTTAAGAATTTAGCACCTACCTATTTCAGTTTGGAGGGGGGGGGTTTAACCGTACTGCTCAATGGGGGTGTAGGAAGACAAAGAAATCTCAGTCGAATCAACCCCTCAAGGGGGGAAAGTCTGAAAGGAAGTCTGGAAGGATAATTTTTGGGAAGAGACCCAGAAAAAAGTGATGCGTCGGGGGTTTGAGGGGAAACACCATTACTAAAATAAAATAACTGAAAAAACCATCAAAAAACCATAGTTAACAGGTAGGTGATGTTTTTGAGAGAAGAAAACCTCAAAGAGCGCACGAAAAAGTTGGTAATAGGAGAAAAGCATATTCCAGGAAGGAGGGCAACGTGAAAAAATGGAATTAGGAATATATTAGGGGAATCACTGAATATTTTGGATCTTATATGGGGGGGAAAAAAAAGCTTTTCGTAGGGCTTGGGGGGGTGAAGCAAGCCTTCTGCAGAGACGGGCCTGAGGAGGATAAAAAGGGGGGGGGAAACGCATCATTATGGAAAAAAAACTGGGCAAGGAAAGTAGTGGCCTTTTTTTCAAAAAAAGGGGGGGAACAAAGCAACAAAGGACGTGGTACTTTCAGCAGGGGGGAAGGGGGGGGCTTTTGAGGAAAGATCGAAAAATTAACCGGACTGTAAAAAGAGATATCAGCTACTCCCGAGGGAGTGGCTCAAGGGTGATATGACGTTTGGGAGTACAAAAAAGGGGCAAAGTATGTGCCAGGAACTATGAAATCGTTTTGAAAACATCCTTATTGAAAGAAAGGAAACAAATTAATATACGAAGGGGGTTGAAAAAAAAAAAGGATAGGGCAGTGTTACCTCTATACGCACATTTGGGGGGAGGGGAATGGCATGACGTAGGAAGCCGGGTGACACAAGGAAGCGAGTGCCTAACGGGGGGGCTAAAGTAGAGGGTGATGAAAATCAAGTGAGGAAGAGGCCGGAGGGACACTAAAGAAGGGGAAAAAAAAAACTGTAAAAAAATGAACCAAAAAAAAAAAAAACCATCAAAGAATTTTTGGGGGAGAAAAAGACTTAGCGCGTTTGGGGAGGGGAACTACGAAGAGGGATCCAATCCACCCGACAGGGACAGACGGAGAAAGAAGGGATTCAAAATGCATCGCTGGTAGTAAAGGCGTTTTCATGAATGAAAATTTACTCTTTGAGCAGGAGAATTAAGGGTGATCAAAATTTGCGACCGGGAGAGAACTCTGTGGTCAAACCAGGGGAGGATAACGAAATGATTACTAAAGACTCAAATTGGGGGATGTCTACGGTCTAGGAACTCAAAAAAGGGGTATTTTATAAGGGCCCTGGAAGACCAATTGAGGGGGTTCTCACCACTTGGCGGAAAAACTATTGGGGGGGTACTTGAGTGAGGAAAAAAAAAAAAGGTCGTAATAACAAAGTAGCGAGGGGTTACATGATACAGTGAGGAAAAAGAGGTGGGGGCAGTAACGAAAAACCAAAACATGCACCCTCCATGTAAAGGGGGGGAGTTGGGCGCATGGTGTAGGGGGGAAGCACCAGGGAAATTTTGGGGGGGGGGGGGGCTCTTTGAGAAAAAGACTATTAGCCAAAAAAAGAATTTTTGCGGGAAAGCCACAATAACCTTTCTAGAAATGGGGGGACCAGGGGAGGGTATTGTCCTGACCGTCGTATGCGGGTACCAGGGATGAAAACTACCTACACTACTCTGGCACGACCCGCTGATGCGCCAGTTAATTAAAAAGAGAAAATGGGGGGGGGGTAGTCAAGATTGCAATAAGGGGTGGGGGACAAGGTAATTAAACACGCTGGGAAAGAATTTCTTATTGCCGATTAGCTCACGAGATGTGAGGGGAAAGGAAAAGGGGGGGCGTTGCTCTGGCAGGGAACACTCGCGCCAGAATTTAAATGTAGATAAAGCTACGTGAGCGGCTAAACGGGGGTCCATGTGAACCTATCTCCTAGAAAAAAAAAAAAAATAGAGGAGGAAAAGGAGAGCTAGGGAAAATGGAACAAGTAGTCACGCTCAAGAAGGCTTTCGGTAAAAAAAAAGGGGGGGGAGCAAGGGGGGAAAGTGTTGCATAGCAAAAAACCCTAAGGTCGGGGGGACAAATAGCGGGGGAAAAGGAGAAAAAGCGTTGGTAAATACGAATGTTTAATTGGAGAGGGGGTTAATGGACATAAAACAGTATTGTTCCCTTGACTGATGAAGAAAAAGGGGGATTGGGGGCTTAAATGGAGCAGAATCGCCTCCTTTTTGTGGTATTAAAGTGGGAGGGTAATCGAGTCGCCTACGCAAAAGGGGACAGAGCCGAAAAGAATAGCGGAACCAAAGTTGAATAGAAGAAGGCGGGGGGGAGTTTGTGGAGTCATCAACCACGTCAGGGTAGGTTGGGTTCTCGTAGGGTAATAGCGGGGGGGGGGAAAAAAGAGCCAACCAAACCCCTTGGACGGTAATCCTGACAACAGTCCATGGGATTAGTTGGTCATGGGAGGGGGGGGACAAAAACGGTCGTGGGGGATAAAAATGAGTATCCGGTTTCATCAGAATCCCACTCTAATCCAGCGCTAAATGGATGGGGGTATGAAGAGTCCACGCAAGAAAAGTAACCATGAGGCTTAACTGCAAAGATATTCTAGGAAGGGGTTGGGGATGACCAGGACTTAAATAAATAAAATAAAAAGTTAATGATGTAGCCAATAATAAAAAAAAGTGGGGGGGGGGGGGCGCAACGGAGTTATCAGAACTTAGTCATTAAGGGGGCATTCCAAAGGGAGGGGAAACGGTAAACACTTTGACAACAAGGGAGGATGCCATTAGCTAAAAAAGAGGAAAAAACCGTCTTGAGGGGGCGGGAGAAGCAAAGAAAAGCTCTTTAACGTACAGCGATGCAAATTATGAGAAGGATGTTTAAGAAAAATTTCTTTCTTCGGTAGAAATTAGGGAGTTTAAGGGGGGGTCGATATGATGAGGGGAAGCCCACGGAACGCAACGCGGCGAATTGGAGTGGGGTGTTTTTTCTGGTGGAGTTTGGGATGTGGGAAGAAATTTCGACTGTTTTTAGTGCTAATAAAAAGGAGAAAGGGGAGGGGGCATCAGATAGTTTAGAGATTTTTTAATATCAAAAAGTGGAATGTCAGCCTAAGCTAGGTTAACCGATCAATACTTCATGCAATAAAGGGAAACTACCAAAAATGGTGGGGCGAGCTAGTTGTAAAGAGGGGGGACGTAAAACCCATGAGGGCCACTAAAATGTATTACAGAGGTCGAAAAGGCAGGTTTTAAAAAAAGGTGGTTGAAAGGGTGGTCAAACCTTGTCCAACGAACTGAAAAAATTGGGCTTGTAGGAAAAAAACAAAGGAGGAAATGATCAAGTTATTGCCAACACTAACAGAAGTGGGTACTGACCATAATATGGAAGGTCGTCAAGTTGAGTTCGAGGAGGTTTCGGAAAAGGCCCATCACGAGGGACGTACCGGGACTCTGTTTATTTAGGTGTGAAAATCAGTTGTGAGCCCATGAATATTCAAAGGGGGGGAGGGGGGGTTTGATGGTTCAGGGGCGGGGGACCACATATTGACTATAATCAGCGGGGAAAAAGGCTCTTCTGAAGAAGGGGAGGTGAAAGCAATTAAAAACGAAAAAAGAGATGTTTTTTGTGAAAAAGCGAAATGATTCAGGGAAATGTGAAAACCTAACTAGTTCGGCAGCCATGGGGGGAGGGAGTTGGGGGGGCAAGAAGAAGGATACGTTTTAGAGACAATAAGAAAGTAACGAGACGGAGGGGAAAGGGGAAATGGGGGGAGTTCTTGGGTATCATGAAAGGGATAACCCAGATAAGGCAAAGGGGTTTTGAGAGTTGGACGGCGTAGTTCTTTTTGTGTTCGGAAGGTGTTTTCTATCCCAAAACAACGAAAAAAGCTTGAAAGGTTCGGAAGAGGTTCCACAACCAATTATCGAGGTAGTGAAAAAGCATGTTACTTGAAGTACACTACCTGTTGGGAGTAAAAAGAGATAAGTATAAGCATGCCGACACTTGAAAGGAAAGGTCCTATTTACATCAAAGCGGGAGGGAAATAGGGGGGGCTACTGGAGAAAACAGAACACCTACAGAGGAGTTGAAAAAAAAATCAGCGGATTTACTTATGGTCGATAAACAACAATGGAAAGGGGGAAACGTTTGTTTTGGGGGGGAAACGCCGATTGAGAGAAGCCACAACCTCACTAGGAATTGGAAAGCGGGCCGTGCGGAAGACATATATGAAGGAGGGAAAGGTTTGTATGGGGGGGGGGAAAAGAACTATTTCTAATTTTGGGGGTAACAGAGGGGGAAGGGGGGAGCCGACAAATTCCACGGTGGAATTGGAAAAACTCAACAGAACATTTTGGAAGAAAGTAGGTCCTTTTTACTTGTAAAAAGGGGGGGGGGAAAAAAAAACGCCAAAAACTTTCGCCATCTCTTTGACCGTGTTGGTTTGAGGGAAGGGAAGGGTCAAAGGGAAGGGTCAAGCATGGAACTTTGGAAGAAGAGTCAAGTGTAGAAGGAGTAGAAGAAATGAGTTTGGGGATCAAGGCAGTATACAGTGACGCGTCCCCCAGGTGGACATGTCTTAAGCAGGGTAATACAAAGGGCCAGGGGAAAAATTGAAAAAGGAGTTATCAAACCAAACATGTAAGGGGAGAGGGGGGGTCTTTAAACAAATAGTACGCCTTTACATGGGGAAATTGTTGTGTCGCTCATTTAAAAGGGGACACGCAGCATCCGAGTTGTGATGATCGAGGAGAGGGTTGGGAAACGCTAAAAGCAGGCAAGAAAGAAGTCAATGATTAAGCAAAGCGGAAAAATTGAAACCCACGCGAAGTAAATTAAAAGGATTCTCAGGGGAAGTCGTATTGAATCAGGGCAGTGCTACTAGCGCCATCAATGGGCCGGAGAAAAGTGACGAAGGAAAGAATGTGGGGATAGGAGTGAAAGGGGGGTGGAAAGAGTGAGAGTGGTGAGGAGAGGGGGGAAGAATAGCAGAAGGGGGTAGGGGAGGGGGAGGAGATGGAGTGAAGGGTGTGGGGTATCGGGGGAGAGAGAGACTTGGGATTGCCTGACTACATGGGAAAAATTATTCACAAGGTGGTGGTGTGTTTAGAGGGGCGATTGATAAAGCCTGAAGGGAACAACCCGATAAGAAATGGATGCAGTCGCCACTAAAACCAAAACCCACCCAAAACAATCACTAGCAAAGAGAAAGGAGCCGATGCGGGGGTGTAGGGCCTTGTCATGAAAATTGAGGGGGGGGGCCAAATGCCGAAAAAACATCCAAAAGGAGGGAGGGAGCGAAAGGAAAAGGATGGTGGAACCATGAGGAATAAGAAGAGAAGAAGGATAGGCGATAAG
>Ga0179591_1364121_pt1 | contig 16181 bp, 14 predicted proteins | sample CZOMad2_1_08_16f_FD_182891 | JGI IMG/M metagenome (GOLD analysis project Ga0179591, IMG submission 182891) | Vadose zone soil fungal communities from Angelo Coast Range Reserve, California, USA - CZOMad2_1_08_16fungal (PacBio error correction) | ecosystem: Environmental > Terrestrial > Soil >...
GGGGCCATCAGAAAAATTTAGACGGGGGGGGGATTTGAAGAGGATACAAGACTCTTACACGGATCATGATAAAGATTTTTTGGTCTTGTGAATATGAGGGGAGGGTAGAGGGGGTCTAGGGTTCAATCTGTCAGCGATCGGGGAGACTCGAACTAGGAGCTCTCATGAGAGAAACGGGGAGATCTCTAAACTATCGAGTATCGAGCAAACAACCAAGGGGGGGGATTAACGAAAATCCTGGGGTAAGAGAAAGGACGACTTGCTGCCGAAGGTGTTCGCTAGAACCTAAGGAGTCTGAAAAAAAGAATCCCGAACATCATCAGAGAGTCGGGACAAGGAAACCCGCGATCAGCCTTGTGAAAAAGGGTCAAAGGGGGGGGGCGTTGGAAAGGAAAAGACCTCAAGTTGGGGAGGGGGGGGATTTCCGTTCTATAGGATTTAGCCGGAATCAGGAAGCAAAGAAGGGGGAGAAAGGGTGAGGTTTTCGTAAGCCCATGGCACGCAGATGAACGGCTTAGAGGAACGACGAGGAACTGAGAGCGCGGAGAACCTCTTCCACTCCTTCTCCCAAACCGTCATGGGAGGACGTACAGCCGAAGGGCTTGGGGAAATATCTCTAGACCACTGGAGATTCTTTAATAGAGGAAAGAAGGAAGGCTACCTGAGTGAAGAGGAGGGGAGAAACGACCGGCTAAGAGAGCGTCTTCCTCTTTAGAATTAACCGCAGTATTGGGTTCCGAAAAGAGGCCTCGGAAGAAAGCGCAAGGAGAGTCGCTGATGGAAGAAAGAGTGCGTGAATTAAGAAAACACCAACGTCGTTGCGGTAGATGGGCTGAACTTAGGGGGTTACACAAGGGAGTCTCAAAGGGGAAATATGACAGGATTCACTTCGGAACAATATCTTCGATGTGGGGGAAGACCAAATTATTCTTTCTGGAAAGAGGCGGGAAGATAAAGTCGGGGGGGGGAAAGGTCTTGCAAGAAAAGAGAACCAGTCAGCCCAAGTCGAAGATGTTTTCCTGCTCCCGTTTCCTCGGTAGAACAAGGGCCCTTTGAAAAAGGACCCTAAGTTACAAGTTCATGGAGAAGTGTAACACCCAATAACCACATCTCGAAAAGATAAGGGGGGTACCGATACTGATAGTCAGGGGGTTAGGGGCTGGATCGGAAAGAGGGAGAGGCGTCTACGGATTAGGAGAATTTGTGCCATCAAGCAGCAGCATTTGTCCACGCGATGATAAAGACTGAATTCTGAGGTGGAATCCGCCAAGTGGGATTCTCTTCTTCACGTTCGCGAAAGGGGGGGACACCTTCAACAGCTAGAAAAAAGAAAGAGAGGGACTGAGGGCCAATCGAGTACGAATACATGGGCTAAGATACCGAGGAAAACTCCGACTAAATCTAGCAGCTTGAGGGGGGCCTGGAGGATTACAATCTTTGACAACATATCAATTACAACACGCACCTTTCTGCGTTCTGCCGGTTAAGAGCTAGAAAGCAGGGGAATTAAGAGGGAAAATTCGATCCCGCACGTTGAAGACGTTAGCCAATCCGCAAAAAAAGTGACAAAGGGCTAAGCGTAGTCATAGGGGGGAGAAAAGGACTCCACCGGGGGAGAGGCACGTAAGTGGCGTAGCGCACCTGGAACCGAAGAATGGGGGGGAAAAACTTAGGGTAGGACTTCTCGGTCCCTCCCTGGGGGGTCATTATAGGGTCTTGATAGAAAGAGTTCAGAGGGGCTAAAGCCTGAGGGGAATAAGAGGTTTAAAGGGTTCGCGAAACCGTGGTACAGCTCGAGGTTATGAGAGATAGACTCAGCGAATTTCTTTCGAAGTGCTTTAGCTTCCTGGGATAAACTCGTACTAGGGGGAAAGAACCGAAAGACGGATACTTTTCTATCAGATGTCGCTAGAGCATGCAAAACACCAGGGTGGGGGGTGACTAAGGCGATCCGAAGCTGAATGAAAGGACACCTGGCCTCAACAGGACCTACCCTGGCTCCCGCGGAGTTCGCGAAAAGAAACCTCGATTTGTGGCCACCTTATTAGGATACTAAAAAGCGTGTCCTAGTCCATTGGGAAGTTCAACGAGAGAAAAAAAAGAGCCGCGGAGGTCTTTCACAAACTTATTAAGGGATGTATTAGAGGGCCAAAAAGGGGAAAAAACCATAAAAGTAACACTAAACAGTCCTTAATCCTGTAGGGGAGAAAATCGGGGGGAGGGTCCTTGGGGAGGTCAGAGCGCTGTATTGGGGGAAACTTCCATATCATGGTACAGCACGTGGGGAAAGGGGCAAAGAAGGAAGGTTTAAAGAGGCTCGAAGGAGTTGTGACAGAGAAAGAAAAGACTGAGCGAACACTGGGAGGGGGGGGTCTTTTAACAAAAAGGGCTAACAGGAAAAAAGTCTAGAAAGGAGACGAGTCATCAAGCGATCGAGAGAACCGTTTCCCGAATTCTCAGAAGAAAGAGCTGTCGATCCAAGAGGTCAGGAGTTGGGAGACTCAACTCTGTGAACCTGGCCAATTTCAAAAACGTGGAGAGGACATTCTCAGCGCTTCGAAGCAGAGTAGGCGTCTCAGTAGGGAGGGAAGGGTTTGAGGGTTAAAGAAAAAAAACCCCCCTTTCTACGCAACGAGGGAGTCAAAGGGAGGGGAAGGAATGGACCGGCGCCCGGAGAGAAGTCTTCGTCCACGGGGGGAGGATTTTTTCAGAGGTCTAGATCCGAAAACAGTTAGGGTCCAGGCGGGGGCAAAAGAACAACACTGGGCACTGACGTGAAAGAACTTACACGCACGACGTGGCATAACGACCGACTATCGTGAAGATCTCAAAGAAAAACGCGAATCACTGGAGAAAAAAGGAACCTAGAGGAGGAACGTGGCTCTTCGTTAATAAAAAAAGAGCAAGAGGGAAGACTACAGTCTAATGCACGGATAAAAAGGAAAAAAGGGGGGGCGCGCTTCCAAGGGTCTTCACGAACGGGGAGGCAACCATCGGTAAAAAGCTGGAGACTTGGATGGCTCAAGAAGATGCTTTGAATAAAACCATAAAAAGAGACAAAGGAAAGGGGGGGAACAGTTGGGGCTCCGGGAGAATTTCTTGGATCTTTCTATCAGGAGGTACACTTGAAGAAAGCTAGAAAAAGAAAATCTTGGGGTTCAACGCGGATCAAAACTCTTGAATACCCTCACGGGAAGCAACGCAATACTCGGGGGAGCCTCGGAAAAGCCGCCCTAAAGACATAGGAACGCTTGGGAAGAAGATGTTCCTCGGCTGGACCACTAAAGCGGACGATCCTTCCTGCCGGAGACCTCCTATCCGGATGGGGGAGAAAACTAAGGAGCTAATCATAGAAATTAGTAGGGGAGGGAAAGAGAAAAAAAAGGGGTGTAGACAACCAGATCGTCGAAAAAAAGGGGATATCCTTATCCGGCCCGAGGAATGTCTTTTCAGCAGGTCGTAGAAGGCAAGGAGAGGGGGGGAGCTGGGGTATGTTAAAAAGAAATACTCGACCGTTGCCTGGGGAAAGTGGGTGAACAGAGCGTGGGACTTTTCCACGAGGCACACAACCCAAGGGGGATTTTTATCGAGGAGAAAGGTGGTCGGGGGATCGTAAACATGGAAAGAAAATGAAGTGCAATACTTGACACGTTCCGTTACCGTGAGGCGCATTTGGATTCTAGAGGAATAAGCGGGACTCAAGCATCTGAAGGGGAACATAATTCAGTACCTGCCAGAAAGAGGGGGGGCTCTCCAAACGGGGTCAGTTCGAGAGAAAAATAATGAAGAAATCTTCAATGAAGTGAAACAAAGGCGGTAGGGGGGGTTAATTTGGGACGGTGATCAGGGGGGGTCCGTTATAGATTACATAGGACCCGGGGGAGGGGCGCAGTTCGTAGGGAAAATGAGGGGAAATGTCTCCAAAAGTCGGAAGGGTTGGGCTTAATAAGCTGGGCCCCGCAGGCCTCAGAATTTGACGTTCAAAGGAAGCAAAGGGATAATAAGCTAAAAAAAGCAATTGGAAACGGTGATAAATAAGAGGGGGGTCTGCGGAGGGCTCAAGGAGAGGGAGCCAAAAAGAATAAGAGGAATGGAAAGATATGGGGGAAATCTCCATTGCGTCTCCCCGTTTAAATTGATCGGGAGCCCAAGACTGAAAAGATGCCTTGTAGCGTAAAGGGGCTTAAAGACGCCGGAGAATTCTCTCGTGTTGCGGCAGAGAGAGTGGGGGTTTCACGAGGACGCTGAAATGCTTGTTAGGGCAAGGGATGCGGATCTAGCTACGAAAAACGTGGGAGCAGAGAGGCGAGTCGAGGAAGAATCTTACCAACCTCCCCCGATGAACTCCGACTCAAAAGGGCCGAGAAGAAAGAGCTGCTGAAAAACCTAATACGTACTCGAAGTGAAAAAAAGACATCGCCGGATGTTAACGGCAAAGGCTGCAGTCAGAAGAATTGCTGGAAAGAAAAGGCAGGAATCAGTGGAAAAGGTGATTCAGATCAGCTTTTCAGGCCGACGGGACGACCGCGCGAAGGCACAGAAAAGTCCCCCTTCAGAAAAGCGCTTCTCGGGGGGCAACCGAAGAAAAAAAGTCCTAAACAGGGATGAGGACGCCGTCCGTCAGACTAGAGGGACAATCATTTTGACTGGGGAGGGGAAAAGCGAAAGGAAGGAAGGGCAGAAGCTCTTTATCCCGATGGGTACCTTTTGCCAGACTGAAAAAAAGCAGGAGGAAGAAAGGGAGCCTAACCCCAAAACAGAGAAGTTTGAAAGGGGTCTGAAGAAATCGGAGAAAAAACCTCGGGGGGGGGCGACAAGGGAGAGCACAGCAGGACGCTCCGGTCATGGCTGCCTCCGCCCGCTGATATTAAATCAGGAAGCCGAAAGATACCGAGCATGAGTAATATATGCGAAGAAGAAGGACCAGCGGCTTCACCAGGACTAGGGAAATTGGGGGAGGAAAACACTTAAGGAGAAGGCCTCCCCTACCTGGAGAGGGAGGACTCGCAAACTTCTTGGGTGATAGAGGCTAATTATCAACCGGAGGGAACGAACGTCTATCTGAGGACTCTTCAACCGCCGTATTCTCTTGAAGAAGAGGCGGAAAAGAGTTGGGGGGAGGCAAAAAAGTGTAAAGGGGCCGTCTTCAAAGGCGCGCAAGCCTTCGCGCAAAATTGATTGTGAATAAACCGGGAAGCTGGAAATTAGGAGTTTTGCAATTGAGAGTCCCGAGTACGTCTCCCCAGAAAGTATAGGGGGTGCGGGGGGAGGTTGTAAGCTAACACTTGAGGCTTGGAGGCGCCTCCATCACACGGCAAAGCCGTCGTTGCTCGAAGAGCTTGCAAGGAGAGGCAAAGAAGGGGAATCACTAAAGAAAGGGGAATTGCGAGGGGACTTTGGAGCGCTACTAAGGGACTTAATATCGGCTTTTGAAAAAAAGACCTGGTGGAGTCTCACCTTCTTCTACGGGAGGACTCGGTCAAACTGTCCAAATCATGGGGAAGGTCTACGATAAAAAGCTGGAAAAGCATATCTCCGGAAGAAAAAGGGAGAAAAGAGAACTTGCTAAGAAAAATACGGAGGGACCCGACCATCAGTCAAAGACTTCATGGGGGAGATAGGGCGTACAAAGGAAAAGGGAGGAGGGGGAGCGACTGAAGCCGACTGCTTTTCTTCAAATGAAATTGAACAGTATCCAGCAACACTTGGGAGAAAAGCGATAACGGGGGAAGAAAGATAAAAGAAAATGGCAGGGAGGATAGGGGTGGGGGGGGTTTGGTGGTTTTGGGGCGGGAAATTCAAAGAGCTCAAGGGAAGGGTACCCTCAGAGCAAAGCTCTGAACTAACAAAAAAAAAGAAACTCATCAGAACTCTTGCCTTAGAAAAATGGAGAAGGATTTCTTCTCTGGAAGCTGGACTCGTTCCATACTTCGGTAAGATATCTGGAGGAGCCGGTGATGGGGGGCCTATTACATACCTCGAAGTGGGGGTCTGAGAGAGCTGTAAGGCCTTTAGAGACAGCGTTCATCGGCAAAGAATCTTAACCTCATGAAGGCCTCCGTAGGATCTCCTAGGGAAAGTTTAGGGGCAAGGGGGCGTTGAGAGGATTGGGATTGGGGAAGAAGAACTTCTTGCCTGTCGACGATACGCAAGGATCCGGCAGAGTCAACAAAGGAAAAGAGGGGAAAAAGAAAAAGCGTCTCTTGAACTCGTCTCCTTCGGTTTCATCACACCGTTTTTGGTGAGTTCAGATTTGGAAGATCAACCTACCGGGAAATCCTTGGTCCCCTCCTGTCGAGATCCGTTCGAGCCGTGAAAACTTGTGACTTGAAAAGAAAACTGAAGCGATAAGAAAGGTCGAAAACTTAAAAGGGTCCTCTGATCACAAAAAAAAACTCAATTATCCAAGGCCCTACGGTAGGGGGGCTGCAACTAAAAAAAGGATTAACAAGGGTCGAACACTAAGGGGGGGGGAGTCTGGGAGTTCGAGAAATGGTAAGTTTCTGGCGGGAGATCGTGGATCTAAGGGAATTCAGTGAGAGACCATGAGACAAAGATCCAGAGGCTTAAGTCGGAGCAGGGTTAGCTCTAAAACGAAGAAGGAGGACAATATAGGGAGAACTGGGAGGGTCGAATGAGAAAGTCTTCAGGGCTTTCGATGCTAGACTGTTGGAGATCTGGGGGAATTCTCGAACTAGGGCACAGAGGAAATCGAAAGGCCATTCGAGGCCTCCCTCGATAAGAAAAAAGATCGTGGGGAAAATTCTCCAGTTTAATCAAAGTTTGGTCGTTGAGAATCCCAATAAAGTAAAGCTTGCGGGAAAGGGGGGGGATATAAATTATTCAGCTTCTTTCACCGGCGCCATCCATAGAAAAGTTTCGCGGGGGGGAAGTACCAGGAAAGGAAAGGCTCTCAAGTACGAGGGGAAAATGTGCTAAAAATAAAAAACACAGATTTAGTACCCTCAGACTTTTGGTTGATGGGAGGACGGGAGAAATACAGATTTGTTTAAGAGAATCCCATCTTTTAGGGCGGTATCGGAGTCGTGACGTCAGAGAAAGTTGTAAGGGGAAGCGGAACTAAATAGGCGGGGTCTTAAAAAAAAGCGTGTAGTATTTCCGGTTACGAAGTCGCCGAGGCTCTGGAAGAAAGAAAGTAGGGAGGAGAGCGTCAGTGAAAAGGCACCCAAGCTTTGGGGAGAAAGTATCGTGTTTACCGTGTAGGGAGATCGAAGGCCAGGGAGAGCAGTTGTACCTAGGGCGGGAAAACTAACGGAAAGAGGAGAAAAGTGTTGACTAGTCTCTTAGGGGAGTTCTGGACATCGGAAGGTGGGGGAGTCGGCGGCTCGTTAGGATGGAGAAGCTGGAGAAATACTGAATTCAACCAATTCCAGGGGCGAGGAGAGTTTATAAAAAGGGCAAGGAAGACTGAGAGTTAAAGGGAGAAAGAATTAGGCCTAGGAAGAATCTAACATATCTGGGCCGGCTTGTACAATGATCGTCTGGGAGGAAAGGGGAGAGAAGCTAAGGAAAAGGCTCGGGAGGGGGAGCAAAAAAGTCGTAAGGTTTGACGCCATCCTGGATTAAGAAAAGCGAACGGAAGAATAGTCGGGAGACAACGTTTCGTCGCTGTGAGGAACACGAAAGAAATAAGGAAAAAATACGAATCGCAAAAAAAGTTTCGAGCGCGGAGTCCGACAATCGGGAGACGCGACTAAATGCGGGGGGGGTCCGACGTAAAAAGGGGAACATGTGCGGACGTCAGAGACGGCAAGATCAGAGGCTCAAAGAAAATTTCAGGGAGGGGGGAAAGGGCCGGGAGGTTAGTAAAAGGACCACCACGAACTCACAACTTCGGATGGCCTGTCAGGCATGGACGGGGCAGGAACTGAAAATTTAAGAGTGTTGAGAAGCGGGTCTGGAGAGAAAAAAACAATTTCGGGTCGAGGGACGCTCTTTCCGTGTGGCGATTCACCACAGGAGACCTTGTCAGGGTAGAGGTAAGAGTGGCCGCGGGGGAGGGAGAGTCAAGGAGGAGATTGAGTATTGGGGTCTTGGAAGAAGTCTCCTTTCAGAGTGGGAAAGGGAGGTGCATTAGTGGGAATTTGGTAGGGGGGCTCGGGAGAAGGGGGGGTTTCATTTTCGAGAACTTTACAGAGAGTTTTATTCTAGCTACTAATAAGAGGAAAGGGGTTCTGGGCGGACTATGGGTCTGCCGGAGGGAATTCGTGGGATCCTCTGGACCTTCCTCTAGTAGGAAGTATGAGGCTGGGTACTATAGGATTTCTTTACTCTGTACTGGGCGGTAGATAGGGGGGGGGGGGGTATGTTGGACTAAGGCTCAGGAGAGGAGAAGAATCGGACACCAGAAGGAAGGCGCCTATCGAGAGAGGAAGTTAGGGGACTAGGGAGAAACCTCTTGGAGGCTCTTTGAGAGGTTCATGGATCGACAGGTTCAAGGTAGAAATTGTCTTCGTTTGCAACTAAACCGGAATTTGAAGAGGATCGAAGGGTAGGAAGTTATTGGGGAGAGGGGGAAGGTCCACTACTCAGACCGTGCAACCCTATTAAGAAGAGGGGGCTCAGGCATGTCGATTTTTCAAAAGCGTAGCCTGGACGTCAGTCTTGAAGGGACCGTCGGGGGAGAAGGTATCATGGATTGGGGAATCGGAGACTGTTACTCCGCAAGATCGGGCCAAGGGAGTTCCAGTGTCAGGAGGAAAAAATGTGAGTTGGATCTCAGCAGGATCGTTAAGTCGGGTGGAGTCAACTCTAGGAGGGGGAAAACTCCAATAACTCAGAAACGCTCACTAGCAGACGAAAAAATAGAGTCGGAAATCAAAAAGGTATAGAAAGGGGAGTGAGAAGAGTGAAAGATAGGAAGCGGCTCGGGAAAGGGAAATGGGGCAAACTTTGATCACCCCATCGTACGCCAGGAGTGAATCAGGAGGAGGAAATTAGGATGGGAAGGAGGCTCCGTAGAAGTAAACCAAGCTGAGAACCTTTCCCCATTTCGTCGTGACGGCAGGAGCTCTTCTTGGAGAGCCTAAGGCAGAATAAAGTAAATTGGAAGGGAAAACCGCGATTTTAATAGACAACATCTGGCAAGAAAAGCTTCGGACAAGGAATCTTACTACGAAGGGAGGGAGGTCCGGGAGACCAAGAAAAGAACTTAAAGAAGGATCAACCTGAAGGGGAGGAAAAAGATGATAATAAAGGCAACTGGAAAAAGCTAAGACTCTTTTCGAAATAGAAATTCGAGGGAAAGAATATGGAACGGCTGAAAAAAGAAGGTTCAACTCGTATTCGAAGGCTCACATTCCTCGTTCTACACAGTAACTTCACCATCGAGAAAAACCTGGAAAAATTGGGGAAGCTAGGGGAGGTGAGGAAAAAAAACCACTTTTCGTTCCCCGAACGATCCCAGAGAGTCGCTTGAAAGAACCCTTAGGAAACGACTCAAAGAGGGGCTAGGGGGGAGATTCTTCAGTAGGTCCGAGGACATCGAGGAAATCCATGGAATTCCGATGAAAAGCCCCTCGGCGGGAAGTCTAGGAGGTTGCGGGGGTGAGAAAGCTGACCTTCCCTGTCCGGGAGAGACCTCCTACCTGCCGAGATCAGGGAGGCAGACACACAAATCCCTGGGGCTACTCTCTCGAAAAAAAAAAACAACTCTGGGAAGATTCGCAAAGAAAGCGGGGGGGGAGCTAAGGTATCTGGAAAAGGGCAGGGGTTGGGGCCCAGAGGTAAGTCTTGTCATCAAAGGGAGAAACCTATCGACGGGACTACCAGCGAGGAGGGAGTCGGGGGAGGGCGTTACATGGGGAGAGGCGTGAGTTTCTCGGTAGGGGTAAACGAAGATTAAGAGGCGTTTCCGTTGAAGGTTGTCTGGGGGAAAAGTTTAGATAGGCTCGGTGGAAGAAAAAGAAAAGAGAGCGTCTGTACGTTGTGTAATCTCTTGTCTTTGCACTTTAAAGATTACTTCGAAAAAATACAAGGGAGTGGAAGGGCAACCTGGTGGTACCCAGGGGGGGCTCGTAAAGGGGGGGGAATTTTGGGGGGTTCTAAGGAGGGGATCAAGCTGATCGAAGAAACTTCGCAGTCACTTTTAATGAAACTCAAGTGGGCTTAAAGGGGTCTATAGGGAGAGACCCGGAAAAGGAGGGGAAAAAGGACAGTTGGGTCGAGGGGTTCTTTCCTAATATCCTGTAACGCCGTCAGAGAAAATTTGTCAGAGAAAGGATAGGGAAGCTTGGAGGGGGGGAGCCCTTAAAGGGGACTTTAAAAAGGAATGGCAACGGTCTAATCCACTGCGTTCCTATTACGGAGAGCGGGACAAGACTGCCAGAGGGAAAATTAAGGAAAGTCTCAAAATAAACCCGAGAAAGGGATCGTTTGCGGACCGAGAAGACATCACCTAAGTTGCGAAATGTTGGGAGGGGCTTTAAGAGGAAACTGGGGAAATCAATCTAGAGATCAGGATGAAGAAGAGTCAGAAGAACGACACGAGGGAGGCTCTTGGAAAAGTCGACCCCCGAAAAGAATCGTAATGAGGAAAAAAAAAAAACTCTTCTTCCCTGCCACGCGCGACGGACAAAAGCTATCCGGGCTTATCAAAAGCAAAACGAGGTGTTGAAGGTCACTCGGGGACCGCCTCAGTCTATGCTGAAGTAGGAAAACGGGAGAAAACCCGACCACGTCCGCATCTCCTACGCCGGTAGGGATCTGTAACAAGGAACCGCCAGGGAGGAGAGAAGCGAGGGTACAAAGAGCCTTTCTAAAAAGAAAAAGTGCTCCGAAGGCAAACGATCTAAAACAGAGGCATGGTAAAACCCTCGACTGAGGAAAAGGGCCGGCTTCGCGGAGTAACATAAAGAAGAAAAAGTCCGAGGGCTCCTCGGCGCGGTTGCGGAACCTTTAGTTTCTTCCAAAGGAACAGCACATCCAAGATCCCAGGCCGACTACAAGAAAAGAGGAGGCACTGGGGACTGAGTAGGGGGATCCGTGAACCATCCTTAGAGGGTCGTTGCGCTACCTTCACGTCAAGGAACGTGCTCGAATCTTGAGGTCACTTACTTATCGAAAAAGGAGGGTGATGGTAGGGGTGTCGGCAAGGAGCGCGCACTGTTCTCAGAGAAGAGAATTAGGTTGCAAACACAGGAGTGATGTCCTTCTGTAAAGAGACTTATATAACACGAGGGAAGGCACGGCAAGGATCCTCTCTCCACTCGACGGGGTCCAGCGGGAAGTCCGGAAGGTCGTAAGACTGCTAAAGAGGGGGAAATGAAACAAGAGCGGACGACCTCAGGGCGCTATTGAATAGAATACAAAACTCGAGATAAAGTGAGCAAAACACGGCTCACAGTAAGAAAAAGAATTCGAGTCCCTCCAAAAAACCTGCTCGGAGAAAATCACGGAGTCGACTTAGCAAGAGAAAAGAAAAGGCTGAGAATCGTCCCGCTGACCTCCAGGCTGCAAAGAAGGTTCTGGAGGAGACTTGAGGATTTTTGACGGGGAGCGGGGGAAAGACTCGCAAAAGGAAAACCTCTTCTTCAAACGGTACCGGCCCCGGAAGAAATCGGTGGAAAGAGGACCTGCCCAGAGGGGGAGGAAAGTGAATGAACGGGGGAGGCCCTTTGAAGGGGGGGATCGGGAAGCCTAGTCCAGAAGAAAAAAAATCAAGACAGGGGACAAGAATTAGAGCGGGGGGGCTAATATCAACTTAACTCCCTTAGAGACTATCGGTCCAGGGACTAGCCAATTTTCGTTACTCTGATCGACCGTGGGAGTAATTTTGAGAGGATAGGGGTCGACTTGACAAAATCGCCGACACTGTTCTGTGACAAAGATCAGTAAGAGGGACTAAAGGAAGGGGTTTCCAAATCTCAAGGGAACCAGGAAGGAGATCCTGAAGGGGAATCGAAGAAGCCTCGGGGGTCCGATCGAAGGAAATGGGAAGAAAAACGACGCGCCGGACCATATCTTTACACTGTTTCTGAGAGGGAAAAGGAGTGGACGGGTTCACCGACTGACAGAAAGGCCTTGTAGTGGGAGAAATGCTTCAAGGCCTTTTGGTAAAGGATCCTCAACACGTTGACTAGGCCATTAAGAGGGCTACTGTGAAAAGCATTGGATAATCCAGAGGGGAAGTAAATTGCAGGTGAGTAGTCCAATAGGGGCTCCGTCAGGTGAAATGAATAATAAGAGTTGGAGAGAAAATCCGGGAGAAAAGGTCTTTGGGGAGATTCCTGAACGAGGAGATTGAAAGGTTGTTAATTCCCGAAAAGGTATTCTCGTCTACAAAGGGGGCTAGCCCGAGACCGAGGAAGAACATTGGGGGGGGGAAGACTGAAAGAAAGAGTGTCGTAGGTTGTCCTTGAGTTTCTGGCGGTAAAAGGAAGAAAACCAAACGTGGAATATTTTCCGCTGACGGGACGACTAGGGGAGTTCCCGGGGAAGCGGGGGAGGGGTTGGGCCAACTTAGGGGTCCGGGGCTGGAAGGGGAAGAGAAGGACTAGGTTGCGCGCAAGAAAACCTACCGGCAAGACTGGTCCTCGGGATCGCAGGGAGGCAAAACCAAGGGGTCGGGAGGGGAAGGGGGAGGGGGTTCGTCACAGAAAGAGGGTCTGAAGAGGGGAAAAAAGAACAGCTTCGAGAACCTTAAGCTCGTGAACGTACCATCAAAATTGGGGAAAGTGTGAGGAGACACGCTCGATAACGCGCGGCGAGCGAATCAGCGGAAGGTATCCCGAAAAATCAAAGAAACCAAGACCGGAAGGGGAGGGGGGGTCTGTGCTCAGGGAAAAAAACTGCTGACAAGGGGAGCAGATCTGAGCAAGTGGTTGAGTCGGAGTCCAGAAAAGATGAAGGGATCCAAGCTTGTCTTTTAGATCAGCCAATGCTAGGAGGGGGAACAAGTATCAAGAGCATCACGCTCTCAAAGACTCTTCTATTAGACTCCCAAAGAGGGCTAGAAAATGTGGGGGGGATATGGAGAAGGGCGGTTCGGAGGGAATCCCTCTTGGAGCGACAATTTCTGTGAGGCACTTTGGGTAGAACGTTAAAACGACAATATCGGGCCTAAAGCCATCCATCCCCTTAAAAATAAGGGCGAACATAAGGAGGTCATGGAAAGTGTGGGAAAGTTGCTTCAAGAAAAGGAAAAAATCTTTTAAATTTGTCTGGAGGGAGATAGGAGGGGTCTCGGGAAGATTCCGAGAGAAGAAAACTTCTAGGAGAGGGGTTCGTTGAAAGAGGGAATCTCTAACTTCTGCAAAAAATGATTTGGAAGGTAAATAAATCCCTGAAGAGGGAGATCAAAGAAATCCACCCAAAAAAACGGGGTGGGGGGGGGGAGAACTCCGCGACGCTCCTCTTCCTATTCAAGTGGGCACGAGGCGGGTCAGGTCTAAGGAGAAAAGTTCTGAAATAGAAAATTGAACAAGATCTCACCAGGGACCACCGCTTCGTGAATGAGAAATCGGAGAGCGTGGGGGGGTACTGAGGGGGGGAAGGAGGGGGAAAAACGTCAGTCTCCAGAACTTATCTTCTTACACTAAAGAAGGTAGATGAAAGAGGCTGCCTGGGAGGGACACATTCGGAAAAGTTGAGACCGTTGGCTACTCGAGATTAAAAAGGGGAGAGTTCATTTGGAAAAAACTCGGGGCCATGTGTGGCCGAGCAGGGGACACTACTAGATGTCTTGAAGCACAGTGAATTTAATGAGCATCGGGGATCAGGGGGCACGGAGCAGGGACGGCCTGAGCCGCGCGTCGAACGGAAATGTCTACAAAAGTGCCTGGGGTCGACGAAGATTTAAACAATTTGGCTAAGTGCAAACTGACAAAGAGTGAAGACCCGTCAGCGTTAAAAAAGAAAAAAGGAAATAGAAGACCTGATCCTTGTCCGGAGCTCAGTGATGAATTCAGGAAGGGAGGTGACAAAAGGTAGGGGGGCTTGCGAACGTGCGTCTAGAAAAAGAGTTTTGTCGCGGCCGTCCGATAGAAAACTCTATGCGGAAACCTCGAGGAGTCAGAAAAAGGAGGCTTGAAAGGAGACAGGAAGAGGGAAAGGGGAACAGTTAAACAGGTCTGGGGAAGGGCGCACACATGGTCGAGCGAGAGAAGCTAACTGGGGGCGGGGACGTCCGCGATAAAAGAAAGAGGGTTAAGAATCCTACAGGGAATCCTATGGGAATCAAGGAGAGGAGCTCAAGGCCTCGGGATCACCGGCAAGGTGGGCTGGGATTTACTAAGAGATTGGGGTAGACAACTTACCCCACTTGGTCCCAATCGCGGATATGAAGAGGTCTCGGGCCGAAGGTAACTTGCCAATCCTTCCCTCCTGGGATCTCGCCTGTGGCTGTAGACGCGGTCAAGGGGACGACTACTGTTCCGTTTGCCCGGCCAAAACCTTGAGACGGGGGGAGGGGGGCAAAATCCCAGGAGAATTTCTGAAACTGCGGGGAGGCTCTGTCTAGGAACTTTGGAATGGGTTGGGGGGGGTCTAAAACCTCCGAGAGTTGGCGAAGGAATAAGGTCTGGGGAGATGACTGGTTCGGGCATCAACTTGCGCGGAATTTCGGGGGATCGGAGCAAGGTGGATCAGCGATCGAAGAGGGTCTCCTAGTCGGGGTTAGGGTGCTCAGGTGTTGCTAAGTCCTTGATCGGAGAAGGGGGCTTAAAAGTCATCTCTACGACTTGTTAAAACACTCTTGTCTGGATCTCAATGCTAAGAACAAAAGAAATTGGGGGGGTGAGAACACTCTGGTCGGTCTGAGGAAAGAATAAACTGAAGGAACAAAAAGGGGTCACTACTCCATATCTGATCCTACAAAATTGAGTGGATTGAAAAAGGCTAGAAATGGGGAGTAGGTTCAAGCGTTTTGTTAAGAAGAACCCCAGAAATGAACTCGTGGTAATCTGCTGGGTAGGCCGTGGGCCGTTAGGCGTATGGAGATGGGGAGCTTGCGAAACGTGAGCACTACGAAGATCTGGGCGCTGGGAGGGAGGCTCTTGGATACGCCTGGAAGAAAAGGGGAGTTTCTGGAAGGGGCTAAGGAAAGGGGTACGTAAGAAATCTTGTGAATCTGGTTACGGATCCTATACAGTTACCTGTTCAAAAAGAGGGAGAGTTCTGGAGAACCCCGGCAGGGTGGTAATTCTCAGGGGGGGGAAGGCTTACTCGTTTAAGGGGGTCTTCTGGAAAGAGACGACTCGAGCCTCCAGTCGAGTAAACTCTAAAAGGGGAGCAAGCGGAGAGTAGAAATCATCACTGAGGCGTTTTAGAGATATTTACTATGGAGAAGGCCAATTCAAGAAGAGGGTGCGCAAAAAACAGAAAAAAAAAAAAAACACACCCAGACGGAAAAACACAAAAAAAACCAAAGGAAAAACAAAAACAACACAAAGGGGGGAAGATCTCCTAGAACTTCCACGGAGAATCCATGCGTCTCAGGCTGCCTTAATAGGCAATGGGAAGAGGGGATTGGGGGCGAAGGCAAGAAAGAAAGTCTCGAGGCCCAGGGGGGGGGTGTCGGGGAGGCCGCAGATCTCTAAAGGAGACTGTGAAGGGAACTACGAAAAGGATTCAAAAAGGCCTGGGGTGAAAAAAACTCCGAGAAAAGGCACGACGTGTAAGTCAGGGGAAAAGGGAAAAATTTTTCGTACGACGACGTCGCAGGAAAGGGCAGGAAAAAGTTCAAAGAGCCACTAAAGAGCTCGGGAGGAAAAGAGAGTGACAAGACTACTTCTTGGCGCACCTGGGATCGAAAAGCCGCGGACCGTGACGAGAAAAAAGTAAAAAGGGAAAAGTCTGCCAAATAAAAGGAGCTTGAGGGGGAAACCGGCTCGGTCGAGAACTTGAATCCCACCTTAAATTCCAGGCGAACAACCGGGGAAATGGCTAAAGAAGAGTCTGGAAGTGTCATAAAACTCTGGGGATTAAAAGAAAGAGAAACCTAGAGAGCGCTTTTTAGTCGGAGTGCACGCAAAAAGCGGGCAACCTCACAAAAAGGTCCAAGACAATTAAGGCCTTGAGCGGGAGGGGACTACATAGAGAAAAAAAGAAAAGTACGTGCACTCTACCTCGCAAAGCCTCAGGGGGAAAGATCTCATCATTAGGAGGAAGACCTCTTCCAAAGGAACCGCCGAAAAAGGGCGTCTAAAAAAAAAAAAAGAGGG
>Ga0179591_1337948_pt1 | contig 16179 bp, 10 predicted proteins | sample CZOMad2_1_08_16f_FD_182891 | JGI IMG/M metagenome (GOLD analysis project Ga0179591, IMG submission 182891) | Vadose zone soil fungal communities from Angelo Coast Range Reserve, California, USA - CZOMad2_1_08_16fungal (PacBio error correction) | ecosystem: Environmental > Terrestrial > Soil >...
GCTTTGGAACAGACTCTCAGGGGGGGGTTAACATCTTTTCCATCTGCCCCTGAAACCTGAACTACACTTCTGAAGGTAAACAGAGGGTCCGCTAGAGGGGAAGGAGTCGACCAGAATCACAGGAGGGAGTGCGCGACGACAACGGGGAAAACCCGGTGCCGTGACATGAGCCTAAAAAGGGTGTGTGGAAGGGAACGAGAGCTAAGAAATATCTCCAACGCTCAGGAAAAAACACCATCGTGCTGGAGAACAGGGATCGCAAGAAAAAAGGAACTAGCGGGAAGAAAAGTCGGGGTCGCGAACCGACGTTGCTTAAAAAGGGATAGCTCCCAAGCTTGTGAGAAGAGTTTCAGACGGAGAGAATAAAATATCGAGACGCAGGCAGTCTGGGAAGAAAGCGCTAGAACCGTAGGTTCAGTTGCCTGCGTCAGTCTCAGAGAACTGCTGAAGAAATATTCTAGACGTGTAAGAAGGCGACCGCACGGACAAGCTTAAAAAGGAGCCTCTGGCGACGGTAGAAAGATGGGGTGAATGTAAGGGGAACGGAAAAAGGGATCGGAGGTACCATGGATTTCCCCTAAACTACGATGGACGTCTGGATTATCAGCTGCGTTCTCGTCGAAAAAAGCCGCTTCGAAGAAGCGTACCAGCCCGGAATTTGGAGGAGAAACATAAAGAAATAAGAAACTAATATTCACATCGCTGGTCAGGTAGGGTCCAATTCCATTCGCAGGAAAGGAAATCGAGGGGTGGCTGCCACCTCCACGAGAGAAGCTGCGGAGAAAAATCGTCTGGCAAAACCTTTCAGCCAAAAATGCCCGGATGGGGGACCGGACGCAGCGGAACGAAAAGTGAGTGGTAGGGGATAAAGTGAAAAAGGCCGAAGGTTCGTCTCTACAGGAAACTTATTATCTGGACACGGCTCCGGAGATCGCGGTACAACGGGACCGAGAAAAATGAAAAGGGTCAGGTTGGGCCCCCTCTAAACGAATACTGGGGAAGGGGGGTGGGGGGGGGGCAAAAAAAAAGACAGTTAAAAAATACAACAGAAGGCAAACCTTGAACGATAACCCATCCTTGGGAGTCACTCCTGATGAAAAAGTCAGTGAGTGACGGCGCCGAAGAACCGTCGGGAGAAGGAAACCGAAGAAAGGGGTTGGCTGCTTCCCCGTCTATCTCTGCAGATGCAGCGAGGGAGGCTGTTAGCCTTGCGAAGTCTGTAAACAACCATGTCTCACGAAAATCATCAAGAAAGGGAAGGAGCTCGCCCAAATTAAAACTGAGAATGGAAGGCGAGAATAAACTTTCAGAGTACACTCGAGGCAGGGGGATCGAGAGTCCAACGCTGGAACTTGTAAAAAAACTGAAAAAGGCTCAAAATACAGCAGAAAATGTGAGTTTTGGATTGTTACGTGGAACCGAAAAAAAAAAGGTTTAAAAGCTCCCTACCGATCAACTTGAGGGATCGTCTCAAAGCACAGGAAAAACCAAGGACCTTTGGTTAAAGAGGTTTAGAGCTCGCGGAAAAAAAAAAAGTCAATTCTTTCACAAAAAAAACACTTTACCGGATCATCGCCCACCGACCCTGTCGGCGTCCGCGAAGAGAAGCTCCGTCTCCCCGGGAACCAGAGCCACCTTGCCACTACGAACCGGAAAAGCCGAAAAAAAGACTGAAGGGGGTTCGGGAAATTACCCGCCGTCGCTCGACCGTCTAGAAGAAGTACGACTCGGGGGCGTTAGCCAGGAAAAGGAGAAAAAGGAAAAGTAATCTCAGAAGAAAAAACATATCGGTATGAGCTGAACGGCCAAGACTACAACTTGCAGCGGCGGTCGATCATCTGGAGCAGCTAACGGGAAAACAAACAACTGGCTCAGAGCGTCCACGGTCCGGGAAGCTGGATAAAAAAACCGCCGAGTAACAAGCTTGGGCACCAAGCTAAAAAAAGAACCGGTCTCCTTGGGGTCAGATAAAAACAAGATTACAATTATCCTAGAAAAGTTAGCCATCCGGGTTCTGAACACTCGATCGCCTCGCGGGAATCATAGGCGGAGAAGGGAAACCAAATACATCAGCCAAAAAAAAAAAGACAAAACCTATGGGAAGGTGCGCTCCACTAGCTAGCTTCAGCCAACGCCGTCACAAATGAAATTTCGTGCGAAGGTCTGAAAAATCTCATACAGGAGAATTGCGAGATTAGTCTCGTCGACGCGGATGGAGGAAGAAAACGTCGGTCAGCAAAAAAGGGTGCCCTTCCTTTATAAAGGGAAGAGCGTTCCGGGTCGTCACCCTAATCAGGACTAAACCGCTGTTGAACGAAAAAAGTAGGCCGCGCCTCGAGTCCCCGCGACCACGCGACGAGACAAGGTATTGCAGAACTGGGTCGCCACGCTCAGGAGCCGACAAATTACAGCTAGCCAGCCGTGGAGTATATAGAGCGAGAACATCTGGGCCGGACGCAAGCCACCGGAGCTGTCAAAAAAAAAGACATCTCGAGCTCCACAGTCAAGGGGTAACGAGACGGACCCCTCCTCTCACAAATTCAAAAAGGAGAGGGGGAGAGAAAAGGACGGGCCAAACGCACAAAAAAGAAGCCGCTTCTAGCAGCAGATAAAAACCTCGCCCGGCGCGAGAGCGAAGCCTTACAAAAGAGTCCATGGGAGGAAGGAAAAATGAAGGACGCTACCAGGGAGGAGAGAAGGTTACGTCATAACAGATATGCACTCTCTTCCCACTGGGAAAGTCGCCGAAAACGAACCCTCATTGCTAACAGACAAAAGCACACCGCTGCATCAAACTCCTCGGGAAGGCAAGCAGCCACATTGGAAAGCCTCGAAAAAAGAAACTGATATCCCTCGCCTATCAAGGAACGTAGGAAAAAAAAGGAAGCCGAGTGTAGCTACCCAAAGCCGCTGCACGGCGGCTTACCCCGAAAGGCGCATTGCCCAACCTGAGACAAGGAAAATCGTCGCTTGGTTCTCTTTCCACGCCCCGAGAAAAGAGGGAAGCCACGAGCGGTCAACTGGAAAAAGCACGATATAAAGCCGGGAATGCAGGAAAAAACGCACGTTAAGAGAGCTCACTCACAAAAAAAAACCAAAAGGGGGCAAACTGCGGTCAAATTCAAAAAAAAGGTACAGAAGTTACCTAAGCGTATGAAACGTCGCCAAAGGGACCGGATCGACCAGCGAGCAAGACCACCGCAAGGTAAATCCTCACACATGTACCTCGAAAAATTAATCTCCGAGGGGAGAAGAGAGACCACAAAAGAAAGTGAGGACTGCCCTCGATCTGTGAGGAATGGGGACCTTAGAGGCAAACGTCTACGGCGCGGTAGGAAGACTGAGAGGACCTGAAAAAATAGAAACGAAGGCTCACACCGCCAGGGCCAACAATCTGCGAAAACGAAAATGCGCCCGGGAGGAGGGAAACGACATGAGAAAAAGGCGGTGGGGGGGTGGCCACAGTCCTTCTACGCAATCCCCCGAGCCGAGGCTTGGGCAAAAGGCGGAACTACTAAAGGAGAAAGGAGGATCTTAAGAATGGAAGCTCCGAGGGCGAACAAACCGGGATTGGAATCTAAAAATATCCAAAAACGCGACGCAAGGACGTCGGACGCGGGGGCGAAGGAAAAATAAGGAAGGGCTGCGCCAGCTGGGCAGAACCTCCAGCCTAAAGACTCAAAAAACTCGGCAACCGCGAAACATACTCCTCGGGTGAAAGGAAGGGAGAAGTCCGGAGCGGGGGGGTTATACCATCCCACCAGTTCGTCCTCTCGGCTAGCCAAAGATCGCCATAGCGGTCTAAAGAAAAGCGGAAGGAAAACAAACAAGAGTATGAAAGAAACCCCAGCCGGCAGCTGTGAGGACGCGAAAGAAACCTTGCCCCTGAAAGGAAGAAAAATCATGGGCCAAGGTCAGTGATTCACCGTCAACCAATCTACACCCGTCGACTTAGGATCCTAGGTGATGTCGTTCGGGGACTAAGAAAAAGAGGGGGGACTTCAAGACGCGCGACCATACACCCATACGACAAACAGTAGGAACGATAAAAAATGGGGTGAATTGAGGTAAGAAGGGGAACTACGAGGGGACTCAGATATTTGTACCCGAATCACAGATAGCCTGCACACGACTAAGCCGTGGATGTTCCGACTCAGATAAAGTTGCAAGACATAGGGGGGAATCGGGAAGGGGAGGGTAATAAACCACGGATGAAGGTTAAAATGCAATAAAAGTTTTCGGCAGGACAGCAGCTGGGATCCTGGGAAGGAAAGCAGACAAGGAGAAACTTTAAGGGGAGAGGGGGGGAAGACAGGGAGGAGAAAGCTGACTAGCAACTACCGCCTTACGCTCCTGGAAGGAGAAAAGATGGTTGATAGAAAGAACGACCGAGGACAAGGTGTTTGTACGAGCGATGTAGCTGGCCTAACAACCAGCTACGCGTAACAGCGGAGCTGCGCCTAAAACGGGTAATGAAAACAGGAAAATCTCATGAGGACCGCCGAGAACGGCCGGGAGTGCGTCGTGGGACGACGAGAAAGAGAAACAAGCCAAAAAACTCTGCCTGGGGCGGGTCGTTCTTTGTTCACCGACGAGACCAAGGAGCCTGCGCGGAGACCGGAGAAGAACTCCGATGAAGGAGGGGGGATAGAACGAGGGGAGGCTCATCATTTCTCAGCTAGAAAACCGCTCTTATAAAGGAGACGCACTTTATCCGCTGCCAGATAGAAGATACCGAGAGGGGCCGGGACCTCCCTCTTCGGATCAGACCGGGAGACTCGAAAGCAAAATCCAATTACAGAGCTGTTGGGAGCTGCCAGCCGAAAACACAGTCGTCTCTCTTTCGCGACATTAAACCCTTAAGACGCTCATTGCCGGACCCCGGGAACATGAAAGGCCCGGAAAGCGGCCAGGCAAGGTCGCGATTAGCTAAACGAATCCCTGTGGACAAGAATAAACTGGTATCCGATAAGAGAGAAGAAGCGATGGCACAGACCGATCCAAGCGGAACCGATAATGATTTCACACTCAAACCAGCCACGCCAAGCACCGAAAGGTGGCCGGAACTCAGCACGACCGAAAAAATGCAACAGTCTTTTTAGCAAAACTGCCTTATGATGCGAGCCTTAGCCACGCAAGGACCAAAAAAAAAGGACCACGAGGAACGGCGGCCGAGCGAACAAGACTTCAACGACTTAAGACTCGGGAACCCGGAGAGCGAGCTCCACTGGAGGAATCATGGCAAAGTCGGAAAAAAAAAGGGGGTGGCGTGCGCGACCGCCTACACATTCCAGGGAATAAAAGCGGCTGGCAGTTTTTCACTGAAACAAGACGAGAAAGAATTTTGAGGCAGGGACTCAGCCGAAAAGTAACCTAAAGAGGAGCCGAAGGCGAGATCCACATTGCAGACTTCCCGGGTCCACCTCTGAAGGCATAAATCTCATAAAATCGCCTGTGAAGAGGTTAGTGAGTCCAACCCCTCTCTGAGATTCACCGCGGAGCTGAAAAGGGAGCTGGGCGTATGTCCCCGAAGGAGAAAAAAATCGCCAGGACATGGACGACAAGAGTTTTGGCAAAAAACCCCTCCGGCGGCAACCCCATTAAAACTTTACTATCTGTCCTAGGACACTTAAAGGCTATAGCGGGAGACAGGCGTCAGCTTTGCTGAGGCGGGAGCGCGTCGAAGTAGCAACAAAATACCAACCCCTTCAAAAAAACCAGGGCGCTGTTCCAGAGCCGTTTCAGGAGCATCAAAAAAAAGGGGAGAGGCAGCACTAAAGGGACTATCCGAACGAAGCGAGGTGTCTGTATAACGGCCAGGCAACGGGGCGCCCCCGACAAAGAAAAAAAACGTTGAAAAATCTCCTAAATCTTCACATGGGCCGTCTGTTGCGCCCTAACTAAGGAAACGTTCCAGCTCGAGAAAAGCATGTAGAAGACTAGAGCGGGCGGACACAACTGGGCCGCGGGGACGAGAGTCCCGGGCTGTCCGTGGAACGCCCGGCCCTACGAATACGAAGGGGCCCGTTCAATATCCAACCACACAAAATGGTATAGAATAAAAGGGAAGGAAAGGGTGGGCTCCATCACAGAAAAAACTCGATACGCAGGAAATTACTGATCAGCGCGCGGAAATCTCCTCCAAAAGCTTGCCAAACAAATCTTCAGTCCCACCTCTCTGGCGTAGAAGGCGTAAGGTCCGCAGGGGACACCGCCATAGGGACCATGGCGAGGATTGAACGATTCGGAAAACGGGCGCTCTCGCGCGCCCGGATTGAAATAACCGCAACCTGAGTTATTCAACTCTCCCAGAAAAGCTCCTCGGTCATCTAAAAAAAGGGTAGTCAACGACGAGCTCCTCCGCGCCCGCGAGAATATAGACAATGTGATCTCTGAAACCGCGACCTCGAGAATCCAAGCCGAGAAGATCCGGGGGAAACGCGATAGTCAATTAAAGACGCTGAGGTCCGCTCGTCCAGCCAATCGAGAAAACGACCGTTCGTAAAACACAAGGGCGACAGGGGGGAGTACAAGAACAGACAGGAAATAAGCCAGCGGCTGCTCTCGGGAAATCTTTAATAGCAGCAGCAAAACTTACAAATAGCCAAAGCAGTAGATGTAGCAGAGGCACGAAAAATCGCTAAGCCGGAAGGGCGCACGAAAAATAGAAAAAAACACGATCTGGGCCCTGGGTCATATAATAGAGAGGAAAAGCTACCAGGCTGAAAGAATAGGTCGGCGGGAGTGTATCATTCTAACTTCATGCTATTCATGAGGCGCGAGTCGAAAAGCACCGAATTCATGCGAAAGAGAAAAATGGCAAAATAAAAACCGCAATCCGCTCAAAAAAATAACCAATCGAAAGACATTGTACAACAGGGCCCTTCAGGTCAGACTAATTCTTCGGAAGTAGACTAGGCCACTTAACAGGAAAGGGAGGAAAGCCTTCAAAAGGGAAGGAGGGGGGGGGGGTTCGCCATGAACAAAGTCCCGCTAAACCTGCATTTCAGTTCCAAGGGGAGTCTGAAGGATTAACAGAAAAAAAGCCCGGCCCGGCAGCGAGGGTAAAAGGGCCAAAAAAAAAGGCATCACTGGAAATCGCCTCGGGGAAATCCGAAAATAGGAGTTTCTGGACCCGGGTAGGCTGAAGGGAAAGCAAAAAACTGCCCATTACAATCGTCACACAAAGCTTCCCCTTCATTACCAGGGGGGGAAAGGGAGGAAAATGAAAAGACCGGAGAACGAAAAAAGGGAGACCGACCGACGCGCAACGCAAGGCAGCGCATCAGAACAGCTCACAAAAAGATTGAAGCAGGCGGGTCTAACCGGCTTAAACCTCCGGCTGAGAAAACCAAGAATACGAATAGAGACGGCACGGATGTGAGTCCTCAAGAAAAAGAACGCTCTTGGGAGAACTCGCGAATACGGATATGAGCAGCAAGAAACAACCCTGTTCGAAAAGGGAAAGCAGAAAGAAAAAAAAAAGGGTAAGGCCAAGCGAACAAACAACTTAGGCGGTCCCACATCCTAAACGGGGGGTAGGCCTGGGTCGGATAAAAACCACTGGAGAGTACAACGAAAAAGCCCGTACTCGGGGGGGGATCAGAGACTAGCGCAAGCATTAACTCAAGTCTATCCGACTAGATCTACGCGGGGAAAAACCAAAAACGAGCCGGTAACAAGGCGCACAACAGCTGGGCAAAAAAGAATTAGCATAAAAGAGAAAAACAAAACTTCCCGCAAATATACTCTTACTCCTCATTCTTTCATGGAAAGAGATTCCACTGGAAAAGGAGATCCAGGCGTCAAACACAAGGACGCGGGCAAAGAATAAAACAATATCGTTTCATCAACTGCGGATTAACAACGTTCAAAAGACCGGGTGAGGACTAATTACATTAAACTCAACGCTAACCTCACAACGAATTCAAACGGGGGGGATTCATGTAAACCGGTCCTCGAAGGCAAAAACACGTTTCAAGTCCTCTCACCTTAGGGGGGAGAGAATCGAAAGATGGCGTACAAGACGTCGCTGACTGGCCACCACGAAAATCGAGGAAAACGAGAACTAAAAATAGGCCAGGGTCATAAACGTCGGTGTTCCATAGAAAGATAGTACCTCTAACCGACATCACCGGGGAATCCTGCACGGGAACCCAAAAAAGGAAAAAAGGTGCAGTTGGAAAAAAAGTCTTCAAATTAAAAAGTCTTTGGTGGGTTCGTCCATTAAAAAAAGGGGTACGGGGGGAAAGACAATGCAGAACTCAAACGGTTTTCGAAATGGGAAGAAAAAACTCATCGCCAAAAAAAAGAACACCCCCACACACACACGACAAACACACAAAAGGAACAACACCTAAAAAAAAAACAAAAAAAAAACACCACAACACAACCAACAACAACCCATAAAGACGCTGTCCCCAAGAGGAATGGCAAGGGTATCATGGGCCAATCACGAAAAAGAGGTACGAAAAGTTCAGCGTCGGAAAAGCGGGGCGCCGTCGGACGGGGAATCTCCTCCGGAAGACAGGTCGGTCAAAAAAGAGGAGAAGAAATCCAAGGACGGAGAACATCCGAAGGCCGTTATTTCCATGCGAAAGTTCACCATCAGCCCAAATAGTCGACGAGCCTGATTTCTTACAAGCTGTGGGGGAGGTTGGAAGGCTCCGACCCTCGGAGCGCCGGCATCACTGGAGGTCGGTCAACCAAGCCCAATTGGGGTGACTTTAGGAACGGGAAGGGGGCTCTTTTCCTAGAAGGAGATTCCTGCAAAAATTAGAGGAGAAAAACGAAAAAAAATGCCGCTGGAAATCCCGAGCCTCCCTCAGCCTTCGCTCTTGACAAAAACAAGAGGACTCAGTAAAATCTGCTTGGGGACGGAACAAAAAGGTCAAGAGAAAAAAAAAAAAGGGCGGCGGAAAAGAAACGGCGGCGACCCACTGTACACCAAACTCGGAAAACCGGGTGATTGGGCCAGCGACTGGAGGGTCTGGGAAGGAGCGGAAGAAGACAGGGTGGCGTCGTACGCACTGCAAAACTCAAGATAAGCCGTATAAACCAGTTGACCAGCCGTGGCTTACTATCGGAAAAGGGAGGGAACGAGTCCTCGAAACGAGAAGAAAATAACTCAATAAAAGTAATACTTTCCAGTCAAAAAGCATGGAAAGAGGTCGAGCAAAAAACTCACTCCGTAACGGGCAAAAAGGATAAATCACGGCTGACGGCTAAGTATATGAGTTATTTCTGAAGAATCAGACCTTGTTTAACGGGGTTACTCCTGGAGAGAGCGGACGGGGCGCCGGAGCAAGGCGATGAAGGCGATCTTTAAAATTACGACGAAACTATAGGTTCAAAGAGAAGCTGGAAACCATTTAAAACTCAGAGACCAAAGGACCCGAAACCTTGCGGCGAACGGTGTTCTATATGTCTATCGAGTAAAACCGTGCCACCTAAACAGGGTCGCAGCCGGCTGACCGTTCTCAGCCGGCCACCACTGCCTCAGCCTCTGAAATACGTGACTCCCCCGATATTTATCAAAAAGCATCCAAGTAGAGAAAAAGGAGGAGGCTGGGCCTTGCCTCTCGCGAGTCGCTTATAGAGGTGAGAGCAGCATAACGGCTGGAACGTACACACAAGAGGCCGTGTCAAGATGGAAGAAAAAAGAGCCAGGTTCCACGACCAGGCAAAAGAGCTGGCAAACGGCTGAAAGCAAAAACTTTCTCTACCGAAAACTGGACACATCAATAAAGTCCTGCCGTGCTCGGGAAGACAATACAAAGGGACTTGGGAAAAAAAGAGAAAAAGGAGCAGGGCGAGGCGGAAATAAAGATGCGTGCGTAAGAAGCAGGGCACGAACTTGAGGGGCCTAAATCACTTACAAAGTCGGAAATCTGAGAGGTCAAAGGGGATGAATGGGGGAAGACGCAGGCAAGAAGCATCAAGAAAAATGAAGAGTCCGACGAAGAGACTTCATCCATGGAAAGATGCTCGGGCTCATATCTCGGGTGAAAATCAATGACCGCTAAAAATAGAAAACTTATTGTAAAAAAAAAAGGGAAAGATCAAGAATGCTACGAAGAGAGAAAAACAACAACCGGAGGAAGAGATATTCCGAGCGAAGAAGCAGGACCCAATTCTGAAAAGCACTCGTCATCCGGTAGACCAGAGGATTCTCTGCCCCCTTAACAAGACCGGACAAGAAAAAGAAAGGTGAAAGGAGCGAAAAACGTCTAGATGAACGACCAGCTTCAAGCGCTTTGCGCTGACTTTAAGCAAAGGAGGACTCACCATCTCATACATAAAGGAGAAAAATGAAGAGACTAGGTCCCAAAAAAAAAGGAAGGAGATGGTCAACGTGCGAAAATCCCAAAAAACGTAGTGCCCGGGCCGCAGCCCGCCTTGCAACTTCAGTCCTCTAGCCCCGTCAACTATCTACCTGTAGTCACCCAGAGGACATCTCTGGAAAAAGAAAAGAGAGGAACAAAAAAAAAAAAAGAAAAAAAAAAAAAAAGGCACCGACAAGGTGTGCCTCCTTTGAAAGAGGAACTCTCTCAATCTTCCGGTCTTCACGTCAAGCCGACTATTCGAGACGTTAACAAAGAAAAGAGGATGTTTCCGTTGCGGACGCACGAGTGCCGGACAACGGCCCGCAAGAAAACCCCACTTCGACTAGGATTCACCAAGAACAGAGGATGCTCAGTCTGTGAATCAGTCATAGAGGAAACTGCGCAGAACCAGAAAACCAAAACACGGCAAACTAATCCAAGAAGGGCAGGACTGTATCTAAACGAGTAAACTTAAAGGAGGAAGGGAAATGAAAAGGAAACTTCTAGGAGAAATCATGGACTCTGATGTCCCGCAAAGGTTAAGCGAAGGCAACGAAAGGGCAAAAGACGTTCGCCGCCCCGAACGATGACTCAAAAACCTGTAAACAACACATAAAGAAAACTCCTCCTTAAGCAAAGGCGAAAAAAGGAAAACTTTGACCCGAAGTCAAGATTCCGAGACCCTCTTACTTCAGAAGAAAAGGATTAAAAGTGAAAAGAAAGAACGCTGGAACCGGGTCCCGAGGGGGAGCTCCACGGCTCGCTCAAAACGCGGCGTTAGCAAACAAATCTAACCTGCGGCCTGCCTTAAAGCCCACCGCCAAAAAGCGTCGGGCCGGAAACGTGGGAGGGTTTCCACGCCATCGAGGGTACACAATATTCTTTCCACGGATATCCAAGTGTAACGATTAAACCTCGGAGACCGTGCTAACAGGGATTCTAAGCGCATAAATTAGTGCAAAGAACTCAAAGAGGAGGGGACGTCGGGCCCTTGTCGGCACGGTTGAAAGCTACCTGGAAAGAAAGGAGATAACTCCGGGGGGGCCGCCGAAAAGATAGGCCACCGAAAAGAAAAAAACGGACAGCTGCGATACAAAACGGGGAGGTAACTTAAGAGAATGCGAAAAAAACTCAGGTCTCAAAAAAAAAAGAAACCTCCGGCGGAGCAAGCCTCGATAACGATGAGCAGTCCAGGGAGTAGACCTCCAGACATAGAAGAGGAGAGAGACAACGGGCGAAGGGCCTGAGATTGGCTCGATCAAGACTATCAAGAAACGGAGTTCGGCAGAACCGTCGCATTCGCTCCCAATGGTGATAGCAAAAACAGCGCCAGGGCTCCGCCAAGGCGCTCAAACGAGTAAGAGGCCGGGTAAGAGTCGACCTTTCTAGTGCACCCAGAGGCCTGCTGACGTTGATACGGCGCCTCCGCTAAATGAAAAGTAGGATAAATCAGAGGAAGGAGGACGGCCGACCAGAGGAACGTTGTTAACTACCAAGTTAAAAACCACTTCTTATTTTATCTACTCTCCAGACGATGAAAAAGGAAAGCGACCCGGAAAGCGCGTATTTGATCTCAGAGAAAAATAGCACGCGCAAAAGACTTCACTCTTCAAAAATGGATCCCTGAACCAGAATAAGCAAGCGCTGTGACTCTCCGAAAAGCTGGTAAACATGAGAAAAAACACGAATCCGGGACTCGGGAGAAGCTCACCTCCAAATGCCCCGAAAAGGCTAAAGCGTACACCAGGTCCAAAGACCGGGACCTTCGAGGTACCCAGATGTAGGAATCAAAAGAAGGTCATTGGCCTAGCGAAACCCAACTCCCCGATAAGAAAACAACCGTGCCGCGTCTAAGGGGGCGTCAAAAAAATCAGCGACAAAAAGGGGCTCCAGGAGGAAACTCTCATGCAAAACCTAAAGTCACCGAAAGAAGGCTTGCATACCTATAACAGGTGCAGAAGTAGAAGAGGACCCGTTCAATGCCAGTCTGAGGGCGCTAGCAGGTGTCGGATAAAAAAGTCGACCAAGATGTCCGTTGGAATGCATACTCCGCACATTGGTGTTAATGCCCAAGGAAAATGGAGCAGGGACGGCGATCGCCAACGTAAAAGAAAAATAAAAACTTTTCCGCACTTTCTGAAAGAAGGAATGACTCACCTGCCGACGGACCTTTTTCCTGAAGGTGGCCCTTCGAGGGAGAGGGGAGGGAAAAATGAACGCCGGCACCAGATGGGCAAAGAGTAGGCCAGAGAAAAAAAGTTCAAAAATTCGCGCTCATGGCGGCTCAATAAAAAAACAAAGGTCATGAGACAAGCGGCGCTAATGGGAACTCATGGGCGGAGACCTCCAGCAAAGCTTTGCGTCAACAATTAAAAAAAAAACAAAGAAAAATTAACTCTGATTCTCGAAGTAGAATCAGGTAAAAGGGGGGAGAAAAAAGGACAAACCACTGGAGCCTGACTGCGGCTTCACGTCTTCGCAAGAGCGGTCTAGGAGATGGACGCTAGTAAGAGATCTTAACGCACCCGGATTACTGTAGGAGTACAAGATCAGCTGCAGCGACAAAATACCGAGGCCGGAGTGCAAGAAAACTCTCCCGGGTCGCGTCTGAACCTCCAATTTCCATCAGTAATTCGCCTCGATGGGCATAAGGAAAGAAAGAGTTCCGTCTTAAAAAAAAAGACTACAAACATCAAGGGACGACAAAGAGATCGGTCGGCGAATGGGAAGTAATGGGGAAGGGAGCATTAACCTGGGAGCATCAGGGCCGAATGTATAAGTTCACATCCCTGAGGTTGCGGCACCGAGAAAACACCAGCCGTAAGGCCGTCGAGCCGGAGCTCGGAAAGCTAAGCTTCCGGGAGTTTCTTTTAAACGCGGAAAAGAGAAGTAAGGTCCCACGAGAGTAAAAGGGGTTCAAAAACTATAGTTCAGAGCCGGCTGGTATCCCTAGGACCTTCTGTTAGTAAAAAGGGAAATGTGCCTTAATCCGACCCGGAAGCGTGACCCACTGATAAGACTCTCGTCAAGCTTGTCCTTAAGGACCATAAGACGGAAGTGCACGAAATAAGCTCCTGAGGACAACGTCTCTCAAGAGAGGGGTCAAAGGGGGCGGGGCGGAGACAAAAAAAATAGGCTGGCGGGACAGAAGCATCTGAAAATAATCGACTTAAAGACCTACAGGGCGTGAGATAGCTGGCTCTTCAAAGGGGAGGGTAAAAGAGGCGGCGAGGGAAAAAAGGAACCTTCCGGGTCGCAGAGATAGAAAAAAAAATCTTGCTCATCATAAAGCAGTGTCTTTTGATATTGAACAGACTAACCAGAGAGGGAAAGGAGTCACTTAAAGAAGAACGAGAGAAAATGGCGGTCTTCGGAAATTCAACGCAAAAAGCCAGGACCTGTTAGCTGGGGGGCGAGTTTCCAAGAAAGAGGGGAAAAAAGAACGTCAAAAAGAACTGGCTTGCCTTAAAAAAAAAGCCTCTCTCACCGGGAAAACATGAAAGTTTTGCAAAATAATCGGCTCGGGAAGGGAAACAAAAAAAGGCCAAAGGAAAGGACAAGACCATATCTCGCCAAAGAAGAAGGAAAACGCAGACTTTCCGGAATAGCCTCTATGGAGGGACTCTACACGGCAAGCACTTTGATTGTTCCAATCAAACGAAGGTCGGGCGACTCCAAGAAAGGAAAAGAAAAAGCCGCGAGAGAAAAAGATCGTCATCGAGGCCATGGGCAGAGCCCAAAAGCGAAAGATAAAGACCCCTAGATCGATCAGAGGGGCTATCCGCGCGCCAAACACTGTCCATAGTTTTTCGGGATTCCAAGAATTTGGAGAAGGGAAAAGAGCCGAAAAGCGAGGAGATCGTTGCTGGCAGAAAGGATGGCGACCCACCAGCAATCTAAAAAAAGGATGAGGAACCAAGGAGAGGCTCATTGGGGTCGCCTAGGAGCAACAAGCAATAAAAGAGAAGAAATAGTCTAAGTCCCTTGAAGGGAGCGTCAAAACCCGGAGACAAGCGCAACGGAACCAGAAGCTACTGAACTTCACGACGGGGTTCGTCTCTCGGCTGAAAAAACCGGGCGAGAAGAGAGAGGGAAGGCGATGGTCAGGAAAAAAAAAAGGAGACGCGCACAGTATTGCCAGGTCTTTCTCACCGCTTCTCTGTATCAGGTCACCCGGACCCGGCACAGTCACCTCTCAATCAGGAGCAACACTCTTAAATCAAAAGGATAGGCAGGCCAGGTCTTCCCCGTCGAAAACTCTCAAGACCGACTCTCATGGACGTTGACTACTGGTAATAATGCAAAAGGGGAAGGTGGAAGCCTCGGGACCAGCCTGCTGGACGGCCAATCGACAAAAAACGTCCCAAGAAAGGATAGGATACGGGGGTAAGATGAGGGGAGAGAGAAAGTCAAGGAAATTAAAAAGCGGGGGAGAAGACGACAGACTTAAGGTTCGATGCTCTTGAATAAGTTCGGCCGCGTCAAACTCTCTCTAAATAGAAGCAACCTGTCAAAAAATGGCACAAGGACCTTAGTAGAATAACTACCATGTCGTAGGTCGCAGTGATCACCAGGCCTCTGAACCTCTTCTCTTCCATCATCTTGAGATCTTCGGACGTCACGCACGGAAGAAGGGAATAGCCCCGAAAGCCGCTGCCGCCGCCGCCTCTCTTCGCCAATCTTCAAACCGTTACCAAACGCGGACTCTATCGCCTGGAGACGAGGGGAGAAGAAGAAAAAAAGGAGGCCGAGGGACCGGAAAGGGACCCACGGCTCGACCCGATGAATAAACCACGCGATGTCACTCTTTCAAGAAGACCCCAACAGAAGTCCTCGGGCGAAACCGGAAATTGGGAAAAACACGAACTCTATTCTCGTCAGAGGGGGCACGGGCCAGACCACTTGGGCCTTGCGCTTATCGGCGGGACACAAGGGGGATGCCGGAAAGGGCAAAAGGAACCATATCAGTGCCGGATTTTTTTGCTGGAACGGGGGACCGAAGAGTACAAGTAAGACGGAGTCTCGCCGCGAATACAGGGGGTCCTGTAAAAAATGATGTCAATCTTGAATCCCAAATCCGGGACGAAGGTGGGTACCAAATTGCAAGGGACAGTGCCTCAAGACTTGAATCAAGGTGGCCTTAATTCTACGAGGGGGTTAGATCATAAAGGGGAAAAAAGGTTAGGCTTCGGAAAAAAATCGGTGTACGTGAAAGAGAAAGACCGTCTGCCAGCAAAACTGGACTCTAAAGGAAAGCCCCGAAGAAGGGAGGGGTCGGAAGAGGTGTCCGTCGGGAGGCCAAAAAACTGCAACCATCGACTCTAACCTGCTAAGCCCAGGCGAAAAATCCGAAAAAGTCACCCTGAAGGAGCCAATGCCGCGTCACGGCGTCAACAATGAGACTGAGCCGGGGAAATGAACCCTTCTTGAGATCAACGTAAGAAAGAAAAAGAAAATAAAGCGCGACCTGGGTTACGGACGAACGGGAAACGCAAAACCTGGAATCAGGGGGATAAAGACGAATCACTTCACTCAAGCGAAACACGGGTCAAACGAGAGGTAAAAGGCCGCAGCAGGGTCAGTGTTCTGAATCGAACTGGGCCCCTTACCAGACGAAGGGGAGACAGTAGAAAGGGGCCCCGGCCCGATCCAAAAAAATTCAAAACAACCGGCTTCTTTGGTTCACCACGGACAAGCCGGGTGAGACTACGTGGGATACGGAGTGAAAGATCAAGGCTACGCGCAAACCGTCAGATCTCAACGGATTATCAGGAAACACGGCCTCAAAAGTGTCCCCGGAAAAATAGAAAAGGGGGTGGAGGGCGGAAGAGTACAAACCAACCCAGGCCCTCAC
>Ga0179591_1176138_pt1 | contig 16178 bp, 18 predicted proteins | sample CZOMad2_1_08_16f_FD_182891 | JGI IMG/M metagenome (GOLD analysis project Ga0179591, IMG submission 182891) | Vadose zone soil fungal communities from Angelo Coast Range Reserve, California, USA - CZOMad2_1_08_16fungal (PacBio error correction) | ecosystem: Environmental > Terrestrial > Soil >...
AAATTCAGGTCCAGGTGGCATACATAGAAGGCTGCAAGAAAGAAGTATAAGAAAATGAGTTTTTCCTGGGGGAAATGGGAAAGGATCAAAGTACATTATCCAATGACTGAAAAAAGGATACTCATATTGACAACGCGGAAGGTTGAAAAAACACAAACACTGACGCGAAGCAAGAGTGTGCACTGGGGGGGGACAGAAAAGCGAAACAGTATAGGGGGGTGGGGGGAGCCAGTCACCCCCGACTACAAGAGACGCAATGACTAATAGGCAAAAATCAATCAGCCCGGTTAAACGAAAATTACTCCAGGAGAAGGAAAGAAAAAGGGGGAGGGCGGGAGAGTCAGTACAACGAAGAACAATCAAACACTCCGCCGCATCTACCACTGAAAAAAAAAGGAAACCCGCCGCCGAGGAGCACAATGCAGGCAGAGAAGGGACATGACACCAACAAACTTCGAATAAAATGGAAAAGGGAGGAGGGGACCGAGGGATCAGCTCCCTCAAAATAAATCAATGGTTAGAAAAAAAAAATCAAGGGGCCGTATGTCCAGATGCGTCAATGGGCCCATAAAAATGGAGTCCCAAACAAGGGGATGGAAAAAGGCAACAAGCCCCAGGGATTGTCATGCGGAGAAGAGGCAAAGAAACCTTAAGTAAGACCACATAATACTAGGAGGGCAGCTCACATCAAACGAAGAATAAAGAAATGGAAAAAAGAAAAGAGGGGGAAGAAAATCGCACTGGAGGGTGCAATGAGAAGAAGAGGGGACTTGTACAAGTTGAGTCATCAAAAAAAAACCGTTAAATCGAAGAACGCTTCAAAAGAACACACTCTTAGGGGGGGCTCAAAATAGCAGGACAGTGGGGAGGAAAGAGAAGAGCACAAAAGCCAAGAATCAAACTAGGGGAGGGTCTTATAGTCGGAACAAAATGCGGAGCCTACCACAGCCCACTGGTACTTTGAGAGTGGCAATGAACAGACACGGACAAAGCGCGGGCATGTCACGCAAGATCCCAGCGCGCAAAAGGAAACTGAGGGAAAGGGAAGTGACACGTAGAGCTGGTGGTCCGTCGAATGAGCAAAATATCACAAAAAAGCTCAATGGGCAAAAACTACAAAAAATCTGAATAGATAAGCGTTGATGAAGAAAAAGGGGGGAGAGGGGGGTTATATGCGGAAAAAGAAGCACACGAATTGAACTTCGGAAAAATGACCAACAGGTGGAAGGGCGACACGCAAGATATGAAAAAAGTGCAAGAAAAAGAATGCGACGTGTGTGGGAAAGCCAGTAAGAAGAGGGGGGACAGGCGGAAAACTGATAATAACCAATTAGACGGGGGGGGACAAAAAGTCGGGAACAACTTATTGACTCCTTCCCTCAACAGAAAGTCGCAAGCCAACAAGTGGCGGAAGAAAAAGGGGGAGGGAAAAGAAGAGAAAAGTAAAGAAAACCAAAAGCCTCGAACAAGTCTCCTACTAGTTTAGGGGGTCAAATCGGGTCACAAGAATCGGATACTGGGGGACTGGGCAGGATCGAAGGGGGGGGAGGGAGGGGAAAAATAAAGCGGAAATAGAGCGAGCAAATCATCCTGCAAGAGCGGCCCAAAAGGCGCATTAGCAGGAACGAGGGGGGTCAAAAAAAAAATCTGACGCACAGAGCCCTAGCGTGACAGGAGTCCGGAAAAAGGAAAATGGGGGAGGCGGATGCCAGGACCGATGACCGGCAAACGCTAGACGCTAACTCATCTGGAAAAGGGGGCGCAAAGGTTTGAACCATTTGGCAAGTAAAAGGAGGAAAGACGAAGGACGTCGAGGGAAATGTGGGGAAATGGCAAAAGGGTTGGGGGGTTGGGGTTCTAACATCGCCAAAAAACAGGGACACTCACTGTCCGACCATGTAAGCAAAGCGGGCCCATCTGTGATGAACGATATTGTTAAAACTCGCATGTGGTGAACCCCTGTTCCCCGACAGTTCAAAAGAAAACGAGAAAGTAGTGGCAAGAACCAAAAATAAAGTGGCAACAGCCGGGTCGCAAGGGTGGGCAATGGCTCAAAACAAAACCGATTTCGCAAACGGAAAGGGAACCTGCAGGGGGGGTTTCCGGGGTGGGTGACAAGGTGAAAATAATGAACGGGGAAAAGGGGCAGGAGGTTTTATCCGCGAAAAATAAAAAAAGGGAAAATTCACATGTCGGTCCCAAGAGTGGTTTATGAAACTGGTCGGTACAAATAGCAAAGTTCGTGGTAGAGGAACAGGGGGAGGGGGGGGGGAAAAAAAGCGAAGGGGGTCAAGAGTTCAAAAAAAAGAACAAACGGAAACATTGTATTCTACTAACAGATGTGCAAGGGGCAGCAAAAAAATCATCAATGGGGGGGGGACGAGAGAGTGAACGATAGAAGGAAAGGGGGATTATTAGTCAAAATCACACAGACAGAATCAAAACAAAAACTCCTCGGATATCAGTGAGCAACTCTTATTGGGGACGCGAACACGCGCTCCGGAAAAACCGAGGGGAGAATTTCGGGGCAACGGGACCCTAATGAAAAAGGCAGAGAAGGACAAAAAAGACTGGAAAAGAGCAAAAGGGGGAAAAGCCCGGGATCGGGGTCATTATTTCTAAGGATAAATATTGGAAAAAAAACAAAAGTACACTGGGAGGGGACGGGAAAAGGAAGAAAAAGAAAGGAATGATGGTTGGATATGGGAGGACAAGAATCAATCAGCAGACTACATTTCAATGTTACTACCAAGCGATGACAAGCCGAATGCGAAAAAAATTTATCTTGTCTCGGGGGAAATAAGAAAGAAAAGAAAAACAGGACAGGGGGAGGACGGGGTATGTTTGGCGGGGAAAGTAGACGGAGATCCACATGTCAGGGGAAGGAAATCTACCTCAAGGAGCGGTCGATAGTAGAAAGGGGGCTACTGAAAGACAACATGCACATGACAATCCATGGAAGGGGAAAAAAGTTAGGGAGAAATTCCAGCCCTGAAAACCATCACGATGTGAAATTCATCTTAATCTGACTCCGGTTAACACTCGGCAAGTATGATCAAAACAAAAAAAAAAAATAGAGGGAAGGGTGGTAGACTCACAAGGAAGGCATGCCCATCCTGAAACCCCTTGGAGTTCCATAACAAACACCGGAGAGTAATACAAATAAAAAAGAAAAAGAAGAGAGGGACGGGGGCAGAAACGGAGGAGGAAGCACACCCACAGTATACGGAAAAACAAACTGTTATCAGGGGGAAAAAAAAAAATCAGCTGCCTTCGAGACATGTAAAAGGGGCTCAAATGAAAAAACTGGAAAGACAGGTACGGGGCACGAGGGAACCGAAAAACGATTCCTATTCACGATTGGGGGCCATACAGTGGAGGTGAATGGTCAACGCGACGGAATAAAATAAAGGCTCAGATGCAGAGGGGGAATATCAAGACGAACAATGAGGACAAAGCCGGGGGGGTGAGGGCAGTGGAAGTGTGGAACAAAAGCAGAAGACGACATATGGGCCAAAATAACACAGTCCAATAAAAAAATAGGCGAATAAAGGGAAAGGACCAGGAGACAGGGGAAAACGGCAAAAAGAGGGGGAGGGACTATTGTAGGAAGGGAAGGGGGTCCTAGTGAAATGTCGCTATAAAAGTCACAAAAAAAAAAAATTACCCCGAGGGCATTCTGTTTAAGAATGAAAACAGGCAGAGAATGCGCGTATCAGAAGAAACACAACATGACACTCAAAACTGAAACCAGAGCTGGGGGAGGAAAGAGGAAAGAAAAAAGAAAAAAAAACGTCAAATCAAGAAATAAAAAGAGAGTAGAACAGGATCTCATTTCAACCACGGACTGGTGGGGGTCGGCGTTTATAGGGAAAGCTCAAAAGAACTTGAGAGACAGGGCACGAACTATATAAAAAGAGATTGAAGCTTTATTTTTTCTTTAACGCATGAGGAAAGAGCCCATGGGGAGTCCTTAGGCGGAAAAGGGAGGGCAAAAAAAGGGAAGGAGGGGGAAGAAAGGGGGGGGGCCTCGGCCTAAATAACACAAAAGGATCCAAATATCCCCACTTACTTTTCCTCGTAACGATGAGGCGGAATCAGGACAAGAATGCCGGCCGGGCAATTCACAGTGAAACAGTACTCACACATAGGATACAAACCACGACTTCAGAAAAACAGTTGGGGGTACAGAGTGAAAGGTGGGACAAAGGGGGAGGTTAAGAAGGGGAATGATAAACGGGCAATTTGGGTTCACGAAAAACAGGAAAAAGAAATTTGGAGAATCGTTTTTGAAACAAAAGATTCCAACTCGGTTTAAACGTCGGTTTTTTTTCACATCCAAATACTAGAATTGTACCCTAAAAGCAAAATCTTGACCAGGGGGTCCCTCAAACAATGGATGTCATTGAATCAAAAAAATCCGGGTGTTGAAAAAAAACAGTGTTCACACAGGCACGACGAGATATGGTAGTGGATCCTGATCCCCCTTCGTTGTTCCGACGGCTCATGAAGATCTTCCAAGGAAGACCATAACCCTAGTGAGCCCCTGGCCTCCTTGGTGGGGGAAAAGAGGTTCATTCTGGGGCCTCCCCGCTGTCCCTTCTTTACCCTGGGGAAACACATAACTAGTCTCAAGTAAACAGAACTTGGTTCAATGTAGGGGGACCCAGGGGGGTCCAAAACATAGGGTGCAACTTTCGTTCAAAACGTTTGGTTTTATGGATCCTCACTTGGGAGAGGGTGACAAAGAAAAGAGTCAGACCTGCCATATCATAAATGCCACGTGTTGCCAAAACTTAAGAAAGGTTTTTGCGGGGGCAGGGGGCAAAAAATGGGTAGAACTCAAACGAAAATATAGACAAAGGGGGGGACGGGAGGGGACGGTCAAAAACCCTTTGCCAAAATGAATACTTGAACCTTCGGGGTTTTTGTGGGGAGTCTCTCCAAAAAAAATCAACAAGGGATTGCCCGTCCAACGGACCAATGGGAAGGGTGTGGGGGTTCAGTAAAACAACCATGCCCGTCCGGGGAGGCACATGGGGGGGGGTTTCGGTACGGCCACAAACATGGGGGGGAACCTGAACTTACAAGCGCACCAAACGCCGTGTGGGCCTGGGAACAAAAAATCTTCAAGGGGTGGATGCCGTGAAGGGGGGAAAGCCGGTAAACACAAAGGGGAAGTTGCCATCATAATTTATGGGAAAAAAAGAAACAAAAACTAAAGAAATAGGTTACCCTACTTTGCGGTATAATAACGGGCAATTCTAAACGTGAATTCAATCTACACCGCCCTTGGGACCAAAGGAGGAAAATTCTGGCAAATGGCTTCAGAGGTAGTAACCAGCGGCAAAGCAAAAGTAACCTAAACAACATCGAAAGTCACTATGGGGGAAAAAAACCGGGGTAGACGGTCGGCAATCATCAAATTTTTGGGGGGGTACTCAAAAAAAAAAAAAGTGGCCCTCCCCAGTTGACGCACCATTGAGGGAGTCTGTACAAAATGCGTGACCCCCGTTAGGTGGTCACACACCAATTGGCGATAAAAAATGTCACGAGGGTGAAAAAGTTGTAAAAATCCGGTCAAAAATCGCCAACCTAAAAACAGTGTGAGGTGGAAAGGCCCGCCGGGTCACTGAAGTCGAAGTTTCCTTGGGTGGGACAAAACGAGGGAGATCAGTGGGGAAAAGACCGTATCTTGGCGAGCCTGTGACCATCTCCAACACAATAGTGTGTGGGCGTGGACCGAAAATCGGGGGGGGAAAAAGGATCACAGAAAAATCATTCGGGAAGGGGCCAGGGCGCCAAATCCGGAAGGCGAACGATGACCCCGCACAAAAACGCTGATGGGCGCAAAATTGGGGGGGGGGTACGGGGCAGAGGGATGAAACAAAAGCAGCCAGCGCCGTAAAGACCCCAAGATATGCAAGGAAAAAACCCACCCCCAACTCCAGGGGTGGGTAAATATGACTGACCAACAATAGCGTAGGAGTCCACTCGGTTAAAAAAAAAAAAAGTGAACGGAGGACCGCCGGGGAGTTAAAACTTTGGACAACGGAAAAAAGTACAACTATGTTGGGTTTTTTTCCACAAGCCTAGGGGGGGGGGGGAGGAATAGAATAAGACTTGGAGGAGGGGGGGGGGTTCCACTAGAAAACACCAAGGGGCGTGTGAAACCGACACCCAAAAAAAAGTGTTGACGACGGGGACGGACCACTCAAGACCCAACGGGGGGTAAGGGTTGACGGGGAACCGACTGACCAAAGTAAAAATTGGGTGGGCGGGTTTCAATGTTGGCAGTCCCGAAAGTAACATAAAAAAACACTCTCAAGAAGAAACTGTTGGGTTGAGTCGGAGTAGGCTACAAACACCAACACCAGCCAAATAGTACTGGATAAATGATACTCTCCGTGACCAGGTCAACGCTGGGGGGGGAAAAGAAAAAAGGTCGGGGTTCCTATCCTCATTTAAGGTGAGGAAAGACGGCCAAGGGCCCGTTCTCAAACACCGTGTGCTCCTGGCGAAACACAAAAGCTTTGGGTGGGTTGGGGGGTTGGCAGTCTCGAATGCCCATGCCGGATGCAGAAAAAAAAGTCGGCGGGAACGTCCAAATGAAAGAAAGGGTGCGTTGTGAATTTGTGGGGCCATTGTGTAACTCTTTGTTTCGTCCTAAACCAAAGGCCGGGCAAAAAGTGGGGCAGGGGGGGGCCCGCGAGCAACATTTGAAAAACAACGCGACTCTTTACACAAAACAGAGGAATGTGGAGCAGGGGGGAGTGGTAACCATCAATTGGGGACAAAAGTCAACGGATACCGACACTTGTGGAAAGAAAAACATGGGAACGTGGGTACTACAGGATGAGGATGAGGATTTGCCATGAAAAAAAATTCTTGTGGAAAAACGGAAAAAAAAAAAAACAAAACCGCGCAAAAAAGCCCACCTGGTGGTTCCAAAAGTCGGAAAAAAAAAGGGGTGGGTTGGCAGCCGCCCAAGTGGGACCCAAATCGACTAGAAATCAAAGACTGGGGGCAAGGAGAAACAAACGAATGGTCCAGCATCATTGGGGTGAAACAAGTCAAGTATTCATGGTTCATCCAAGTATGCTTCTGACCGTGAACTTGAAAGAAGGTCTGGACAGTGAAAAAGAGCAGAAAAAGCAACAACAAAAAAGAAAGAATGGCGCAGAGATGGAAAAAGAGACGAAGATAAAGTCGCTGAAAAGAAGTAAGGACTTCCCTATTGCACAAGGAACATCTATGGGGGGGTCCAAGGGGGAAAAAAAGGGGCTGTTAAATGGGTCCGGAAAGAAAAATTTACTGGAGTGCATCAGAAAGATTGGGAACAATGGGCAAGGGACGCGTGACAAAAACCACATCGATAAAAAGAAGAAATGTTACGTACTCGGCGAGGGGGTATCCACGTGTCCTGGGGAAAAGGTGTAAAAGCTCTGGAGGACAAAGGGAAAAGATACAAGAAATATGGAGGGGCGAAAGACAACGATCCCCCAGATCGGAAAAGGCGGGCATGAGTGAAAAAAAACTTGCAAGTAATCACGTAAGTAGGTCCAAAAACTCACAACTTATGAGAACCAGTGAAAGTAGCCATGGGTTAAACTGACTCGCAGTGGGGCCAAAGCACCCGCGGGCCTAATTCCATGTGACAAAGAAGTGGGGAAAAAAGGAAAAGCAGGAGACCGCACAAAGTAAAAAGAGCTGGGTGGGATAGGCAAATGAAGAGATCAAACGATCCATAACTCGGCCAAACATCCGCGAGCAAGGATCACTAGCAAGGGGCATCTAGGGTCCTTCTCCATCCCGGAACAACAAAAAGGAGGAAAAGTAGTAGACAAGGACAAAAGTGACTGCAATAACCACAATAAGACTAGGAAAAAAGACGTGAAAAAAAAAAAAAAAAAAAAAAAAAACACGTCTCAGCGGATGCGGCGATAGCAATCGGCAACAGGACGCGAGCCTGACCGTTCGGCACCGCAAAAAAACGAAAAGGCTGGGGGGACGGAATCACTAGGTGAATGAAGGGCAAAAGAATGAGGCTAAGAATCAAGCCCTCGGGGAGTGCGGGACGGAAAATTCCGCCATTCGGCGAAGAAGTGAAAAAAGGGGGCCGGTCTATGGCATAACACACCGGAAGGGAAGTGCCAAAAAAACTACCCGACGTAACTTACAACTCCATCAACGCTTCAAAACGTTGAAAAAGAAGCAGGAGAAGCAAGGGCCGATCGTGGGGGGGGGGGACCTAGAAAAAAAACCAGCTTTAAAAACAAAAGACAAGGGGTCGTGAGCGTGTGTGAAAAATGACAAACCTGGAGGGCAAAGATCAGACAAAAAAAAAAAAAAAAAAACAGAATCAAATTAGGGCGTAAAGGGTCATTAATCAGTGTGGACGGGGGACGCCGGTCCATCGTCTGGAAAGGAAAAGATATCCCAGGGAAAGACATGGGGACAAGAAAATCAGAGAAAAATTAGGAGAGACGTGTATCATCAAGACTCAAAAAGGGTTTTTGTTAAGGAAGCGAGCTCAGATCTACACCAAGGGGGGACAACTTTCAAAAATGGGGGGGGGGGTGGGGGGGGTTGCCAAAAAAAAAAGACAACATGGCAGCAGTGAGCTCACGGGGCCATTTACTTGGGGAAAGGCTAAGGTCAAGGATTTTTAACGTAGTGGAGACATAAGGGGGGACTGATGATGGGGGGCAAGGGGAGGTGGTATTCAGCTGTCAAGAAAGGGGTTGCTAGCGGGCAGGGGGGGGGAAATGCGCAAGTTGCTTACTGGGGGAGGGGGGGGGGCACTATTGGGTTATCTGCCGGGCATTAAAATGGTCATGCGGCACTCATTATCAGGGTGGGGAAAAATTCCTAAGGAGTCACTTATCGAAAAAGAAACGAAATTTGCCGGCAAAGGGGAAAAATTTTCAAAACAAATGGGATATGTCTGGTCAACTTCATGATAGAAGTCCAGCGAAAAGTCAAGACCAGCGCGCACAAAGGGGGGACCAAGGTACTGAACGGTTGATGTGGGGGGGGGGGGGGGGGCTGGGGTCGTGCGGTGGGGGGGTGGGGGGGGGGGGGGGGGGGGGGGGGGGGGGGGGTGGGGGGGGGGGGGGGGTGGGGTTGGTGGTTCGTTAGTGGGGGTTTGGGGTAGGGGAAAGAGAAAACAAAGGCAGCACATAGCGGGACGTGGCTGAATATTCAAAATGTTTCTTTTACCCGTAAAACAAAAGATGGGCAAACAACAAAAAAAAGGAACCAGGGGCACCTTCAGTCGGCCTGACAAGTTTGACCTGGGTTCACCATAAGAAAAAAAAAAAACATATGTTACCATAAAAATTATAGGGGGGAACCAAAATTACGGGGAGTGAGATGGTTTGGGGCAGGCGATGAAAGAAAAGATGTTCAAAAAACCTTTCGGACCGGAGGGGTTCGCCCGCGGAGCGGCAAATGCTTTTGGGGGGGGGTACATGTGGTTGCAAAAAAAGGGACTAAAAAAAATGAGAAAAAAAAAAGTAACTCCATAAAAAGTTACCGATGGTGAAATAGGGGGGGGGGGGGGAATTTCTACTTTTGGGTGCCTGCGCAAAAGGGGACTTGAAAGGAAAGAAAAACCAGAACTCACGCGGGTTGGGACGCCGTAGCGAAAGTGATAGCTAGTATACTGTTGGCGACTCGACACCTTCGTACTACCCTCAACAGGAACACTTTCCTGATTAGCATAACACCTGTTGGCGGACTCTTGGAACCCCTGCTACGGGAAGTTACTCCAAGAACCCTTTGACTCTTCTGTTCCATCACCGGGGGTGGGGAAAAAAAAATTTGGGGTAACTGGAAGGGGGGGAAGGCTATCTCTCTCGGTGACAGGGGGGGGGCGTGCCCACGGCAAAAATCCCTACAATATTGGTCTACCACCCCCTCTATCCCGGGGGCACAAGACCAAAAAAAATGAATATGTCAGGGCAAAACCAGGAAAAGTCTGTTGAGGGACTCACGACAAAACAGTGCAAGACGACGCTGGAAAAAGGTTTAAAGAGACAAACAATCTAAGTGGGTCTTTAACACGAGGGTATTAGGGTGACGGGGATGGTGATGCAAAAGGTGCGAGGGCCGGGAAGTGAATGTAAAAAAGGGGGGGTTTTCGTACTTGAAAGGGAAGGGGCCAAAGCCGAAGAGTGGCTGAATACATCTGGGGGGTGGGCAAGACGAGAGCAGCGTCCAGTTCTGGGGTTGGGGGGGGGGGGCTTACCGGTAATGGGAAAGAGCGTAGGGGGGTGGCACGATTCAAAAAAAAACGGCAGCAAGCAGCTAAAACGCTAAGGGTCAAAAAAAGTGGGGGTTTGACTTGATTCAGGAAAAACTCAATGGGTACAGATATATAAAATAGGTGGAGTGCGGACTGGGGGTAAAAGGTTTGGGGCCTGAATCTCGGCACACAAAAAAAAAGTGGGAAAGGTACTCATGGGCACGGGTGCAAAGCAGGTTACGAGGGACAACCCAGTGTAAAAAAGGAGGGCCAAAAAAAAATACCTAAAAAAAACAAAAAAAGGGGGGAACAGCGGCAAAAAACCAGCTCCGCAAAGCGTCGGGGGACATTTGGTCACGTATGTTCGGCAACCTTGGAACTGGAGCTAAAAAAAAGGGCAAGGGCAGGGAAGTGAATAATCGTGGTTTGAGTACACTTAGAAGGAAACAAAACGGCAAGAAAACCTCCGGGTGTAAGCAAAAAAAAGAATGGGGGGTAGTGAAGATCCAGACCAACAAAACAAGTTCTGAGGGTTACCGAACTCGGTTTCATGTTAGTGGGGGTTGGGGGGGGGGGGGGGGTGATGTGGGGGGGGGGGGGGTGGGGGGTGATGGGTATTCAACAAATTCAAAGAAAGGAAACTTCGCTAAATAAAGCAAAAGAAAAACGACGAACATATGAAAAGAGCTGATAACAGAAAATAACACCCAGCCAACTTGTGTCAGGGTAAGGGGAGGGGAAGTGACATGAAGAGAACGTCACACAAAAGAAAAGTCGGAAACAGATGGCCGTGGTAAGTCACAGTTTCGAAAGTACTTGGTCATGGGTAACTTCAAAAATGGGTGTTATGGCAAATTGCAGGCGGACGAAAGTAACCAAATAAATAGCTGGGGAGAGCCCCAGCGAGGAACAGAGGGGGGGGGGGGATGGTTACGGTAAGAAGCCGTGACTGTGGGGCAAATGGCGCCCAAAAAAAAAAAAAAAAAAAAATTAAAAAAAAAGACAGACGTGGGACCAGGTGGACACGATGAACGCAATAGGTTCAACGAGGCTGGGTCCGGGACTGGTCTGACGTGAAGTTGGGGGGCATCGAAAAAAAAAAAACAACGGGCGGGTGGGGTGGCCAAGCGAGTGTAGAATGCCCGACAGGTAAGTAGGGTCAAAAATCAGCTAAAGAGGGGGGCTGGGAGGGCCAGGGGGGGAAAAGGGGGGGACGGATATTGCTTAAGGAACGCAGAACTCGAGTTTAAAAAGGGATAGGGCAGTAAGGGGTGGGGCATCAAGTAAAAACGAGGAAAGGGGAAAAAACTGGCAGCAGCAGGCTCGCTTATAGCCTCTCCGTAATCCGCGAACTGGGCTGTTAACTGGGGTCGACACCGAAGGGGGAATTTTTCTGCGCCCCCAACAAACAACCACCAAAAAAAGACCCACGCGGCGGAAAAAAAAATATGCCAGATGGGGTACGGTTGTCAAAAGATGCTCCTCGAGAGGTAGAACTGGGGGGAAAACGAGACCAAGTGGGGGGGCACAATCGAGGTGAGGGTAAGTCACAAAAAGGGGGGACGTTGTCTCTATAGGACCAGGGGACAGGCAACGTTTTGTGGTGTAGTCAGTTGCAACCATGACGGACTGGCCGATAGCATCCGTCTCTATGGAGATCAAACCTAAACAAAGACAACGAGGGAAGATGGACCACCAAAAGGGGTCACAATTGGGTGTGGGGTGAGGACCGGAAAATCCACTGAAACCTACTTTTGTAAAAGGTTGGGGCGCAGGGTTCGGAAAGCCAGTCAGAATCTGGAGGGGAAAGATCCAAGATGCGCAAATGACAGTCGACGGGTCGAGTGTGTTCACAAAGGCGAAAGAAAGTCGGGGTCAGGGGAGGGGCAGTTTCGCAATTGGGGTAGCAGATGGCGGGGCACAGGTTTGCCTTACTTGGAAAACAGGAGTCGCTGTTCAAAAAAAGATTCTGATCGGTCAGATTCGGCAAAAAACTTGGGGTAAAGGGTGATAGCACGAGTTACGGGGGGGAGGGAGGGTAAAAAAATGATTTCGCGGGGGGGGGGGGGGAACAGTACGAGACACACTTCGGGGAGTCAGCCAAGCTTATGGTTCCAAGGGTACACACGACTCGGGGGTGAGGGGTCAAAAAGACGTGGCGGGCGGGGGAAGGAGCAGTTACGTGACTGGGACCAGGGTATTCACGGAAAAAATAAACCAAAGGAAATAAAAAACGGGGCGAATACAAGTGGAAGTATGCATCAAAACAAGGAAAAAAGTAGGCTGGGGGGGGGAGGGAGCATTCAGGGGGCGACTGCCGGGGGTGGGGGGGGGGCCATGCAGGGAGGCGAACTACTATCTGGTAGTAGATCTAACGTCTGAAAACTTGGGGCTATTAACAAACAAGGTTTATCCGGGGGGGGGGGATGTCGCCAAAGTGCGTAGGCAGGTATCGGGGGGAAGTGAACTCCAGCAAAGGATTGGGGGGATTGGCAGGAAAATATCAGTTTAGCCGACCTATGACTATAAGCGACCGCCTGCATCTGCCCGATCACATAAAGCGGGAAAACTCGTCGACCGCAAATGGGGTGAGGAAAAAAAAAAAACCGATGTAAGGGGGGGGGAGGGGGGCCCGGGGGCGGGGAGGCAACGGGGGTAAGGGTCTACTAAGGCACAGTCTAGTAAATAACCCACTACGCGGGAAGAAAAAAGAAAAGACAAAAAAAAAAAAAAAAAAAAAAGTAGAAAAAAAAAAAAAAAAAAAAAAAAAAGAACCAAAAAAAAAAAAAAAAACCAAACACCAAAAAAAGAAAAAAACAACCTAACAGCCAAAAAAAAAAAAAAAAAAAAAAACAAAAAAAAAAAACCAAACAAAAAAACAAAAAAAATAAAAAAAAAACAGAAAAAAAAAAAAAAAAAAAAAGAAAAAAAAAAAAAACAAAACTACATTGGGTTCAGAATGGCTCATTCACAGGGGTGGGTGTGAGCTGAAGGGAAAAAGTTTAAAATGTCTGCACAGACAATATATGGGGGAAAAAAATCAGAAAAAAAGGACAGTGGAAAAAGAGTTCTGGAGGCGGGGCGAAAAATGCAAAAGACATATAAGGAACCGAGTGTGTGATGGGGGGACACACCATAGGAGAGGAAAACGGGGGGGGGGGGGGGGGGGGGGGGGGGGGGGGAAAAAAAAAAAAAAAAAAAAAAAATGGCGACCTATAATCCACTGAAGAGGAATCGACCCTGCATCGGGGGGAAGAACCTCTAAAGGGGGGGGGGCGAATAAAGTCTAAGGTGGGGGCGCTTAACGATACAAGCGACACATCTCGTGGGGGGTTAAAAAAAAAGAGCAAACGGTCGAATTTCTTACGGGTGCGCTGAAGGGAAAAAGTAAAAAAAAACCTAACGGGGGGGTGTCAAGGAAGTTGGCGAGCTACAAACGAACGTTATGGCGACATGCTTTAGGGGCGTCAAAATTGATGGGGGTTGGGGTCGAGTCTAAACAAAAGATTAGACTGGGTGGGACGGGGCTATGGAGAATTTAGGGAAAAGAAAAGGGGGAAATGCTGCCAGGGGTGAAGCATTATTCTCACAGCCCCGTGGAAAATCCCGTTATTCTGATTGCACTTGGGTTGCGGGTGTTGCGGAGCAGGGAAACTGGGTCTGGGGGGGAAGCAGAACCTAGTAAATATTCAGAACGAAGAAGCGACTGCAGGATTGCAACGATTTAGATGCATTCCGGTGCACTCAAAAATCCCGGCCTGTGCATGACACTCAGTAGAAAGCCGGCCTCACCTGCTCCTTACGCGTCGATTTCGCGTCGATGAGTTTCGGCGTGGTAATGTAGCCGGTCCATGACAATCCCTGGAGATGTGGCCCTAGCGCCGTTGCGGGTTCACTCCGTGTCTGAAGGTCTTGCTCAGACTATCTGGCCGTCATGCGTCGTGCAGTGACTCAGCTGGCGAGTAGCGAGAAGGGTTAAATAGACCGCGCCCTGCAGATGGTCTTCTCGCTCACTTCATCGTATCGAGGGTATTTCTTTCCGTGAAAACGTTCTCACTAGGGATCCGGCTAAGTGTTCCTACGTAACTGGAGTCTTTAGTGTCTGGTCACTAGCATGGGCCTCTAGCCCTCCCCCCCCTGCCCCCCCCCCCCGCCTCCTTGGGGGGGTGTTTTTTTTGTTGTGGTTAGTGGGAGGTGTGGGGGGGGGGGTTTCTGTGGTGTCTGGGGGGGGGGGTGGGTGGGGGGCGGTTGGGTGTTTGTGTTGAGTAGGGGTTGCTTGAGGGGGGATGAGGGGGGAGGGGGGGGTGTGCTAGGGTTGTGGTTGGGGTCCCCCCGTAGGTGCCTGGGCCCCTGGAGGGGGGGGGGGTGTGGGTGGAGGTGGGGGGGGGTGGGTGTGGTCCGCCTTTGTGTTTTTTGGTTTCTACGTGTCTGGCCGTCCGGGGTACGCACACAAACCCCGGCGTCGAAAAAATAAAAAGAATACCCTGGGCAACGCAAGGGGCCTTGTGGGAAACGCCACAGGAAGCGGGATAGGGGGAAGGGGGATGACGCCAGGTCGCCTAGAGGGATCGCAACGTTAATATAAACCTGGAGCAGGTGGTGGTGTAGGTAGGGTAGTCTAAAAGAACCGAGGAATACGGTGAAAGAAGGGAGCAAGATAGACCGTGTCAGGTAAAAACATAGAAAATTGAAGGGGAGGGTCAAAAACAAGTTGTTCGGCGAAAAGGAAATGCGGGCACCAACAAAGAACTAGTGGGTCCTTATGGGTGGCTAGAGAATGTGTTAAAAAGCGGCTGCCCGAATGATTTAAGATTTGGGGAGGCAGACAACTGGTTGAGGGGGTGGCTTAGTTGCAGTGAACAAAAGATGGCTTCACAATCTCATTTTTCATGAAAATGGGAGGAGAGAGGAAGGGGGAAGTAAAGTAGACAATGAACAAGGACAGTAAATATCCGGGGCCCAATATAACGGTCAAACAGGGGCTGGGAAAAAACCAAGGGATATGGGCTAGGAACAAAAAAAGCAAAAAAAAAAAAGGGGGTGGAAGGAAGGTGAAGTGCCAAAAGTGCCCTAGGGAACGTAAACGAAATTGGGCAACGAACGAAAAGTGGTGATGTAGCGGGGATGATTGTCCTAAAAAAAAGGGGGGCCAAAACAATTAGGATAAGTAGCGGAAGGAAGAAAAAAAAGAAAGGTGGGGCGAAGTTGGGGAAACTTAAAACGGTAATAAAAAATCGACACGTATAAAAAAAAAAAGGGGATGGGGAAAGGGGGAAAGGGGAAAAGCCGTTGAATGGGGAGGGGGGGATGAGGGCCCGATGTGGGGTGGCAACCGTTGGACGTGCAAGGGCGGAAAAAGAGAGTTGGGGGCTCTGCAAAAAAAAAAAGTAACGGTGGGGGAAGAATGAACGCGTGCCACAGGGTTGGATGTTCAGCAATAGGTCGCGTCAGGTTGACACTATTGAAGCTGAAAGAGTGGCCGTCATGGGTAGAGGGGGAACACTGGGGGAGCTTAAAATCCAAGGTTGGACTGGGGGAAATGGACGGACAGTAGTGGTGAAAACGAATAGACTGGGTGAGCCAATCATATTGGGTGGGAGAGAGGAGAGGAAAACAAAGGAAATGAACTGTCTGGAAGATCGGGGGGGGGGAAAAGAGACAATTAAAAAAAAAGGCACTGAGAGTGGGCATGACCAATCGGAAAAATGGGGGGTTTTCGGGGAACCTTGAAATGCCAGGGGGGAAAAAGTAAAAAAAAAAGAGGGGGGCCCACAGGGGGAGGACGTGAAGTATACGGTCAGAGGCAGTGGGGCAATGAGGGGGGGGGGGGGCGTTAGACGGGGTGTGGCAACCGCCCACGAAAACAAACGCTTGGAGCGCTCTGGGGCATTGCCGATAAGACAAGAAAAAGAGGGGGAGGGGTTAAAAA
>Ga0179591_1251973_pt1 | contig 16177 bp, 12 predicted proteins | sample CZOMad2_1_08_16f_FD_182891 | JGI IMG/M metagenome (GOLD analysis project Ga0179591, IMG submission 182891) | Vadose zone soil fungal communities from Angelo Coast Range Reserve, California, USA - CZOMad2_1_08_16fungal (PacBio error correction) | ecosystem: Environmental > Terrestrial > Soil >...
AAACTTTACTCGAAGCCCGCGGCGAGAGAAGCAAAAAAAATAAGGCTCCGAAAGGTTCAACAAAAGAAGTAAAACAGTCTTCGTCGTGAACTCGGGAGGGAAGAAAACAAAATTACTTGCCCCCAAAAAATTAAAAAAACAGAAGTTCGTGGGAAACAGGAGAGTTTACCCGCGATCGCAAAATGCTTGAAAAAGAGGGAAAATGCAACCGCCGCCGAACCAGCCGGGGTTAGTTACTTTGCATTGGACATCAGTGCGGAAGGGGGAACTAAAGGGGGCGGGGGCCTCACTCCGAGACCGCACCAAGCCAAGCACTTGTTAAGGCTCGACAGAAAAAAGGGAAGAACTCCCGTGTGCGTGCATCTTAAGTACAAAGGGAGGTCACTGAAAGAATCAGCCGACTTCACGTAAAAGTTATTTCCAAACAAGATCCAAACAATCCGTTGCTGAGCGCGGGGTGGCGGAAGAAAGAGGAAAGGAAAACGATCGTCCTCCTGCTTGAGAAACATCCGTACTGGAAGAGCGGACTGTTCAAAACTGGCATCGGCAAAACGAAACGGGATTCTAGGGTAGAAACAAGAAAACATCTAGGAAGAAGACCGCCACCGAAGGGAAAAAAGGCACGCAGAAAAAAAGGGATTGGCCTTGGAAATCGCAACCGCAAAGCGCTCTCTCCCAAGAGGGGATTCGTTTGTTTGATAAAAAAGGCAGGTGTGGAAAGAAAGGATTGGGTAAAAACAAGAGGCGGAAGCATGGTGCTTCAAGTCATTTGGCTGATCCTACAAGTGGGGCGCTCGCGACCATCTGGGGAAGGAACTTCTTGCCAGGCTCACCAACCGTGAGGTAAAAAGAGGGAGTTGAGAGCGAGGGTCTCAAGTTCGACTCCAACAACTAAGGTGAGCAAGCAAAGGGTTGGGAGAGAGGAATGCCCAAAATCGGGGAAAAAAAAAAAGTTTGCTTACTGACTCTATGGGGGAAGGGACTAGCTCACACTGTGGACAAGGAAATAAAGGGGGTGTGAGAACGTGACGGTAGAGCTAAATTCATTCAATTTCCAGAAACAATTCGTTGCTTGACCCCGGGTAGGGAAGAAAGTTCTGGGCAAGCGAAGGACTTGCTATTGTTTCGAAGCCAAGGTCTGCCACCGAAACGATAATGCAATTGGGCGAAGAAAAGAAGGAAGGGCCATACTTCATTACAGGATTCAAGGGTTGAGGATTCTGCAGTCGCGTCTTCGACGCAGGAATGTAAATGTAATGAACGTGACAAAACCGGAAAAAGAACAAAACTACAAAATACAGTATCAAGGTTGGTCGCTGCGGTGTGGAGGCTCAGCATACAAAGAATGGGAAGAAGAAATCACGTGGCATTCGACGCAAAAAGGGAGAGTAACAGCAAGCGCAGAGGTAGCTCCGGGTTTGGTACACAACTCCAAGAAAAAGAAATGAGGGGCCTGGGTCGAACCCACACCACAAAGGATAAGCGAAGATACTATTGAAAGGGAAACGGGGCCAAAAGAAGATGGGGGCCAAAATAGAAATAAAGAATTTGATAGAACTGGGCACTCTAAAAAAAAAGGCCGGCCGACCGACTTACCCAGCGAGGGGGAGAATACCGTAGATCCTCGATCCTCAGAGGAAACAAAATGGGGCGTACAAATAAAGGGGTCTAGATCCTGTGACTTAGTAGAACAGCGCCAGGCTATCAATGGAATTTCCTGGGTTAAATCCAAGTACATCTCATCGTAGGAAAGGGCCTTGAAAAAAAGCCATAGGGATGCGTACTGGCAACAAGGAAAGCCCTCCAGGGGGGATTATCAAAATCCCCAAACCATCAAACCAACAAGCGTTTCTCATACCAGAACGGGGCCTGAAAACGACTGGTAAAGGCGAGTCCACCGATGGTCGAACAAAGGGAAGGAAAAGAAGTCGGTACAACTCCGAAAAGGGCTATGAATTGGGTGCAAGACCTTGTCACGATGAAATTTGAGAGAAAGAAAAGGTTGTACATATCAAAAAGGGGGGTCCATTTGAACCTCTATCGAGGTCCAGACTTCTAGATGGGCAAAAGAAGAAGCGTTGACCTCCTGCCAAACAAGAGCTGACGGGCAGAAAAGGCGACCACTCTTTTGCAGGGTAACCAAAAAAAGGAACAGAGAAGTCTTGGGTGTCACAAAACAAGGGGACAAAACCTAACTCATACGAAGTCAACTCGTTGTAGGGAATAAGGGAGAATGGGGCTAAACGTGAGTGCAACAATTAGCAGGAAGGAACATGCGGACTTCTGGAACGGAACGAAGTTGGAAAAGATGGGCTAAAAAAAAAGGCAGAATCAATTGCCGGGGACAAGGGGAAAAAAATCAGGGGGTCCTCAGAGGGATACAGACCTCCGACAACTCTCCGAGTCCAAACCACAGGAGAGGAAAAAGCAGATTTTTGTGGGGGGAAGGCCTAACGAGGCATACGATAAGGCAAGGCAAAGGGAGCAAAGGCCCAGGAGAACAGAATAGCAATTGACGATGGATGGGAGGGATCAATTCAAGAGAACGAAAAATTTGGTGATGCCCACACAGGAGAGAAAGTTGTAAGGAAATTCGAGGGGCATTGGGAAACGGACCCTATGTCTAGTCAGGGAAGCAAAAAGCCGAACTGTGGATCAACGAAGCAACGTCGTAGTCAATTTTAAAGGGAAAAGATGCACGATGCCAGGCAAGTCACAGGGAAAGAAGGTTCGACTGGAGAAGGGGACACCTCCTCCAGGGCTATGGTAGCATGCGCCCGGAAATGGCCACTGTCCTGCTAACGTTGGGAGGTGGTCAGAAAAGGGTTCAGCAAACAAGAACAGCCACGCGGGGTCTTCAAAGCAAAACCCTTAGCAGAAAGGAAAAGAGGGGAGACTAGACAACGAGGGAAAAACTGGGGGGGAAATGCCGCGAAGAGTAAAACAGGGAAAAAAAGAAATATTGCCAAGTGGTGACGTATGGACACCTATCAGCTCTTAGGGTACACTTGGGTGTAGAGTAAAAAATGTATGATGTCCAAAAGTTCTCTTAATTCCAGGGAAGTTGTATCGCGTTTGACTGGGAACACTTATGTTCATCAAGAGCTAACATGTTGACTGAAGAAAGTCGGGGGTTAGCGGCCAGATCGGACGGCGAATGGGAAGGGTAACAAAAAGGTAAAAAACAAACTTGGGCCGATGTGTTGGGTGGGGGGCAACTTATCAAATTCGTAAAGGGACTCTCTCCGATGAGGAAACAGGGACAGAAGTCATCAGAACTCAAGGGAAAGGAACCGCGAGATTCTCCCGGTACGAAAAAAAAAGAGAATATCACCTAGAAAAGCACGAAAAAGAGATCGACATCTAACTTCAAGGGAGGGCCCTTCGCCGAGAACCTGAGGTCGTTTACGTTAATTTTGATGCTCATAGAAATATATTCATTCAGCATACTAACACAAAAAAACTGGGGTATAAGACCAATAGAGTGAGGGAAGATAATAAGGGACTTTGTAATCAAAAGAATTAAAAAATGTTGAGCGGGGGAAGGGTCAATAGCGGCCGTTCTGGAAGGGGATCTAATTTGGTCGGTTCGGAGGGCGGAAAGAGAAAATGTATGGTAACGGGGGTGGCTACGCCGAGATGCTTAACCTTGTTCCGGTAGGGCAGAGGACAGTGCAGTCAGCTGGGCACATCGGAGACCTTTAAGGTGTGGGGGAATCAGGGCAAAAAAAAAAGGGTCAAGTTGTTAGGGGGGCCAGTTACATAAAGCGAGATGAAGAAGAAACACGAAGCCTTCCTAGAGTTGTGTAGACTCTTTGGGGAATACGAGAAACGGAGGACAACTGCCTGAAACCGAGACTAAGGGGGGGTCCGCATCCAAGACTACTCAAACCAGTGACACGGGGAGCTTCAGTTAGATTCCATCGGGGTGGACATCGGATTCCCGTGGGTTGTACTATGCGCGGGAAGGGTCAATGTCCTCGTTCCATGAAGCGCTCGGAAAAGTAGATCAAAGAGAGGCGACGGGTGCTTGGGAATGACTAGTGGAAGAGTTGGTTGAGGACCACAGCAAAGTAAAGCAAAAAAGGGGGGATCAAGGTGTCGTGCGGTCTGGCCAGGAAAAAGCAACAAGAGGGCTGTGGCAGCTCCCTCGAACAAGTGTGCACACAAGGCCCAAGCTTGCCTAGGCCTTGGAGAAAGGGGGTATAGAATAGTGGGCTGCGTACTCCCGCGGATCTGGGGAAAGAAAACTCCGGAGACCATAGAGGGACCAGGGAACAAGGAGCACGAAACTGCTCCAAGGAGCGACAGTTGGACAGGTGGAGAACAACCAAAGAACGGACGATTGGCATTGGAGAAAAAAAAAGGACAATAAAGAGAATTCCTTTTGCCCTCCTTTGGCTTTGAGGGGGGGGGGGGGCAGTGGAGGGAAGTATAAGATACTGGAATGCCCCACACACTTCAAATTCTACCGAATTGATTCCGGACTACTGAGGGGGAAAGGGTGTAGGATTAACTGAATAAGGTTACAAAATAAAAGATGTGAAGAACGGAGTTGGACAAAAGATTAGAGAGGAGTGGGAAGGGTCTGAAAAAAACATCTTTTTAACAGCGGAGCAACTTAAAAAGGCGGGTATGTCGTAACGAAGGGTGACGAACAAAAAAAAGGAAAAGGCTGTTCACGGGAGGAATCGAAGGGGAATGAGATGAGTGCTGGGGGGGGTGAAGATGACTTCTAAAGGTAATAGGGTTTGGTAATGACAAGGGGTCTGTTGCTGGGGAAAAGTAAAGCTCGGTTCAGAGGGAGGAAAGGAAGCGCTTCTTGAATTGGTTACAAGAGGGTTCACTCGCAAGAGCTTGCTAAATAGGCAAAGGCCACAAAAATTACAAGGAGGAGAAGTGGTAACACCGCGGGTTCTGGTCAGCGCAAACTACTTCATCGCCTCCCAGAAAGGGGAACAATTCATCTACCAGTAGCGCTGTACCTACGACGTTAACTTAGAAAGGGGGGGTGGTACCAGACGGGAGACACCGAAGAACTAAGGAAAAAAAGTCGCCGGTGGTATGGGAAACGTCGTGCTTAAAACCCCGTTTAGGGGTGGGGAGGGGGGATAAAAGACCATGGGGAAGTGACTGTGTCACAAGTAAGAAAATGGTTCTGAGGAAAGTGGGCGATGAGATGGTACCAAAACTTCTTGTAAACAGACGCAATTGGAAGAACCTGGACGTGCGAATTAATTTCACAAGATAATTAAAGGTGGAAAACGCAATGAAAAGGTTCCTCTGTCTTAGTCTAGAACTAACGTATAAATTGAACCTAAATGGGGAAGGAGGGAAAACGGACGACTGCGAGAGACAGCAAAGGAGAAAGGATGCATGTGTAAACGCTTATGGGGGAACGTCAAGTGAAAGGATTCGCTTGCCTGTGGTGGGGGGTGAAGAAAAATGCTATGCATTCTTCGTTAGGAGCTTACAAAAGATAGACATCTTGCAGATGAGGGATTTTCGAGAAGGAGGGAGAAAAGTCGGAAGGAAAACACCAAAGGGTAGCAAAGCAATTTCAGGTATTCTTTTAGAAGCAACACAAGCATAAAAGAAAAGATAAACGAGGAACAGGACGAATGTATGGGAGGTTGACAGATGAAGGGGAACATTCACAAAAAGGGCGGAAGCATCAGAAAGATGCAGACGCTTAGAAGGAATGACTTCGGTACACTGATTCGACACAAGAGGGCAATCTGACTGATCCGTTTTCGGTGGGACAAAGTAAATCGTACAGAAATTGTCGAGAAAGAAAAGCCAGCGTTGTAGAACTGCAATCAAAAGGGCACCTCACAGCGGGTCCAAGCAACGGAAAGGGGGGGGCTTTCCACGCGGTGAAAAGTAGCAGTAAAGAGAGAGACAGCGTTCACCGGGTCTCAAACACAACTTGCTGACCTAGTCCAGGGGGGGCGCGAACTGAAGAAAAACCCGAAGAAAAATGGTAAGCCTCCCCTTCTGTTGTGGGTAACGGGTGTTTCAGGGAATATTCCCAAAAAGAGGGGTATGAAAAACGAGTGGCTGGGGGTACCGTGGAGAAAACACGCGTAATCATAACCGCTTGCCTGACCCGGTTGGAAACTAAGTTAAGGCTAAGAGTCCTCGGAGGAAACTTAGGAGTGACGACACAGATGAAGGGGAAAAACCTCCTGCTCGCGTGTTGGGGGGAAAACACGCCTGGTCTGAAACCTGAACAAAAGCGCAATGAGGGACGGGAGATGTACAAGTGAAAAAACTCAATTAGGGTTCTAGCACCTTAAGGTGACATCGGCACGAGGCACTTTCTTGGCGGGTATGAAATTGAGTAGGATCCTGACGCGTAAAAAATCACATGAGGTTAAGAAAGGCCCACGTTGAGAACAGGCGGTTCAGTGGGGGATGTGAAACTCAATCACCGGCGGCCCGAAAAAGGGGAGGCCAGACTTTGCCCACGTCAAAAAAGAAACAGCAAGTTGGCACCGACGGAGCCAACAGTCTTGAGCACTACTTCCGGGAAAGCCAAGTAGGAAAACGGTTAACGGTTAGCGAAGTCTAGCACGACTCACACTGGCGTGGAACCCGGTTAAGAGGGGGGAAAAGGGCAAGTAACCTCTTAAGGGGGACCGCGTGGGAGGCGGCGCGTGAAGGTTCACCCGACACGAAGAACGGCGGTCCAAATGATTATCGGAAGCCCGGAAGCAACAACGTTTGAGGGGGGTCACGGTGCGGTGCCGGGGGGAGGTTGAAACCTTTCCTAGCGGGTGGAGCATGGTCGCACAGGGGAAAGAAACTAACCGGGCGCACTGTACACCTCTGCCGTGGGGAGGAATTAACGAGGGCCCAGAGAACCGTGATTGCGAAGGAAAAATTGAAGAGGAGGGCAGATGATTTTATGGCGGAGAGGAAGGCCGCGCTTCTAGGTGGAAAAAAAGGCTAGAACGAGAGAGGAAAAAAAAAGAGGAGATTAACATGTTCTCCAGAGGGAAGGCAATCAGAAAAGCAGGAGACAGGCCCGAAGAGAAACGGGTTCAACGGAACAGAACATTACACTTTCTTAGCTTTGAACTCGCTAAACTGAAACAGTGAGTTCATGGGTTTTCAGCGAAGGGAGAGGGTACATGCAAAACCAGGTTAAAGGATCGGCCAGGTCTTCAAAACCGCTATGCCGGAACCGTGGAACAAGAAACTTTGTTGATGGACGGGGGAAGGAGATCAGTGCGGAAACGAGGAGGTGCAGGACTAACACGACACACCGAAAACCGACTGGTCAAGCAGACCCAAAAAAAGCACTTCACAAACAAAACCTTTTTCTAAGGCTGCTCGCAGGCCCCGTAAAGAGGGAGGAAAGCATAAGGAAATTCGGCATGAGGGCTAAATACTACTGTGGAGGAAAAGAAGCTGAAAAAGTGCTGCGCGGCGGGGGAAGATGTCCAAAGGGACGCAAGGAATCCGGTGCGGGGGACAACATCCCGTACTGGAACGAAGGGGTCAAATGAAAGGCATCTGCCAAACCCGCGCACGTGATAAGTCACGAAGAGGGGGGGAAAAAGAAGGGCGGATCATCATCAAAAGAGGATTAAGAATAAAATCCAACCGGCAGCATGAAAGGATGGAAAAGGAGTAGCGACTAAGGGTTTGGGAAATTGCAAGCGGAACCCAAGGACCAGCATGGAGAGACGAACGGGCTGCGTTGTGGTATTGACCGGAGTTTCAAGTGGGTTCAACACCCGCGAAAACGGAAGGCGCGGCGACATTATGTTTTGTCGGGACAAAGATCGGAGAAAGCTAGCAGCAACGTGAAATACCGCAAGATTATTGATGAGAAAAGCGGGTCAAACTGTCTCACACACCTCCAGTAAGGGGTTTCTACATACAAAAGGGTTGGGAATATCGGTAAGGAAAAAACGGGAAAACAAAGATTTGGTGGGGAAACTGAAAAGAGAGATTGGGTCTCAGTCGGATCTCACACCTCTGAATATACGGTGGAAAAAGAACCGGGGAAGAGAAGGAGCATAGTTTCATAAATTGTAAAATCTTTAAAATCCAAAAGAGGGAGGTGGAAAAAAGGGAGGGCAAATGTATGGAAAGAGAGATGATCTGCTATGGAGAAAGGTCCGGGGGGATTTCTCTGGAACAACCGGAACAGATAGAACGGCAGATCAGTGTCGAAGAGTAAAAATGCAAGAAGGAAGGCAGGGGAGAGGAAAAGCGGGGGGAGAAAAGCTAATCTCTGGAGCAGTGTAAGAATGGCTGGAATGTAATGAAAGGGACAGAAAGGAAAAAACAAAAAGAAAATGAACGCGAGAGGGGGGGAAGGTTGGAGAACAGTGGGAATTGATCAAAAGCATACAGAATGGTCTTACTAATACAATCACTGTGCATCGACGATATCCCAGAAGGATCAAAAATCCCGAAATGCCATATGGATTAGCTGCGGTGTGTTCCAAAAAAAGAGAAAAAGAATTTAGACTGTAAGAGCGCCCAAAAAAAACCACGAAAAGCGAAAAGATACTATTTCCAGATACAATAAGAGGGCCAACTTGAGAAATTCAAAAATAGAAAAGGGGTGGGGGCCGTCTTCAAAAAAGGGGGTCGCGTCTCCGCAGGAAAACTAACTAGGGAAAGGGCATAAGAAAAATATAGAAAAAATCCGGCATAGGAAACAGGGCACTGAGGAAAATACCTGGAATGGTCTGACTGTGAAAGGGGCCGCAAGCTCCCTTTTATAACGAGACGTCACGGGTTTAAAACAAAGGACTCAAGGCGTCGGAAAATTAAAGATCTCTCTTCTGGTCAACCCTTCAAGGCCACAAAACTATTAGTTGGAGAACACTCCCACAACCCTTCACAGGGGTCAAGCAACGCGTCCCGGACCGAGGCAACGAGGAGAAGGGAAAGAGAGGCAGCCGAAGAAAAAACGCCCCACAACGATAGGAAAAACCGCGAGGACAACCGGAGATCATGGCCGATGAATGGGCAGTACTTGGAGGGAAGGACCTAGGGTGGACATGAGACGAGTTTGGATGGCCCTCTATCTATTGGATCCAGCGTCTGAGAGAGGGGGGGAAAACCAGGGCACGCAAAAAAGAAAGCGTACAAACCTGCCTAAAAACCAGAAGCTGGAAAGGTGAAGAAAAAAAAGATTTCTCTGTGGCAGTGTTTGAAAAAAAAAGTGGGGTTTCACATCAGTGACCCAAAAGAACAGAGCATCCGAAGTCAATCAGGGAAGCGAAAAAGGGTCCAGAGGACTGGATGGCGAAAAGGCCGTATACTGAAATTCGCCTGACTGAATTGCGCCGGGGATTGCAAAGATGGGGAGAGGGCAAAGAAAAATCATCACCGTCGATACTAAAGGGACACTGGCACTGCAAAACTTTTTGAAGGGAATATATTTCAAATGTATCCGTGACCGACAAAATCCCACTCATAAAACAGCAATGTGGACTGCAGGGTGGGGGGCATGACCGCTCCGTCGAAGACGGCCGCGACATCAAAGACAAACAGGCAGGAGGCAAAGACAAATATAGAAGCGAACAAGTGACGAGGGTCTTGTGAAATAGACAAGAAAAAGCCAGGGGGGGAAAAAATTGGTTTTACTGGAAACAAGGAAAAAAAGGGATAGAATTGGGAGGAAAAATGTGGCGAGCCCATTTTAACGACCCCTATCAAGGGTGGTAGGGTTAAAAAAAAATTACAAATCCAATCAAGGGGTGAGGTAACCCGCAGCACCAACTCGAAAACATTTTCGCAAAACTGTACAGTGTTCCAGGGCGCCGTACTAACGAGGAACGAGTGTTGAGGGAGGGAGCGGCACCTCAATCAGGGGGGAGCCATATGGCATCAGGCCGCCCGGCCAAACTTTGAAGGGGAACTGGGGTTTTCCTCACAAAAGATACAAAATCACTTCAGGAAAAAAAAAACCGAACCTCGAGGACGGGACGAAAAAAGAGCGAAATTCAACGGCAACGAGGCACGGGCCAATCACGCGAATATTACAAAAAAACACTGAAAGAAGAGGCCAACTCACGAATGTGGCCTTCAAGGACCAATGGATAGGCAAAAGGGTGTCCCAGGGTCGAGGTAAACGTGGAAGGGCACCGGGAGTATCTGAAAGCGAAAGTGGTCTATAGTTTTGAAAGGGTGAAAACTAGTTCCAAAACACCTCAACCCTGTTAAGCCGCGCTTCAGGGGGAGCTTCTGGCAGATTCAGGGGCGGGTAGTTTTATGGAACCCGTACAAAACAACGGGACGGAGTGGGGTTGTCCATGATCAAAGGAAGAGGGAGCAACCGACTGATGACAAGGCCACATGGGGACAGAATCAATCTTGGAAAGAAAGGTAAAAAGAGGTTGCAGCTACTAGGCGGACGCACGGTTACAGGGAAATGAGACCGTCAACAGAAAGCCGCAGAAAGAGAGCAAAGCTCTGAACTGTCCATCGTGGGGATGGTACAATGAAAAACCGCAACTGATAACGGTGACACTGCAGGTGGGGAAGTGAAGACAAACGGTATTATAGGGGGTGGGCTGGCGGGGGAGTGGGGCTAGGAGTGAAAGGGGGGGGGGGGGGGAGGGGGGGGGGAGGCTCTGGGGGGGGTTGGGTCGGGGGGGGGGCGCGGGAGGGGCGGGGGGGGGGGGGGGAGGGAGGGGGAGGTCTGGTGGGGCGGGGGGTGGGGGCAGGGGGGGGGATTGGGGTGCGGGTGTGTCGGTATCACAGGGTGTACGGGCACGGCTGGCCGTGGGGAAGTGTGGTCGCGGCGGGGGGGGGGGTGGGGTTGCGTGTGTAGGTGCTGGGAGGAAAGCGGCTGGTAGGGGGGAGGCGATCGACGGTCATTGATCTGGAAAGGGTCACAACTCCCTTTCCGTTCCTCTTCTCTAGTTCGTTCTTGCGTCTCAGTGACTCTTATGGATTGTCGTTAATTTCGCGCAATCTCTTGCTTGCCCGTGATTGGGTTTCCCTGTAGGTGAACGCGTACTGCTTTCCGCTGTGGCCTTTTTCATCTGATCGTCGTGAGTAAATTGTGGCATAGTAGGACCGGAAAACACATAAGTCAAGGTTGGTTTGTGGGCGGGTGGCCACATGGTTAAAACATAGAATCAGGTATTACCCGGAGAGACAAAGAAGACGCCGGCGGTCAGGAAGGGTTGAGAAGTTGATTGAAAAGTGGGCAAGTCACCAGAGAATTCGCTTAAAAAAGAAACGAAAAGGGCCTCATCCAAAGAAGAGCCCATGTACACTTTGACGAGGACGAGTGAATCAGAAAAAGGAATGCGTGGCCTCTTTAGGGTGAAAGTGGGGTACTACTGACGAGCCTTTCAAGTTGACCAAAGTTGCCGAAGGAGAGAGACATCTTCTCTCAAGACGGGAGGAGAGGTGGGGTTAAGGGGCCTCATGCTTAGGGTGTAAATATGGGGGGGGGAAAACATAAAAGTCCAAGAAGGGGATCAGGAGAGGAAGAAGGCATGGTACCCATAACGGAGGAGGTAATTAACTTCTCCCTAAAAACTCGTCGTTTCATATATGAAAAGAAACATCTGAGTACGGGGTAACATTGATATCAGGGGAGAGCTCCCCGGAGCGGGAATTGGTACTTTAAAACCCCGGATACATAGGAAAACCTCCAAGCTCGCGAAAACTTCAAATCCCAGGGAAAGATTGGCTTGTGCAGACAACCCAGGGGGAAAGGGGGAGAGTTCATGGTACACAAGCCCTATCACTATGCTCGGAGACTAGATGACATGTGCATGGCCTCCTTGGACGGCGGGCAGTTTGAGCCTGGATGACGGGGGGAAAAGGAAGGATGTGCCCCACACACTCCAAAATTCATCAGTGAGGTCTAGAAGGAGGAGTGGCGGAAGGATACTGTAAAACTATAGGTAGCAAAATCAAAGGGGGGGGGAAGCCCATTTCACCTGCAGAAGGAGATGGAGGGAAAGAAGCCCATCCTTTGAACGCTCAAAAGGGGGAAAAGGAAAACAGCATCAGATAAGGAATGAAACTTCGCGAAACTTCGGCACAAAGATGGCACTTTTCTCAGAAACGAGGAGAGAGTTCTTGTTTTTAAACGAGTGACACCAAGACTTCTGAAGAAGAGGGGGGAACACCTGCCAAAGAGTGGAGCGTTCTGACCTGTTCAGACTCATTTGGGACTTTCGGAAGGAGGTCCAAAGGGAACTGGTGGGTGGGTAACTAGTGGGGAAAAGGCTAACGCCGGATAAATAGAGGGGAAAAGAAGAAGGACCCCGGAGAATTGTAAAACACAGTGCTGTCGACCGGAACAACTCTTCCTGCCATCCTTGAACAATTCATCGACCGGGGGGGAGGGGGAAAGAGGGAAGGTTGCAAGGATCCTGTGTGGAAAACGACAAGAGGCCTGAGCACTGACGAAACAGGGGGGAGGGGGGGATGTCCGGGTTTATGGAGAAACGCGTTCGACCCACTGTGTTGGACGGGGGTGTTGTGATTTTAAGAACAGAGGGTGGTATTGAAGCGTTTAAAAAGAAGACCAGTTGTATGAAAGGGACTACGGAGATTTGAACCAAGGGAGGTACACAAGTCAGTGAAGAAAGAATCATGTGTCGAAGAAGGACAGTATATAAAATTAAAGGTATGGTACTCACATGCCGGTTTGGAATATTCGGGATTCTACTCTACTATGGTGACCTTTCCCCTAAAGGGGTTCCTTACCGAGCGACCTTTTGAGCAGACAGAAAAGGGAAAGTTTATCGGAAAGTAAATTTAAACCATGTGGACCCTCTTAGGGGGGGGAGGAAGGAAAATAGTAATCGACGAGGAAAGTGTTTGGTGTGGCCTCGACAGGAACTGGAGAGGGGAGATAGCTTGTTAATACAAAACCGGTCAGCTAATACAAGTACTGATTGCTGGGATTGTCGAATACATTCTTTGGAATAGAGGGAAATTGAGGGCCGACAAGTATTGTATCGGTTAGAAAAAAAAGCTACAAAACGATCCCGAGGAGCCAGCGAAGTAAGCAGTTGTGTTGGAGTTCGGGGAGGTTCCATTAAATTCCTCGCAATGGGAGGAAAAAGATTGCAGAACGCATAAAAATCTAGAAGAAGGAAGGGAATTCGGGCCATCCTCGAAGTAGCACACTCATCTGAGGATTTCATTAGTTGTCGGTTGCAGAAAGGGGAGGGAAAAATAGCAAAAAGAATCGATCTGCCATATCAATTAAAAGAAAGGGGAAGCAAAATGTTGATGGGACACAGGGGTAAATAGGCAATGAGACGATCCGGGTACACCGGGTCTGAACAAGTGAGGGACAAGAGGAGAGGTTGAAAGAAAGGGAACAAATCGGATTTCAGCCGAAAGGAGGGGTTTTAAGAGTTGTGGGAGGTGAAGAGTAACAAAAGATGGTGTATGTACACCGAAATTGGTGTGGTGAGACCGTGATAAAACGAAAAGAAAGACCCGATTGCCGACCGGTTATAAAAAAAGGGAATCTAGATGGTCCCGCGAGTCAAACGGAGTGGAAAAAAATACGGAAGCCCCACGCCATTAAGCGCGGGGGTGGGGAAACAAAAAACTCAGGGGGGCGCACAAAGGGAAACCCGCCGCGCCGCGGGGGAGAACAGGAAGGGCTATTGCAATTGCAAAAAAGAGTAGTTGTTTCGCTCAGGCATGGGAAATCCGGTCACCTGGGTCTCGGATTTCCTCTCTTGTTTGGGGAGAAAAAAGGCGTGACCAGAAGCAATCCAGTAAGGTTCTTGGACGATTCCAACGGAGGGGGAAAAAACTGGCGGTTCAAGTACGGAAGGGGCACGGTGGGTGCCTGAACCGGACGCAGCAAACCCGTTGCGTCCCTGGGACTCTTCTGAAAAAGAAGAGAGAGGTGCGACGGAGGGGAAGAACCCCCGTCGTTGGCAATCCGGCAAGAAACCTCGAGGTTCAGGAAGTGAACGGTCTTCCTTGCCGGAGAGAAGAAGGCCGAACACTTGGGATTTGAGGATTCGGGTAGAAAAAAAAACCCGGGGGGGGGGTAAAAAAAGGGGGGGAAATAGCAGGGTATTCTCTCGGAGGTTAAAACCAGGAAGCGTAGTACGCACTGATATCAGCAAGAACAGTAACCACACGTTGCAGGTAAAAGAAGGTCCTTTCGGTAAGCCCTGCCAGAGGAAAGGGGGAAAAAGCAGGTACACGAACTGACAGTTTCTACAAATTTACAAGGAGTAATAGGTACGCTAACGGAAGACCGTGGCGGTCGGCCAGGGGAAAAATCTGAAGGTGAAAAAGGGTAGAACCTCGCCTTCGAGGAAGGTACTTTACAGAAAGAAAAAAAAGGGAGGAAAAGAAAAGAGATTACAGGGTCCTCAAGACACCGGAAGAGACGCATCCAAATCGAGGCGACGAGATATTGTTCAAACGGCCAGAACTCCAAGGGAGTCTGGGGGATAACGAGGTAGAAGGAAAGACCAGGTGTACATGCTAGACTGAGGGGGGGAGGACCTGAACTTGAACCGAGAAATCGAACAGGGATTCAAAACTCCTAAAACTTACCAGGGAAAGCCAGCAACGGTGTTAGCTGGGGAGGAGAAGCATCAGTGCGGAAACTGGAACAGAAAGGACTATAAACGTGGTGAACCTCAACAATATAGTCGCCGCTTCTGGAAGACAGTGGGGAACGATACCTAAAAGGATCACATTAACATCAAGAAGTGTGGAAATGCGCTAGGAGTCAGCCCCGATCCCGAAAAAAAAGGGATCGCCAGCAAAGAAGGAAAAAGGAATTGGTCTCCAAACTGGGACTATTCCGACGGCTGAAAAAGTGGATAGACTGAACCGATGGCCAGGTCAAAAAGGATTTCGGTCAAGGACGGTGACAGGAGTGCACCAGCAAAAGACCGAATTTTCAAAATAACGGGGGCCGGCCACGTACAAGAACAACCACGTGTGTCTTAGGGTCACCCTCTTATCAGAACACAAGAAGAGAGCCCGACAGACCTACACGGTCCAGCTTGTCAGCGAAGCCGAACCAGAAGAGTAGGTGGGCAGAGAAAAGGAACCCAGCCAGCGACTCTCCACTCGGTCGGCAGGGTTTTCAACCGAAAGGGGAGAAAGGCGGTTTGGGGGACACCGACGCTGAAGAAAGGACTTTCATTATGTGTGGGCTACAGGCCGAAACAATGCTCGAGGCGACCAGATAAAACGGAGGTCAAAAGGAAAACCAGAGCAAGCGGGAATTTGAGAGTCTGGGTGTCCTCACTGGATCCACACACCCTTAAAGGAGCATAAATGGGGTGTGGGGGAAAATCGTAAGTGCCACAAGAGGGGGTAAACAAAGACGGGTCGGCGGAATAAAAGCGAGAGGAGTGGGGGGAAAGCGTCGAGTATAGCACAGCTGTAAAGGGGTCTCACATGGTGGTAAAAAACCCGGGAAGACAGAGGGGCTAGTCAGACAGGGACGTGAAAAAAAGAGGGAATCACAATCGTGGAAGGCCAAAGGAATGGCAGAGTGAGAATGGGAAGATCTCTAAAGTGCGAACCGGGAATAGTGACTGAAACACCGCACCGGGGGAGAAAATAGGGAGTGGGGAAAGTAAGTAAAGTATGGCACCGAGGGGACAAGGATGGAGTCGCGTGGCAGGACTTCATCTACTGCTTAGGCAACGTCCATTGAGAGGAAAGTAGGCAGGAAAGACCAAAAAAACACCCAAAGACCAGTCGATGGCCCTGTATCTTACGGTGGGTCTATTCAGGTGGGATGGAAAAAAATAAAAGAATGGTCCGGACGAGAATCAAAGGTGCACATTTCCGAAAGAGGACCCCAACGGGAAGAAATCCAGCAGCGGGAGATGTATTACGAATGTTAAAAAAGCTCTCACAGAAACGAAAAAAGAGAAGCAACACTGTACGAGGCGTGACAACACACAACACACATTAAAGCGGGGAAATAAATTGCCCCATAACCAAATAGAGGGAAACAAAGAAAAAGGAATCCTGGTATAAACTGCTTGTGCCGTCGTCTAAAAAAAAAAGGGCGGCGGGACCCTCGTACCCATAAAGGGAGGCGAAGACGCGTGATTACATATACCGAAATAGGAAACCTTCAATGGGGGAACAGATCCTTTAATGGGATAACAGGAATTCGAAGGAGCGACCGGTAGTCCAAACTTGACGGAACGTTGTTGGGGGGAAAAAC
>Ga0179591_1288063_pt1 | contig 16177 bp, 13 predicted proteins | sample CZOMad2_1_08_16f_FD_182891 | JGI IMG/M metagenome (GOLD analysis project Ga0179591, IMG submission 182891) | Vadose zone soil fungal communities from Angelo Coast Range Reserve, California, USA - CZOMad2_1_08_16fungal (PacBio error correction) | ecosystem: Environmental > Terrestrial > Soil >...
AGGAGGCCGGTCCTCCGAGGCCTCAAAAAATTCTTGCAGGCAGAGGAACCTTCCTAAAAAGCATTTTGAGGGCTCCGACAATCTGAGTGGGGCAAGCACGCGCATAAGTGAATGAGGGAAAAAGGGGGGGGAACGGGCTACCCGGCGCAGGCCAAAAAGGAGCAGGGTTGACCGGGGGGAAAGCCAGGTGTACAGGAAGAAAGGTATTAGTACCCGTTCTATCTCAGAAGGACTCAAAGGGAGGCATTATCCTTGGGATGAAAGGCGAGTTGGGGAAGTGGGCGTCGGCGATCGAGAAAGGAGCAGGTGCCCCCAAGGAAGAGGGGACCCGAGCCTTTTATCCCGGTCGATTCCCTCAGTTGGGTCGAGCTGCTCGCCGGGCAGCTACCCACTCCAATAGAAGGGAGCGTCAAGATCAAAGGGGACCCTCCTGTCTTCCCCCTTATCCGATTGGTACCCGTCCGGCAGTGAAGGGTGGAGGGGGGGAACCGGAAGTCCCGGCGCCTCCCATAGGTATCTTGATATCACAGCTTCAGGATCACTTCCAAGGAAAAAAGCGGTGTACGTTAAATAAGGCCGCATTGCGAGCACGACTGGTGATGAGGAGGGGCCTGGGGGTCTCTGATCACAAAAGTGCTCGCGTCTCAAAAGTACTTCTTCCCTACTTAGCGAAGAACGAAAGAAGAAAGTCCTCAGACGCAAGATCAGCCAGGAGCCCTAAAAATTACGGTCTGCTGTTCATCGTCATCTAATCGAAAGGGCTCACGGCGTCAGCGCTGTGAAAAAAATTCTTCGGTGAAAAGGTCGAGTGTGTTCCGGCTAAAGAAGGGGACCCTACTCCAACGACGGCGTCTCTGGAAAACCAAGGTCTTTCGCTCTAAAGGGAATGGACAAGTGTAAAGGGAAGGGAGGAGTGTTCTCTCTACTCCGGGGAAAGACGGGACTTGAAGACAAGGGGCCATCTCTTCAGGAGGAACCTTACGTGCTCTTCTATCTGGAACGAGATATTCTGAGCTAATGGTTTAGTGATTCAAAAAATGTGGTCTCCGACTCTGAAGAGGATCAACTGCTTACTGCGCGCAAAATCGCCTGCTCTTCTCGCATAAGGTCTTAGAACGCCCACCCTCTTATATTGTTGAAATTGTAGAATGGATCTCGAGCCAGACCTGGGCGTTACCACCGCGTGAAAGGGGAGTCGAGTTGCGCCGTAAGCGTCATGATATGGCCCGAGAGGGGCGGGAAATCGCTTTCGATCCGTCTTTTTATCGGTACGAGAAAAAGAGAAGGAGAAAGGAAGAAAATCTCTTCACCCGTAGCATCGAGTCCGAGACGGGACCCGGCCTACCCTAGGCTGGGCTCGCAGGTAGGCAAGATACTAAGATCTCGTTGTCAGAATGGTCCCGTTAGACCTCTAAAGAATTAGGGGCACATTTCTACGGCTAGAGAGGACCGTAACCATTCTCCGGAAAGGAAGAAACCATAAAAGGAAAAGGAAAAAGTAGACCAAACCCTCCCTTCTACCTCAGGACCAACATAGCACGCTTTGGACATTCAGGAGCCCTTAAAGATCCTACTCGATTGCCAAGAGAGCAGTCCATCATACTGAAAACCGCCTACTCTCAGGTGAGATTCGCCATCCGAAGAAGAGGTTTTGGAGAGAGGGTCGAGCCAATCCACAAGATCGGTCAGTTCGATAATCTCTCTGGAATCTGGCTAAGCACCACGGTAAAGGGATCCTCTCAGGGGCTTTCACAGACGCTCCTCACTGCCTTACTTCTACGAAAGGTCTTGAGGATTGAGAGACGTTCTCGTGCGAGAGTTAAAAATAATATAACCTTCAGAAAAAGAAGAGTCGATCAAGCCTGGGCTCCTTCTATCCTGAACAGAAGTCACTCTGACGAGCGATATTTCTAGAGTGCTGCATCAAGTAAGTCCCTTCTCACACGATATGAGGAGAAAGAAAAAGAAGGATAGGTCCTTACGCTGAATAAAAGAACAAACCTCAAAATCTTCATCTGGCTGGGAAGGGGGGGAGAAAGCTGAAACCTGCTTCAATGTGGAGGAATAGGGTATAGCTGCTTATGAACTCTCGAGTTAGGCGCTTCTACTCCCGAGATCAGAAGTAGAGCTTGCGCGTGCTCTTCGTGGCCCGTGATAGCGGAGAAACATAACATTTGGGGCCTCCTAAAGAGGGGAGCATATGACCGATTCGGGATTCGCGGAAAGTTAATATCTGGATTAATACTTCTGATATGCTAAAAAAACTGCGGAGGAGAGGAAACGCCCTCCTCGATTTTCTGGGGAATTATGATGGACGTTTGCATAGATGGCCAGTCACAGAAAAAGATTGCCGGCAAAGGTCCAAGAGTGTAGACTGAGAGGCGGTGTTCGAATTGAGTTCAAACGTTGGAAAGGCGAGGGAAGCTGAAGGTCCCTTCGGACCAGGAATGCCACAAAGAAGCGATTGTGCCGTCGACGACCAAAATAAATCGGGGAGGGGATCAACGGAGAAGTTCGGGGTGGGCCTGCTCGTAGATTCTGCATACCGAACGCTTCGTGAGAAAAGGCAGGCCGGGGGGAATCAGTCTCGTTTCCCCGTTGGGGAACGGCTGAAAGCGTGGGGGAACTCTCAAATGTGCATGCCAAGCTTTGGCTATAACACTATTATACGATGAGAAGGGTGGATCACCAACTCTCGGTCAAGGGAGACAAGCGGAGCGAGAGCGAAAAGGGGGGGTTCGCCGGAATGGGGGTCTCTAGAGCCTTCTACCTGGAAATCACTCAATTCCAAGGGGAATACCGGAAGGAACTTCCACCTGTATTCCTCAGTACCTGCAGAGCGGAAAAGCGTCATTAATCCAGGAAAAAACAAAAAGCCTCGTAAATGGGGGAAACAAAGGAAACGCTCACTTCATTGAGCGCAGACGCTCTACCTCCTGGACTTCAGCTCAGAGAAGAAAGAAAGAAAGTCGACGCTGTGCCTATCTGAAAGAGAGTTTTCCCACCAAAGAGGGAGGGGAACCCCGGGAGCGAATCTTAGGGGTGAGTGGTCTAATGCTTCAACTCCTATCGCGAGTGATACCGAGAAGTCCGGCGGTGGCGTTCAGGTGAGAATTCCTGAATTCGAAGGGGAAAGGGCCTCAAGGACTCCGGGGTTAGAAGGTCTGAGAGGAAAGCCTGAAGTCGCTTCCGTTTCAAACAAGGCTAATCGAGCGCTGGGCGCACGAAAGAGTTGAAAAGGTGAGGGGTGGGGGAGTCTCCGTTACGCCTTCAGATACTTTGGAATAGACTTGCTGAAATCAAGGCGAAGCCATCCACTGGGAAGGGGAGCCAAAAGTACCAATACCTCTAAGGGTATCGAAAAAAGAATCTGGGAAACCCCTTGGCTACGAAAGCGTAGATCTTATAGGACGGTTTCTCAGAAATCAGGCGGAGGTTACCGGCCCTGGACTATCCCGTAAGGTAGTCGACTGGGAGAGGAGTGTGGGTCAATGCTTGGCTTTTAAGGTCTTAAAAGAACGTGGAAATAGTCCTTCTTGGAATGTTGTTATTCGGTCAGTCAACAGAAAGAACCATCGAAGAGAGCAAACCGGGTATAAGGTCGGTGACATTGCGTTATGGGCTGCAATTTTTGAACAAATCACTTCTCCAGAAAGACTCTCTACCCCACACCAAACCTCCCTACAAGAAAAGTTGCGCACCGGTCAGTTATAAAAGAGAATGAGGGAGAAACATCAGACGGCTCCGACAAGGACTACTGCCTGCATAGTCAAGGAGTAAACTTCCAGAACAAGTACTTGTAAGGGGTCTGACCAAGAGGTTATACGTCAAAAACGTGAAGTTCTGAGCGGTTGGTCATCGGTCTCGGGGGGGAAACTCAAAAGGATTCGGTCCCGTTCAATGCGAGGACTTGGAAGGGCGTGAAAGAGATTCGGGCGTGGGAACGTTCCGGGGGGGCGACCGAAACCGAAAAAGAGAGAAGCGACGACAAGCGAGGTACTGTTCGGGACGTTGTGTGCATGAACGGGTCGCCAGAGAAGGGGGGAAAGGGGCAAAGACTGCTGCTCTACTGAAGGAGGGTTGGAGGACAAAAACCTCCTCGAGGATATCAAAAGGGAACTGAGTACATAAACGTTGCTCTTCAAGCCGACCAGTATCTGCGATACTCTCTGTTCTTCTAAGGAGGAGGGAAGGACTAAAAAGGAGCTGATGGTGGAAGGAGAAGAGAAACACCAAGGGGAAAAGAACGAAGATCAACCCAGATCGGGATGCGAAAGAGACTTCTACTGGAGTGGGATACGTCCTTCGAAAAAAGGAAACGACCAATAGAGAGAAAACCAAACTGAGGAGGAAGGAATGGAGAGATGGTCAAGGGGACGGGGGATCGCATTTAAGTTAAGGAACTCAAGGACCGTACGGGGAAGAGGTCTGGTTCTCTTTGTTCTTAAGTTTTAGGAATCAAACATCAAGATAAGACTGGGGAGGTCTATCACGCCGCCTACTTCAGAGACCTGTACCTGAGAAGGGGGGCCGCAAAACCCCGATGGAAGAAAAGAAGGGGCGAGGCTATCGAGATAGCCGGGGGAAACCGAGGATAGCAAAAAGAAGGGCAACTTGCCAGTTCTTATCAGGGACGCTGCTGAACCTGCACCAACTTTGACCGAACTCTCGGGTCTTCGTAGAAGGTCATTCGCCTCCACGGCACGAAGAAAGAAGGAAATCTCGTCTAAGCAAGATTAAGGACTCGCAGGGGGGGGGTTGGGGGCGCAGCAATCGGAGGGAGACCTGACAGACACCGAAATGAGAGGGGAAGGCTTAACCTATTTCATCATAGACCCGATCATGAAGAAGGAGTTCTCAGGCTTGTTCAGAAGGAAGCAGTGGTACTAGCGTCTTCTCCTTGGCAGCCCGGTCGAGTTCGCCCGGGGGAGCCGGGAGGGGAAAGTTTGAGTCATTCGGAGAGTGGGGTGTATAGTGGGCGGAAGGACAAGATAGGGGGAGAAGGGAAATCAGTCGTCACACCTTGCGGAACCCAGGCGCAATGAAAGGGTCCAAGGGAAGGAATCCTGAGGAAAACGATGCTCTCTCCTTGGTCGTACTCAGAGAGAAACCCTCCAGAGGGGAAGCACCTTCACGGAGAAAGAACAGAGAAACATCCCCCCTCCTTCGAAAGCAAAAGAGGAAGTTTGTATTACCTCAAAGTTGCAATCTGGGCGCCAGTAAGTCCTAGTTCCAACTCTTCTCTATATGTATCTTGAGAAGATAGACTATATCCACTTACGTCCCAGTGGAAAAAGAATGAAGCCGTAATGAAGAGTACGAGGTCTAGCAGCAGGAAGAATTGGGGCTTCGCCGTGAGGCGGCTTTTTTGCACCCAGAGCTCTCAAAGGGGAAAACCAAAGTAAACTGGAGAAAGAACCTCGCCGAGAAAAAGGAAAGGAGTTAAGAACGAGCTTCTCGTCTCTCTTCGGGGGACATCGGCATCTACGACCTAAGCGAAGAAGCGAAAGAAACAAAAAGAAAAGGCCTATGCAGTCCCTTCCAGGGCAAAGGAGCCGCAACACTGGAAGGGAAGGATTCCGGGAGGTATCTTGTCTGCTCAGGGGGAATACTCTACCACTGTAAGATAAGGGAAAAGGAGTCTCTCTAAACATGGGGCAGGGGAACTCAGTGGCCAAAAAAGAGGAAAGGAGGGACTTACTTGCTCTTCTAGCTAATAAGGAGTCGAGATTGGACTAGCTGGGGGGAGTGGAATTTGGCTGGGAGAAACTCCTGAAAGGAGAGATTACGCTGGAGCTAGAACCTCGCTGCGCAGAGTCTGTCGGTGGAGGAGAATAGAAGGAAGGCGCATCCCCGCGGACCTCAAGTTGGCGATGGAGATCTCTCCCTCCGGAACCTTCAGTTAAAGGCCAATCTAGCGCAGTAGTTCCTGCCCAGCGGGGGGCTGTGATTGTGATCAGTCTTGGTGTTCACCAACTCGAAGTGAGACTGATAGTTTAAACGCCTCTCTTGAAACATGGTTTCAGAATGGGGGGGATAAAGAGAATCGACCCTATCGATATTAAAGATCCTTTCTGGGAAGATATATAAGGATAGCTCACCGGAATGGCTCCGCTGGGGATGTTTGATCTGACATGTACACACCTGAAACGGGCCGTTTCAACCATTTTAAATACGTCAGAGACTGTGAAAAGGGATACAAAGGGACCCCGTAACAAGGAAAGTCAAACTAACTCTACACAGAGGGAGAAGAGAGGGGTCTTTGTACACTTCTTTAAAACTTAGAAGGTAAAAGACGTCCCAATATCTCACTAAAGCCCAACTAGCGGACCGGGAGAGTCCTCGCCGGTGGGGGTGTGAGGAGGAGAAGAAACACCGGGGAATCTTGGAAGTTCTAACACTCATCAGGCATATTATCCATCAGAAACCGTACATTTTCTCCTCTAGGTCAATAGACACTGTCCTGACGAGAAAGAGAAATATCACGCGTAGGCGAAGAGGCGCGAGAAGTTCTCGCGAGAGGGGGAACATCATGCTTAAATTCATGCTCGTCGATCCAAGATGGAAAAAGGGGCTCACGCCTTCCAAGACGTTACACAGACTAGTTCTATTTATCTGGAGGATTAATCAGGAGAATAGGAGAGATCTAGAAAACAACCAACGATGAGGGGAAAAAAGAACGAGAGAACTGAACTATGGACGCCCCTAAAGAAACAGGGCCTCTCTTCAGCTGGGCAGGTGTGGAAGGCGCTACCCGAGAGGTATCGACGATAGGATTAATTTATCTCTTAAAAAGAGCCAGAGGAAAAGAGCGAGGAAGTCCAGCGCTCTACTAGAGAGGAAAGAACTTCACTGGCTGCATTGCGGCTTGCGGGAGGCCCGACAGCTACGGGGGAACCATAAAATGTTGTCGTAAAAAAGGATCAAAACCTTCTGTGTTCGAACTGGAAGGAGGTGGGACTTGGTCTGCCCCAGGGGGGGGAAAAAAAATGGCTACCCAAAGGAGGCCTTCTCCCTTAAATCTAAGGGCCTATTATTGGAACCTGACTGGGGAACTGGAATGGGGAGGTAACGTTGTGTTCCTCAAAAAGCTGGAAGAGAAAACCTCTTTGCACTGAGGATTCGACTAGAAAAATTGAAGGGGGGTAGGTAGAAATCCTCTCGTGCCTCTTTATAGGGGGTCCCTTAGAGAAGCATTATCATTGGAAAGGAAACAGGCTTTCTCGTTTGCCCAGGAACTCGCACAATCCAATCCACCTATAATTTTCAGGGGGTGAGCTCTTAATATCTGAAAGGGGGGGACGTATCGGGCGCTCAAGTAGGTTCGAGTCCGGATGTCAGTACAATGATTGGCCCCCGTGGAGCAGGGGGAAGGGAGAAAAACGACGAAATGAAAGGCGAGAGGTGGGGTCGATAACCCTACGGTCGACCAGCTCCTTTTATGAACGAAACTCTCGCCATTAGAAAGGAAGGAGGGCGGACGAAAGGAGGGTCCACGAAGGTTGAAAAGTGGCAGGGCTACAGATCGGGAAAGGAACTCCTAAACTTTTAGCCTCTGGGAATGAGCAAGTCCAACTAGAGAAAAAAATTGAGCTCAGGACATCGAGGCTAGGACGTAGGCTACAAGACGGACTAAAATGCTGAGAAGAAGACCAGGGCTCACGTCCTCATGATACTCTCTAAAGTTCTGAAAGGTCTCAGAAGATCGAGAAAGAGCACCCTTGCCGATCTTGGAGTGGGAACTTCCCCCCCGATGGCAACCCTTTTAAAGAAAATAGAAGACTGGGGGGCCACGAGGAGGGGTCCATCGAGCGCGAACAGCGAGAAAGCAGCTGGATCTGGTAAACACGGAGGAATAGAATTTCGGGGGCAGTACGTACATGACCTGGCGGGGGGACGATTCTAGGGTAAGAAGTGTCGACGCTCAACGAAAACACTGGGCACAGCCGAGAAACAGGGCTGGCTTAACTAAAGGAATCGGGCAGGGGGGGGGGAAGAGTATTAAAACTGCCCGATGAGAAAATTTCTTAACTTCCAAAGTAGAAACGAAATAGGGGATCACTGGGATAAGAACCGCGACTGGACAAGGAGCTAAGACCCGGCTACAGAATGAAAGACGTTATCAAGATTGTTTCCCCACTTGGAGCGGAGTCTCTGCCAAAAAGGGGCAAGGAGGTCTAACAAATACCAGATGCTTGGAGGCCGAAATGCGGGGACACGTCTGAAAAATTCACGATACGGACTTTTTAGAGTGAGGAATGAGTGGAGGAGGAGGGGTCAATCTTGGGCGGGGGAAGAGAATTAGATGTTGCCGACCACACGTCCAAAACGAAGCAAACCGTCTGCTTACCTTTGAAAAAGGTAGGTGTTTACGGTGAAGACTGACTGACCCGAGATGAACAGAAGCCACTATCAAAAAACGTAAATGCGACAACCTTTTTTGGAGAGGAACTTCGCAAAGCCTCCCAGGAGGGCGAATCGCCTTGCTAATCACGACTGCTCTTCACGTCAGTCAACTCTCAGGCTACATGGCCAGGAGGCTGGCCTTTTCTACGCCGTTCATCAGGGTAGTAAATTGAATTGCTGCGAAGGGGATCCGGGGGTGCCTAGAAGAAGATTTTAGTCGCACATTCGTCCAGGACGGTCTAAACCCTACTGCGTTTTCTGGGTAAGAAGGGGCGCCTTCCTCTGACGAGAACTTTGAGAGTGTAGGGAAAGGGGTTGCCATAGGCTCAAGCTCCAAAATCAGGAGTAATGATTGATCAGCTAGGGGGGTTCAAATTCTGACACAAAAGATATCATAGACGAGAGCAGTACTGAAAGAAGTCACGTGGGCTCTGCAATATCTCGGCTAAATATCCACGGCGCCGAAGGCTTGATAGTGGTCGAGGAGGAGGGTGACATGGGTCCGCGACAACGGAAAAAACAGATAAACCCTTATCTATACGTCCTTGAGAATGAGAAAAACTGTTCCTCAGAATCACGACCAAGAAGAGATAGAAAAAAAGGGTGAAAAAATGGGAAAAAGCGTTATTCGAGCTTTAGGGAGGAGTACTCCCACTCCGTGCGAACGTCTTAAAGAAAAGGTGTCCGGTTTGAGGCGGTTTACGAGATGGGAACTTGGGCAAAGAGGACCGTAAAAGAAAGACTAAATTTGGAGGCTAAAAAAGCTCCGAAGAAAGCCAGAGTCAAAGCAAAGGAGTTACGAGAAAAATGTAAGGACGTAGCTCTGAGGATCGGTACCGTTGGGGGGGTCAAAGAAAAGAAAAATCTAGTAACTCAAAACGTTGCGGCTTTCACATGGAAGGATCGATGCAAAAGGCAAAAAACTTGGCGCGCGCCGTACAATAAGTCTTCTGAGGAACAGAGTAAAAGACTTCAGGCCCACGAAGGGGGATGAGACTCAATTGTCAGCTTAATAAATTTAGGTCGAAGATAAGGGTCTTTGCTAGAAACCTGCCTGGAGGATCTCAGAACTTCACTGTCTGCGAGGACACCACACGTCAACCACGGGCGTCCACCGTCACGTAGATATCTTTGTAAATGACGACGTTACCATGCATCGGATTTGAAGCGCACGTTTGGGGGGGGGGGGGGAGAAATCTCCGTTTTAGGGACATGGAAAAGTTGTGTGTAGCCGTCTTTTGGGGATGGGCTGGTTCGAGACTCCTCGTAAAACGGACACCTTTCATCCCCAGAACAATGCCCTTTTAATCAAAAAAAAAACCCTGACTCGGAGAGCCCTGGACGATGAAAATCAAGGCCTTTGTGTAATAGAGCCTAAACCACCTCAATCGAAGATATAAAGGAGGAGCAAAAGAGCAATCTTTTAGGAAATGACCATCCGGGGGCCCACTAGAAAGTACCTGGGCTGGATGTTCCATGTTACCGACGGGCCAAGAAGTCAACCCGAATTTGGGAAGGGGGGGAACGCATCTTCAGGGGCCGCATAGGGAAAAAGCGTGAGATAGAAACAGGACGCGATTAAGCTAGGACGCATGACGTTCGTCGCCTGGCCGTTAAGAGAGATTACTCAATGCCTTCAACGGGAAGGAACTAACTACGTCCAAGCAGAAAGGTCTTTGTGGGGAAGCTGCCCTCGCTCGCTCGAGATAGATTCATTTGTAATCTGGAAGAAAAGGGGGACCTTTGATAAGGTCAAGGCGTTACAGGGGCAGGCAAAACGGCATTCGAAGTCTAGTGACAGGAAAGGGACCGTGGAAACGCAGCAAAAGAATGAAGCTGTCAGAGATCTCTATACTCTACACTGGAGAAGGACTGACGGTCAGTCGTGAAGGGAAAGAAAGAAGGGGTGGAACGTGATCCACCTCGCGGCCCATATGAAATAGGCTCGCAAAAGGGGGAACCGGATTTCGGATCACCGATATCTCTTGTGTAGGACCTTGGTGTAGGTTAGACGAGAGTAGGGATGGGGCTCCTCCCTCTGAGGGAGACGGCTCTCTCAAAGGAATGGGGAATTCGACGCGCTCCTGGTCATAAAGAGCCTAACCTTGGGGATTAGTAAAGTCTATCGGATCCGAGAAAACCAGGGGACCCACCAACAGGGACCTCTCTTGCCGTAAAAAGGCGTAACCAGAGTTAGTGGAAAACGGCAAGAAGGTCTAGGGGAGAAGTAAGAGAACTCGATTACTTCAGAAATAGGACCTTATCAGAGGTTCCCATCTCAGTCGTAGAGCACCGGCTTCCTCGGGAACCATAGGAAACTTCTAAAAAAGAGCGAGCCCCAAACCCAACCTTCTAGTTATCTATTTGGATTCGGGACTTGAAAAAAGCGGCCGGTGCTTAAACCATAAGAGGGCCACTAAGGATCCACTCACCTCAACAATTCGACTAAAAATACCTGCTACCCGAACACGCTATAAAAGAACCCAAGGGGCGGGATGGAGACATTGACCTACCGCCTTCCCTTAGAGAGGGAACAATTAGGCGAGGGAAAGGAAAGAGGAAGGGAAAGAACTGCATCCTCCTCTCCGTGTGGTCGCCATATTCCTTGCTTCAGGCCCAAAAATCCTACAAATTGAGAAGAGGAATAAGGAAGGGAAGGCTTAATCGGCGCGACACCACCTGGGAAGTGGTCTGGGTAAAAAGCCGAATCACTAAAAAGGAGTGCTGATCACGTCGGACAGTCGAAGCTCGACTTCTCGAAGATCTGAAATAAGCGCTTTTCCATAAGAGTTCTGGAATACTCTGAGGGAAGAAAAGGCCGCGGGCGCGCCTTCCACAACGTAAGCGGAGGAGAGGCTCTGCTTTATAAGCATCAGCGGGAAAATCCCTGAAAGAAAAGATTCAACACAACAAAGGAAGGAAAATAGATTAGAAAAGAGAGGGGACGGGACTACAGAAGGAACTACAGGCACCTCTCAAGGGGGAGAGGCCGCGTAAAGGGGCTCAGAAAGGAAATTGAGGGAAAAAACTATATTCGGAAGGTATCGCTTAAAGGAAAAGCAGCTCTGCACTAGAAGAAAACTGGAGAATCTGCCGAGAGCCAGCCTTCTAAACCTTCACTTAAGTGGTGAGGCGGCTAGGTGCCCGTACCAAGAAAGAACAAGAGGGGGGGTTGAAAAAGCCCTGATTGCTCCTATCCACTGCGAGTAGAATGCGTTAAAACAGAGAAGTAAGGGCTGCCGAAAGGAAAATCACACCTTCTATTAGGATTCTACAGTCAATTCCGTTTATTTGGAGGGAGGGTCGGGAAGTTTACGGAACTGGCCTTGTCACGTTCAATTGGAATAAAATCATTTGGTAAATCAGAAAGGAGCGTAGGTTGTTACGAGGAACTCATGTGAGTTCGACTTTTTTCCTGCTGAGGGGCAAAATTGGCGTCAAAAAGCAAGGGTAACACGTAAAACTGGTGCCCCGGCACCTGGCGGCGGTTTGCCCACGAAAAAAAAATAAGGGGCAAAAGAAGGTCTGGGGAAGCTTTCTAGATAGACGGAAAGCTCAACGGGAGGGATTAATACGGTACAGTAAAAGGTGTGCCCCGTGCTGTTAAATCTCAAAATGGAGAGGACTGAGAGTACTAGATGTGTCATCCCACGACTGTATAGGGGAAAATCGAAGAGAAATCTCGGACAACACAGCTGCTCATAATCGTCAGGCCGGAGCACAATGACTTTTAAAATGTAGAGAAGAGCCGATGGTCAGCGCATCCCGGGGAAGGGGAAGAAGACATTTGATGCGAAAAAACGGTCAGCGACCACCAGTAGGAGTAGGACTCTCAAGGGCTATTCTCGAAGACTCTTCTAAGGAACACAGTCATATGCGGATACAGCCAAACCTTAGAGAAAAGAGAAGGGCTTCCCTTGGAACCACATGGGGGGGATCGCCTCGAAAGATCACTAATGGGACTAGGGAAGGATAAAAAGAGGTTGATCACGGCCCCCTGAGTTGTAAGGGAACGAAAAGCCAAGAAGGGTACGAAGGAGGAATTTTTCTAGGTGAGAGATGCGACATCTACCGGGGACTCCGGCTTCTTTTGACACTTAAAAAGAGTGGGAAATCGACATGGAAAGACGCAGCTGCCGGGTGTGGGAACGGCAACCTGCACGGCTAAAAAAAGAAAGGGAGGGCCGAGAGAACCATGCATCGCAGGCTCTAGGAGCGCGGGATCCAAACGAGGCATATTGGCAGAGTCCTTGTGAGGAGGCGAGGTAAAGGAAAGTTTTAAAAGGGATATCTGCCATCAAGGCGATCCCGAAAGGCGCTGGGCTAAAGGATTCCTTAGGACTCAGAGAAAGAAAGAGTGTTGAACAAAGGGGAATACGTCTGCTGCCCCCAGACATCTGGGAGATCTCAAGGCAATGGGGTCTTCAGAGGCGTGTCAAGGGGGAGGGGCCATGGAAATTGCATCGAGCCCACAAAGGACATGGAGTTCGGCGAAGGGAGGGGGAGGGTCCAAGCTTTGCCTTTGTCAAGACGTTTCAGAGGAGCGATTTGTTGCAGTTCACTAGAATTGAAAAAGCTCGGCATCGCGATAGAAAAAAGCTAGGGGAGGGGACCGGGGGGAAATTTCGTCTTCAAGGGGGGCACGCTGACTGCTTAGGGAAGGCTTCCTCGAACTCCCAACCAACATCTGAAGTAGGAAGCAACTAAGCCCGGCTCCAGTGAGACGCCAAGGGGGGGTGGTAGAATAGAAGCTTCCGTACAGAAGACTAAAGGGAGGGAACTATCCCAAGATGTCCACCAGCTCTGCCCATGGAAGCGGGGCACTTCTCCTGGGACTACAAGGATCGTGTACCATCATGGGAAGGGAGATGGAAAAGTGGATCTCTGGTGTCTCTAGACGACAGAAAAAAAAAAGAAAAAAAAAAAGCAAGACAGGAACACAAGAGGGGAACACACATACACATACCGAAACACCATAAGAAAAAATCGTCTAAACAACTCAAAATAGAGGTAAATATCCACACGACGGACTAGAAAAGAAGGAAAGCTAACTAAAAAAAACTTGTACTGCATGGATTGAAGGGGGGAAAGCTCAGAGAATGTGAAGCCGTCCCCGTTGGGGATTAGATTGTTTCATGGATTACTACGAGTCCCGCTCGCCCGCCGGACCGGAACTCAAAGGGGGGGAGAGTGGAAAAAAATGTCTTCACCTTACGCGATCCTCTCGGGTCGAAAAGGTTGATCGATGAGCAACGCCTCCCGGTCTTGGGGGGTAAAGGCAATATGTAGTCCTACAACGCCCTAAAGGAAAAAAAACGGCCAAGAATTTAGAAACTGATTTTATACGCCCAAAACACTGCGCATTCTCATATGAGCTAATCTCTCTCAACCAAAAAGGGTTATTATTGGACAGGTGGAAGGGAATCAGGAGTTTTCGCGGAGGCTCAAAAGAAGGAAACATCTTCTTAAAGTTGAGAATGGTTCCGGTCAGTTGGTCGGACATGTCAACGATTCCGTCAAGTCGAAAAAATGTTAGTTGACTCCGCATGTAACCGCGGAAGGGAAAGAAGGGGAAATGGGATCGGCGGGGAAAAGAAGCCGTGATTAGTCTACGAAGGGGGAGGGGATTATCGGGAGTTAGAATGAAAAAATATCTTCTCCAGACCCGGGCTTGGGTATAAGAGCTGCGTGCGCCTATGGTGCTACGGGGAGAACAGTAGAAGAGATTGTCTAAGCTAAGGCATTGACACACAGGCACCTTCCTGGCAACCCCGAAGAAGGTTCCGAGCAAATTCATCGTACTCCTTTCGGCTCCTGAAATCTGTAAGGGGTCTCAGAGACCGCCTGAGGGACACCCGGAGAAGTCAATAAAAGTTCAAAAAAAGGTCAAAAAATCGCATTCCCCGTCCATGCAGAATGGTGAAGCCGTTGAAGGAGCTTTGAGAAGGCATGCAGTAGTATGTACCTTAGAGAACATAATATTGGTACAAGGGGGGAAGCTTCAAGGTTGATCATTCTAGGTTGGGTGGTGGGAAGACATCGGATACGTCATCCTTCAAAAATTGCAGCCCCATAAAAAACCAAGGGGATAACGGGTATGCGCACGTTGCTCGCAGAGGCTCAGTAGATAAAGTGTCAGGAAAAGGACCAAAGGCCATCGGACAGCTAAATGCGCTGCAAAATGGACCTCCCCCCTTAAAAAGAATGATAAAAGTGGGGACCCCTTCCGGGCTCTGGCAGTAGGTAAATCCGGGAAACCAGGGAAAAATAACCAGAATCTTGTTGTTAGAAGCGTGCCTAAGCCGTAAGTACAAAAAGCGGACTAGGAGGACTGTACAAAAGTAAGACTATACTCATTTCTAGCAGCACTGCCGGGGGGGAAGAGATGGTATTTCTCTGAATCACCGGGGTTGTCTCCCCAAGCTCTCGAACTCCGACGAAGGAGCAGACCGCCCTCTCCTGAAAGAGACCGAGGGCCTCACTCGAGATGTTCGTTACCCCCGGCTCGCATGAGGGGAGGTATCAGGTTCATCGGCCAGCGGACGCGGGACAAAGATAGGCCACTAAAGGAAACAAACGGTCATGTCGGGACGTCGAATGCCCTGCATTCAGAAACCGTGTCACAAAGCCACCGGACTAGGTTTCTCTCAAAAATCTAGGGGGAATAATCGAAAGTCTAATGATACGGCTTTGGCGCTAAACTTGGAAAAGATACTATATCCACCGCTAAAAATCAAAAAGCACTTATTACTGAGAAGCGAGAAAAAAGAGGTCGAGATTCTAGCTAGAATGACGTTAGCGGTGGTCTTGTCTCCTCCTAGAATCGACTACTCAGGGAGAGAAGCCTTCGCTCCTCTAGCCGAAGATTTAGAAACTTGGCAAGAAAATCAAAAGACTCTTCACCTGTTTAGGAATAAAGGTCTAATCGGGACGATGAAAGAAATGGACGTCGTTACACCAAGAGGGAGCGAGGAGAGGGGAGGTCAACATTCCGAGAGGGGGGCTCCCTGATAAAGGCTAGGAAGTATCTACCCACAGGGAAGGAATCATGCTGGTAGAACTCAACGGTATCCGAGGTCCAGATTGCATCGATGTGGGAGGGGCACAAGGGGGAGGGCAAGGGAACCCTACTGGACGCCGTCGGCGGCATAGTATCTAAAGAGCGCTATGAACAAAAGGATACGGGGAAGACCGCGATTTATGTTGCTCAGGAAGGGAAAAACCATCGCAACCTTGAAGACAGTCTACGGGAAAGCGCCAGGGAGTTAGAACTAAGACTTCATCACATCCAAAAGGAGGTCTACAGCAAAAATAATGGACGTACTCGCCACCGCAGAGAAGGAAGAATAAAGGGCGCATTCGGGGGTGAGGACAACTTGGTAAAGACCGACGTCCCTTAGGGTAAGAGGGTCTCGCTTCCAAGACGCCAATCGTGACCGGGAGCATACTCCTCTTTTGTTGTCGCCTATTCGGGGAGTGAAGACAATCGGGAAAGAAGTTCTACTGACCAGAAGGCACATACGGAGCAAGGATCAGGGCCTACAAGAAATCAACGCTCGGAAGAAAGAACTGGGAAGTAAGGAGAAAGTCGGTCACGGGCGGCGTCGTAAAAGGGGAGGTTAGGAGAGAAGACTCAAACGCTTTGGAAAGAAGAAATCAAAGCCCCTTAATGCTATCCATTCTGATCACAGCCGCAGTGCGCTCGCTTCCCCAAGATGTAATAGCTGCGAAGTGCCTTAGAGGGGCGTCATCAGTCTAAAGTAACCTGAGA
>Ga0179591_1338945_pt1 | contig 16176 bp, 25 predicted proteins | sample CZOMad2_1_08_16f_FD_182891 | JGI IMG/M metagenome (GOLD analysis project Ga0179591, IMG submission 182891) | Vadose zone soil fungal communities from Angelo Coast Range Reserve, California, USA - CZOMad2_1_08_16fungal (PacBio error correction) | ecosystem: Environmental > Terrestrial > Soil >...
GGCATATTGTGGTCAAAAACACGGGGAAAAATTAATGCTGAGAAGAAAGGGTGGAAAAAAAGGTATTAGGGTTGGGGGGCAATATAACTTGAAGGATGTTTGGGTAGATGAAAAATTGGGACCTAGAACGGACAATATTTCAAAAGTGCCAAAACGGGACTTAATATAAAGATTATTTCTTCGGGGAGATAATTTTTTGGGTTTCGAAAAAGAGGGTTGGGCTCGAGGGGGAAGTGGATGATCTGTGGGGGTTTTGCTTGGTAAATATTCGTTAAAAAACACCGTCCCCTATAATGAAGTGGGGGGGAAAACAAACCATTTATCTGAAGGGAAGAATATAGGAGGGGCAAACCATGATGTCAAAAACAAACAAAACCAAGGCAACGTTGCCACAAGATGTGACAGGGATTTATTGGCCGAAGAAGTACGTTTGCACTTGTGGGAAAAAAAGGTGAAAGTGAAAACGCAAAGAAAGGGGTATTACAAATCCAAAGATTGAAATTGTGAACAGAGATCGGGATGAAAAAGGGGGAAGTATTTTTGAAAAATACGGGAAGAAGCGAAAGAGAATGAAGTGAGAAGAAAGACAAAAATAGGCAAAAAAAGTTTAACAGGAGAACAGGGTTTTTTGGGACCATGTTGGGTCAAAAACAGATTGCAACATGGAGTAGATAGATCTGGGGGAATTAGAAACAGGACAGTAGAAAAATAGGCTGTTTTATAAAGAATAAAACACCAAGACCAAGGCATTGTAAGGCTTTCAAACAAAGGGGTGTGGATTAGGAAAAATAGATCTTCGAAAAGGGGTGGGGGGGGGAGTTTACATCCAGTCAAGGGTCGGGACAACTCACCAAAAAAGATGCACAGAGAAAAGAATGGGGGAAAGGGGATACTTTCACTAAAATCGGCGTCTATTTTAGGTAAGGCAACGAAAACCAAGTTGACGAGAAATAGAATTATCTAGAACTTCATTGACCATAAAACTTGGTTAAACAGAAGGCTCAATTCAAACACTGGCTGGGCGGCCATAATATTAGAATTCCTTTTTCATTTGAAGGAAGTGAATGATATAGGGGGGGGGGGGGAAAGAACAAGGAAGATCAAAAATTCAATTTCCCTGAACAAAGCATTAAACAATATATTTCTAAGTTATTGAATTCGTCGGGGTGAGTTGACCCGGAAGTTTAACGAGGGGGGGAAATAAGGTCCAAAAGAAAGGGAGAATTGTGGGGTAATATTCAATGTGATAATAATCCTGATTCATGACTCTAAAAAAAAAAAAGGAGGAGGAAAAAGAGGCAGAGGAAAAATCAGGAAGCGAGGCAGGGATAAGAACAAAAGGGATTGAGAAGCTCACAATTCGTGAAAAAAAAAATAGTGGGGGACATTCCTTACTAAAGTGAGATAAGGGTAAACGCCGGAGTGGGGAAGGTTCACAGTTTTTGGAGAGGTCCCAAATCTGGGGAATGACTAGATGGAACAACAAGTTTGGTAATGAATTGGGAAGGGAGGAGGTTATTGTTTATTTCAGGAGCCCTAATATCAAAAACACTCATGAAAAGGTAAATATAGATAGTTGAAAGGAATCCAAAGGTGTGTGAGGGAAAGGAATGAATAAGCAGGAAGAGCTTGTGCAAAGAGGAAGGGAGGGTATTCCATGGTGAGTTGAGGTTAAATCAGGGGTGATGTGGGGTAAGAGCAAAGAATACCAAGAGACCAAGGGGAAGGGGAATAGTGGTTCTTTGGAGGAGTAAAAGACCAGGGAAGGGGGAGAAGTCAAGGGGGAGATGAGGGGGGTTGGGATGAGCGCTAATTGTTGAGGGGGGGAACGACCCAAAGAACATCGAAATCACACTCTAGGATTGGAAAAAATAACGTACTGGGGAAAAATAACAGGAAAAGAAGAGCAGGGGGGGGGGGGGGGGGTTTCATTATATAACAAATTTCTAGGGCATGGTCTCCAGTGGGGGGCAAAGAGAAAAGAAAGAATGCCAGGGCACTAAGGCAATGGGACATGTGCCAAAAAAAGGGGGGAAGCAAACTTGTGGCACAGGGGGGACGATTGACCAAGTGTTTTACTGATGAGGCAAGTTCGGAAAAAAATTATTTGATCAAAACGGGGGGAACAAAAAGGTGGAAACACCGTGTTTCACTGATGCAAGGTTCAAAAGGACTAATGTCCATTAGAAAATCGAAGAAGAGGGCGGGGGGGTCCCACTGGCCACTTTGGGTAACGGAGGAGGAAAGAAAAAGGATCGGCCGGCAGGAATGTCCACTAAGGGTGGAAAAGACTGGTTGTGGAGCACGGGGTGTGGTGGTGCGAAGGTTGGGGCCTAAGGATCTTGAGAAGAAGATGCGGTGTTTTTGGTAAAAAAAAACGCTTTTCATTAGGGAGTTCTGGGGAAAAGTAATTTAAAAATGTCCAAGAAACTTAAAATCAAGGGAAATCAAGGAGAGGAGTTGAAAAATGATTTAGGAAAATAAGATCGGTTTAAATGGAATCGGGTAGTAGGTACGTTTGGGGAGAGAAAAAAAAGAAAAGGGATGGTTCATGGTTGCAGAAAAAAACAAGTAGGCGAAGGGACAAGGAATCATCAAGATATTTGAAAAACAGATCGCGGGGAATGTGGAACAAAATGGAAGAGCAGAAGGGGGAGAGTTGTCTAGGAAAATAGAAAAAGGAAACTAACAAACGGAAGGGAGAAATAAAGGGCAAGACGAATTGGTTTGTGGCAACAAAAAAAGTAGGTCTGTACGGGTAAATGAACGGACATGGCCACTAATTGGGTGCCAATAGCTTGGGAAAGGGGGGGGGGGTTTCTGTGGTCTAATGGGGGGGGCAACTGGAAACCGCAAGGGGAAGGATATGGACAAACGAACGTAAGGGAGTAAAGATTCCATTCTTGAAAAAGAGATTTGTGAAAAGGGGTCCGAGTAGGAAAAAGACGGGAAACAGCGCGGTTACTGGGGGCTGGGGTAGTTTCTGTTAATGTAAAGAAAAATGGGGAAAAAATAGAATGCACTGGAGAAGTGTTGTTGTGAGGAAAAGATAGTATGAAAAAAACATGCATTCACAAAACAAGGGAGAGTTGACGGTGACTTTATTGGGAAGAAATATTTAAGTTGAGAAGCTAGGGTTTTTTTAAAGAAGTGGCAAAAAAAAATCTGGAAAAATAATTAAAAAAGGGAAAAACTAGGTTAGACATAGACGGGTTGAAAAGGTATTGGACAGAGGAAAAAGCTAACTTGGTTTGTGAAAACAGAGAGGAAATGGAAAGTAGACGAAGGAAAAAAATGACAAGAAAATTTTAAAAAAGAAGAAACTTTTGGGGGTTGGTTTTGCCAGGTTGTAAGGAAAAACAATTAATAGACTGCTACACTGGGTGGACCCAAAAGGGGGAGAAAACGGAAGACAGACAAGACAGGGTGGGGAAAGTACTGTGGGGGAAGGGGGAGGTAAGAGTATTAGGGGTGTGAAAAGGGAGGGAGGTGGGTTTAGAGGGGATGAAGCGAGGGGCGGTGGAGGGGAGGGGGGGGGGGAGTGGGGAAGTAGGGTATAGGTGTGGAGGACGACATTGGTGTTGTGGGGAGTGGGCGGGAGGGGGTAAGAACGGAGGGGGTGCAGGGGGGGGGGGGGGGACGAGGGGGGGTTTTGTAATGGGGGATAGGGAAAGTGGGGGGGTGGGGGAGTGGGGTGTAGGGAGAGGGGGGGATGGGAGGGGAGGTAGTGGGGGGGAGGGGGGGGGGGCGGATGGGGGAGGGGGGGGCGAGGGCGTGAGGGGGTGGGGGTGGGGACAGGTCGAGGGGTTGAGTTGTTTTAATTTCATTATACAGAACTGAAAGGAAGCGTGAAGCGGTACGACGATTATGGGGGAAGGCTGGAATAAGGGTTGATTGGTTGTTATTTCATCTGACAGGATAAACGTGCTAAAAAGCAACCCAAGATGACGATCAAAGACTTATGGAAAGGAGGATTAGAAAGAAAAAAAAGAGAGCGGAAGTCATATGGGGAGAATATTAGGACCATTCTTAAAAAAAAATAATTTGGGGAGTTTCAACATGGAATCAAAAAAGGGGGCCCTACCACTCACGGCCGGGGAAAGCGTCTAAAAAGGAAAGAAAAAGAGTGCCTGCAACAAATACATCTGTGAAGTTCGGAGTGGGAGAAAAAACAGGTCAGGGGGATCAACGGAAAAGAAACAGCCGCAACACTTGCAAATACCAACTGGGGTACAGGAGGGGGGGGCAAATGATATGTGAAGAAGCAGGGATGAAAACACTAAAACAAAAGAAAAATTGTACTCAAGACATAGTGGGGAAAGGTAAGAGGGAGGAAAGAATGCTGCAACCAACACTATAATACAGGTGAAGAATGGGAAAAAATGCTCAGCAAGGATACAGTGGGGAAGATGCCAAGGAAGCACAAACGAACCCAAAAAAAAAACGAGGATGGGATTGAGGCTAGAGCACACTGCTCGCAATGGGAGAAAGAATTCAAACTGTGATGGAGCGGTGTTGAGCAGGCCAAGCAAAACAAAGCTTTTAGGTGTCAGGGTACACAGACAAGGGGGGAATGAAGTGTTGGAAGGAAAAAGTACAAATCATTGCTCACTAAGAAAATGATGCAAAAGGTGGGGTAAAAAGGAAGGGGCAGGGGCCGGGTATTTTGGTTTGAAGAGACACCGTCTCACAAATGGAAAGAGAAGACTAAGCGCAATTGTTACAAAGATGAGGGGGAGGAGAGAAGTGTTGGGGGGAAGGGGGGGAAATTGATTATTCACTTCGGTTACCAGAAAGTGTGAGGTGAAAAAAGATTGGTTTGAACATCTTAGGAAAAGTGAAAAAAAAAAGAAGAATACAATACGAGGAGGGGAAGGGGAAAAAAGGGGTCTTTTAGTTAAATGAAAAAAAAGACACCTTTTTGGGAAATAAAAAGGGGGGATGCTAAGGGGGGGATAAAAAGCAGTTGAGAATGGACGGGGGAACTCCATAAAGCGTAAATCACTCGTAATTTTTCTGGTGGGAAAAAAAAAAACATAATCAGTAGTGAAAAAGAAAAAAGGGGGAAAAGCTGACAAAGGGTTGGGGGGGTATTCCTTTGAGATACAAAAATGTTCGAAAGGGGCAAGGGAGTCAAAACAGAAATGGAAAAGTCGAGCACCCTATAAAGAAATGGCAATTTTTAAACTGGCAGCAAAAACCGGGGAAAAAGAAAGGAGGGGATAGGTCAATGGGGGGTAATGTTCTTCTACCGGGTTGACAAATTTCGGAGGGGGGGGGAGCTTAGTGGGCCGGGCAAAAGGGGCATACTGCATATAAAATCATGCAAAAAGGGGGAGTAAAAATTGGGGGGGGGAAAGATAAGAAAAGCCCTTGGTTGGGGGGGGGAAAAACAAAGGTCAAAATTGTGTAACAAAAAATGAAAAAAAGTAAAAGTAAATGGCGGGGAATGGCAAGGACAACGGTCACGTGTGTGGGGGGGGGGGGGAAGGCAGGGGGTGGTTGGTGAAATTCATTGTGTGTCCTACGCTCGAATAAAGAGAGCTTGGGGGAAACAAAGCACTTGGGAAAACACCTAAATTACTCAGGGGTTGGTGGGGGTCAGATGAGCAAGACACTTAACGAAGTCACAGGATTGGAAAATATTTGAACAAAGGAAAAAAAATAAGAAGGGTCGGGTTGGGAGATATGAATACGGGGAGACGGTTAGTACGATCGGTAAAGATGATTTGAAATTGAGGGGGGGGTTGGTGCGGATAACAAGACGTCACAGGAAACATACAATTGGGGGAAAAAAAGAGGTTGGGAAAAGTGTCCAGGGATCAATAGGGACCAGGCACCAAGTTGGTTGTTGGAAAATTGAGATGGAATATCGCTCAAAAAAACACAAAAAAGGAAATGACAGTTATCAGGGAGAAACAGGGGCCAAAAGGCACCAAATTGGTCCTATGAAAAAAAAGGTTGACTTGCAAGATGAGGCCCTTGGGTTCAAGGAGGGGGGGAGGGACTTGTATCTTACTTGTCGAAACTAATAGAAATCAAGGGAAGAAAAGGTGTGCGAAATAAAAAAAAAAAGACAAACCTTTTAAGGTTGAGATTAGTAAAGTCTTTGAGATACTGAATGGTGGGGTAGGTGGCAGAAAGGGTGGTGAAAAATCGTCGGCAGGAGCAAAGGGTCTGGGTGGTTTCGGCATTTAAAATAAGGGGTTGTTGGGTACAACACCGTCAAAGAGGGGGATGGTGAAAAAAAAGGAACAAAGTGGGGAAGACATGAGAAGGAAGAAGAATATGAAGACAAACATGAAGTTCACAAACAAAACCCGAACAAACAGGGTGAATTTAGGTTGAAGCAGAAGAGGAGGGGTTCGGGGGGTTTTGAAAAGGGTTTGAAAAGCCAAAATCGAAGTGATAGAGGAGTCACGAGGTAAAAAAAAAGAAGACTGTGGGGGACAGACAATATCGGAGATGCAAAATAGAAAAGAAAGAAATGTCGATTTAGGGGAGCACAAGATGAAAGTAGAAGGGAATGGGGGCCCCATAACGAACGGGAGAACCTTGGGGGGGGTGGTGTGTGAAAGGGGCAGAGTGACACAATGGGTTATAGATGTGGACCGACAAAGGTGCCCAAAGGGGGAAAAAAAAAAAAAAAAAACCAAAGTAAAGAAATTGGGATGTAAAGTAAAGTACCAACAAAAAAAAAAGCATAATTCAAACGGAAGAGTTGTAAGGCCAGGGGTTTTGTAGCAGGAGTTAAATTTAGATTTGGGAGTGGGGGGGACAAAGGGTACAACTGCTCATACCAAAATAAAAGGGGATAAAAAATCTAGGGACAGTTGTCAAAGAAAAAACGAGATCGGGTCCGAAAAAGAGCGATGGTGAGAGTGAAATTCCTGATCAAGGGTGTGAATAGGAGTAACAATAAAGGATTTCTGAGGCAAAATGCAGTAAAGGGGGCAAGAACTGGAAAGAAAGAAGAAATGTAAGACAAAACCTCAAAAACTGATGAGGGGGATGGGAAATTGGGGACATGTTAAGGGGGCAGGCTGGGGGGAACAGAAATCGGAGTGGGAGACAGAAGTTGGGGAAAAAGGGTCATTAAAAAAAATGGTTGGCAGTCTTGGAAGGGGGTGCAAGAGGATGGAGGAATTAGAAGAAAAAAAAGACAGGGGAAAGAGTGAACCCAAGTGAGGGTGTGAGTAAGAATTCTCCACAAGGGGAGAATTAAAAAAATGTGGGATGAAGAGACAATTTGACAGGGGAAGTGAAATAGGGGGAATCATATACTCACAACAACAACGGGGGAAAACGAATCATGGCTGGGCAAAGGAAAAATTTAGAAATAACATGCAACTGTGGCTGGTTGAGCATGATCAAAGATGAAAAAAAAAGTAGGTGACTCACGGGGGGAACTGAGTTAGAGAATTAAAACACCACCACACCAAACAGGAAAAATAAGGAATTTTCAATACAACCAGTGTGGGGCGAGGGATGTGAAAGGTGGTTCGTCCAGAAAGAGACATAATCAAGAACGAAGATCATTTGCCTTTCAAAGGAACGGGGAGGGGGGGTATGGAAAGAAATCAGTTTGTTGTGCAGCGTGGAATGAATTACTGGGCAAAGCATGGGGGGAAGGGTAAAAAGGTATGGAAAGGGGATGAAGAAACAGAAAAGTTGGAAACTCGTATCAGGAAATGTGGGGGGGAAGGAAGGCCAAAATACCATAGACTAGGGGCCACGGAGGGTTTGAGTGGGATGGCAGGTAAAAAATGGAATAGATTTTGGCAATCTTGTTGGCCACCCGATGGGGGGAGGGAGAACGGATGGGAACTCCTAAAACGATAAAATTGATGGAGTCATGTGAAATTCAGTGAAAACCACAGATAAAGGTATGGTGAAGCAAAGGAGGGGGAAGAAAAATGGTGGGGGTGGGGGGATGTGGAAAAAATGACAGACATGCTAAGGACCTGGAAGACAGTGGACAACGAAGAGGAGAAGGCCTATAAAAATGGGACCAGTGGAAAACGGATTGACATTGGCAAACAAAAACAAAAAAGGTCGACCCTTGTGGAAAAGATTTTATGGCCTAGGGGGGGGTTCGGGTCCAAGGAGTACCTTCATTTCGTAAAAAGGAAGAGTAGACCCATGCCGTGAAAACTTGGGGGGGGAGGGTGTTCATGCATGCCCATATAACGATATGCAAATGGGGGGAGTCGTGTATAATAGAAAGGGGGCAATATAAAGAGTGGGGGGACTTGGGAAAAACCGCAACCTTTTAAATTTAAAAAAGTGAAAAATATTAAACCGGAAGAAGTTTTGAAATGTGAGTTGCATTTTTGTTTGATGGACGGGGGGGGTTTGAGGCAAAAATGGGGGGGGTTCAAGAAGAGAAAGTAATGAAATAGCTTGTGGGAAAACAATTGGGAAAGGGGGCAAGGAGGGTGGGGTTAAGAAAAAAGGACACATATTTTCATGCAAAATAATAGCAACCAACACAATGGTGGATATAGGAACTTGGAAAATGGGGAAATTAAGATATGTGTTTGGGGGGGGAAAGATGATAAAAGACCTGGAGGGTTCTGGGGAAGAATTGGGGGAAAAAAGGGAATTTTTCATTGAGGGGGGTCAGAAAAGAAGTGCATCTAAAGGGAAAAATCAACAAAAAAGAGGATCTAGAAGAGTTGAAAAATTTCATTAGAAATACAAAATTGGGGGGGGGGGGGGAAATTTCGGGGGTCTAACGGATCGAGGGACATGTATCTAGAATCTCAAAAACAACTTAGGAAAAAGATATATATATATTAGAACCAATTGGGGGAAAAAAAAACTAAGGTAGGAAGGGGGGTGGGGGATACTGAACATTTTCAAAAGGATTTGTATTATTTGGGGAAAAAAAAAATGTTTTATTGGAGGAGGGGACTACGTTAACAGGTAGGGTTTCAAAGAAAAACAAATAGGTCAGGAGAAAAAAACGACTTAAGAAAAGGAGTATCTGGTTTTCAAAAGAACTTAAGGTTTGTTTAAAGGGAAGTGGAAAAAAAGACTGCAAAAAAGAAAGGTAGGGAAGCTTGGAAGTGTGTTTTCTTGGACATGGTTGAAATTAAAAAGAAACACGTCAATATGATGAGGAGGGGTAAAAACAAACCCTTGGGGAATATGGTAACACAACAATGGGACAACCACAAAAAAAAACCCAGGCAAAAAGGAAATGTTTATGTGATGCAAAGAAGGAAATTTTCTGGGTTGGGGAATCTCAGGGGGGGAAAAGTTTACAGTAAAAAAAGGCCTTTAGTAGGACATATTTAGAGAAAACTGGGGGAACCTGCAACGTTGTAGAGGCAGAATGATACTAAGGATTGGGGGCACCTGGGGCAGACTGGAAAAGTAAGAAATTACACAATAATGGGTATACAAGGACCTTTTGGGTTTGTTGTGGGTAAAAAGAAGTTGACATGGAAAGGGGGGGGGGGGGGTAATAAGGGAATCAGAGTCAGGGGGAAACTGGAGGGAAAACTTGAAGTTTTAGGTAGGGGGGAGATACAACACGAAGGGACTCAACAAAGACACTTGTAGGACTTTCAAGTATGGAGTAAAGCAAGAGATTTAGAGTGTGTGAAACACATCTAAGGAATGATTGAAAATACCAGGACCAAAAATCTTAGGGGGAAGGGGATCAGAGGTGAAAGTCACTAAAGTAACAAAGAAAAAGATGGGGGCTAGGGGGGGAGTTAACATTCAGACAATACAAAGAATTAAGGGGGGGGGGGTCAAGGATCAGTGATGGATACCTCCAGAACATCACGGAGGGGGGCCAGCGAAGTACCTCAAGACAAGCGACAAAAACTTTATGCGCACCAGAATAGAGGAATTTCATTTGAAGGCACTGAGGAGTTAGGAATGAACGAAGGGGGAGAAAAAATAACAGAAAAAGAAGGGTAACCAACTGAAAAAAGACAAAAGTTTGAATTTGCTTGTCATTTGGTAATGAATGAGGGGGATCAAAATAAGGTTAAAAAAAAGGAGCGGGGCAGAAATGAGTGGGGGGAGATTAAAACTAAGATTGAAATAGGGATTAGGGTTGTTAGGAGCAAGTAATGGAGGCACAGTGGATTCAGAGAAGGAGCAGAAACTCAAAAAAACAAAAAAAGGGAGGGAGAAAAGAGAGGGGTAAAATGGGGGAAGAATCAAAAGGAAGAAAAAGAAACAAGAAGTCTTCACTGATTCCTAAGGGACAAAAGTTAATCAAAAAAGATTCAATTCGGGTGAAAACTCGGGTGGATTTAGGGTTTGGGGGGATGAATTTGGGTTGGGGCAGGAAAGAATGAGCAAATAAGGAAACCATAAGGGGGAAATCGGGAAATGCGGGATGGGTATTGGAAAAAGGGGTCCAGGTCTCAAACAATCAGCATCAAGGCGGAACAGGGACTTGGGGTTCAATGAAAAGGATAGTCATAAGGGGAGGGCAGCACTGGGTGCAGATTAAGGAGAAAGGGAGGACAAATGACCGCGTGGAAAAAAGGGGTAGGAGCAGGCGGTTGTGGGAACTCTTATCATTAGGGAATGTGAGAACATAAGAAACGAGGGGAATTCCACGCACGTTGGTTACGGTGTCAGTTTGAAGCATCAAAAGAGTGGTTTTAAGAACTTTGAGAGAGGGGGGGGATGCATATTCTAGTTAAAGGTAAAGAACAGAGCCCACGCGGGGGGTGAAGTTCCCGAAGTCTAATGGGACCGTACAAAACCCGGTAGAAGGGGACAAAAAGGGGTTTGGTGTATAAATACCAAGTCATCTATGTGGCTGGTAGGGAAAGGAGGAAAATAAAAATGCCAGGGAAACCATTGCATGGCCAAACAAATAATACGGTTTAAATATTGGGAAAAATGGAAAAAAAGGAAATTGTGACTTCTAACTGCAGGGGAGCTGAGAGGTGACAAGGGAAACAAGAAGGAAGTTAGCTGGGGAGGGAGGCAACGATAATGTGGGGGGGAAAGTCAATGAGTAAATCAGAAGAAAAAAGGACATAAAAAAAAAGACTTAGCACAAACAGACAAAAAACCTTTTGACAATGATATTGTCAAAGAAAGAAAAAAAAGATGACGGCTTCATATCCACAGGATGGGTGTCAATACGGGGGGTGGGGGTTGTTGGGGTGTTTGGGGTTGGGTGGTTTTGGTTTGTGGGGTTTTTTTGGTTGGCGGTGGTGGGGGGGGTGGGGGGGGGGGGGGGGGGGTTTGGGGATTTTTGGTGTTTGGTGTGTGGTCTGTTGGGGGGTGGGGGGTTTCTGGGTTTGGGGGTTTATGGGGTGGGGGGCGGGGTTTGTCGGTTTTATGGTTTGGGGTGTGGGTGTGGGTTTTCTTGGGGGCGGGTGGGGGTGGCGGGGGGGGGGGTGTGGTGTTGGGGGGGTTCGGGGCGGGGTTGTTTGGGTGTTGGTGGGTCTGGGTCTTTTTTGGGGTTGGGAAGGGGGGGGGATTTTGTTTTACCGGTCGGGTTTTTTACCGGGGGTGTGGCAACTCCTATCCAACTACCGACACGTGGGCCTTGGGTTGGGTTGCCAACTGGTTCCTAAAAAGCAGGAAAGAAGGGGGGGGAAATGGGGGGTAATGACCAACACATATTTATGCAAAGTCAAAGGGAGAGAAAATTGGGAAATGTAAAATAAGGGGTAAAATATTAAATAGGGGGGGGGTGGACTATTAAAGGGGGGGTAATGGGGGGGAGGACGTTGGTAAGCAATAATGAAGGGATTGGGGTAAATTAAAGGTTGAGAGGGATTTCCATCGAAAACAAAACAAGTCACATCCTTCAAAAAAGAGGGGGAAGGGCATTTGGCAAAAAAGTGTCGGTAGAATAACAAAAATGAACAGAAGTGGGGGGGGAAGTGGTGGGGGAAAAAGTGGGACGGAAGATCGACTCCTCAAAAAAAAAAGGGAGGAGAAAAAAAGGTCAGAGTGGTTTGCAACAACAAACGGCCACAAATGGGAGAATGGATGATACATGAGGAAGCAGAGGAGGGTTGTGGGCACACAAGAAGGGAAGATGTGGTACCTGTAATGAATTGAGGAAAAACGAAAAAGGGGAAAAAATCACAAAGGTTCCAAGCAGGGGCGAGACGAACAAGTATTAGAAGATTCATTATGGGCTTTGAAGGGTTGGAATTGAGATATTTTAAAAAAGAGCAGGGATAGCAGGGGACTTATCTGTTGGGGGGGCTTGCATGTAATATGGGGGGGGGGGGGGGGGGACAAACCAACAAGGACCAATAGATGGAGGGAAGTTTGGGAAACCGGGGAGGATGAATAAAGGTAGGCACAACAATGAATTGAAACACAAAAACCAAAAACAAGTGGAAAAGGTGAAAGTTACAAGAATTGAAGAAAAAAAGGGACTTTTGGGAAAAGGGGGGGGGGGGAAATAATGGGGGTGGTAAAAGTGGAAGGGGCAAAAAAAGGATTCGCACGAGGTAGACATAGACTTTACATTGCGAAAACAAAAAACCGATGGGATAGGAAAAAAGGAAAAGTAACAGTAAAAAATTTTTGATTACAAGAGGAAGGAGAAAGGAAGGAAAAGGGGATAACACAATGCCATTAGGCCATAAATGTGTAAAACAGGGGGAGGGAACATGGGGTTGGGGGGGGGTGCAAGGTAAGGCTATAAGCCATGGCTCAAAGACGTTACCAAGGAGCACAAAGGAAAGGAGAAAATGGGGATGGAGTGTTTGGGAAATCAAAAGGCATGGAATCTCTTGGGGGGGGGGGGGGGGGAAACAAACGAAAGTTTAAATTCGAGAAGGATTATCTTTTTGTATGGAAAGTAGAGGCAAAAGATAACCAAAAAAAGTTATGCCATCTCAAAGGAGGATTCAAAAAGACAGCAACTAAAAAGAAAAAAGAACTGGAAAACAAAGCAGGGGGGATTCTAAATAGTACCTCAAGAAATAAGGGGAAGTGAAAAAAGGATCTTGAGTAACTCATTAAAATGAAAGGAAAGGAACATGAAAGGGAAAGATAATTGCTACACACTGGGAGGGGGGGGCCAAAAAGATATTAGATTAAGGTCAGTGAAAGTCAGGAGCGAGGGGGTACGGTGAAAAAAAAGGAAAAATAACAGCGAGTGCCCTTAATAAAAGGGGCACGGGGGCGGAGAGTCTAGAATGAATTTGGAAAATTTCAAGCAAAAGGAAAGAGACGCAGAAAAATTTTAAGCTTTTTGATGACACAAAAGAAGAAAAAAAAAAAGAAAGGGACTTTGGTGTTGAGAGGCGGCATTTGCCCTGGGGAAAAGGGGATCCAGGTAGAAAGGAGTACAGATCAAAAAAAGAGTCAAACAAAAAAACGAGAGGGAAAAAGAGAGAGCTAATCATGAGGAAAAAACAATAGGAAAAATAACTAAAGGAGTACTGGATTCTCGTGTTAGGCATGAGGGTCAAAAAAAAGCGTAAGAATGCGGGGTAAACTCAAAGGAAATTGGGGTGGGAGCCAGAGTCCACATCATTTGTCATGCAATAAAAAGAAAATGCAACACCAGGTTGGTAAAAAAGGGGATTAAAAAGGCTGGTTTGGGGGTTAAGTCATAAAAATCACGGGGGACACAAAGAACTCGCAGGACCTGAGTTAAAAGGGAAAGAAGTAGATGAGGGAATCCAAGGGGGGGTGCACAAAAAAAAGTGGAAAAATGAGAGTAGATTGGAGGTACTGAAAGGACAATCGGAAAAATTGTGATGAGATTCAAAGATTGTGAGGAAATCGGAAATTATTTGGGTGGGAAGATAAAATAACAAGGAGAGAAGATTACGGACCTCAGTTTCAAGGGGGGAAAGGAAGTGAAAGGTGCTGTAAAATAAGCGGGTGTTTAAGTGGGGAAAAGTCATTGAACTTGGGAAGGGGGGGGGAAAACACAAGATACTAAATGCAATAGATAAGTTAAGTTTCAAAAAGAAAGCGGGGGGGGGGAAGGACTTACAGCGGAAGAGAGGGCAGGAAAAATGGGTGTGGTGGGGGGGGAAATATGAAACTAAAGACCATCAGGGGGAAATGGCAAAGGGGGGGACCAAAAGATTAGAGCAAGGCAGTCAATAGTTGAAAAACAGGAAAACAAAAAATTGAACAAAGGGGGGGTAAAAGGATGGCAAGGGGGAAGGTGAATTGTGGATTTTACGCTGAGAGTTCGTTCACTTTGGACGCATTTTGTTAGTCTAATGCAAAAAGGGGAGTATCGGGGGAAGAGGGAAAGAGGGGAAAGGGAAGAAGACAATTTTGACAAAGATCTGGGAGGGAATAGCCTTTGCCGTTGGTGGGACAAAGGGAAACTGTTTAAAACAGTCAAAAAAAAGAGGCCTGAAGTAAAGGCGGGGGGGGGCAATTCGGGGGGTTGACGATTGTGTTTTGCCCCGGGTGGTGTGGGAAAGTAACTGTTTGGGGGTTGGTTCAATACTATCAGGGGAGAAAGAAGAAATTACTTAAGGGGGGGGGGGGAAAAAAAAAAACCACAATTTTACTAAAATCCTTATAGAAACTTTGGTAGTGGAGAAAACATGTTGGAAGGGAAAATGCAGAAAACGGAACTATACATTGAGAATGGGAGACAAGATTATAATTTAGAATAAAAATTGATTGGTGAAAAAAGATAAGGAACTCTTGATAATATGGACGGTTGGGAAGAGAAAAGTATACGTTGTGAAGGTGGGGGTGAAAAAAGAGGTGGATACCATTGGGAAAAAGGGAACCTTCCACAACAAGATTTGAGAAAATAAGCAGGTGGGTCAGAGAAAGGTGGGTGCAAGGGGAAAAAAAAAAAAAAAAGTTGTGTGGACAAGGGCTATTAGCTCTCCACTAAAAAAAAACAAAACGGGGAAGAGGGGGGAAAAGAACAGAAATATAGGTGGGGTTGGTCCCAACCACAAGCGAAAAAAAATTATGGGGGGGAGGGGGGTCAATGAAACAGGCAAAAGCATTGTTTCACAAAGATCGGTTGAAGGTATTTGTACTGGGGGAGTGGATCGACCAACAATGTAACAGTCGGCTACGGAAAAAAAGACGAAAAAAGGGGGGGGAAATGACATAGCGGAAAGGAACAAAAAAGAGAGTCACGGGGGGTTGGGGGGTTTAATAGTAAATCTCTGCAAGAAAAGGCAGTGGTTGGGGGGAGGGAAAAAGTAACATGGGTTGATGGGGGGAAACAGACAAAATGAAGATATGCACGGGGTGGGTAAAACCGCAGCAGGAATACGTTAGAGGGAGAAAAATTCAACAACACCCACGCAGCAAACAGTAGGCAAAAAAACGTTGGGGAAAAGTGAAGCCAATGGTACTTGTACCAGGTGGTGGGATCGAGGGGGGGGAAAAAAGTGGAAGGAAGAGGGGATTTGGGGGGAGCTCAAAAAGGGGGGGGAATGGGGGGGAAGACATAGCGAATAGTGCAAGATGGAGAAAAGCTGAATTTGAGTTGCAAAGATGGGGAAAAGAGTAGAAAAGGAAAATAAGAATAAAACAAGACCAGTTTCACAAAAAGCCTTTGGTTTGGGAATGGGTCAGGGAAATGGAATTGGGTAGGGACTTAGCTATCTTGGACCACACGGGGGGCGAACAATGAAGAATTGGATGGTTTTAATTGAAAAAAAGAATAAAACAATCAAAGGAAAGACTCGGGGGGAAGGGATTTGGGTACGATTAGGGGAGCAGGGTTAAGAGGTTTATGGAAGCAAACATCGCAAAGCAGAAAGCAAAAAAAAGTAATCTAAAAAAGAGGGAATGGGAAGGAGAGTGTGTTGAAAGTAAAGAAAGATTCGAATCCTCAGGAAGAGGTGGGTATTAAAGGAAAATTGGACACAAAATAGGTATAAAAAAGGAAAGGACTTGGAAATCCATAATGCCACGAAGGGCAGGCAAGCTGTAGGAATGGAGAAGCAAAAAACTTATGAGGAAAAAGAAAAAAGTCAAGTAACAGTTTTAAAGCAAATTATCGTTGACGGGGATTGTTGGGGGAAAAAGGAAAACTAAAACGACGAAAATTCGTAAAGACAAGGGTTTACATTCTGGAAGATATTGGGAGAAATGGGGGGAGCAAAGAAAAGGGGGTAAAAAGGAAAGGCGTTACCCGATGAACTTTTTTGGCAAAGAGAAAGAAAGTGAAGAATTTGGGGGTTCTTATCTGAGAAGCGGATCTCAATGGGGAAAGAT
>Ga0179591_1244455_pt1 | contig 16172 bp, 26 predicted proteins | sample CZOMad2_1_08_16f_FD_182891 | JGI IMG/M metagenome (GOLD analysis project Ga0179591, IMG submission 182891) | Vadose zone soil fungal communities from Angelo Coast Range Reserve, California, USA - CZOMad2_1_08_16fungal (PacBio error correction) | ecosystem: Environmental > Terrestrial > Soil >...
CGGGGGCAAGAAAATAAGCGGGCCGAGAAACGCGTCGGGTTGAAAGGAAAAAAGGTTGAAAAGCGGGGCGCTTGAAAAGGGGGAATTTGGTCCAGGGCGCTGGGACACAAGGTGTGTACCGGGGCGCGGATCAAGCAACGCCGTCTTCGGCCGTGGGTGCGCATCAAACCGGACCGAAACAAAACAAAAAAACCGGGGGGGGTGGAAACGAACGTGGGGAACCCGGCTCTCGGTGCTCACCCCGCTAACGCACGTCAAAAAAAATGCACCGCGTCCCCGGAAAAGGACAAGAAAACAAAAAAAAATTGCATGGACGAAAAAAATTAAGCCGCAAGATTCGAAGGAGGGACATTCGCTACGCGCCAAAACAACCCCCAAAAAAAAAAAAAAAAGGGAAGGGAAGGGGGGGAGGGGGAACCGAGGCTTAAAAGCCTGAAGACTTGTGGTCATTGGAAAAAAAGCGGCAGCCTGGAACCGCGTCGGAACTGCGCTTCGAAAGGTGGGTAAGGAACTACATAACAAGCAGGAGTGAGATGAAAACACCGGGAGCAAAGCGCATGCAGGGGGCAATGGGAAGTTCTTCGAACCAACCGGCATCATGAAAGAAAAGAGGTTTGGAGAAGGGAAAAATAAAGCTGGAACAGCCCAACCCTTTGTCTCGGGGCCGCCAAAACGAAGACAAAGGTCACCAAATCCACCGAAACAAGTACACGCTAAGTGCGGGGGGGCTGTCACTCGACCACGGAACGCACTGACCGGTGAAGGACGGGTTGAAATGCAAAAACGAAGGGGACAAAGCCCGGCCAAGCAGGGGGGACTATGATTCGGGGACTCAACTGGACAAAGTGTAACAAAGCAAATGGGTGAGGGGCAGGGAGCATAGGGAAAGGGTGACACCAAAAGTCAAAGCAAAACAGGCAAATTTTTTAGAAGCCGACTAATGAGGGGAAGAAAACGGCAAACACGAAGAAAGAGAGCCTGTTTGGGCAAAAAAAAGAATCGAAAAAGGTTAAAGATGACGATGTTGTCCCTGCCCTGGAGGGGAGGGGACCACGAAAACTCTGAATGGAAGTCGCGGCAACAAGGGGGGTGGGGGGAAATAAGATCAAACTGCGGCGAAAAAGTTGGTCACGGCGGCGGAGGGCCGTCAACCAAACCCCCCGGCGCGCAAATCAAAAAAAGACGCCGACCAAAAGCCGAACCAGGGCGTCCACGACAATCACCCTCAAAAGGGGAGGGTAAGAAAGCGGCAAAAAGCTCACACAACAAAATGGGGAAGGATAATAGTCGCAAAAAAACATCAAGACCCGAGGCACCCAAAACCACAGAGAAAAGGGGCAGGGGGAAGAATAACCGCAGAGCCCTTGTTTGACAGAAGGGCGGCATCGAGTCACTATTGCACGCATGGGTCCGGCCTAGGTTCTACACAAGAAGCAAGAACATGGGGTGGGGGGAACCGGGGGGCAGGTTACGCCAGACGCGGGAAAGAAAGGGGGCAGGGCAGGCACACCAAGAGAAAACGATCTGTTAACCGCACAGATCCCCTCCGAGCCGGGATAGGGGGTCACTGGATCGAGGAATTTGGGGCCGAGGAATGGATGGGGGGCCTTTGGGCGCGCCCCGCAGACGGGGACACAGGCTGAACCCGGCGTGGAGCAACGAAAAACAAACAGCCCGGAAAGTGTTGCTGTCTGCTCGGTAAAAAAAAAGACGGAGGGTGGACGGGCCGGTCTAGAGGATAGAAAAAAGCAAGGACGCGGAAAGAAAAAAAAAATCGGTCAAAGAAGGGTGGTTGTACCTGGAGTGTAAAGGTTCCCAAATGTGGGAAAAGATAACATCGTCCAAAATTTTTCATCAGCACCCGCAGGCCCGGAAAAGCGTGTGGCAAAAATCCCGGAAAACCGGCTCTCCTAAAGGCGCGGGGAGTGCGCGATCTGCACGGAAAAGTGGGGGAATTATGACGAAATCTTTAAAGGGGGGAGGGGGAACTTGGATATCAAGGGACACCTAACAGGCGGCAGTCGTCGGTTTCAACGGGCATCACAAAGAAGGTAAGTGGCGGACGCCAGATTGTGACGCGACGCTCTGGACGTGGGGTTGGAAGGGGAAAAGGTCTGGGGTTGGGAAATAAGGCAAAAATGGGAACGCCCAGTGTGGATGGGGGAAAACAGGGGTTGGCTTGAACCAGTCCTTAAAAAACCACAGCATACAAAAAAAAGAAGGGGAAGGGCAGGGGGGAAAATCTCAACTCATCGGCCGGTGACAGGGAGGCTGGTTGCACAAAGAGAGCAGCAATAAGCTAGTTCAGGGGTAGACTGGGTCACCAACTAAAAAGTAGAAGCTGGGGGAAGGCAAGGGGGGACCGAGAGACTTCCTTGTCTTCATTGACTAAACAACCGAGTGCGGACTCGGGGACTGTATTCTCAGTGGGGCTGAGGCCCAAAGGGTTTGACAATGGAAAAAATAAAAACAAAAAAAAGAAAACGATCGCCGACGGAGGAGAAAGGACAAAGACTTTGCCAGGCGAACTCTCTCCGATCCAGGGTACCAAAAAAAAAGGTGTGGTTTGTCGAGGGTTAACGAACGCGGAGGTCAGTCGTACAGGCGATTAGGGCACAGTGTTTGTCGGCTTGCGTTAAGGGATGGGCGGAAAAGAAATACTGTTCGGTCCAAACTGTGAACCACACACGAAGAATGCCCAGAAGGAGTGAAAGATTTGGGTAAAACATGCAATGGACCGATGGAACAGTTTGTACACGGTCAGGGGGGGGCCTCCCGCGTCCAGGCAAAGACGTGGATACGAGGGGCCCGGCTTAAAAAAAGGACGGTTGGCGGGGGGAAGGACGTTTAAAGGAAGTAAACTTACCCAGAGGGGGGAGAACCCAAATGTCGTTAGGAATTGAAGGTCAGAGGGACAGGGGGAATGTTTTTCGATGAAACACACTTAATTCCCGAAAACTAAAAAGGATCTGTGGGAGGTGGAGGGTGGGGGGTTGGTTTTTTAACACGGCTGCTGGAGGCCACGTGTTGGTGGTCACGGGAAAAAAGAGACACAAGGCAGTAAAAAGGGGGAGGGACACAACCGATACACAAGAGAGAGTGGGGAGGGGGGGAAAGCAAAAGGTGGGCTTTCTCAGGGGAGGGGACTGGAATTCCAGGCAAAAAAAAAGGAAGCAATCGAAATGCCCACAGGGGTAAATGAAATACGTTCCACTGAGCAGACATGCCAAAAAGCAGTCAAAAGGTTGTTGGGAACTTGGTCCAAGCAAGGGAACAGTGAGTGATCCGGTTTGTTGTGGGGTTGTTCCTCGGGAAGCGGGAAGGACAAAGGGTTCAAAGCCCGGGCGTGAGGGGCTCTTCTTGAAAGGATATCCAAAGGCGATAACCAAGGCTGAGAAAACCACAAGAAAAAAAAAAGGGCCGCACTGGTTAGTTCCAAACCAAAAGCCAAGAGCCATTCAGGAAAAAATAACAGCAATGCTACGGGAGGAAAAAAGTACCAACATACGGCAAAAACACCCATGTATAAACCCGCCAGAGGGAAAAGGGTGAGATAGCCTACTGGGTAGGAAGGGTTTGGATAAGGGTGATGGCGAGGGAGGGGTAATGTACACAAAAAAAAAAAAGAGGTTGCAACGGGGTAGGCAAGATAAAACCCAAGAAAAAAAAAAATCCAGCGCATTCGAAGACCCGCGGAGGTGACGCGCTATCGGAGAGTGGGGGAATACCGGGTCCCACACACTATTCCCACTCACAATCAACAGAAACAAAAAAAGGGGAACTTTCGATACCGACCAGCAAAAAAAAAAAACTAGACACCAAGGCACAAAATTCAGAGAAAAGACCCCAGGAAGAAAGGTGCAATAGGAAAAACGCGAGGTTGACGACAAATGCAGAGGAGTCAAAGGAGGTGGGAAAAAAATAAGGCAACGCACCAGGAACGAGAGAAAAAAAGGGTAGGGACGTGCTAATCGACGAGAAAGTCGGGGAGGGGAGGGAAAGAGAGGGCCCGACAACAGGCCAGTCACACCAGCAGAAGCAAAGCGCGCTGAAGATTCAGAGGCAAGGAGGGAACCTGGAAAGACCGCCGAGAAGGTTCAGGATGCAAACGCGCCGCAAAGGGAGAACAAAATAAGGAAAGGATACGATTTATGTGCGACAGGGCCGAGGCGGCAGGGCCGGCCAGAGAACCAGCCAACAGGATAAGGAATTCGGATGGATATAACGAGAAAAAACACCAACAACAGGGGAAGGGGAGGAAAAGAAAGGAAAGAAATCAAAAAGACGTCCACGCCCAGCAGGACGCAGAAAGCCGCTCAAGACGCCGGAGAAAATAATCGGCGAATGCCATTGGGAGAGGGGAAGCCAGACTCCAATGGGTATCCCTGACACAGGAGGACGGACCCATTCAAGCAAAAAGGCAAAATCTTCAAATCGAAAAGGGGTCTTCGTTGCTGATGGTCAAACAACTTGGAAGCGAGGGGGGGGGGAAGAGAAGAAAGCGCACATATTCTCAGTCGGGGAACAAAAGGTACGGACCCGGGTGCGCTGCCGTCGCGGGGAAAGGGAGGGGAAGTCTTGTTGGTCCGACGAATCCTAGGGAAATTTGGAGAATAAAATCGCGGGATAGACAAGGAAGGAGAGTGAGTGTAGGTGAAAAAAATGCCACCTGGGTCGAGGGGGGGTCGGGTCTTGGAAAGATAGAATGCCAGGGGGGGGGGGGTGGGAGCAGGTTGATGAGGAAAATATGGGTGTGGAGAAAAAAAAAACTCAGAAGGGGTGTAGAAGGACAACCAAACGCTCGGTGATTAAGAGGGAGAAGGAAGCTGCGAAATATGGGGAAAAAAAGATTGGGGGTGTTGGGAAAGAGGGACCGGAACAACAAATACAAACCGGAAATAGGTATAGAAATAACTTGTTGATTGAGAAATAGGCGTGTGTGGTTGCGTATGTTGCAGACGTGGGGGCTCAGTAGCATTGCAGGGGGGACACATTCAACTTGGAGGAGGTGGGGGTTGAAAAGGAAGCGCGGAAAAGTATGGTAAGCAAGCGTGTAAAAGGGAGTCCTGGAAAGAAGCACCGAAAAGAAAGGGGCAAAGGTTAACTGCTCAAGCTGAAAACCCCGGAAAAAAAAAAAAAGAAGCAAGAAAAAGGGCCCCGGGGGACGAGGGGACGAACAAAAGAAAGGGCGGTTTAAATGAGCCACGAAGGGGCAAAAGGGAAAAAAGGGGGGGAAAGGGGGTTAACGAGGGATACAACAGAACCTGGGGGAAAAAAAAAACCACCGCTGGCTTGCCCAGAAAAAGAGAGAAGATGTGACTTTTGGGACACAAGAAAAAAAAAAAAACAAGGCATGGGGTGATCGAAAGGTTCCCCAAACGCGGGCTAACAGCAAACCGAAAAACCACCACATCTGAAAAAGGGATCATTGAGGGTCAGAAGAAGAAGGGACCGAGAAAACAGGAAGGAAAGGAACAGGAGAATACGACCGGGTATGGCGAAAGAAAGAGGTGGGAGACGGCCCAACGAGGAAAAAAGACCACCACAGCCAGGTTTTTTCAAGAAAACGTGGTGCTGACGAGGGAGAACCGCGGACACGACGGTGAAAAAAGGGGACTCATCAAGAAGGGGAAAAAAGCGGAAAGACCAATTACTGGGAATGAGATCAAGGGGGGGGGACCGGGAGTAGTTGTTTTCCCCAAACGAATTAACGGAAAACCGAAAAAAACTGAGGAAACGGACAGAAGGGAAGAACGATGAAGTGACAACCAGCCAAAGAAAACAGGGGGCGAAAGAGAGTTCGAAAAAATTGGAAAAAAGGTCGGCCGAAAAGGGGGCCGGACGGATAAGGGAAAAGGGGCACAAACTTCCAGACCCAATGCAAGCAAGAAACAGAAATAGCGCACGCGAGAGGAAGGGGGGGGAAAATAATCGCGTTACGGGGGACCTTGCCGTAGACATAACTGTAGAAGAGGGGGGGGGACGATCACCAACATCTGGGGAGTAGAGAGCGGAAAACAGCAGACATCCGGAAGGAAAGACAGATGTTCCAACCCAGCAGAAGGAACAAGCGGAAGGCTAGGTTAAGAATGGGAATGTCAGCAAAAGCAAAAGCCAACGAGGGGGAAGATGACACAAGCCTAACAGCACACCCACGCAGACCGCAAACAGCGGGGAGAACCGATGACGGTAGCGACAAAAGCATTTTGAGGACCAGAGGGAAAGCGCACCGGGGAGGGGCGCAGGCCGTGGTACTTGTGATAGACCCACCGCACCACAATAACAGCTTGCGCAACAACATTGCAGAATGCGTCACCCCGAGGCGCAGAACGAAAAAAAGTTGGTGACGGCGAAAGCCTGTTGTCACAAGGGTCTGCTACTACGGACCGCAAAGGGTAGACAGAGGGAAAGGGGTGACAGGAAAAAGGGAAAAAAACAGGCGAAACCTGTACAAAATAGGAAGTAAAAACTACGTCTGGGGAATACAGGGCCGAGGCCCACGGTGGGAGTTAGACAGATCGAAGGCCGTAGCCAACCTAGCCTGACGTTCGAAACAGAAAGAGAAAAAAGCGGTCACGAGACTCCGCCCCCATAAAAGGGCACCCGGATAGCCGGACTATCGCCACCACAAAAGCAAGAAAGAAAAGGGGGTCCAAACTCGGCAAAAAATAACTAAAAAGCCAAAGTAAAAACTCCGTAAAAGGGCTCGTAGGGAAAGTCTGGGGAAAACAGCAAAAGCAAATTGGGAATCTGGTGCGGGCAAACAAAAAATTTTCACGCTCTGCGCAGAAGAACCAAGAAACAATACACCATTTGGGAGGCGCAACGCACCTTTTGCAGACCTAGAAGAAATCCTGGCATAGCAAGACGGGAATCGCAAGAAAAAAGCCGCAAACGAGGCCTGGAAAAAAAATGTTGCAAAGGGCCAACGGCAGCCGGGGGGGAAAGGGGGGGGGGGGGGGGGCCTGCAGGGGGGATGGGTATTGAACGAGGGGGAAAAACAAAATTGGGTAGCGCGCAATTGATTACCCTCACACGGAGGGGGAAGGGGAGGGTCGGCGAGGAAGTCGCTCAACAGAAGCGGGAAATGGGGACAAGCCGGGGTGGGGGGGCTTTTCACTCAAAACCGGACAACCGCTCAGACGAAAGGGGGAAAGAAAAAAAAGGACCTGTTCAACCCCCCCCGCCCCGAAAGTGAAAGGGAGACTCGACCCAAACCAAACTCCGGGGGGGAAGGGGGGAATCCAGAAGGGGGAAAAAAAAAAAATGTGGTAAATGTCTTTTTTTGGTAAAAAAAAAGAAGGCTCGAGGGGATTCGGTTCGGAAGGGAAGGGACAGTAGTAAGTGAAGAAAAGTGTCCCCCAGGGGCGAGCCGTGGAAAGTCATATGCGAAGCCCATGGGGAGGGGGGGGGGGGCCACAACCAAGGGAAGGAAATACGGGCTTATGCCCCGGCCCCGATGAGAAAAGTGAATCCCACGGCTGAGTGTCAAAACAAAAAGCGCCTTCACACGGCGGCCACCAAAAAGCAGGCAGAAGGAAGTTTGGTGGGGGGTGGGGGTGTCTTCGCCAATTGGCGCGGGGGGGAAAAGAAGGGTGGGGTTTTTTGGTAGAAAGGTTGGGGGGGAGAGGGGGGCGCAGCGAAGCGAGCGGGAAAATTGTCATATTGGGGAAAGAGCAAAAACTCCTTCAGTCAAAAAAGGCAGGGACTGGGAGGAGAGGGGGAAAGGCGAGGGGGGCGCAAAGGCGGAACGTGCTCTAAAAAAAAAAGAGGGTCCGAAGCGCACCATCTACAAAAGCGAAGAGACTCGAGCAACCGTTGAAACAAAAAGCGAAAGGGGGAACAGCAGCCCACAGCAACCAGAAAAATCAGAGGGAAGAAGAAAAAAGAGCCGTCGCCCTCTAGTTAGGAGAAAAGTGACGTAATGTTGTTCGGGGTCACTAGTGTCAAGGACGACGGTGACAAGCGCGGAAAAAAAATTATCGGTGCACCAGAAGAGCCTGGGGGGCCGTCAGAGAAACACCGGGGGTTTTGGTGGATGTCCACACGGAGGAGGGAGGAAACACCAACCCCGATAAGACCGACGGGGAATGCATATCAGCACGTGACACGGCAGCAACCAAGAACAAGGGCCAGGTGAGCCGCGCTTAACCAACGAACCATTGAAAAAAGGAGGGAAAGAGGAAGATGGGAGGCCCGAAGCTCAAAAAATCCACAAAAAAAAAAAAAGAAAAAAAAACAAAAGGAGGAAAATGGAAAGAAGAGGGAGATGGAAGAACATCAGGGCAACCTGTCTCCGGGGAAAAAAGTGTTCGAGTAGCCGCGGGGGCAGAAGGGGGGAAAGGTTTGTTGCCATTGCGAACCTTTAAAGGGGGGGAGGGAGAGAAAAGGCAGCCACGCGGAACGTTCTCACGGTGAAAAACGAAAAAAAGACGGGACCGGTAAAAAAACCGTGGTTACGCTACGCCCGGCTCCTGCCGTACACACTAAGACGACGCGCCTTGCACGGAGGAAAGGGCAACGGAAAAAAAAACAGGGGACCCAAAACCTGAAGAACAAAATCAATGGGGGGAGGGGAGGGGGAGATCTCTGGTGCGAAATCTGCAGGACGGGTGTCTGTTATGCCCGGAGGGCACGGCCTTCAAGCTGGGTTGGGGGGAAAGGTGCGCACGGAGCGAGGAAAGCCCGAGGGGGGTCGGCGAAGGGCGACTTCGGGCGCGAGCCTACAAAGGAAGGGGCAACCTCCGGGCCAAACATCGAGCCGCGGCATTCTTGAGAACCAAGAAGGAAAAAAAATAAAAAAGAAAAAAGAATGAACTGAAAAAAAAAAGGAGTGGTTTGGGGACATGGACAAGCCTGCACGCCCACCGGCGAGATGGAGGCGCCCTGGACAGCACAGAGGAGACCAAATCGAACGACAAAAAAAAAGAGGAAAAAAAAAAGCAAAAAGATCACCATATCCGCGAAGGTACGGGCGAAACGAGAAAACACTGGGGGACACAAGCAAAGGGGCGACGTGGAGACACGCAAATGGTTAAGAAGGGAAGGACGCGGCCGCAAAGCCGGAAAACGGGGACAACGAGGGACGGGCTCAGCGCAACTTCATTGAAATGCAAAAAATCACAAAGGGAGGGGCAGGAGGGCTAGCGCATAACTGGAAAAAAATGGCTACGCAACCGCAAAAGGTGGTTAGGAAAAAATCCTAAACTGAAAAGGGAGGAACGACGAAAAAAGGGGCGATCAAAAGAAGCAGTTTTTGGGGGTCGAAAAACAAAGGAATGAGGACGAAAATTTCAAGGAAGGAGAAAGTGTCCATATTTGAAACCAACGGAAAATGGAAGGGGGGGGTCGAAAAAAAAGGGGCAAAAAAGGACGCAGGGGGCGGTGGGGGTGAAATTTCTCGACCTCCGCCCGAGCCGGTGGGAAAGAGGGCGGAGCAGTCCAACGCAAACGGGAAAATCAATGAAAGCTTGTGACGCACATGGTGGCGGCTCCAGAAAAAAAGAAAAAAAACAAAAAAACCCCTCACAGTGTTGAAAGAAAAAAAGAGAGCATCCAAAAAAGGGGGGGGGCATCACGCCAATCCTCAACAAAAAACCCCCAGAAGCAAATGGGCCAAAAGACAACTCCCAGGAAGAGAGGGGAGTGTTTTTTTGTTGGGGGGGGGTCAAAGGGGGGAGGCGCGAATCAGGGGCGAGGCCACCAAAAGGTGTCGGGGGGAACAAAACCAAACAAAGGGCGCGCCAACGAACAATGGGTGAGACCGGGGAAGAGTTCAGTCGGAAAAGGTCTGAGCAGGGAGGGGAGTCAAGCAAGAACAGGGCAACCGATGCCTTGACCAGAAAAAAGGAAAAAGACAATAAAGACTGTAGGAGTCTGGCTCTAAGAAAGGTTAAAAATTGCGAAAGAACATGGCGTGGGGACAGGGACCCAAGCGCCCGGGGGGGCGGACCGCTTATCCACGAACGAGCGCGCCCGACGAGAAGCATGTCGCTCTTGAAAGCCGGCGAGGGGGGGGGGTCAGGGACTGACTGTCGATTCGGAACAAACCAAAGGTGAGGAACAGGAAATGGGGAAGAGAAAAAAAAAAGGGGTGCGGGGGGAGAGGGTAAAAAAGTCCGAAGAACCTGGGGGGGGAAATCCCATCACGACAAAAGGTTCCGCAGGACTTAACGAAAAGCAGCAAAACCCCCCCAAAACACAAACAGGCAAGCCCACGTTAAAAAAAAAACAAGGCGGCCGAAACATTCAGCGCCTGGCGGAATTAGAAAGGGGGAATGGCGACCAAAAGCTGGGTGGGGGATGGGAGGGTCGGGGAATAAACAACAGAAAATCAAAAGACAAAAACGCGCGACAGAGAGTTTCCCATGGAAGCAAAAAGGGGGGGGAAGGGGGGACGAAGCAGTCGCCGCAAGCCTAAACTGGAAGGGGGGTGCGGGAAGGCGGTGTCATCGTAAAGGGAAAAAGGTGCGAAACATTTTTTGCTGCAATGTTGGGGAAAAAAGGGAACCAAGGGAACACCTATCCCTCCAAGTTAGGACGGGGGAAAAATTCGAACTATCGGCCGTTCACGGTTTTTCAAAAAAAGGAAAGCAGAGAAAGCAGGGGAATCCGTTCAACAGCTCTGAAAATGTCGAGGCCGTAAAAAGGGGGGGGAACGGACCACCCTAATGAGGAAGATAAAAAAAAAAAACGCGTGGCTCGAGGCGTTGTAATTGGGACGAAGGGGAGAGTGGGAATGGCCCCGTTGCCTGTTTACAAAGTACGGGACCGACGAAACCGAAAAAAGGTCCCAAATTAGAAAAGACGTCCTCTCCGCGGTACGATCAAGTCGCGGGGTTTCGATGTCAAGGGGAACCTTCACGGGAAAGATTCGTGGAGAACATTTTGGGTGGGAGGCCTGCCAGTGTAATGAAAAGAGAACACCTACTACATTGGACCAGGTACAAAGAAGGAAGAAAAATTCCCGAAGGGAGTGGGTGGAAAAGGGATTGGGCACCACCATGCAAGGCAGTGAGCAAGTTTGGGCACGAGATGGGGACCACGAGGTTCTCCAAATCAGTCAGGGGAAGAAACCAGGCCTGAAACCGGGCATGTTCATTAAAAAAGGCGGGTGATGGGAGTCCAGCCTACCAAAATGGGGGGAGGACAAGAAAACGGTTCGTAAAAAAATAAGGGTCAAAGTCAGGCCCGGGTTGAGAGGAAAGAGGCGGCCGAAACTCATGAAGAGGGTGAAAAGGGTGTCGTGGGGGGGGGGTGTTTGTTGGGGGGGGTTTTTTGGTTGGGGGAGGGTGGTGGTTTTTGTGGTGTGGGTGTTCTTTGTTTTGGGGGGGGTTTTCAAACTGACAAATGCGGGGGTAAGGACACGGCAGTGTGTCAAGGGGGAAAAAAAGAGAGCAAACAAAAATGCAGTAGAGGTTGCAGGGGGCAAACGAGCCGCTCGTGCGTGTTTCTGGGGACCAGGAAGGGGGGGGGGGAGGGTCAGGAGGTTCGCTGAAGGGGAAAAGAAAGAAGGTACAAAGTAACAGAAATCGGGGATGGAAAATGATGGGGCCAACTCAAAGCAGCCCTGAGAAAAAGCAGACAGTCTTTGGCAACCTGTAAGAAAGGGGACGGTGAGAAAGCGAAGAAAGGGGGTTGGGGGCCTCGGGGTGCAGCATGGGGGGAAAGGAAGTTTCAACGGCCCGACCTTTGTGCGGGGGCTTCTTGAAACAGTGGGATAAAAAAAAGCAAGGGGACAGCTAAACCGCTGGCTAAACCTCATGGGCGAGCAGCAGGTTCCAAATCCCACGAACCCAAGGCTAAAGGAAAAGAATGCTGAAGAGGGCAAGAAAGACAAAAGAAGACAAAAAAAAACAAGCATAGATAACAGGAAAATAGTTAAAAGGTCTATAGGAAGACTTACACCGGGGACAGGTTTTGGAGGTGTGAAGACGGTGAAACCAAAAAAAAAGGGGGCTTAATACTTCACAAGACAATCAGCAACCGAAACGCGGGGTGAACTGGAGACTTAACGGGTGAGGGAAAAGTTTTTCCGAGCCTACAAAAACAAAACTATACCACCTCAAATCAACCAGGAAGCACAAAAAAACCTGGAAGAAAGGACGGAATCCACTACCACTGAAAACGGTCACACCCACAGAAAAAAAACAAATTGCTAAAAGGAAAACCTCTACCACGACTACGCCCTATGACTTCTAGGGGGGAAAACTCCGAAAGAAATGCGCAGACTGAGAAGGTCTTGATGAAAACGCGCCCGAATGAAAGAGAGGAATAGTCCAATAGTCAAGGGACTGTGCAGAAAAGGGAAAAGAAGATTGTGGGGGGGGAAACTGCCCGCGGATACGTTAACGCAAGCAAAAACCAATAAAAGCAAAAAAGCACTCTACGCATCAGGATAAAAGCTGAAGAAAAGGGGGCGCGTCAAAAAAGCTCTGGGGGGGGAAGAAGAAACACACCTACAACTTCAGGGGAAATCAGAAACGAACGGGGAAAAACAATAAAACCACGGAGGAATGACGATTAATGACTCCAAGCGGGGGGGAGAGGGGGAGTCGCCTTCGCGGACTCATGGATAAGGGAAAAGACGAGGACGAACTCCAACAAAAAAAAAGTAGAGGAGAAGAAATGATACCAAAGAAGAAAGGCAGAGCCAGGGCGCCGGGGCCTGCAAAGGGAATCCTCAAAGAGGGGCGCTGGAAACGACCACAGGAGGCGTCGAAAAAAGCGATTTGGTGGGGGAGAGGCTCGCCGTTCAAAGAAGGAACAGGCGCGGCGACTTACATAGAAGGAACGCGCACTTATTACAAGGGAAAAGTTGACGATCATTTTTGGGGGACGATGGCCTTGGAAGCTTACGGGGAAAGAGAGAAGACACGCCGCCATCCGCTGAGTCAGCAAAGAAGGAGGGACCTTGCAGCTCTAAGATCTCGGGGCAGGCGGCAAGGATTTGTCAGAGGAAATAACCGCCGAAGGGTGGCGCATCAAACGAGGGACCATATAAACGTCCTGCGCGTCGGGGGAAAAAAAAGAAATGAAGGGCCAGGTGGTCTCGGGGTTGGGAAGGTCCACGAAGAAAGTCCCATGGGTGGGGGCTTCAACCTGTGTAAAGGGATATGGGGGGAGATGAAAACTCGCCGTTCGAGGGCAAACCACGAGTTCCTTCGGGGGTACGAAAGGAGCGGAAAGGATATTCAACTAGTGGGGGTAAAGTAGACGCTCAACAAGAAACAACCGCTAAAAAGAGTATCTGAAATTCAACTATGGAAGGAATGAATAGAAGTGTTTTGGACGTATGTTGTGACGGTACGGGTGCGCGCGGAGATGGGGGGTGGGACGGAAAAAATGGGGCGGCGTTGGAGTTGGAAGATCCCAAAAAGAGGGGTGAGCAGCGGGCCTGGGAAATACCGGGAAAAAAAGGGAAAGCCCAGTGCCTGGTGCACGCTGCAAGAGAACCCGAAGCAAAAAAAAAGGGGATCAAGAAAAAATGTGTACGGCGAGAACACTGAAAAGCTGCTTTGTTGTTAAGGGGGCTTAAAAAAATGCCAGTTTCAATACGGGGGAAAGGGGGGGGAACAGATGAAGGCAGCGCCAGGGAAAAAGAAAAAAGGGCTCCAAGAAAATCGTGTGGAGAGAGGTGACAAAACGCTAAATGGGAAAAAAAAGGGGGGGTGATCGTCCGTTTTCCCAGGAAAAAAAAAGAGGCTCCACAAACCGAAAAAAAAACAAAAAACACCCATAACACAAGAAAGAAAAGGTGGGATGGAAAAAGGAAAGACGAGTTTTGACAAAAGAAAAGAAGAAATGCCATGAAGTCTCACAGGGGAGTCAGAAATCTAAGGACTAAGGCAACATGAAAACGCTTAACCAAAAACAGCAAAGGTTTTTTCAAAGACCGGCTCAGACAACGAGGGAGACCGAAACGGCGGAAAAAAAAAGGGGGACTTGGAAAAAAAAACTGGGAACTCATACGACCTGGGCCAGGGGGGAAAAAGCTTCACTCCTCATGGGGGAGCGGAGGGGAGGAGGGACCTGTATTAGTTGTCGAAGCCTCAAATTAAAAAGCCGACAAAAAGGGACGAAGCGGACGACGGGAAAAGGCAAAACGTGACATCAGGACAAAAAGCAGAAATGATCAGAAAGAGAGTGGCGGGAAAAAGGGCACACAAAAGGGGAGGTTGGAGGTAACCACGTCGGCCAGAAGAGGTAACATAAAGGGGAACCTTCCGAAAAAACTGACAGGCCGAAACGAAGAAAAAAAGCGCACGACGGAAAAGGAAGAAAAAGCGCGGCACGTCCGTGCAAGGCGATAACTTGCGAAGCTGTTAAACTATCAAACCTGGGGAAAAAGAAAAGGGCGAAGGCTCTCCTCGTTGAAATCAAGGAAAAAGGGAACGGGGGAGACACGAAATCCCCAGAGGAGGGAAAAAAGACAGTTAGCGTATGTTTAACCTGAACGGGTCACAAAGGGCCCGCCAACTCGGCAGGACACCGCAATACCATCAAAACCACGCAACCAGCGCGCTTGCAACCGAAAAGGGGCGTTTAAAAAACCAAGAAAAACACAGTTATGAAAAAAAAGGGGGACCACAGCCGGCGAAAACGTTTGCAGTGAGGTATACCCCAGCCCAACCGAAAAAAAAAAAAAAAAGGGCAGGAGGCCCAAAAACCGCCAAGACCGCAAACCAGACTGCGCCCAGAAGACGAAAAATGGTTCTGGAGGAAAACAAAGGGGGGGTTTTTAGCGTGGCGGGAAAAAAACGCTCAGCAAGCAACCGTGACACATCAGGGGGGGGGAGGGGAAATATGGAAGTGCACCACAGGTCGAACTGGTACAAGCTCGCACCCAAAAGAGGGATTGAGCGGGATCTGGCAAAGCCTAAACTTTGAGGTCGCCTTCGAAGGGGGCCTTAGAGAAAAGTCAGGGGCCTTTCAAAGAAAGCGACAAAGAAAAGGAATGGCTGAAGGGGGAGGTTCATCAACGGGGAAGGAAAAGAAATCCGGCCACGCGGCACTCCAAGCAAAAAAACTGGCAAAATTCCCTCTGCATCTCGAGCAAACTCCAGAAAGGTAATGAGGGGAGCGTGCTGAAAAATCCAGAGGGGTGAATCTAGAAAAAACCCCGGGCGCCTTTGGAGACTAGGACGAACGCCCCCGGCTCACCAAGTGCGCGCAGGGAAGGGAGGAAACTCGGGAACGAACAGCCTGAATAACCTCGAATGCAGAGCATGACTTGACAAATCTGAGAGGCGGGGAAAGGGAGGAGGACACCGGCGCGGGAAGGGGAAGAGGAGGAATGTGCGATAACAAAATGGGGGGGTAATCAGAGAAGTGCCTTTTAAGTCCAGGTCACAGTAAACAACGCCCCTGGAGGGGGAGGGAACTTACCTCTGGGGGGAAAACGTCGCGCGAAAAGAGGGGAGTCAGGAGCCGGGGGTGGTGGACGGGGGGAATACCGCCGCGGACACAAGAAACGGCAGTGAGAAGACTTTTCACCACAAACCTGACGAGTCATTCGCAGGTCGAACCCAGCCCACTCACCAGGCAGGGGAATAAAGAAAGAGGGGGGGGGGGAAAAGTTCGGATTTCTTTTTCAAAAACGCAAAAAACTGACCTCGATTGGATGCCGAAAAAAAAGGAGTCGTTCCGAAGGCCGGTAGGAAGGGAAAAAAAAGGGACTTGCGAGCCTTTTTGGAAAGGACTAGGCGATAAAAAAAAAAGGGAAAACGACAGGGGAGGTGAGTTTCACTACACGAAAAAACCCGCCGCAAAATCGACGTGGAACGTCTTGGAGGAATCTTCAGCAGTTTCACCCAGGGAGGGGCCCGATTGACAAAACGTTCCGGAAGCGGGCGAGCAGCAGAAAAGGAAAAAAAAATTAAGAGGTGAGGGGAGTTTTGGGGGGGGCGAGGTGTGTGACCAACATCGTGGGAGCATCGAAGGAGAGAGTGGGGTGGGGGGGGGCGGGGGCAGATGAAAAAAAAATGAATCAAATTTATCAAACTTGGAATGAATATGGTCCGCAGATGTTCAAGCGTCGGCGAAAAGACAAGGCTGGGGGGGGGAAGGGAGCCTGTAGCTCAGACACGAAAAGAAAAATAAGCGCCAGCAAACGCGGCGCCTAGCAGGAGAGCACAAACGTGAAAAAAAAAATACAGGGTAAAAAAAGGAGG
>Ga0179591_1334116_pt1 | contig 16172 bp, 17 predicted proteins | sample CZOMad2_1_08_16f_FD_182891 | JGI IMG/M metagenome (GOLD analysis project Ga0179591, IMG submission 182891) | Vadose zone soil fungal communities from Angelo Coast Range Reserve, California, USA - CZOMad2_1_08_16fungal (PacBio error correction) | ecosystem: Environmental > Terrestrial > Soil >...
AAATGTGGAGGGAGGAGGAAAGAGAGAGAGCTGATGAAGAACCGTATCTGCAATTGTGCTGGAGATGCCATTGCAAGGATTGGCGTGCCACATAGCCGCAAAAGAAGGGAAAAAAAAAGAACCGAAACACAGACACGGAAAGAAAGCCAGGCGTCGGAAAAGAGCAAGAAGAACGGACGTTCCTGCCTCTATCTCACATATAGCTGGGAGATTTGATCGCCGTGCGAGCAGGACGGCGAGGGGGGGTACAAAAGGCGAAAGACATGCTGAGACCGGTCTCGGTTTTAACCGTCGGTGGCTCGTCTGCTTCTCCGCGAAATAAAACCCCAGCATTCACATCAAAGACAGAAAAAGAGCTGCGAGCCGGAGGGGACAGGCGCAAGCAAAAAGGAGCTGGGAAAAACGGCGGCAGAAGCCGACACCATAGGAGGGTGGTCCATTGCTTGTGTACTTCTCTTGTGTTCCTATCCGAATTGCGGGCCCGCAAAGCAAAGGGGGGGGGGGGCACCAGGAAAAAGATCAGAAAAATCTTGTTTTAGGCTTTAGAAATGATATTTGTGCAGGGATTAATAAAACCATGCGCACAAAACGGTATCGCTTACGCACAAGCAGGAGAAAGAGGAGAAGAGGTGAGATGCGGCGCTAGGAAGCAGTAGCGAGATCGTGAGGGAGTCTCTGACAGCTTTGGTGTCTTGAGGAAATTGCGTGAAAGGGGTACTGATAGGGGTACTATGGGGAGCGGAGAAAAATGGTAGGGAGGGGGAAGAGGGTAGAATTCAGGTCGGAGTGAAATCAAGAAAAGGGTCTATACCTGAGAAACCCGAATAAGGGAGAGACAGGACGATTCCCATAAAAGCTGGAGAAGAAAGAGAAGACAAGCGGGAGAGGGGGAGGGACTCAGTCGCTGGAATTTGGCTCAACAGAGGCGCGAAGAATTCTCAATCTTGGATATAGAAAGCCGACCGCCTAGGGAGGTGGGGGAAGGTAGGAGGGGGGGGAATGGGGAGAGGGAGCGATGAGAAGACCGTCAAGGTGTAAAAAAGAGCCGCAATCTTGACGTAAACCTCGTAAGAAAAAACTTTTTGAACGGAACAGCGACTGGAATTGAAGGGTAAGAAGCAGTGTGGGGGTGAGGGGAGGGAAGGGAAACGACGTCGAGCAGGATGTACGTCATTTCCCCTTCAACAAGGTCTACGAGTACTTTCATCGGGGGACTTTGGAGAAAAAAGTGCGTCATGTATGGTGTGTAAGTACAGCGACGGGGAGTAAATCATAAAAAGGGAAAGAGGAAGGTGTGGAATGCAAATGCCGAAGAGGAGGTGAACCGAGTTGGGGCGACATCTTCGATCTCGCTGTATTGCAGGCCTGCAAAGGCGCTTTGAAGGAAAAAGCCATGTTTTTTGTGTCTCCCGTAATGCCGGAAGGGAAGGTGTAGAAGATGAGACTGACAATAGGAAAGGAAAGAGAGCTTGAGGCGATCTGGGAAAAAGACAACCGCCGGAAAGGGAAAATCATGTGTGATTTTGGTTTCGGGGGGCTCTTCTAGGCGTGGAAAACAAAACGATCGTGAGAAACAGTCCATCGTAATTCTTTCACACGTTGGCGGAAAAGTTGTAAAAGAGGCGGGAGAAGAAGGGGGGAAGTAAAGAGGAGGCGGAGAGAAAAGGGGTAAATAGAGTAATCGAAGCATTGGCTATCTTCTAAGTCCAACTTATAGGTTTTTCGATCTCCCATTACCTTCAATGTCTCTTCAGCCTTCGTCCGGCCGGGAATCGGCAAGAAAGCAATCAGGGAGGGGGGAAAAGAGCGGCTGAAGGAAAGGAGGCTGAAATCGGACGGTGTCCCATATCCAGTGATGCAGAGAGAAACGTCCAAATCGTGCAACGCCAAACAGTAACGGAAAAGCGAAGGACCGGGGTACTTTTCCGAATCGGCTTCAATTCTTCTGGCTGGCATACCGCTGGTTAAATGTTAAATCTTCCTCTGCGATAGATGCCGGGGGATAAAGAAAAGGAAGAACGAGGAAAAAGGGGAAGCTGGAAGGGGCCGAAAACCAAGCTCGATTATTGGATCGCATTTAAGATCTGCTCACGCACGGCGGCGGGAATATAGCTGGATGCGTCCGGCGAGTCAGTGCCGGTATATCGATCCTGGTTCAGCCGACTCAGAGAGATGGACTGGGGAGAAAGAGGAGGAAAGGAAGAAGCTCGGCGCGTAGCGCCGGACTCTAGACTCAACAAACAACAACGGGATTGATATAGGAAGCCGACTATCAACTGGAAAGGAAGTCGACTTTCTACAGGTCAAAGACTAAGCAGCTGACTCAAAACTCCAGACGATTGGCGACCGGGAAGGAGCGAGGACAAAAGCCGGGGAAGGGGGGGGAGAAAGAAGTAGGAAAGAACCTGGCCGAAAAATGAGAATCAATTCAGCCGAGATCTAGGGTGTTCCGTGGTTAACCTCCTTATAGAGAGAGGGGGAGTTAGTGAAGTAAACGGCATCCGGGAAAAAGAGGAGATTTTGCCAAACAGATGCAGACTTTTGAAGGCGAGAAGAAAGAAAGAAAGAAAGAAGATGTCCGGGAGGGACAGGTCACGGTCTGTAAAGCTGTTTCAATGGGCCGGCTGTGGCAATTTGATCGAGCACGGCTAGGACGTAGCCCGTACCGGGGGGGGAGGGGGGGAAGGGGAAGAAGGGTTCAAAACCAGACAAGACCGGATTGACCGAGGCCCGCACGATTTAAGTCTACGCGAAGGGACGTCATTTGTCTCTCCGAACAAACTAATGCTAGTCGTTCAGGACGAACTCATCATTCCTGAGAGGACGGCGAGATGTCAGAGAGCATATCGAAAGGGGAAAGCCTGGAAAGGGTCGGAGAGGAAAGAAAGGGTGAAGGTTTCTATTTCCGAAAAGCAGTGTTGGGTACCGGGTTCCTGCCAAAGGAAAAAAACCCACATCGAGGGTTGTCACGCGCACAAACACCACAAAAAAAACTAAGAAAGAAGAACCACAATAAAAGAGGGAGGTGAAAGGAGCCGGCGCCGGTCAAGGAGGAAACACGTCGATCATGGAATTTCAGAATTATGATCCCTCTACTCCAACCCAAAAAAAAAAAACACACCAGGGCGATCAACTAAAAAGAAGTCAAGGGGGGAAATGCATCAAGAGAGGAAGAGGAAGACCAGTCTGCTAGACAACTGGCGCCAACAGACGACGGGATGAAGGACCATCCTAACCTTGGGAGGAAGCCTGGGCGTACGTTAGTACCCAACGACAAAAGAAGGAATAAAAAACGGCAATAAAAGAGCAATATGGCCCGCATCGTAAATCCAGGCCGGTGGAGCCCTGCAGTGACGACATGCAAAAACCTTCGTAAAGAACACCAAACGATCAAGGATGAATAGATGGGAGAGGGAAAAAAAAGGGAGGAGAGAACGAGGGTGGTCGACGTCAAGAGAGAGTAGGTTAAAAAAAAAAAATAAGTGGTTAGCAGCTGCGTCGACCGTTTCACAGTCTCCACTTGGAGAAGGTAAAAAAAGAAAGATTGAGGTAGGGAAGCGTAAGATTACCACAGATAAGCGGTGACCTCACACACCAATAATGTCGTCAGTGGTTTAAAAAAGGGGTTTGTTGGGACTCAGGCCCATGTGGAGGATTGGGTCGAGAAAGGAATTCGGAGGGGGAAAGCTCGCGGAAATGTAGCCAGGCTCTGACATGTCTATGTGTGAAGATGAACTGGCAAAAAAGGGACTGATGTTGCCGTGTATGTAGAAAAAGGGAGGGAGTCTGAGGGATTGAGGTCAAGGGAATACGGGGCATACAATTCACAGACGGCCAATACCGCAGAAAACAAGACCCCCGCAGAGGAAGCACGTGGGTAATTCCAGCTCATCGAATACGCAATTACCTCACGCTCAAACCTGCGCAGAAAGCCATATCGATGCGACAAGAACCGCCGGGGAGAGGGGAAAGGATCGGGGGAAGGCGGAAAGCCAGTGGGGGAAAATGCGATAACAAGTACGCGGCATGGTTTTTATATTTCCATACTTTCAATATAGCGGGAAGTCTAAAAAAGTGGATCGTTGTGGGATTGAGCGTCGAAACAAGGGGGGGTGGGGGGGACGGGGAGGAGGACGTCGGATAAGAAAACCAGAATGGATTAAAGAACTACCACCTATCTGTGGGTTTCTCCCTTCTGAAAACTGTTGGGGGGAAAAAAGCCAGGGGATTGTTACGGATGTTCAGCGCGGAGAACCGGAGGAAAGGGGAGGGCAAGGATTGCGGGGAAAAGAGGGAAGGAGGGGGGAGAGGGGGGACCAGGTCGGACGGCGCCGCAGACTAGGCTACGAACTATGACGGCCAAACAGGAAAAAACCGTTTCCCAGCTTCTCAGACCTGACTATGGACCTGGCTGCCGGGCCAGTCAGTGTTGAAAAATTGACCCCGATATCTTGGGGGAAGAGGGCAACGGTTTCCCAGGAGAGGCTTAGAGAAGAAAAGAAGGGGAGGGGGACTCGAAGCGTCGCTGGAAAGGCGCCGGGTCGGTTGAAAGGCAGATGTGGGACATGTCAGGAAACTCCCTCGTCTTCCAAAAAACAAAAGTTTCGATTGCCGCGTCGGTCAGGCGATTCATCACCGAAAAAAAAAAAAAGGGGGGAAGAAGAAGGAAGGGGAGCGCCTGTCTGCACCGCGGGAGAGGACTCGACAAGGGGACTCTGAGTCGGACTTGTCCATTTCATCTGGAGGGCAAAAATCTCGCAACCCGAACGCCGGGGAAGAACGGAGGGTGCGGAGAATCCTCACGGCGGCTTGCGTAGCACACCCTTAAAAAAAAGTGCTCTCTCGACCACCCAGAATATAGGAATAGTGGGGGAGAGGGTGGGGAGATCAGCCCGGGCAGCGATAAGGCCAATCTACCCTGGGGACATAAAACCGGGATAACCCGGGGAAATAGTCTTAGATCTCTGTAGCGCCACAAGGAACAGGAACATAGACAATACGAAGAGAGAACACAAGAAGACAGCGGAAAACTCGGTCGCGGACCGGCTTGACACTTTCAAACATAATCTGTAAAAAAAAAAACCGCTGAACAAAAAAAAAGAGTCGTTTCCGCAGGCATTGTCGTGAGGCATCCTGTTTTATTATCAAAATAAAAAAGAAGAGAGACAAAGGTTTTGAGATCGGGAAAACGAAGAGACGAAAGAACTAACAAATCTTGGTATGTCCGGGATGCTGATGGCAAGTCATTAAATCAGAACCATACGCGAAGTTATATAAGATGGTTAACTCAAAGAAGCAAGCCTTGAAAGAAGTCGGGAACGGACGGGGAAGAGGGAGAGTGATGGAGGCATGCAAGGGGGGTAAGCGTTGAATGACACCCTTTGCGTTGAGCGGAACGTCTCCGGGCGGAAGAAGAGGGGGGAGGGGCAGAGGGAGAGGGGCCGGGTGGGGATCATACTCCGGTTTGCTCTCCTTTCAAAAAACCTAGTCAAAGAAAGGGCTACCACACCGCCGTAAAGGATTTGCAGACGCGGGGGAAAAAGAGAGAAGGGAAGAACAGAGGACTCCCTTCCGACAAGCGGAGCTCATTTCAAGAGCGAATTGTAGATCAGGGGAAGCCACATGTGCAAAAGAACATAAAGATCAACACTGCGAATTGTGGGGAGGGAAAGGAGAAGAGAGGAAGAGAAGGACGCAAGACTATGGAGGTGGCCGCGGAATTGTCTATGCGTGCACCTGAGAATGGAAACTAAATTTAGGGAAAGGGGGGACCACCTAAAAAAAAAGCATGAAGGAGAAAAACTAGGCGGGAGAGGCAGGTTCGGGGCAGGCCTAACAGCGACTGAACGTGAACGGCTTTTGGGGTCGTGGGCTCCGACGAAACGAAGCTGCAGGGATCATAAAAATGCCACAAAGCATCAGTGCCATGAGGCCGGGGTGAGAAGGGGGGAGGGGAGGACCGGAGAAGGAATTGGGGGGGGAGCGGGGTGTAAATGTAACGGCATCCACAGGGGGGGAATGATATTAATGCCCCGAGAAAGTCTGAGCTCCGATTGGTCGTCATGAGAGGGAAGAGACGGGGGCCGGGGGCAGGTCATGACAAGGAGGATGCATGGTTAGTCGATCGCCAGGGGGTTGCTTATTCCGTCTTACGTTGGCCTGGGGGGGTCTAAATCAAGGAGAAAGCAATAGAAAGGACCCTGGATCGGGTCCAGATCTTTGCCGGAGACTAACTGGGAACCGCCAAGGGGGGAAAAAGGGGGGGGGGTTGGAGGGGCTCGTTTCCGCGGGGAGAAGATGACTGGTGGTGGCGTAAATTAAAAGGTAACAGGCTGTTAACCACAACTCTTGGGGGGGGGGGACTAACCCCATTAAAAGCCTAAGGACCATTACAGGGTTTCGAGAGTCAAATGGCGCCGACTTTACAGAGGAGCAAGTAATGAGAAGGAAGGGGGAGGGGGAGAGCCGAGCCGGAAAATGAGGTTTTTCGGGCGAATTCTGTCCCGAGATATCTTCAAGGACTGAGAATAAAAGCCTTTCTTGAAATCTGGATCTTTAAATAGAAGGCTTCGTGACGGTTGAACCTAGCCCAGGAGAGATCTGGGGAAATCGGAAAGAAAAGTCAAGTGGACCAAGGGGACAGACCAGACCGTTTAAAATCGAAGCTGCGCGTAAGGTTCTTGCTGATGAACGTCTTTCCGATGTGAGAATAAGAAAGAACAGGTCACAAAAAAAAAAGGATGCACAGGCGAGCCGGGGATCAGAAATGGAAACAGGACGAAAAGAGGGGGGCAGGCAGCGGGGGCGTGGGGAAGGGGGTGAAAAGGGGATCAGGATCAGACTCACAAGGAGGATGCCGGCGTCCTGCGCAATTTTGGAAGAGAGCTAGTCAGACTTGGCTTCAAAACTGGAAAGAATCATAGAGGGGGGCTGCGCGAAAGCGGAAAGGTTCAAGTATGAGAACCAGGAGAGAGAAAAAACAACGGGGGGGGAGGAGGAAAAGAGAGAGGAAAATAACTAAAGCCGGAACGTTTCGCTGCGGGCGACACGGGGATCCGATTATGCGGCTGCAGCCTAAGAAAAAGATAGCCATCAGATTGCGCAAGAAAAAAACTATATCAACGCAAAAAGGGCCTCAGCAGATACGGGACTTGGAAAAGATAAAAAAAAGGAAAAAAGGGGAAGGGAAGGGGTGGTCCGGGGGGACTGGGACAGATCTAAAGTATTGATCGGACAAAACAATCCATCGGGAAAATAAGGGGGAAAAGAGGGCGAGGGGAAAAAGGAGGGAAGAAAAGACGAGGAAGATTCGGTCTCAAAAGGCTCGGGCCTGTCGCTGGTCAAGGGCCTTGTTGGCACAATTTCTCTCTATAGCATACCTTTCCTGCCAACAAAACCGTCAAGAGCCAAATGGAACGAGAAAGAGGCACAAGGGACAAGAAAAAGGAGGAGAAGGGAAGGGAAACGCGGAAGGGAAAGGCGACGCGAAAGGAGGATTGCTGCTCCACAAAAAACTCCGAGTCTTCGGGTCAAACGCCGAAGTTCGGAAGGAGAGGGGAAAAAACATTAATTCGAGACTTGTAATCTAAAAGCCAGTCAAGGGGGGAACAGGTCTACGTGGGAAGGGGGGGAAAAGAGGGGGTGGTAAAAAAGTCCGGGGGATGCCGGCTATCTCCCCCGCACATCGATGGTTTCCATCTCCCCTTCAAAAAAACCGAATCAAACGTGCGGACGCGGGACAGGACCGGGAGAGGGAAGAGACAAGGGGACCCGTAGAGCAGGTGCAGGGAAGAGGGAAGGATCTCGATTTCTCCACATGAGAGGACGGAAAGGAAACCGAACACACACTCAATCAAAGACTGAAAGTCGAAGAAAGAAAAAGAGCGTAATGCTCGAGGGAAAAAGAAGAACTAAAGGAGGGGGGATGACGCCGAACGTTCCGGCGCCCCTGTTTCAATCTCAATGAGTCCCAACCGCTCCCCTCCCGCCCCGCACCGGCATCAAGACCAGGCGGCCAAGGATGCAAAGTCTGGGGGATCCTGGGGGCAGACTGAGGCAATGAATCAGCTCTACCTTTCCAATTCCTTCTCGGTCAAAAAAGAGGAATAAATAGAGGTCGTTCGACCTTCCAAGAAAACCGGGGGAGAAAGAAAGACGGGGTGGTACTAAGTCAAAATGACGGGAAATCGGTGTTAAAAATGCATGGTATCTTAGCCATCTTTGGTCAAAAAGAACTGGAAAGTTTCAAATGACCCACGACATATGAGGGAATCGAAGAAAATGAAAGGAAGAGAGGACCCCCACAAAGAAGACATGGTTCTTAGGTTATGGCCGGCCGTAGAAAAAGGTGAATGTTCACGATGAGACATGCCGGAGAAGAGGAAAGGGCAGGCGGAAGCTTGCTGACTGAAAAGATGGAGAGGGATCAGACTATTTGCCGGAGGTCAAGCAAATCCTTGACTCTGGTTTACTCGGATGAGCAGCACCGGGGAGAGCGGAGGCGTTAAAGGGAAGGGAGAGACAGGCAGAAAAGCAACCGAAAAATCGGTCTAGCAACCGATCGTAATCAACGGGAAGTACTTGAACAAAGAAAAGGGGGTCAAAACTCACTCAATACTCCCACTAAGCGCCTGACCGCACGATCTCAGAAAAAGAGGCAGAGAAGAAGAAAGAGAAAATCCTTGGTGCGGGCAGCCTGAGTTTGCGTAAGAGAGAAAGGGTACGTGAAGTGGGGTTGAGGCGGGGCAACCTTTAATATATCATTGAACAGATTTTTTAGGGTCAAAGGTATACGCAAACCGTTTTCTGAGGCGGCGGGGAAGAGGAGGAAAAAGGAGAGAACAGGATCCGTGAAAACAAGGGAAAGTAACCCCGGGAAGCTGGCGGCCCGGGAGTCAAGAGGTTGGTTCCAGACTGACTTCTTTGTCCGCCGGTTTAAAGAGGATTCTCTAAGGGATGGATAGTAGGAGTGAGGGAAGCGCGGCAGGCTGGGCGAGGTCCATGGAAGTTACTGACGCCGAAGAGAGAGAAAGTAGGCGAAAAAAGGAATAAAACAATTGCTTCACCTCTTCTCCTTCGAAAGCTCAGGGAATTAGGAATGCCAAAGGAGAAAGAAAAATGCGAAAGAAACGAGTATGGGGGGGGGAAAAGCTAAAGGGCAGGCACGGGGGAAAGGTGGAGGAGAGGATATCCGTCAAAACTTTCAAGAACGGGCCTGATGGGAGAAGAATTGGCTTTTTGCGGCGAAGGTTTGGGGCAGAGAAAGGAAAATGTCCAGGTGACAAGCTAAGTTAGACACTCACATTTTTATGGTTCCGAGAAGTTAAAAGGCACGAGAGAAGCACAACGGAGAGGATGAAGGGGTAGAGGAAAGGACAGTAGGACGTCGACAAGGGGCCCTTTATACTTATACGGGTCATTACATTCGTTGGGCTATACCCTCGCCGTCAACTAAGAAAAAGTCTCCAGGGGGAAAACGGGAGCGGGACTGGCCAGCTGGACTATAGCATCATCTGACGTGAACCGGCCTCGAAACAAAATAGGTGGGATTTTCATAGCATAACCTAATTCGATTCAGAAGGATCGTCCTCAAGTTATCTTATAAAGCGTCAAGCGTCGTAGCTATGTCGAAAGGGAATAAAGCAACCTCTACACCGGCCGGAGCCCGAAAAAAAGAAAATATCTCCGAAACGTCTCAAAGGGGGGACCTCTGACAACGAAAACCACAGAGGCCGAACAAAAAACATGACAGTTGGTTAAGAGCAAGGGCAGTTCGTTCATAAGGGGGGGTTGATTAGATTCGTACAAAACGTTGCAAAAAATAATAAACACAAGATCTATTTAAGGATTGAGGAAATGCTATAGGTGGAAAGCAAATGGAAAGAGAAAAACAATGCGAAAGCTTGACGGGCTAGGTACGCCAGCGGCTTTCAAACAACAAAAGAAGAGGTCGTTCTTCTAGAAGAGCTATATGAGGGGGGAATTCTGACTTGGAAAGTGAGACTTGCGTAAACGTGCAGGTGAAATCATAAAACGGGAGTAAAACGAGATTGCTAACGGCGAGGGCCGTTGTGGAAATCTGCGCGATGAAATCAGAATCTCAAAACTTGGCGAAAAGACCGGATACAAAAATCTATCCGTCATCGGGGACACCAAGAGAGGGGCCGGATGGAATACGAGCCAGGAACAAGCTGAGAGCGCGCATTTCACAAAAGATACAGGGGGGGGAGATCCATCCGAAAAAGGGGGGTCCTTCACAAAAAGGCACAAATTGGTCAGTAACCTGGGAGGGGCGCGGAATATAGAGAAGCCGCCGCCTAGGATTTGGCCGGAGATTGAAAAACCTGACTCTCAGCCAGTTGTGGTCTACCCATAGAAAGGACATCTGGGAAGGAAAAAACTTAGGGACGGGCGTTGCGGGAAGGACGAAGCGAATTGAGGGAGCAGAGGGAGGGGTGGGAGGGGGGGCGGACGACAAAGGGTCCCATGGTCGAATGTCCGTCATGGCACAGAAATGGCCGGACCCGGCTTAGATTTACTATTCTCATCTCCTTATTAAGGGGAGTAATGATAACTTCCGCGACGTAATATCGAAAAAGGATAGGAAAGGGGGGAAGGGAATAAACCCACTGCGGGGGAGATTTTGTCGAGCGTAAGACTTCTCTCGACGGAAGCAAACCTTCTTCATTGGTTGTGCCCTGTGTTTTTCGGAAAGGGAATACGGGAGGGAAAGGGGGGAAGGTGGGAAATCGAGAGAAGGACAAAAAATGATGACCGAACCTTCTCGACGGTCGTCTCGTTGACCCGCCGTCGGGACCCGTCCTCACATTGGGGGAGTGTTTCTGATAAAGGAAGAAGAGGGACTCTTAAAACCTCTAGGACTCTTTTTGCTAGAACGTCATGCGGAAAACGCTGGGCCACAAAGAGGGGGGGGAGAAACGGAACATGAAAAGTAATGCGTAGACCGCTACCCAGTACCTGTCTCGCAAAAAGACATCTCGAAGCCTCTATTGGTCGCACTTACCCCTCCAGGGGTTTTTTTGCCGGGGAGCATGAAGTACCCGTCGGGAGGAGGAAGGGGAGGAAAGGGGGGAACACAAGGGGGGAAGACGGTCTTTTCGTGGGAAACGCTTCTTCTTATGGGCTTATCGTGAAGGGGGGGACCCTAGACGAGGAAGAGAAGAGAGAAGACAGGGGCCCAGGCTTGAAAAAAGTTGACAGAACAGGAAAGAAAGAAAGGCGGCAGAGGAGAGAGGGTCTGGGAAAAGAGGCAGGAACAATTGAAAGGGGGGGTCAGATCCTCGGCGAGCAAGTTCAGGTTAACCAGGGAAAATGCAGAAGCTGATCCTATCTCTTGCACCGCCTAAACATAAAATCAAATATTAAGGGGAGGATTTAAAAGTTGAGAACTGCCGCACGGCGGAGGAGGTGAGCTGAACGGAAAGGGAGCAAAGAGGGAAGGAAAAGAGGGGTTCTATTGGGGCAGCCTGAGCCGGAAAAGAAATCGACTGGCCATGTAGGAACTTGACGAAGTCTCTCGCGTAGGGGAACGAGGAGATCACAAAACTAGGAGAGAGATTAGGAACCTAAGTCTACCGGAGAAAGTCCGAGTGTCGAAGGTCGACATGTGCATTCGATGGGCGGAGGAGGGAGGAAGCCAAAGAAAGAGAAGAACAATTTAGGAAAGACCGCGAGATCAAACGGAAAGACCTAAATTAGTGCATGGACATATTCCCTTAGACCTTGTCTAAACACTATCAAATACACTAAAAAGATTGTCTGAGATTGGCTTAGGTTCATCTGCCGCGCTAATTGATGGGTATGAACCAAAAGAGGAAAGAGGAAGGAGGGAAGGAAGGTTGGAAAAAGAGCAGGAGTTAATGGCTATCAATAAGCCTTCTTGAGTGCACCGGATTTCTTTCGCTGGAAAGTGCTGGTGCTGTAAGGCGATGCGATCGAGCATACAGGGCGAGGGACAAAGGGAAGAACGCCTGAAGGTGAGGGGACCGAATACGCGCAAACCGACAAGACAACGTTAAAAGGACCTGAAAGAGTATTGACGAAACAAAAAGGTCTAAAAAAGGAAATCAAAAGCCTAAAGTCGTCGCCGCGCAATGCCTTAGAAGGAAAAATGCGCAAAAAATTGAAAGAGGGCGGATGCGAAATCGGGCCTTTGCTGGCTCGAAGCCCTTCCTGGGGACAGTCTCTGGGAGGACCAGTCGTTTTTGCTTTCGCAGCAGGAGAAGTCAGTCGGAAAAAACACGAAAGGGGGGGGGGGCCTCAGAAAAGCGCAGGACAGGACGAACCAAAGCAAGGCGGCCGGGCCACGCCGGGCTTTCAAATCAGCTACCGTCTATCAGGTTCGACATATTTAATTGAAGGGAGAAAAAAAACAGGCCCATGAGCCGGCGACACCACAGAGATCCAAAAGAAGAAGAAAGGCGGAAAAAGCAGAAAAGCATCCGGGAGAAAAGATACTCAGGATGATAAGACACTCGGCGACAACAAAGAAAAGGTCCCCATCCTGCTTCCCTTTGGAGAAGGAAAAAAAACGAAGTTTACACACCAGAAAAAGAAAGGATAAGAAACGGAGAAGCCCATGCGGAAAAATTAGAGTCAATCCAGAAGTGTTAAAAATGATGACGACCCTCTCCTGCGGGCGGACGCTCCCAGCAAAAAAAGCTCAGGGGGAAAGGATTCCAGTAAGGGGAACCTCCCGAAACCGGAGAGAACAAGGAGGTGGGAGAAGGAAAGAGAGAGGAGGAAGTCGGGTTGACCAACTGAGACAGGGTGTTGATGGAATAGCTCCGGTAGGAAGAGGTGACATTAAAAGCTCAACAAGCAAAAGAAGTTGAAATCGTATATTACTAGAAAGGCCAATAACCACCAGAATTCGGCGAATTTTGGGGAGGGGCGGAAGGGCGAAGACCCTGTTTCGGGGAGGTAGCGACATTACAGTCTATCGTCTCCTCGATCAGTGGGGGCATCGGTCGAAAGGCGAGGGGCGATAGGGTGGATGGCAATCCTGTAAGGGAACAGAGTGGGGGGAGGAGGGAAAGTGAAAACGGGAGGCGCGTCTTCAGTTCAGACAAAGGCGCGCAGAAAAACACCACTCCCGAGCCATCGCCGCTAAAAGAAGAGGATGAAAAGGTTTTAGAAAGTACTCAAGAGTATAAAAGATGCGAAAAAGCGAAAGACGAACGTATTAGAGGAGAGGTCAGAGGAACGCCGCATCGACCGAGTCAGGCAGGTCCACCTTCTTGGGACGTCTATACCTGTATCTTCGCATGGGTGGAGCTTGAAAAGGGAAGTGCAAATAGGCTTTCACAGCATCCTAGCGATTTTGGGAGAGGGGAAGTCGGCGTCGCAAAAACCCAAGGTTTTGAATCGCGGCGTCCCTCATAGGGACCAGAAGGAAGGGGGGAAAAACACAAATGCGAGGGGAGAGGGGGGTAGGAAAACAGGTTTAAGCAGAGGGAGGGGGCCGAAGTGGTCAAACGGGAGGAGACCGATGCTGGCGACTGGTCTTCACTTGCGGCCAGTCTTGTCGGGGGGGGATGGGGGCCTACCGAAGACGAGATGAAATTCGGCCAAAACAGACAGAAAAGGGGGAGACGGATAGTAAAGCGGAGATGCAGGGGGGGACTGCTCTGGACCAGGAGGGAGCGCGAGAAATTAACGGATATCTGGGTGAATCTGGGAGAGGATCACTTTTCCTAGAGGAGCTGATAGAAGGAAAAGGAAAAGTGAGGGGATGGCCTGAGGAAGCAGGCGCTGTCCGGCGCCCAAACTTCAGGTTGCGGCGATGTGACGCAAATGGAAATTTACAAATACTAGAAAAACCTTGTCGAGTGCCGACGGAGGGGGGAGGTTGAGCAGAGATTCTCTCAAAAAAAAAAATCTGAGTAATCTCCGTCCAAAGGAGAGCTTAAAGAAAAAAACAGGTGCGTGATGATAACTAAAGGTGAAAGGAAAGTAGGGCGAAAAAAAAATCCACATCGGCAAACGCCGACCAGGCTCAGTACTGAAGGCTAGTCCAGTCCTCAAAGTCTTGGGGTGATCAGAGGGGATCAAGAACCTGCGCCTCCGTAGAAGGAAAAAAAAGAGAATGGGAGAGGGGGAATTTTTTTCATCGCGCTCCAGCCTGGAAGGCCAAGCTTCGCCGGCCAGTTAATAACTCGGTCGTCCTTTGCCGAAATAGGATTCGGAGCTCTGCCAAGGCAACATCCGCCCAGAAGGAAGCGAAAGAAGAGACAGGGGAGCCAGCCTCGGACGCGCCGCGATGGACCCGGGCCAAGAGCCGGCGCTGAAACCCAGCAGAAGTGCCGAAAAAACAAGTCTTGGCGCATGCCGGTGAGGGAGGCAACTGGGGGGAGATCAAAGGAGGGAAGCCGCTACAAACGGGGGGCGGGCGGAAACGAAGCAACAGATCCTAATCTTTAGGGAAGAGGGTAATGACTATATTGCAAGGCATGAAATCAAAACATGAGCAAAAAGGAGGTCAGGTAATCAACTCAAGACGCCTGCCGCTGTCGTGAGAATGGAACGAAGGAGAGAAAAAAGAGGAAGAGGCGCTTAACCAGAAGAACTGAAATTTGCGTACGCTTGGAAAGAAAAACTCCTCAAACGTCTAGATGAGGTCAGGTTGGCTGCTGAGATTTGGTGGGATCGTGCTGCCGGCGGACGACGTGAGGGGAAGAAAAAGCAAGGAACGGGGCTAAAATAACACCGACCTCGAGCAGGGCAGGTTCGAAAACTGGCACCACATCGTGCTTATAGCTGAAGAAAAAGACTATAATTATACTGGACGGGGAACAGCCGAACAGGGGCGCGTGCGCGGCCACGAAGAGCAAAAAGGCGCGAATGGCTGGTAGGCTAAGAAAGAGACGAGAAGAAAGCAACAGGGGATTGGGCCGTCGAAAGGCTCAGTGGGCGTGACCCGGCGCTTCATCGAAAAGGAGAGGGTCAAAGATATGCTCCTCATGAACATCGTCGGGAGGCTGGACGCATGGGAAAAAGAAGGGGGGGGAAAGGGGAAAAGAAGGATGTGGTGAGAGGAAGGGGGAGACGCCGTCGACTTCAATGCGTCAGCCGAGGCCCAAACCCACGAAACTTGGAGGCGGTCAGGATGGCGGTGACGGTGCACATGGGGAAAAGGGGTCGTAGAGAAAGGGGGAGGGAAGCTCGTCACAGACGAAAAGCGGGGGGGAATCCCGCCGTGAGGTCTGCAGACGAGTTGGCGACATGCGTCTGAGTCTCCTGGGGCTGTCATCGCCTTCATGGGATGTGGCTTGGAGTGTGTGGGGGTCGGCCCGGGAAGCAGGTCCAGAAAGGGAAGGGTGGGAAAGACGAATCGCTTAAGAGAATGCACAATGACTCGACGCGGTCCGCTCTTCCGGGCTACTTGCCGCCGATGGGGATGGTGGGGGGGGAAGCTGAAAGCCTTTCACTGGGGGAAAACCTCGTGCTGTGGAAGAAGGACGACGGAATGAGGAACTGGAAAAAAAAAAGGGGGGGAGGGTGGCAGGAAAGTAGAAAAATGTCACCAGATCGGACAGAAGACCGAAAAAAACTGAATGGTAAGTCAGGGGAGATGCCGTCCAGTAAGAGGGCTAACCTCGGGAATTCAAGGCTCCTACCTTATGCTGGGGGCGGAGCCGGAGACAGACTGGAAAGGGCGGAGGAGCGGGAGGAAAGGAGGGGGAGGGGGGGAAAAAGGCAGAAAGAATATGGGAGTGAACGCGGTCATGCTTTCAAACCGGTTATCGTTACTTGTTGTTGACTCTAAAATTCTCATACGAAAAAGACTGACTCGTAAGACTCCAAAAAAGGCCTGAACAGCGCAGAAGAAAGGGGAAGGAAAGCGGCGGAGGAAGGATGGGATCTGAGAAGGCTTCCGGAGGGGGGGGGGACAAAAATGCCCTGAATGCCGACATTGTCCCTATTCAAAAGCTAGAAAGCCTCTTTGAACCTAAACATCGCCAAACGAATTTGAGCGAATTTAAAGTAGAAGAAATAGGGAGAAAGGAAAGGCGGGCGGCAAGGTGGATAGAGGAGATCCGGCGCAATCTGGGAAGGGGAAGAAAGAGTCTAGGGCTCATCACAGCCGCAGAAGACTGGCAACATTCTAAAGAGGCACTAACGGTTACTTCGACGACTGGTGCAAGGGGAAT
>Ga0179591_1366195_pt1 | contig 16172 bp, 26 predicted proteins | sample CZOMad2_1_08_16f_FD_182891 | JGI IMG/M metagenome (GOLD analysis project Ga0179591, IMG submission 182891) | Vadose zone soil fungal communities from Angelo Coast Range Reserve, California, USA - CZOMad2_1_08_16fungal (PacBio error correction) | ecosystem: Environmental > Terrestrial > Soil >...
GCGCGGGAGGAGCGACAGCTAAACGAGTGACCGCAAATATCAAGCCGAGGGGTCACGAAGACGCCAAGTCGTGGCCCTGCAAACTTTTAGAACCGAAAACACCTGGGAAATAGGAACTCGGGGAGGTGTGAATGCGGAAACCAAGGTCCTCACATCCTAAGCGGAGCCGGGAGGTCGCGATAGAAACAAGCAGAGGACCCCTAATAAAAGGGAGTTTAGAATGGCGGAAAGGGGGAGAAACGATGGGGGGGGTTCTGCTTAACGGAAGTCCATCGAGCATCCTTCTGTGCAACAAAAAAGATGTGAACCTGTGGGGGCCTGTTAACCTTCCAAAAGAAAAAAATTAAAAATCGTTACTAATTATGAAGTGGTCAAGGATAGGGATGAGCTTACGAAATGTCCTCCCTCGAAATGAATTGCCCAGAAACGATAAAAAAAGAAAAAAGGGAAAGAGGGTCAGCGTCTACATAACCGAGGCGCAATCGACCATCGAATAGTGGGCCCATACTTGGGTCGTTCAAATACGGGGGATCTAAAGGAGGCACTCGGAGGAGGTGTGGGATAACCGGACAAATCGGAATGGGCATTCCATTCAGGACATCGGACTTGCTCACACACAGAACGGAAGAGTATCAAAGCGAAAACCAAGAAGGACATAAGATCGTGATGGTTTGGGACTTGTAGAAACCAAAGGCATTGCTGATCATTACGTTGGGGAGACGAGCGAAGTTACTTTGGTTGGGTAACTTTTGGACCAGGGAAGGGGACGCACGAACCCCCCATTTATCGTACGCAAGCAGTTCCAGGACATCGCGTTTGTCTGTGATGATGAGAAGAACGAAGTAAAGAGAGACAAACAACGACTGGTGGGACGAAACGTCCATGGATTACTGGGATCGGAAAATCCGCGAAAAAGCTAAAGGGGGTGGAAGATGAATACTCCAGACTCTGGGAAGGAAAGTGAAACGAAAGGGTCATAGGTTTCAAGTTCCTTGGGGAAGTATTGAATCCATTTCTTTGATAAAATAGGACGATACTTCCCGGGTCAAAAAGGAGCAAGCTCGGCGGGAAAAAAAAGGAGGGCATCTGAAGTGTGTCAAGGCAAGACCTGGGGGGGGAACTGGGGACTTGCTGCGAGCCGAGTTTCGACGTACTGGGAAAGTTCTGGGGTTACGGCGGGACATAAACGGAAAGTCTATGGGGGGGTCGAACCACAGACTCGAGCAGAAGCACCCGCAAGCAAGGAACTATGGAGAGGGAATTAATGCCGAAGCAAGGAGGGGAAAAAATACAGAAGGGGAAAAACGCTTACATGACCTCAAAAAGGAAAGGGTTAAAGAACCCACCCTAATAATGAACAACTCCATCACACAATAACTCATCATACAAAACTCCTCCAAGCACACCCGAACTTCTATGCAGGAGAAAAGGAGGCAAAGGGGGAGAAGGGAAAACTAGTTGTTCTTGGTACCCAAAAATGCGCATGCAAGGTGGGTTCGTCGAAGCTCGGGGAAGGAGGTACAGAAAGAACCCGTCACAGGCATGTTCTTCTGTATGCCTAAAAAAGAGAGGAAAATGGATTCCAAGGAGAAATGGTAAGTGGTCAGACTCTTCGAAAGGGTCTTAGGAGTACCGAAAAGTACGTGACTATATTGTAGTAAGTTAACAAAATAGAAGAAGGATCTGGAGAAACCCGCTTTACAACCGTCGGCTGGGTTCGCGATCTCCCATGCTAGGACCAGGGGATCGGTAAAAAAAAAAAAGGGAATGAAAACAGCAAATCAAAAAATCCACACACGGCTAAGGCCATTCCATCTCGCAGTGATTCACCGTGAAGAATAACGGAAGGGTCGAAAACAAGGCGTTGGACCACATAAACAGAGAGATTAATGGGGGTGAAAGCGTAAAGGGGGAGGCAATGATCCGGGTTAAACCCTTGATTACACACGCAAAGAGATTGTCCAAAGATATGGAGGAGGACGGATGCAGGTTGTTTGTTGCCGAAAGGGGGAAATACGATGGGGGACGGGATGTTGGTTGAAAAGGGGGCAAAAAAACAACGGAACACTTAAAAAGCAACTGGTGTACCGGCTGCAAGTGTCTACGGTCAAAAAAAAAAAGGTTCTACGGAAGAAGGTTGGGAGACTACGCGACCTCCCAAAAAATGAATCCCAATACTCGGGCTTATGGAGCGTGGCGGGGTGATCACGACCGAAAGGGAAACCCCCATCCGAAGAATTGTACTATGCTACAAAACCATCGATCTTGGGGGTCGCAGTAGGGACATTAAAAGCCGGCGGATACACTTTGTCCAATCCGAAACAGTCTCGGGGGGGAGGGGGTTTGGTCGGTGGACGGAGATAAACACTTATTAATTGTGTCGGGCTAACGCCTTTGAAGAAAAACCCGGGTGGGGTTGAAAATGTACAAAAAAGGAGTCTGAACGGGGAAAATAATTAACTGCTTGAACCGGAGTCCAGATAAAATCAACAAGGGTGAGTCAGGGGTGGATAGGAGGTGATTATCAGATGGGTGAGTTGTTGGGGGGGGGGGGAAAAGGGGGGGGAATTGTCGCTAAGTGGAGCTCAGCAAAGAGGTTCCTAAGGGAGAAAACATAAACAAAAAGGGACTAGGTTGAGGTCAACGGGTCCGGGGCTATAAACCTGTTATGCAGGATAAAAAAAGGACCGAGGTTTCTTTGAACAGACTTGTGTGAAGGAAAAATGGGGGGATAGATAAGTAAAAGACTCAGAAAAAACAACAACAAAGGAGGAGTAGGGAAAAAAAAAGAGATAATAATGGCCTAGAGAGAAAAACCAACCAAAAACACACAAAAATGGAAAAGACCAGGAGAGAAAGAGTAAAAATCGACCACCTTTATCGTGGCATCAAGCTAGACGGAGAAAAAAAGGGGTACCTCCGGACGAAACGGAGGGGGTGGTTTTCATTATCGGAGGGCGAGGAAAACGCTTGAAGGAAAAGTAACTATCTTAAAAGCTAAAGGAATCTAGGACAACGCCTTAATCCGAGAAGTAGACAAACCAGCCGGCTAATGGTATGAGCAGGTTGAAAGGTCCGAGATGGACCAGTGGGTCTTTACACTTCCCTTGGTGTGAAATAACACCCAACACCGGGGGGGCCAGGGGGCAAAGGGGGGGGGAAGACACAAGGGAACGCGGAACCGGTTCTTCATAGGAAGGAACAAACCTACAACACCTGAGAGGATAAGGAAGAGGCTGAACGATATAACTTGTACAGACGTAAGTGACTCCAAACAATAGACGAGTAAAGGTTTCCGATATAAGTACGATGCTGGCCCCTCAGAGTTGGGAGGAGAATTGAAAGTGGGAGAATATCCTGAAAAAGGAGCGGGGGGCGGGAAAGAAATGTTTGAAAGGGTAAAGAAATTCGCTTAGTCCCCTGGTTCTGTTGAATCTCATTGGGGAAAATCGAGAAAACCATGGATTTGTACCTTGCGGAGGAGTTAAAAACTGAAAATTGTCCCAAGTCAAAAGAAGGCAAAACACCATGGAAAGAGCAGGGGGGGGAGCAAAGGGTCAGGGGGGTTCTCCTTCTTTGATAGACAAATAAGCTGGAGAATCCCAGAGGCGATGGAATCTATTAAGGTCTAAATCGAGGAAAACGATGGAAAAGGGTACCAAGGTAGGATACAAGAAAGTAGTCGGGATGATGAATCTCTCGGTTCGTATGTAGTGGGGGGGGGTATGGGAAAGATGGATGGGGCTGTGACGGTCAGAAAAAGGGACAAAGGTGGGGGGAGGGGGGAAAAGAGGAAAAAGGGGGGATGCTATAGACGCCATTGAGGGGGGGGAGGGGGTGGGGGGGTGAATAATTGATCACCAATATCTTTCACGAACGGAGGTAAGAAATAAAGAAAATGGGGGACGTTGAGTGAAACCATAGGGAAAAAAAAAGCCTGGATCCACTCTCTGGGGGGGAACTCAAACCTGGAGGGGGAGAACATGGTTATGGGAAAAAGAACGCGAAAAGGGGGAAGATTAAAATTCATACGAGGGCGTTGGGGGGGGTACAACAAAAAGGCGCACAAGAGAAGGAAAGACACTCTTGAGTGAGGGGCTCAGATAAATAAGTTTCGAGGAGTGGGGATAAAGGGGAAGGGAGTTCTGTGTTGTTGTGAATAAAAGGGGACATTGGTGAGGTGTCAGGTAGGGGGGGGTTTGGGGGGTGGGGGGCTCTGTAAATTCATGTGAAGAGGTCAAAAACAAGGAGAGCAAGTTCTGGTGCAGAAGGTGTCAAAATCTATCGGGGGAGGAGGGCAGAATATTATCGGCACAAAAAGCCTGCAGACAAAAAGGCCAGAGAAAGCGGGATGTAAAAACCAATCTAACACCGACAAGAGGAAGAGAGTCAAAAGCGGAGGACACACGTAAGCGTGCAAGGGGGAGGAATAGGACAATAGGTTACGAGGGGAGAGAGAACGGGTGAAGGGGAGGATGGAGGGGGAGAGGGGGATAAGGAGAAACGCGGTGGTGCTGGTATGCCAAGAAAAACCAACTCCGTTACTTTCCGCTGCTCCCTCGAGCATTCCACCGGAAAAGGTGATGACACACGGCCGAAGGGCCTCAGAAGGGGTAGCACATGACTGCATTAAGGGTTTCGCCTAAAAGGAAGGTATATTGCCAAGATGGAGGAGGAAAGCAGAAAGAAAAGGAAAGGGGGGACAGGGGGTGATCTCCCGTTCATGTCCCTTGCAAAAAGTCACGCTGGGGGGCAAACACAAAAAAAAAACCACTTAACCGACCATCAAGGGAAGGATACAATCGTGGCATTTTTCAAACGAGGGGAACGGAGGGAATAATGGAACAGGCACGGTCAACAACCCACTGTTCGGCGGAAAGAGAAAAAAGGGGGGGGCAGGAAGAGATCATCACGCACCAGGCAAAGATGAAGGCCATAAAACTGGGGACGAGGGCCCGGGCAGGAACGGTGAAGCAAAATTCCCACACGGAATCCGCCGACGCAGGGGCAAAACTCAAGAAAAACCGCAGCCATTTAGGGGTGTTAGGGTAAAACGACCTTTCACAGTAGGACGAGAGTCGGATCCGAAGGGGGCCATAGCGGGGGTCAATTTAGAGTCAATCTCCTGCATGGGGAGCGGGAAGGGGGCGGAGGGGGGTCGAAATTTGGAAACGGATCAGCAAGAATAAAATTCGAATGTTCGCGAAGGAGGTAAAGAAAATAACACACACTTTCTAGGCAAAAGGTGCAGATAAAGTCAAGCGGGTTTAGGGCACATTCTACCTACTTGGTTGGTTGGGAGTTCGGTAGGAGGGGGGGCCATGTGGGGTCTATCAAGATCTGAAAGAATAACTATTGGGGGGTCCAAAGTCAGGGGGGGGATGGGTGAAGTTCAAAGGAAAAGAATCAAAGGAAGGGAAGGGCTAATATACGATTGTCTTGACCGCATGGGCAGGAGGGGACAAACAGGGTATATAAACGTGGCGTTTCGCCGGACGATCAACAACTTCATGGGAAATCAGAGGAGCTTGAATTATAAGAGAAGAAAGGTAAAGGAGAGTTGGGAAGTTCACGACATTGCACAAATAAGCGTCACAAAAAGCCTTGTGTAAGGGGGGGGAGGGCCACTAGTTGGGCGCAGCCTGTTTGTAATTTAATAAAATATTTAATGTTCGCGAAGGGAAAAAGCGCGAAATCTCATGATGGTCTCGCGCACACAAAAAAAAAAAATAACTCAGCATGAGAGCAGGTTAAAAGTCGCGAACAAGCCAACGGACTGGGGCACTAGCCATTAAATCAGGGAGGGGCGCGCTCCAACTGTCGGGGGCCGAAAGGAAAAACAACGAAGTGCCGTGAATCGGGCTGAAACGGGGGTGGGAAAGGCTTTTACTCACCGTTCTCAAAGGTCTGATGAATTCGGGGGGAGAAAAATGAAGAAGAATCGAAATTGAAAAGAATGAAGGGGTAGATAATGATGGATGAAAGAAAGAGGTGCCTTATTGGTTTACTAGGAATTCTTGCAACTAGAGAAGTCAGGAGGGAAGGGGCAAACAAACACAGAGGAGTTGTTAGGCCGGGGGGGGGGGGGGGCCTTTGTACAAAAATAAAAACAGAGAGGAAAAGGACTAAAGGGAACGGACTTTGGGGAGGGGGGGAAAGGGAGGGGAAGAATCAGGAGTTGCCGAACTCAACAATTTTCATCACGCGGTATACATAAAAAAAAGAAGCGCGGAAATAGACCATCTATGAAGGGTGGGTTGGGCGTGTCCATAATTACGAACGAAGAAGAGAAGAGTATGAGAATGGAACATGGGACTCCTTCCGTCCATAAAAAGGAGCTGTGGGAAAGGCTCGGTCACCAGCAATCCGGGTTGAAGAGGAAGGACCACAGGGCGGAAAGCAGAGGATCCTGAGGAAATGGGTGTAAAATAAAACCAATGTCAGGGGATGAAGTAGAGTGGGTTCTGACGGAGCGGAGAGGGCGGTCTGGAAAGGAAAGACGGGGGAAAGACGTATTCCCTGAGAAAGTAACGCAGTCACACTCTTGACTGGGCGTGGTAGGGATGAAAGACGAAGGAAAAAAGGGAGATTCGACCTAATATACAATGGCATTCAAATGGGGATCGGGAGAGGGAAAAAGACCAGAAACGAATCTTCCCTTATGTTTTGAAAATGTAAGGGGGGGAAAACGAGGGGGTGCATTATGCATGAGCCATCCACATTCAAACTTAGTGGATAGCCAAAATGTCTCAAGGCCGACCTGGTGGGATGATAAGCCATGGCTTTGAAGGGGTATGAATCGTAACGGTCCGTAATGAACAATTGGGGGCCTCTCTCGGGGAGAACAATGCTGGACCTAGCGGGCAGAAAGTGGTGAAGGGGGACTGCTCCGAGGCGAGCCTCTTCTGAACGTGTGGGTTTCGGCGGGCATACGCAAAAATAAGAGGAAGAGCGCGATGTGGGCGGCGACAAATAGCCTAATGGTAGCCGAGGAACTATGGTCCCCCGGGCACTCTCGGAGAAAAAACCTGTGAAGACGGAAAGGGACCTGGAGCTGAAGGGACGCAGAAAGGGACAATTTAACTAAAAAAAAACCATAACGAATTAAAACTCAGAAAAAAGAAAGAAGAAATCAGGCAAATAAGCCCGAACACCGAGAAAAGTTAATAGGGGTTCCTCCTTGACGGGTTGGGGACGCGTGCGGGTGGGACCCACAACAAAAGAGAATGCATAAAAAAAGGGGGCTCCTCGCTTTCGGGGATGGGGAAACGAAAAAGGGCGACCGGGGAAAAAGTGAAAAAGGGCAAATACCAAAAGAGGGGGGAGGAGGGGAAGGTGTACGATTGGCGGTCCATCAGGCAACGAAGAGGTGGGAAAGAACCAAGATGCGGTGGAAACGTCGTGTGGTATCACGTGGAGTGTAGCACCACCAATTGGGAAAGGAGGGGGGAATCTAGAAGGGGAAACCCCCTGTGGGGTCCAGTGGGGAGAAAGGATGGCCAAAGGTTTTGGGGGGAAAAAAGAGGGTCAACCCCAGAAAGGAAAAACCATCAGCAAAAAATCCGAACAAGGACTCTCAGTAGTTTCCTAGGGGGGGGGGGGGGGAAAGAAAAGCGGTCGATCGGAAAAAAGGGTGACCCTCACTTTAGTACTCAATAAAAAAGCAATGGAGGAAGGTCATAATCATCGAAATATAAGGGAGTCTGGTCAAACTAAATATTAATTTCGAATCAGGAAGGCTAGGAGCTGGCAGGGGGGGGGGGGACGAAAGTAGAACAATCCGTTTGAACTGGTTTTAACAGGCAAAAAGAGGAGACGAAAAATACGGGGGAAGGCTCGACATTGGACAAGTCTAGAACCAAATGACTGGGTGGGATACTGGGATAATGGGGGGAGTCTTAAGGGGGGCAGGAAAATTTCACAAAACCTACCTCTATGGCAGCGGGCTAAATGTCTCAAATCCTTAGGAAGCTAAATATAACAATCTCAGGAAAAAAGGAGGTGTACTATTATCCGACGACTTGACTGGAGGAACGACTTAAGGGGAGGAGAGGGAAAGAGCGCGACTGTTCAGCCCTCGGCAGGGAGAAGAGGGGGGGGGGCTTTGTACAGATCATAATCGGGGGGGATTAGCTCCTTCCTTTTGGGGGAAGTCTACCGCTTGGTGGGTGGAGGTACAAAGTGGAAAAAAGCGGGTAACGGGAGCAAGCCCGTGGCACAAGTATCTCCGGAAACGAGAGTAACCGGCATAGAGTATTCTGTGGGGTTGGAACCTGGAGGTCTTTTTGGGACAGAGGGCGTTAATCAAGGTTATATGCTGCAAGAGTTCCTCCTCGCGACCGGCAAACCCCCTGATACTGGAAATTGTGAGAGAGATAAACTGGAGAAAATGACAGAAAGAAAAAAAAGATAGAGGAGGGGAAATTGACTTCAGCCCACTTTCTCGTTTAAAATTTCTTTACTAAGCGAACTCGAAAAAAAACAACGGGAGGGGGAAAAAGGGAGGAGAATGGACCAGTATCGGACGTAAAATTTGCTACAAAATTACAGCAGGGGATGGAGAGTTGGGGTTGACTGCAGAAAGGGGCACGCATCAAAACCCCGTCCACTAAACACAAGTAAAAGGGTTTGTTGCAGGGGGAGAGGAGGAAAGGAACCAACTTAGTTATCAATTAGAGAAAGAAGTCTGCCAACACGCAGGAAAGACAAGAAGGGCTGCAAACCAAAAAATGACTTCTAAGGTGGGGGAACTACGGGCGAACGTTCCGAAGATGTCAAAGGGAAGGTAAACTGATCGCTGTATCCACCCCCCCCGGGTGCAGATTTGAAAAACATGAGGACAAGGATAACTCCGTTTCTTTAGGCAGTTAACGTCCACAGCCACCCGGAGCTCATTCCCATTAAAACAGGGAGGAAAAATACGTCGGCAGAAGGCTCCAAACTCAGGAGGTTGTCTAGAACTAAGGGTCAAAGGAGTTGGGCGGGGGGACAAAAGTAGTTACACATAGCCACGCTGACAGAAAAGACGGGCGGTACTTTTCTTACGCTTAATAACGAGGCCGTGAAAACGTTGAGGGTTGGGACTGTGCCAGCTCTCTTACACCATGGTATGGGGGAGGGGGGAGAGGGTCTTGGGGGGCGTTAAAAACTGCAAAAGTATAGTGCAGCGAGTAACCGTCAAAAAAAAAAAAAATAAATAAGAGGGAAGGAGATTTTGATCCCTTTTCGGTGAAAATTCAAAAAAAGGTGAATCGGGGAGAGGGGTCAGCCGGCCTCTAACGATTAGCTATTAAAATGGGGACCAAAGTTTAGATCACGGCGTTAGTGCCTACCCTGTCGGATCGGACATTCAAAAGGGGGTCGTTGGGGGGTGGGGGGCTTGGAAATGCCTGGGTCCTGGTTTGGTCCGAGAATGAAGGGCAAATGGGAGAAGTGAGGAACACCGTGGTTAAAGCTAGAGGAACTCCCAGAAAGGTAGTGGGGCAAAGGGGGGTTGCTCACACCTCACCAATAAAAAGGTATATATCTGGGGGGGAAAGAAAGCAAACAAAGTATTTTTCTTGTAAACCAGTAGGTTGAAACAGAGGGAGAAGGGACAATACACTCTGAGGGGGGTGTAATAACAAACCGAATAAGAACAACAAGTACATCAAGGGCGGAGACAAGAGGTGGTGAGGGGTCAAGAAAGACGGAACAGCATGCACTAAGGGGGGGAGGGGGGGGAGTGGGAGGGGGTAAGCGAGGTAGGAGTGAAGGAGGGGGGAAGCTACACCAAGGGAGGTGGACGGGGGGGGAGGGGACGAAAAGTGGATGGGGGGAGGACGATCAAAAATGTGGAACCAGGGGGGTCAAAGAAGGGGGAAGGGGATCCGGGAGAGCAACAGGTAGGCTGGGGAGTGGCAGGGGGGAGGGAAGAGGGGTGTGGAGGGAGGGAGGGGGGGAGGGGGAGTGAGGGTTGGGACATGGTGGGGGTGTGGATGGCGGAGAGAGGAACGAGGGAGGTGGGAGAAACAAGGTGAGGGAGGGGGAGATATAATGGTGTGAATTGGAAGAGTCTATAGAGGCAGTGGAAGGGGGAAACGTGGGTGGACCAGGGGAAGGGGGGGGCAAGAGCGGGGGGATGTGGGGAGATCAAGGGGGAAACAGTGGGGTGGATATGGAAGGGGTGGATGTGACTGATCGTAGGGGGGGGGGCTTGAGGGGCGGGCACACAAGAGAGGGGAATGGGGAGAGGAGGGGAGAAAGAAGCTGGGCGGAGGGTTGGGGCTGAGCCGGGTGTAGGAAGGGGGGGTGGGAAAGGAATGTGAAACAAGAGGTAAGGGGTAAAGAGAAGACCGGGGAGAGGAGGGGTAGACGGAGAAGGGAGTGGTGGGAGGATGGGGCCGCCGGGTGTATTGTAATGAATAGCGGTGGGGGACAACGGTCAGGGGGAAAAGAGGAGGAAACGGGGGACGGGGTACGGGAATGGGCGAGAGGGAGGGTGACTAAGTGTGGAGCAAGAGGAGGAGGGAGGGGGGGCGAGGCGGGTGGTGTGGCTAACGAAGGAGGGGGGCCTGGGGGGCAAGGGGGGTAAGTGCGTAAGGCATGGACAGTGGAGGAGACGAACAAGGATGGTGGGTGGAGGGGAGGGAGACGCTACTTGAGAAGTGGAATGTGAGGGGTGGAAAGGCGGGGACGGGGAGGTGAGGGGCGGAGGCGGTCGAGGGGAAGTGAGGAGGGAGGATGTTAAGTAGAAGGAGATAGAGAGAGGGGGAGGGGGGAGTATTGACGGTGAAGGGCGTGCGGGGGGGGGGAAGAGGGAATCTGAGGAGAGGGAGGGAAACAAGAGGTTTGGGAGGGGCAGGCAGGGGTGATAAGAGGGGCGGAGGAGGCGGGGAGTGGACGAGAGGGCTGGAAGGGGGTTGGAAAGGAGGTGCGTATGTAATGGGGAGAACTGCGTGGGTCTACGAATTGAGTAAGCAGGATAGAGCCAAGACCAAATAGGAGGAGAGTCAGCCGCCGGGGGGACGGGAGGTGAGGCAGAAGTGAGTGGCAAAGAAGAGGAGGCCCTGTTGGACGGGGGGGGAGAGGAGAGTGTTGTGGGGGGGGGTTGAAAGGGGCTTAGGTACAGTTTCAGGGAAACGGCACCGTGCCCCGAGCTGGCGGACACACTGCTTGTGAAGTGAGCTGTTTGACAAACGGGAAATTGCAGAAGCAAAGAGTAAAAAAAGATTGAAGGGCGGAAAGAGAATTCGGAGTCTAGGGTGTTTATTGTTGTGTAATTAACTGAGGGGGTCATGTTTGGAGGGGGTGGGGTGAGGTTGAACTTTTCGGACTGGGGGTGTGGGTTGGGGTGACAGGGAAAATCTGGGTTCGGTCAAACTCGAGAAAGGTCTGGGGCCATTGCACATTTGTGCAATCGCTCCGGCGTAAGGACGAGTATCAATCTCGCCCGACAGACGGCTCTCGGGCTCGGGAAATTGATTTCGCGAAAAGTAGCTTGAAGATGGGCGTTAGTCGCGAACGAAAATGAAATCTAAGGCGTTGGACAGGGCTCTAAGAACCCAAGGTGGAAGGTCAAGGAAGAAAGGAACACAGTGGTAGGCACGCAGGGTTTGGTCTCTCAACTTAAGTTAGCGAGGTCAGAGCAAAAGGGGCCCAGGTGGGGGAAAACAGACCATTGGAAAAAGTACGGGGGGTAATACGGCATATGAAAGGGTACCACCTGGACAAGCGTTGGGCCGGAAAAAGGTCGGGCCATATGATTATTCTGTCGGGGTAGGGGGGGGATCGGGGTAAAGAAGCACGGGTAAGAAAATGCCAAAAATGAAGGGGAACAGGGCTAGGTCGGTATTTTGATCCTAAACCAGATGTTTGTGGTGGGGGAGGAGAGAGAATAACACGATCAAAAAGAGGGCGGGAAGCATAAAACGGCCGGGGAGGACTTCCAGAACGGGGAACGTCAAACAAAAGCCTACCCAAAACATATAATGATCTAATACAGTGGGGGGACTCACGTGTTGCCGGAGGACGTCATTGTAAACGAAGTGGGAACTCGCTGGGTCACCACGGGCTGCAAGATCAAGCTCCTGAATGGACTGCAACGTAGGGGGGAAGGTGCAAAGGAAATCCAGCCGGGAAAGGTTGAATCGGTAGGAAGTGGGAGGGAAAGCCCAATAACTTGGGAAGGGGCTATAGCTATTTATCGTATCCGAGGTTCATGTATCCCGAGGAGGACGAAGGTTGGGGTGGGATGTTCGGGCCTTCTTCCGTGTACTGGAGAAGGAAAAAAAAAGAAAATCGCATAGGTAAAAAGATTTTAAGAGGAATTGTTCGGGGAGGGGTTGTGAAGGTCAATTACTCGAACAATACTCATTGTCGAAAGAGAAGGAAATTGGGGGCGGAAAGAATTGTAGAAACCACACCTCATCCTGTCATCATCACATCCGGAGATTAAAAGGGTAAATCGTATGATGACAGTATCCGCGAATCATCTAAGGAAGATGCGGATTTTCTTAAAGTCACTTCCCATTCCACACACCTGCGAGGGGGAAAAAAAGGGAGTGTAAAAAGTAGAAAAGAAGGGTCGTCGACGCGCGCACATAAATGTGATTCAACTTCTTTAGGAATGGTCGGTCTAAGGGATACCCGCCACAGAAATGAGTCGAGACGACACCAACATGGATTATTAATCTATATGCAGACCAGAAGGGTAACGGGCTACCATCAGAACTAATTGGAAAAAACAAGAGGGAAAGGAAATAATGGGGCTAGGGAGGACAAAATTCGTTAACTCCCAATAAACCTGTAGAGGCTGGGGAAAGGGAGGGAAAAGTGAAGACAGCAGGGCGGAGCGGATCTTACTCTAACTCTTCCCTAAGTACCTTGAGGGGGAGTGGAAAAAATATGAAGGTCAGTCAATCTTTTATCTCTAAGGAGGTTTCGATTCATGCCCCTAGAAGGTATGGGAGGAAAAAAAAACCGGAGTACTTGGGGGACTGGGTTTGAATTGCTCAACCAAATAAAAAATGAGAATAAAACGTTTATGGGAGACGTTGGGAATGAGGGCGGACGCTCAATATCCAGTGAAAGAAACGAAAACAAAAAAAAAAAGCGGTAAGGGAAAGGCAGGGAAACCCGTCTCTCGCAAATCAGAGAAGCTGGGGGAATAAGGGAGAATGATGGATGACAGAAAAGCGAGAAAGAAAGATCGGATAAAGGGTCCCAAAGATAAAACGCAGCCATGGACATGGAGCGTGAATCAAAAAGACTAGTAGTAATATAGAGGAAAATTAACGGCAAGAAAATATCTCGTCATGGGAATGATGGCCGAACACAAAATTTATGCTTAATGGAAAAAGGTTGGTGCTGGGCAGATAGGAAAGAAGGCGTGGGACTTATAACATGCTTTCACAGTACTTCAAGATGCCCAAGTAAAAGGGTTTTCAAACGGAAAAGAGGGGGTGGAGGTGGTGCAGCAAAGTTGCGTGAGGAACTAACGGGAAAGGGGAAAAACGGGGGGGAAAAGGCACTGGGCAATGTATGGAAGACTGGGAAATTACCACTACGAATAAAGAGATCCAAAGGAATGTGTGAAAGGGGGGGGGGTCAATACGGGCCCCTCTTTCCAGGTTTTCAATTCCTGGAATGGGAAAAAAAGGCACATGTTACGGCCTTTTTGTCGGATGAAGTGTCGAAAGTGTCTCTTTGAGATATTACCTCTACCTGCATTGATGCGAAAAAAAGGGGGGGGGGGGGGGATTCTCCTCGAAAAAAAAGGGAGGGGCCTCTTGCACATCATGGGTGCGGGGGGAATGAAAGAAAAGGGGACAAGCTTCCAGATCGAAGGGGATTTTTTGTTCGGTCGGGCAGAAAAGAGAGAAAACTCGAGGGGGGAGGGGGGGGGTCGGGAATCACTCTAACGAGGAAATACGAGGAAAAGAAGTTGACCGAGTCAAAGGAAAGAAGAATGTGAAAAAAAGGGGAAAGAAGGAAGGAAAAGAGGAATAAATCGAAAAATTTTTGACGCCCCAAAAAAAAAAAAAAAAAAAAAAAATAAAATAAGGAACAAGAAATCATCAAAAGGACTCATAATCAATCAACCGATACAGCTAGCCGCAATCAAAGAAAGGGGGAGAATTTTCATGGGGAGAAAAGGTTGACGAACAAAAACGGGCTTCCAAGGGAGGAGGGACAGCTAAGAGGGGGATCGGGGTTGGCCTTAAACAAGCAGGGGGCGTTGGATCAATAACTACCAAAAAAAAAGATGAAATGCGAGGGGGGGGGGGGGGGGAACATGGTTTTGGCCCTCACAATGGACACTAGGTGCGGAGATGATAGAAAGAAGAATTACGTTTGGTAGCACGTTAGCAACACCAGGCAAAAAGAAAAGACTGGGGAGAAAACGTAAGAGGGAAAACCCCAAACCAAAGGGGGGAATGACGCGATCTCCCAGTTGTTCAGGAAGACATCCATGACCAGCCATCAGACCCAAGAAAACCCTAGGGACAACAAGACGAGAGACATGAAAATTCAACACGGCCACCTGCAACATCAAAGTGGACCTATCATCAGGACTGTAATAAGAGCGATGGAAAACACCATCGAGACTGAAAAGCCGGGCACTGGGGAGTGAAAAAAACAAAGGAGGAAAGGAAAAGCGGCTCCACTTCTGCAGGGGGGGGCCAGGGAAGGGATCGAAGTTCTGTTGGAAAATTTTTAACGCACGCAGGGGGCAGAAAGAAAAATAATGGGGGTGAAGGCGCGCTGTAATCGATTCCCCACGTACCCTTCAGAAGCAGGGGTGATGAGAGTGTGAAATTTTCTAACCTGACAGGTGGGAACGGCGGGAGAAAAAAATTGGGCACTAAGGGAGTAGAAATATAACAATCTCGGACGCCAGGAGGGACTAATATCGGACACCTAAGTCGTTTGGGGGGTACTACGGAGGACTCAGAACGGATGGTGTATAGTTAAAGACCTCAGCGAAGTGTGGGAGGGGGGAAGATCTAAAGATTCGACAGCCGACAGTTCAGCCGTACGGTAAAAAAGGGAACTGAAAAAGAAACATGGGGGTCGGTCAAAAAGTGGAAAGAGTGAAGTTTAGATCTCAAGTGGAACCTAACGAACGAGAGTAAAGAGAGCTCGAATAGGAAACCTGAGGGAGAGGGGGAAAGAAACTCTGGAGTCTCCGTACAGTCCTTGCGTGTTTTGGAAAAGAGGGGGGAAGGACGTACGTAGTGTTGAAAGAAAATAAGCTTGGGAACTGGAACCGAGGAAACAAAAAGGCATTGAAGTAGGGGGGGTACATTTGAGAGAGCAAAAATCTTATGAAAGAATAAAAACAAATTACAGAATTAACTGCTAACACTGTAGACGGTAAGGTGGGGGCTGATATAGGTGAAATTTCGCGACTAAAAACATATTTAACACACTATACTGTAAAGGAGACGACGGTAGCAGAAATCAACGGCCGGATTGCTGGACATTAAGTCCTTGGGTTTGAAAAAGAGTGCGCAGAGGGATAGAGCGACAAATACAAACCAGAGCGACCTTTTTTTTGAAGGTCTACAAAGAGGAGGAAAACAGGGAAGGGAGATTATCACGTAAGCTAAGAGCCCACACGGTAGAGGCGGTTCAAAGCGAATAAAAGGGGATCAGGGAGCCGCGGGACGGGTCTACCACTTTAAACGTTCACCGCTAAACCAACGGGGTGTGGGGGGATCATCCAAAACTCACCACAAGGGGTTTCTGGGGACAAATGTGGAGACCGACGTCTTACTCTAGAAGTAGAGAGGAAACGAAAAAACATTGACTGATGGAGAATGTCAGGGGATTATAAATTCCGTAAGACTGCATAAAGGGGGGGGAGTACCAAAAAAGAGGCCGAAGGATGGTGATCCGAGGGGACTGGCAAGAGAGTGGTCAGGCAAGAATCATGAGTTATAAATAATAGAATCCGGAGACAAGGGAAAGGGGTACCGGGGCGGTAAACACACTGGGATAAAAAAGGAAGTGAAAAAAAGGTGACGGGGGTGAAATCGAAGTGAAAGATCGGGACTTTTTTCCTGTTCGAGAAACATTGAGGTAAAAACTTGACAAAAATAGACTGAGCACGCTGTAGAAAAGGCCACCAAGTCGCTCCGCAAAGGGTCACTTGGTGGGAGAAGATTGCCAGGAAAAAGATCCGGGTA
>Ga0179591_1288535_pt1 | contig 16171 bp, 15 predicted proteins | sample CZOMad2_1_08_16f_FD_182891 | JGI IMG/M metagenome (GOLD analysis project Ga0179591, IMG submission 182891) | Vadose zone soil fungal communities from Angelo Coast Range Reserve, California, USA - CZOMad2_1_08_16fungal (PacBio error correction) | ecosystem: Environmental > Terrestrial > Soil >...
CTCACTCGCTCTCAATCTCAAACACTCTGTAAAGAGAGGAAAGGATTGGAGAAGCCGATTAACAAAGTCAGGAATCGGGGGGAGGAAAACCATTTTGTACTTGGGGGACTAAGTTCACGAAGAGCAAAAGAGCAAGTTAGCACAAGTGGGGGGAGAAACTTCCACCGTCCGCTTGGATCAGGCGCAAAAAAAAAAGGTAAGAGCAACCGACAATCAAGGAAGAGCGACGAGCGTCTTCGTCTTTGACAGACGAGAGGTGGGTTCACTCACTAAAACGGAGCAAACTTGGGGGGGTCGAAATATGTGGTAAAAAAGGTCTCAAAGCGACTTTGATCCTTAAAAAAGAAGCACACGCAAAAATCCAAAGGAGGGCCCGAACCAGGACGAAAAACGTGACGCATAGGAAAAAAGAAGAAGGAACACGGGAACAGTGAGACTTCAAAGATAGCGTGGGATTAGGGTCCAAAGAATGGCCCACTTAAAAGGTGATTTAGCAATTAAAAAACGGAGGAAGTTAAGGGAAGGGGGGTGAGGGAACTGGCTTTAGGGAGAAAAAAAGGCTGTCCTCATCAGATTCGAAAAAAAAAGCACAGGCGGTCTACGGAGGAAGGGATTCGGATGGGCCCCCATGGAGGAGGGGACGGGGAGCCGAGGGGTGGGAAAGAGCGTCACAGGTAGACACCGGGGGGGGATCTGAGGAAAAAAATGTGGCCACTACGTAAGCAAAAAAAGCCTAGGCTGACCCCGATGACCTAGGCAAGGGGTTCGGTTTAAGACTTCACCAGAGAGACGTCTGCAATAAAGCTCCGGAAGAAACTCCAATAATAGGAGGGACCAGAGTAAATGTCGCAGCGATTGGGGGGAGAGAGTCGGGAATAGGAGGGAACAAGAGCTAAACTGTGGCAAGGGGACGTGCACTCAGGCGACGTCGGGAAGGGGGAATCCTAAGGGGGCGGACGGCACATTTTTCTTTTTAAATAAACGCACGGGAGGGCTTCCACCGCGCGGGCAGGTCTGGGTAAACCCTAAAGCAGTGAGAAAAGAAGGGTGAGATGGAAGGTCGCTGTAGGTCGGGTTATGGGAGGAGTGTACCTGGGAGAAAAATATAAGTCAGGCGGGGTCACTACACACACGCATCAAAGAGGGGAAAAAGGATCCAAAAAAAAATGTGTTATCAAAAGGCGTGGAGGAGTTAAAAAAGTGGAAGGGACACTTCCTATTACGGTGGGAACGGTGAGAAAGAGGTTTAAACATGGCTCTGATAAGCATTCGGATTGATCACAGGTTTATCGCACAGGTTTGATCGAGAAAAGATGCTGTTTACTGAGAATGGGGCTCAGGGGGCCGTCCTATTGAGATAATTTAAGGCGACGATGAGTAGTCCCCTAATGGCTCAGGGGTAGGTTTGGTCTTTCACAGACTCTCTGGAATCCATCGGAGGCCGGGCAGGAGCGAAACCACCAGCTCATTAGAAGAATTGCCTCGCGGAATGAAGGTCCGTCTACCCCACTGGGTCATACGTAAAAAGTTAAAAATTTACGGCCAAACTTAGAGGGGGGAGAGACCCCGATCGACATGGAATGTAAAAACAAAAAGCTGATGTGATCGATACAGTAGCGCAGCCTTTGGGAGAAGAAAAGCAACGAAGATTCAACTGGGTGTGGAAAGCCGTTGTCAAGAGACGAACAGACAGCGCGCGCCCGAGGGGTTTCACCTTCTGAACCGGTTCGCGGTGCGATGGTGGGGGCACGCCTTCGCCCGGAAACCGTACCCGGGCCGTTGGGTGGCTCGGCAAAGAAAAAAGGTGCAGGGCGCCCCGCCTTCGCCTGACTGCCCTTACGGGGGAAAGAAGGAAGGGAACAGGAGCGATGGGCGATGTTGTGGCGCTTCAAGGTTTCTGCGGGTGTCGATCATCAGACACACCGGGGATGTATGCCATTTCGAGACCGATAAAGGAAGGGGAAGCCCTGCTCGTTCTCTTCTGCGGAATCCGTCGACAGGGAAAAGGGGGATCCGCAAAGCAAGACCATGCCTCCGCTCCTTTTTACAGTACATTAAACTGGCCGGTGTGAGCGGCATGGTAAGGGACTCGTACCTTGGTCGACGTTTAAGGAAAAAAGGGCATTCTGATCTCTGGGTGACCCCGCGACTTTGACGTGAGAAATGCCGGGCGGCAAAAGAAGGGGGTCGCTGGTGTCACCGAAGGGTGATGCGACGTGAAAACAGAGGAGGCCCGCGGAGGCGCGCGGTGGTTTGAGATCTCTCACCATTAGAAGGGAGAAGATGAACACAAGACTCACCTCTCAGTCGCCGGGCTCGGAACGTCTACGTCCGGTGCCCAAAACCGACCTCGGTTCTTGCCGCGGGGGAAAGGGGACTTAATTCCGTCGCGTGAAAACAGGCAGCAAAAAAGGGGGAACCCACCCCCCCCCCCACCAATGGGGGACGTCACGAAGGATACCAAGGCATCGAAAGAGAAACTGCCAGACGTCACCACCTTGCAAGATGCGGTCCCGGGGACCCCGGCAAAGGACTCGCGGGTTGGATAAGGGCTAAGGAAGGGAAATCAGAATGAACGCTCAAGGGCGGGACAGAGGAGGAAAGAGGGGAGATGCAATGGCATCATCAGGTGGAGGAATACGACCGTGATGAACGGCGAAACACCCGAGAAGCAAGAGAAAAAAAGAAGCGGCCCGCAGGTCAATTCAATGTGCAGAAGGGGTCATTCGCATGTCAGAAAAGGATCGCCGACGGCCGGACAACGGCAAGGGTCACGGGCAGGCGGAAGCACAAAGGCAAGAGAAAGGCAGACGGAAAAAGGCGGTCGTGAGCCCGTGTCTTTGACAGGAAATTCCAAAAAGTGTGATCGCAGGTCGTGACTGAAAAAGCGGGGCGCGACGGTCTCGTCAACGGTACACGCTGGCCTTCAACGTCATGTCTATCAAAAGGGGGGGGTCCGTCGCCCTCTTCGAATCAGGAACAAGGTCAGCAGAATCTGAGTGATGCCAGGTCACGGGAAGTCGCGCATCGCCTCAAGGTTCCTCAGGCATCCTAAGGGGGAGGAGACAAAATACCATCGCTGATGGGACAGCGACGACTGAAAGCCGACAAAAACAAACGGGTACTTTTGTCCACCCGTCTCACGAATCAGGACAGAAGGGAACGAGGGGGGCTGTTCCCCGCGCTACCACAAAAAGTGAGGACAGAGAATAAAACATCTGCGATCACCTGCAGGAGACGTGCCTTGCTATCTGATAACAAGGAAAGTAGACAAAAGCTTCAAAGAAATACAGGGAGAAAGAGCTTTACCTCATCCCGCAAGATGGTATGCCTGGAAATGCGTCGCCGATAGACCAGAAGTGGGAGAGGGGGTGGGTAGGAGAGGATCACGTAGATATATCAGACGTCGCAGAAGGAGAGACCAAATAAAGAAGCCCGTCCGCACTCGTGCCAAAGTAGAAAAGACCGGGGAGGAGGGTTGTTTGTCACCGCGAAAAGAAAAGGAGGGGTGGACATCCCGAACCTCGGGGCAAAAAACGGTCACAGAAAGAAGCCACACCGTCCTTTTCGAAAGAAAAACGGGGGACTATGTAAAAAGACGGCCCAAGGGCGAGCCTCTTTTTCCTCGAAGGAAAGGAGAGAACACAAAAAGGAGGAACGCCCTCGATTTCGGCTAACAAGGGTGTTTCTAGGCGTCCACCAGATTTCCAAGGGAAGACTGAAAAAAAGACACGGGGAAAATCATAAGGGAGAGCTAACCTGCTGCGGTCTGAAGTTAGTTTCCCCCCCCCACTTTGAAAAAGGGAGAGAGATCTAAACCACCGTGAGGAAATTAAAAGTTAACGTCCAAAACATCAAAACTCATTCACACGAAAGGACAACCATCCCCATTTTGGCTCAAAAAAGCCAGGAAAGAAAAAAGCAGGCCTAAGGGCGTCGTAGTAAATACCTTCTGGCGGAACCGACTGGCAGAGAAAAAATACCACGGCCTGGAAATAAAAACAGCTAAAAAAGGGGGCTCTAACAAACGTTTCACTTTCGGGGGGAAGAGCAACGCTTTGAACGAAGGGACATCAGCGAGTAACAGAGGGGCACTAAGGTGACGCCGTCCAAGCGCAGAGGTAGTCGGGTCCCGCTAGGACACGGGAACATAAAAAGACGAGTCAACGGGAGACAGAGGGGGATCTTAGCGGGTTGGGAGAGACAAGGATGAACACCAGTCAGTCGAGGGTTCTATCAGTCTGCGTAGACAAGAAAGGCAAGGGGAGAAGAGGGGGTCGTAGGCGGGCCAAGGAAGACGGTTCCATCACGTTGCAGCACGAGAGAGCGACCTTAATGACGAGACACTCCCCGGGAAGGAGGAAATTGACAGGGGGAAAGGACGACGTTACAAAGTAGCAGGTACGAAGGTTGACCCGAATTATCCGTTCAGGATCGAAAGGATCAAGAGAGCCAAAAAAAATGATTCTTAAACTGATGGACTATACGGAGGGGAAAGGTCCCTAAATGAAGGCATGCGGGGGCGGAAAAGAAAAAGGAGGCTACCCGGGCAACTAAGCAGCCCCGCTGCAAGGACCTCCAGGTCGGGGGAGCTTCGCTCCAACGGCGCGGTGAAATCGTGGGGAGGAATGGGGAGGAGAAAAGGGGAAGACTCTAATACTAGAAGGACCTCGCCGAAGCTGGCGATTTTTCACAACGCCGGAGACAAACAAAATCGCCGGGGGGAATACTTGAAAAAACTGGGGGAACAGTAAAGAAGGGAGGTCTGGACGTATCTTCGGGTCAAAAAGAAAACCTGATAACGGTGTCAGGAGATCCACAACTTCGCTAGTCGCGGGGGGGGGGGTCAAAGGGAGATACATAGACGCTGGAAAAAAAAACTCGGGTGTAAAAATTCTTTACGCAGCCATAAGAAAAAGAAGTGGCGGTAGCGGGGGGGATAGTTCAAAAAGCCAGGTTTGATGTTGAGGAGACATGAGGGGCGCCTCGACGGTCGACAGCCCAGAGAAGCAAAAGGGGGAACTCCGGCATAATGTGGGGGGAAGGATCGGCGGAGTCCAAAAAATTTGCTGTAGAAAAAATCAGGTCCTCCACAGGTTGTTCGAGAAAAGGGGAAGTACACTACTGACTAAAAAAGAGAGGGGGGAAAGGAAGTTACACCAGGACATCGAATGGAGGGCCCGAGGGAATCGATATCTCTGCAATCTTCAAGGAGAGGAAAGACGCTAAGGGGGGGGGGCACAGCTGAAGAGGGAGGACTGTCAGGTGGGGGCTCATCGGCACCTAAATAGATGGTAAAGGAAAAAAGGGTTTCAGTAGGGGGTCAGACCGTCCTGAAGGAGCACTACTTCGGCCTTTCTGTAAACCGAAGGGGAGTGAAAAAATTGTTGCTTTCTGACCACAGTGGGAGGGGAGGGAGGAAAAACCTCTAAGCGTCTGACGGGAAAAAAAAAAACATAAAATACTAAGGGTCTATCTACGTTACAGCGGGTGGAAATCTAGGGATTTATTTTTGAGTATATTAGGTGGAAAGTAGCAGTCTATCAAAGGACTCGATACAAACACCCTCGACACCGCGAGAGACTGGAAAAAGGAAAGGAAATATGCTTTGGAGTACAAGGAGCGTTAGGGGAGGAAGGGTTATAGTTGTCGAAGTGTCGAAAGGGTGCGGATCGAAGCAAAGACCTGCCGACGTAGTGAAACCAGCCGGTCACAGTCTGGTTATTGGATCGGGGGGTTTAAGGGGGGGGGGATGCGACGAAATTCTATTTTCGAGAGGGAAGAAAGTCAGGAAGGGCCAATTACCCGTCTGAAATGATCATGGGGACTGGGGGTCTGAAAAAGAAAAAAATAATAAAATTCAAGTGTATTAGAGAAAACCAAAGGAAAACGAGGAAAAGAGAATCGAAGTTATATACGTCCGCACCTTTAACGCCGCAACAAAATCTTTAGGGGGAAGTCAGGGGGGACTGGTCTGAAAGTAGTATTGCTAAAGAAAACTGAAATGAAAACTACATTACGTAAAACTCTGAAGGGAAGGCCTCTGACATATGGATAAAGGGAATGCATCGTCTGTGGGAGAGGGCTTTCAAAAAAGAACCAGATCAACTGGGTGTTGTAAAGAGTAAAAAGGGGGAAATAACTAGAGTAACATCTTATCACCAAGGAGGGGATAAAAGGGCGACGGCTATCAAAGGGGGGTTTCGAAAGACCTTCGAACTTAGCAAAGAGGTTAAAAGGCTTGTTGGGGAAGCCGAGGGATGCAGGGGGCTCAGAACCCTTGGTCAAAGGAAGCCAGTCTCAGACATGGTTAAGAGAAAAAAAAACGGGTTCTCTGATGAGGGAGGGGTCGCGATGGAACGTCGGATTGGGCACCGTTATATGGGCAAGTAATACAGGCTACCTTGCAAACAAGAGCGGAGGATTGCTTTGCTTACAATGTCAACCGGAGAAAGGGTTCTGGGAAGGAAAACCCGCGAAACCAGGTCAAGAAGAATCTTGATGGGAAAAGGAGGAAAGTAAGGAAAAAGATGCCGTGTGTGACGTTCTGGGTACATTTTCTGTCACACTCGCTGAACCGTTTTCAGAGAGTTGTGAAGTCAGGAGGACTTACCTGGGACGAGTTTAAAGCACTTACGGAAGACGAGGGGGCCTCCAGCCGCGCACCCCGCGTTGTAAACAACGGAAAAAAAAACTAAAGAAATGAGTTTGTCGAAAGCCTCAGAAGGAAGGCGTTTGGGGGTTGGGAAGAAAAAAAAGAGGGAAGGATATGAACAAAAAAAAGTCGGAGGGAGAGTCAGGGGGACCAACTCAGAGGGGGACACCGGAGCAAATCAAGAAAGAAAAGAATTTTCAAGGGCCATCTTCTGGAAAAGTCGGCCAGGGCCGGGACGGAAAAGGAAAAAAAATAGGGACCCGGGGGAAAAAAAAGGGAAAACCTATCTAACAGGCATAGGGTAAGGGAGAGGGAAACGAAATAAGACGGCAACACAAAAAGGTCCGGAAGAGAGGGTCAACCCAGAAAGGATTCGGTCACTTTTCTTAAAAAAGAAAGAGGGTAGGTCAGGCATTCCCAGTTCAGAGGAAGAAAGGTAAGAAAGAAGGAAAAGGAAGAAGGGAGAAAAGGAGAACGCCCGAAATTCAGAAAAAACTTTTTCAATACGACGGGCTAATAGGGGAATTGACTCCACCAATCTTAGAAAAGGAACGGGGGAAGTTAATGGCATTCCTACGGCTTAAAGAGAAAAGATCATCAATAAAAGGGGACACACAACTTCCAATTAAAAAGAAAGGGAGAAGGAGGCAGCAACCACCGAACGGGAAGCTAGCGGGAATACTTTTAAATATGGGGGGGATCAAAGGAACGTTTATATGTCCTGAGTCGGGAAAAAATGGATCAAATGCTTTTAAGGAGGAAGGAAAAAAAAGGGGGGAGGAACCCGAGAAAGGTTTCAGGGAACTGGAAGGGAAGTCATTCTATCGGCTACTGTTACCAGAAAAAAAATCAAGGGAAAAAGGAAAAGGGAAGACAGTGAAGGGGGGGGAAAAACGAGGAGGCGTAAACAGAAGAGGTCAAAGAGCAATTCAGTCATAAGGGCAAGGGGGGGAAAAAATTCCCTAATCCTAAGGGAGGGAGAGGGAGGGGGGGGCCACTCGGGAAGCCATCCAACACACTCCATGTCACAAGAAGGGGGGGGACAAAAAAGGGAGAAGGGATTCCGGCCCAGGACATGCTAACTAAAAAAAGGAAAGACAAACACCATTTCAGTACGACTGGGGGAAAGGCTCAAAAAGGGGGACCAAGAATTCTTGTGACACGAGGCCTGGGGAGTAGACTAAAAGAAACCGTAAGAGATGGGGACGCTCTCACCTTCAGAGGACATTAGGGGAGCAGGAAGAGGAAAGAAATCATAGTAGGAGGTGAGCAGGGACGATCCCTTATGCTTGAGTCTTTGGGGGGGGATAAATGAAGGATAGGCATCGACTCAAAAGGGAAGGAAAAAGGAAAACCGGACTCTGGCCACCCTAACTGGCTTCGTGTTTGCACCGCACGCACAAAAAAGGGACGAAAGACCGATGCGTGGAAGCACAATGGCAAAAAAGATCCAAACAATCTTCGTCCGCACAACAGGAAGGGGAGGAGGGGATCTTAAGACAAAATGCCGAAGGGCGTCAGCGGTTTTTAAGGATATTGGGAGGAAAGGGATCAAAACTAAGAGATAGAGACCCCTGGAGGAGTTGAACAGCATCGGATTTGGGGGGAGAAGTGAGAAATTCTGTCTACTGTTGCGGAAAAGAAGTTACCAACCAGAAAACGGGAGGGGCTTTGGAATCCGAAACCTCGGGGGCTGCGGTTGCAGGGAAGGGTTTCCAAAAGTTGAAACGGGGCGTCAAGGGGGTTTATTAACGGGCAAGGGATGGGCTCATCAAGAGGTCCTACCAGGGGAAAGAAAAGAAAGAAATAGGGGAAAAACCACAAGACTTAAAGATAAGGAGTTAGAAAGGAAAAGGCATCAGGGGCGCGAGGACGCCTCTGGATGAGGAGGGGAGAACAGAGGTAACTCACCCACGACTTGTGGAAAAAAGTACCAAAGAGGGAAAGAGCGAAACCTGGACCTTTATGGGTGATTAGGGAAATGGCCTAGCGGATTTAGAGGTAGTATAGTTGTCCTTCAGAAGTTTAATAAGGGAAAAAACATCTGAAGGAGGGGAAAGATCCTTCCAAGGGAGCATGGGGGAGGGTAGCTCTGAAAGGACACTGGAAACACTGAGGCTAAACTGTTTTTCAAAAAAAAACGTGAAAAAGGAGAAGAATTCTTGTCAGGGAGTGGTTAAAAAAAGGCGAATCAAAAACGGAAAACGGAGCGAATTCTCTGGGGGTAAAACTAGAGAGTGGCCTCTAAATCAAAGTGGGGAAAGTAAGACCCTCTCTCTGGGACTGGGGACGGATGCTTCTCCGCATGGAAAAATTTCCAAGACTACTTGCAAAACGATTACAATTACTGAACAACGGTTTCCTCCCAGGATCCGCACAGGAAGGCGTGGAGGGAAAGTATCCTGCATCTCTCACGAAAGGTTAGAGAGATGAGTGGCGGCCGGGGCTGGGATGAAAGTCGTCGGGGGGGGGAGAAACCATTGGTGGGGGGGGGGGAAGACTTTTGAAAGAAACGACGAAGAAAGGGACTCTGCGGAGTTGGGGGACCCGGGAGAAAAAGGTTTCAGAGGGGCGAAACATTTTATGGAAATTCCACAGTACAAAACGACAACAGATCCGACTTAGATTCTAGGGGTCGACAAAAAAAGGGACACAAAGAAGGCCACGGATCGAGAAACTGGGGAGTTGGTCGGGGGGCAACCTGAAGAAGGTCCCAAAAAGAGTTGGGGGGGGCAAAAATACTTCACCACGAACAGGGCAGGAAGAAAAAAAAGGCACCGGGTGAGACGCTTGCTTTGAGGGGGGGGGGCTTCACCGAAAGTACACATAGACCGTGGAGCTGCCACTCTGGGATCGGAAAGAAGGGCCTAAAGAAAAAGCAAATAATGGCGGGAGGGGGGGGGGCGGGGATTCGCACTCAAGGTGAGGGGGGGCATGTTTCCTTCAATTGTCCGAAAAAAAAAGAGACTCAGCGAAACAAAAACAAAACCCCCCCCCAACCCAAAAAAACCCAAAAAAAAAAAGAAACCAACCAACAACCACCAAAAAAACCAAAAAAAAAAAAAAAGAACCACCCCAAAACCCAGAACAAAAACCTCCAAAACCCCCAAAAAAAACAAAAAAAAAAACAACCAACAACTTGTAACCCAAACCCAAGAAAAAAACCCCCAACCCCCCAAGGACAAAACAAAACCCCAAACCAAACCCCCAAAAAAAAAAAAAAAAAAAAAAAACAAAAGAAGGAACTACTTCTGGGAGAGGTATAAGGCAAGAAAGAAAATTCATTTTTGAGCAGGGGATTTGGGAGGGGACTCCGGAAGAACCTTGTTCTGATCGAGTTGAAAGAAAAGAAAGAAGGACCCCGACAGAATAGGGGAGGGAAGGTACAAGAAAAAGTGTGTTGGAATCTGGGGGCGTGAAAAAGGCGAGAGGCATTAGCCTTAAGAAAAAAAAGCTAATGGGGCCGAAGCATCAGACAAGTCCTCTATCGGATTTTGGAATAGGAAAACCACAAAGGGGTGGAGGACGGTGTCTTCGTTCTACTGCCTTCAAAAACTGGAATGAGTTTTTCCTTTTCTTTTAAGGAAACCATGGGGGGGGGGGAAGGGGTAAAAAAAGTAGGAGAACACCGCTTGAGTCGGTCGCAGGGGGGAAAACCAACAGAATTTAGTGAATTTGTCAGGTGATAATGCGCTTGGAAGGCTGGTGGCTCGCAGATCAGCATTACTTGGGAGAAGGACGACAAACACCCGACACCTGGAGGGAATTGAAAAAAATCTAAATGGTACACCCGTTAAGACCATAGGAAGGGAAGGGAGCAAGCGGGGCAGAGGAGTTAGAAGGAGGGGGGAGATGAGGTTTCAGGCTCTATCATAAACATCCATGCCAATGCAAAAGGGGTCATTCTTTGTGAAGTTCGCGGAAGAAAGCACGAGTTACATGGGGAAGGCGACGGACGGGTAGGGTTGGGAAAAGAAATTGGAGAAAGGGAAAGAGGTAGGGGGGGACAAGTAAAAGACCTGAAGGCGCATTTCGGGATTAAAAAAAGGAAAAGGAATCTAAGAACCTCGAGAGTAAGGGGGGGTATTATAAAAAAGGACAGGAGAAAAAAAAAAAAAAAAAAGGAACTCTATAAGGAACGAAAAAAAGGAAACCTGAAGAAAGGGGTCGGGTACTTGGTAAAACAGAGCTCCTGATCGACATGAAGTGACGTCGGGAAGAGGAAGAGAACCGATGTGAGAAAAAAACTTTGTCCCAGCGGGAAGTTTAAATCAAGGGGGGTGGAACCCGCGGTCCCTTAAAAAGACGAAAAGGATCGGAGGGCACCGTCTAACCTTGGAGAAGGTGGGGAAACCAAAAAGGTATGCAAAGTCGGCCTGGACACGGAATTGGGGGGGAGGAGGTAGGAGGGGTGGCCGAGAAACCTCAAATTCTGCTACCTTCTAACTCAGGAAGGGCTCGATTTTGGAGGGGGCTTCAAGGAGAGAGGGTGGGTCGCGCAAGAAGAAGTCGTACGTGAATAAAAAACCGGGGTAAAAAAAGAATTCCGGGGGAGGTGACGCCCCCGAAGCTTTAAAAAATGATGCGGAACAAAAAACAGGAAACGACCATTCACAAGCTAGTGAACTGAATAGAAATGAAGATCTTCGGGGGGAAGGAGGAGGCCGAGAGCTTGGACCTTGGAAAACGCGGGAAAGGAAAAAGCGAAGAAGGAGGGATGCTTTTTCCGCTAGGGAAGTGAGAAGGCGAGCTTCCAAAAAAAAGAAAACAGGCAACAGTGAGTAGGGGGGGGAACGTGGTGTGGGGATGGAGTAACGATCCCGCGACTGCGAAGGTTTGAACGAAAGAACAGCAAAAAAAGATAAGGAAACGGGGGCCGCGCCCAACTCGAGCCGATCGAAAAAAGAAAACTGAATTCCAGCAACCACGAAGGGGAAACCATAAACCTAGGGGAAGTGAAGGAGGAATCGCCGAGAGAGGTCTGGGGGAAAAGGGGGGTCACGATAAGAATTTACAAACGAAAAAGGGGGCGCAAAGCTACCAGGGGGGGAAGAGGGGGAAAACGAAACTGTAAAAAACCAAGTCAGCTGTCGTCCAGGACCCAGAACCTAAGGGCGTCAATGTCTTGGGGAGGGGGGGAAGTCAACACCGGGTCACGGGGGGGGGAGGGAAATCAGAAGGGAAAAGAGGGGAAGTCACCTCACTGTTCTCAGTCGAAATCAAGTGGAAAAAAAAAAAAAGATCTTAATACCCACGAAGTGGGGGAAGCTCTAGGGAAAAAAGAGAGACGAAAAAACAGAAACAAGAATGAAAGGGCATCATTTCGGCATGTCCGAGAAAAGGGAGATTCAGGGGAGAACAGGGGAGGGGGTCATGGCCTACTGAGAGAGTCAAAGGTAAGTAGGTCCCATCAGGAGTCTAATTAAAGGGACCAAAACCGGGCGATAAAAGGGAGAACTTTTCGACGGTAATGGATTGAGAAAGAGAGGTGATGGGGGGGGGGCCCGTAGTTTGGTCCTTTCAAAACACTTCTTGGAAAAAAAAAAAAGCACAAGAGAGTTCAGCATACCAGGGTCCTAAAAAAAAGAAACTGAAAAAAAAGGAATCTTTAATTTGCAGTCTGAAAACTTACTGAGGATAATTTCTACGGTCCAGAAAAAAATCATGAAGTAAACCAGAAAATCGAAGAGTGCAAGAAATCTACGTCAGACTCCTCTCCAAACTTAGGAGGGCGAGTGGGGGCGAAAATCATGAATGACCTCCTCTAGAAAGAGGGACTATCAGAGCATCCAAAGCATGCTCATTTCATCACAAAGGGACTGGAAATCTAAAGATTCCGCGGAAAACAGGAGAGGGACGAGACGTTTCCGAGAGAAAAAAAAATAAAAGGGGGGGATGTCATCGACACCAGAGGGTGGAAAGGTGTAAACCTGACGTACGGAAGGAGATATCAACCTGCCCGTGAGAGGAGAAGAGAAAACAGCAACGGGGAGTGGAAAAAGCCGGGAGGGAAAACGAAGGTGATTAAGGGGTAAAAAGGCCAAACAAGTTAAGGGAAGAGGGCTAAAAGGGGGGGGTTGGGGAAGAGGGGGGGGATCAAGAAGAGCGAAGCAAGACAGGTTAAAGAGACCAAAAATCTCCCGTCGAAAAAACAAAAAATAGAAATAAAGATGACGGGGGGGTAGCGCAGGAGCTAAGGAATCGGGGGAATCCAACTGAAAAAAATTGCGTCAAAAATCCCTACCTGAACGGCACAGAGGAAATTCTACTTCTTGAGAGCATGGGGCCTTCTACACTAATAGGGAGGGTAGGAATTCTTTAGAAGAAGGCCAAAAAACCATCATCGGGGAAGCTAGGTTCGTAGGACCCCCAAGAGAGAGGGGTTTACGAGTGATCCATGCCTTCGCAGGGAAAGAAAGGAGAAGCAAAAGTTCTAGGAAGAGGGACCGGACGAAAAGCAGGCTTGTCGGGAAAAGTCGGGTTGAAATAATCGATCGAACCACCTGAGAAAAACTCAGGAAACCTTGCGACCGGAACACGCAAGAGGGGGGAAGAAAAGGACCGAAACAATCTAAGTCAAAGCAAGTTGGGACGGGATGTGCGCGTTAATTAAGACCAGAGAGAATCCCGACTGGGGCAGGAATAAAACACGGTAAAGAAACACCAATGGACTTGGGCCCATTTGAAGCGAAAAGTTCTCTACAGCAGGTACACTTGGGGTGAGTGGGAAAAGAGGTTACAAGAAGGGGTAAGAGGTTCCTTCCTATTTCAAAGGAGAGTTTTGAGATGAGAGAAAGGTCTCGTTGCTTCGTTCCATCTCCTAACTACAGGAGGGGGAGGGTTCGCGAGCATGGGAAGAAAAGGTCCGAGTTAGGAGTGAGAAAAGGCTGGTGGAAGGGAAAAGTTCATCGTTTCAAGTCTGGGGAAAAGAAGGTCGACACCTGCGAAAACGCGAACGCGGCGAGGCACGTAAGGATGTGGGACCTTCAAAAAAAAAGGGCGTCCCCCGAGGGAGGCGTTGGGAAGTGACTAAAACTCCAAGAGGCGTCTAGAAAAAGGAAAGCAGAGGGAATGGGGTAAGTCCAACTGTTTCCTGACCCGTCATGAAAAACAGGATCGGAATACTTAGCGGGGCTCATCTAACAAAAAAGGGGGGGGTTCGGAGGAATAGAGAAAGCGATAAGGCCTATGGGAAGAGATAGTAGGCAAAAAGGGGGAGGAAAAACATGGGGGAGATGCCCGGACCCCGGAACTAGGGGAAAAATCAAAAAAATCGCAAAGCCAGTTGCAAAAAAGGGGAGGGGTTTCTCGTCAACTTCCAACGGAAACTTGGGGATCGCTGGGAGACACTGGGGGAAGAAGTGGACCAACTAACATTTCAGGCGCCGACTCCTGAGGGAAAGGGGTCGGAAGAAGAAGAGGTAAAAATACCTCCACGGGAAATGGGGGGGATACGGGGGGGAAAGGGATGTTAACCTCTTTCAGAGGAGGAACAGGGAGTCAGGGGCAAACCATCTCTATCCCAAAAAAGGAAGGAAGTTAAAGGGTTGACCTCCTCACCGTTAGGGCTAAAAGAGTGAGGACTAAAAAAACTAGGACAAAAAGAGAAAGGAAAATAGCTTCAGAAGTAATTAGGAATTGAAAAGAGCCAACGTTAAATGCGGGGGAAGGGATCTTGTCGCCAGGTCAATTGAAGGGGTGAGGTTGGAAAGGGGTCCCTGAGTGGAGATCATCCTTTAGAGTCCTTATCCCAAAAAAAAACTTAGGGGAGTTAATTTCATAATATGTTGGTTACCCCAAGGGTAGGCGGAAGTACGGGCAAAGGGGGATCTAAAGGACCGAAGGTCCTCAAGTTTGGGAAAGAAAAAGTACTGGGACAGTTTCCACAGATCGCCACCGCCATCATAAATTTTCGGGAAGGAAACAAGAAAGGGAAACTCTCAATTGTTCTTTTGGGAATCGCGGAGAGCTCAGGAAGACATAGAAGGGGGAAGCCTGTAAACAGCTATCGGGGTTAACCGCCTAGAGCTGTAAATGGAAAGAAGTTGGGAAGAGGGGGGGAACCTACTCTCTTTGAAAAAACTGCTTCTCGAAGAGGCGTGAGAAGCCTTCCGAGCAGTACTTCTTGAGACTAGAGGGTTTTCCTTTGGGTCTTTCAAAAGGGGTAGGGGGGGAAAAAAAATGAAAACCGGGATTTTCGGGGGGTCTGGGAAAAAGAAAGAGAATGATTGTAAACCTAAACGAGATGGCTGGGGGGGCCATCTTTTACACTTTATGGAAGGGGTATAGGGAAGGGAGACTGGACAGAAGAGGATATCATCTTAACTAAAAAAAAACTCAAAAGATAGAGGTGCTCTCTTTACCACTTTATCAAGATCAGGGGGACTGGGGGGGTGAGAGACACTTTCCATGGAGGTTAGTAGTCGGTGTGAGAATCTCCTAAGCTGGAGGGGTGACATAGTCAACCAGAGGTAAGAGGCTTTAGAAAAAGGTATGGAACAGCTTGTTGGAACTTAATAAGTCACTTAAGGGGGAAAGGGGTCGCGGGGTACTCTCTATTGGGGGAATCACGAAAAAAAGTAAAAAAAAAATGACACTACTGATTGCGGTGGAAGTCAAGAACTTGGAAAAAAAAAAAGTAAGAATCATTATTTAATGTGATTAACTAAAACAAGGGAGGGGGAGTAGGGAATTACCTCTATTAGAAGGAGAGAAGATCCCAAAAACAGTAGGTCGGGGGGGTTGCCGGGAAAGTAAGAACTTATAAAGAAGGGGAAGGGGAAAGTCAACGACTGGAACTCCATGGCGGGGATCGTCCAGACTGAACATGACCATGAGCATGAAAACCAATAACTCAATTCGGGAATCGAGGTTCAAAAATCTTATCAAAAAGTGGGGGAAAACCATTTTCCGGAAAGATCATGGCGATGGAAAAGCGCCCGGTTTCACGCGAGAAGAGCTAACCACTTGAGTTGTGGCGCAAAAAGGAAAACCACTGGGATGGACACTTTAAGGTGGGGGGCAGGAGTGAAGAGGGGACAATGAATCTCCTCTCCAAAAATCAAGGAGGCACTCCATTTAAAAACGACGAGCTCTGGGTTCGGATTTCTGAATAGGGGGAAAAAGCCTCATTCCGGGAAAGCAACGTTAGACAGTGCCTTCAGAAAGATTCGACCTGGGGAAAATAAAAAGAGGGGGGGGGAGGCTGACATGGGAGGAAAAACTTACACTTCCCAAAGAGAGCTCCCCAGAAAGCCGCCAAGAAAGAGAGGGGGGAACGATGGGGTCATTACATGGATCCTCTTCATGGGGGGAGAGTCCGGAAAAAAGTCAAGGAGCTGTACCTTTTTCAAGGGGGTCGGGTAATGAAAAAGCGGAATTCCCCATAAGGGAGAACTTGGAAAGAGAAAGGGACGGGACATGAAGAAAGGACGGTGCAAGCAACGACAACAGGAACTATTTTTGGCTGCGAGGCCTTCGGAAAAGGGGGTGAGGATGAGTGACCGGCGAAAATGT
>Ga0179591_1306179_pt1 | contig 16170 bp, 27 predicted proteins | sample CZOMad2_1_08_16f_FD_182891 | JGI IMG/M metagenome (GOLD analysis project Ga0179591, IMG submission 182891) | Vadose zone soil fungal communities from Angelo Coast Range Reserve, California, USA - CZOMad2_1_08_16fungal (PacBio error correction) | ecosystem: Environmental > Terrestrial > Soil >...
CACGGCCTCGGGGGGGGGGGACAAGAAAGACTGTTGCAAGGGTGGCCGGGAAAAAGGAAATAGTCTCTCTGGTTTGGAAAAAACCCGAAGAAACAAATGCAGATTGGAAAACGGGGGGGAACCCGCCGCGAGGTAAAAATCTCTTACGATGGTGGAGGTTCCGCCGGTTGAAAAACATCTCCTTTATTGAGGGATTACTCTAGGGGTGGTGGGGGGCCGTCAAGAAGACCTCTGGTCAATTTGGTGGTTCAGCCTGAAACTTTTTCCGGTAAACGCGAAGGAAAAAAGAAAGCCTCTAAGACAATGAGAAGTAATACACCTGTCATCTGAGGGGTGGGGGGAACCCAATGAAAAAACTCTACGGTCACAGGGAGTCTCACCGACCGGGAAGGAGACTACGTCCAGTCATGGACAAGTTTGAATGTTTTGAATCCTATTTGACAAACAAGAAAGAAATGGTGAAAAAAAGTCTTCTGCATGGGGACCTAAAAAGAACCATGGCAGGGGGACCCAGACTTCAAACGGACGCCAACGCGGGGACGCAAGGGATTACTTTTCAAAGACACGTGCTCGATGAAAAGGGGGGAAGTCAAGTGGAGGGGTAGAGGGGAGGGAAAGAAACGGCGACCTGACTGTAAGACTGCAGGAGTCGGAAGATTCTCGGAACATGCAGGAAATGAAAAGGATGGGAAGAAAAAATACAAACGGGCGCTGGCCGTAGAGGGAAAAGAAAAAAAAAAAGAGAAACTGGGAAATTACGGACGAAAAGGGAAACGGGGGGGACCCACGTAAATTGTGGTGTAAAGAAAAGAAAAAAAAAAGGGGGGCCCTGCAGGGTCGTGAAAAGCGGTTAAAAACAACCAGGCTTTACGTCCATGAAAAACAGGTCCACCCACCCGTTCAGGGGCGGAAAAAAGGTCAAAAGACGACCAAAAAGGTGTCGCAAAAAAACAACCGGTGTGTGGAATGGGGTGGCGGGACAAGGGGATTGCCATTGGGCGGGCTGAAACAAGGGGGGGTAAAAAATTGATTTCGAAGTAACGAAAAGGTGTAATTATCCCTCACACGCCGGAAACAAGGAGGAAAAAAAGAAAAAGCTCCGGCTTTCAAGGGGGGAAGTCTGTACGGCGGGGGGGAAGGGAAAAAAAGCTTAGGGATGAGCGAGGGAACTTCACCCGCTGGAAAGAAAAGTAAAAACTCTACGGCGTCTCAGGAGAAACCGGATGCCGAAAACTCAAGGAAAAGGGGGGCCCAACCCAGTCAACTGATTCAAAAGGCACCTTTCCCAAACCGGGAGAAAACAAGAAGCTTGTGTGCAAGCGAAAAAACAAGAAGAAAAGGCAAAAACTGATAACGCGGGTCAGGGGGGGGGGGGGAAGTCTAAAGAGCAATGATCCAAAAAAAACCGAGCACATACAAAAACACAGTTAAAAAAACTAAGGATGCTCCATGGAAGACTCAAAACAACTACTATCAACGATAGAAACAAAAAGGGACCGAACGTTGAGAAGACCACATAAGTACGGACTGACTAAACGGATCAGGGCGGGGAAAAAAAAGACACCTCAAAGAAATGGAAACCAGGATTAGTAGAAAAAGAAGAGATAGGACGGTAATTTCAACGGACCTTGCAACAAGACCTGAACGGCACGGAAAAAAACTGAAAGGTCCAAAGAAAGGAAGACCTTAACCAGAATAAAATGGAGTTAAAGGAGGGTAGCTTAACTTGCAATGAGTATACGAAGAGGTTGATGAAGCAAGGACGGCAATTAAGTGGAGACAGGCAAAACGTTGGGGGAACAAACCGGACCATTAGTGAAGGGGGCCAAAGGGAAAGGAGAACCGCGGAACCTGAACACCTAGGGGTTAATTGATTATCAAATGGCGGGAAAAAAAGGAAGGGGGGTTAAGATCGAGCACCGGGAGAGGACCGAAAGAAGAGGGAACCGTGGCCCTGGGGGTGTAAGGGGTGGAACAACAGAGACAGCCACAAAACTGAACGGAAGAAAGGGGCAAGAGAATGGAAGAAACTAAAGGGGAGACCACTTAAAAGAATCGAAAAGAAAAGCCGCCGAAGTACGTGCGAAAAAAAGTGGGGGACAAAAGTGGGAAGAAATATGAACAAGGGGGGAACGGGAGTAGGTTTTGGGGGTGACTTCGCAAATGGTTTAAACGCCCGACAGGGTGCCGAACAGTCAGAAACGAGAAACACGGAGCACAGAGGAAAGGGACAAGGAACGGTTACCAGCCTCGGACCGGCCGCACAAAAGAACAGATGATAATTGGTGAAATACTCAAAACACACGGGTTCAACGACCCTTTCCAACAAAAAAATGTCTTCGTCGGAAAAGGGACAAAAGGGGCAAACCAACTTTTGTTCCCCGGAATAATTTTTGGAAAAAGAAAGGGTAAAGGCAGGAGGACGAAAAAAAAAAACAAATACTCGAAAGTCCACCCTCGAAAAGACACCGAGGGGACGGCAACCGACCCCCGTACCCAGAACCCTAAACCACTCGGGAAGTGGAAATGACTGGAGGGGTACTGTACTTCGAAAAAACGACCCACTACTTACAGATGCCGGCGAGGAAATTACTCGGGGAGGGTCAAGGAACAAAGTTGGGGTAGGAGGGGGTCAGACAAACTAGCCGTCAAAAAAGCGGCCAACTGCTGGGGGAGCCCTAAAGGCCATCACATCCAAAAAAGAGATTTTGGAGGGGAAGAGGCCGTGGGGGGGGGGAACCCGGGGGGGTTCTTCCAGTGTTTCAAAAAACCTCCCCCCAAAAAACAAAGAGAGGAAACCTAGCACAAAAGGGGGGGATGGTGACCAGCGGGAGGAGGGTATACGTTGAACGGGTCAAGGCCACAGAGTAAGAAAACCAGATCTAAACGCAAACGCGGCATGTTGGGGGCGTTTCTGCTTGAAAGCCAGCGGGGGGGGAAGAGTAAATAAGGCTGACCCAGCAACACAACTTAGGAGTAGGAAAAGAAAAAAATAAAATAAGGGAACAGAGAACACGCCTAAACCAACAAACCGGGCCGCCGGGAAAGTATGGCGAATTCTACGAGGAGCGGTAAACAGAGAAGGGTACAAGCCTTTACTGATGGGCCTCATCCCTGGCAGAAGCAAAACAACCAATTCAAAGGCCGAAAAGAAGGGAGTGGAGGTATTTAAGTACAGGGGAAATGTTAGAGAGCCAAAACTCTACCAAGTCGAAGAATGGGATACGAAAAAACACATGGCGTATGAAGCCAGAGGAAAAAAAAAAGCCACGCCGGGCCAGGGAGGAGGGGTATAATTACTTACATCTTCAATGGAAGCAAAGGGATAGGAAAAAAAAAAAAAAAAATGGTGTCACGGAAGGGGGGACAGGACGAAGGCACGTGACAATGAGGAGGAAGCCATGATTGGGTTTTCTGGAAGGAAGAAAAGAGGAAAAGAGCACAAAATTATAGACAAATTGGGTGGTGGAAAAAGGGAAATAAATCTCGTCAAGAAGGGTACTGCAGGGTGAACTTGAACGGAGGAGGACAATTCCACTAACACCGGTGGGTAATCTTTGCGTCAGGGGAGAGGGAAAAAAAGGTAAACGTAAACATGTAAAAATCTTTTCTTCGTTTCGAAGGGGAAAAAAATGAAATGGAGCACGCCGGTCTAAAAAACGATCAACAGCCGCAGAAAAAAAAATCCTTTACGCACTGTACCGGAGGACGAACAAAGGACATAAAATTAAAAAAACCTAAGACGGAGGGCCTGGGCGATAAAGGGAAAAAAAAAAAATCGTGTACGCTGCGCTTGCCAAAAAAAAGGAACGGCAGAGGACAGGGGGTGTGCCCCATGCCAAGGCCAAGGGCAAGAAGAAAGTGATAAACGGGTTTAAACGTAGGGGGGACGGGGAGGCAACGACAAAGGGGGAACGGGCAAGGAGAAACACCATTTGAAGCGGGGTTTTAGAGAAGAGAATAGGGGAAAATGCCACTACTGGAGGGAAGGCCTGAGGGGGGCTGTGAGAAAAAAGAGGACCTGATGGAATGGGCTCATCCAAAAGCAGAGTAGACCAGAGACAAAAATTAACGACCCGCCGACGACAACTGGAAGAGGAAAGGAAAGCAGGTGACACAACGCGGACGGGGAAAGGTGGCAAGGTTTAGGAAAAAAAACGACTGGAAAAAAAAGGTCAATCCACACCGGCATCGAGGAGGAACGCGGGTTTACGAGAAGACATCAGGAAGGGAGAGTCCAACGCCCAACCAAGGGAGCCTGCAAGCAGCAAGAAGGAAAAAAAAATGACTGAACGGAACACCTTTTAGCGATCGTCACGGGGGAAAAAGTAAGGATAAGGGCGGTTTGAGTGGGTGAAGAAAAAGGGGACAAAATGGGAAAGAAACTTCCATATCCTGACCTGGAAACGTTTAGGACGGGTTTAGAGGCACGGCAAAAGGAAAAGCTCGAAAACGAAGGAGAAAAATTGGCCTTCAAGCGATGACCAAAGAAAAGTAGGAACCTCGCCTGATGAGAAACCGTTTTCTGGCAGCAAAGGGGAAAGAACTAAGCAACCAAGAAACATCTCACCTTAAGGAAAAAAGTTAAGAAAAGTGACACTCGCTGGGGTCAGAACTTCCGGCGGAGGACTGACCGGAATGCCGGGGACAGCCGGAGGAAGAATCCACGTTGGAGACGGGATTCAGAAAGGCAAGCCTTGGGGGAACAGGGAAGGGGGGGTCGCCGGAAAAGTTGGCTCCAAACGTGTAAGGGCCCCAAAAGAGGGTCGCGGTCTCGACCTTGGGAAGGGTGGGCACGGTAAAAAAAAATCATTACAACCCAATCAAGGGGGTGAAACGGGGGAAAAGGGACACCTGGCAGGATCCGATGGCCGTACGGGGTGAAAAAAAGAAGGCGACGAACGTGACACCACAGGTCCAAGACAGACGTACTCGAACAGTGAAAAAGACCACAGAAAATGTGAAAAAAGTCGGTCCACAGAAGGGGGAAGGGGCGTCGATAACCAGAAAGAATGGACGCACCGAAACGGGGACATTCAATGTCGCAGTAGGAAAAAAAAAAAAGCAACCACTAAATGAACCCGGTGATCCGAATTCTATGAAAAAAAAGCATGAGTCACACGCAGGGGGGGGAGGGAACGTGGTATCCAAGAGGATACGACAGAGAGTCACAGAAAACCAGTGAGAAGGACAGAAGGGGTCATAAAGAAAAGTTTATTAAGAGTTTTTTGAACAATCTGCGCGGAGAGAAACATCGATCGATATAAAGAAAAAAAAAGAAAAAAGAGCAAAACGTGATCGTAGTCTAAAGGCCAGGAACACGGGAAAACTAACGGGAGAAACAACGAATGCCCACCTGATGACGTAGCCGTGGAAGAAGAGGAAAAGGTCTCCCGCCTTCGGTAAGTAACAGAGGGCCAAGCTGGGTCCAAGAACCAAGCACACAGGACCGCGGTAAATGAGGCAGTACCAATAAACCGGAACCTCAACCACGGCGTGATGAAAGAAAAGAAAAGAACATAGAATTCCTCTAATGGTAAACAAGGAAGAGCAGGGGGTCTAACAAGGCGAAACATCTGTCAGGCTGTTCCAAAAAACACGATGGAAGGGGGAGGTTACCAAGCACGGCTTAACGGTGGGAATAGCCAATGCGAAAATTCCCACCAAGGAAAATGAGACTAAAAGAAACAAACAAAAGTGAAGGAGGAAAAGAGAGTAAATCCCTCGTTTTTCACCTCAAAGAGGGGAGAGTTGGTTGGAAGAGGGGGAAAGGGACCGCTGGTGGGGCGAACATGACAAAAGCCTCCACTCAGTGGGAGGGGAAAGACCGGGTCAGGAAAAGAACGGATCAAGCAGACAGGACCGTTTATTAAAAGTTGGACGGGCAAAACGACGATTTGGGAAAGGCAGTTACGGTGGAGTTGGGGGGGGACCAGGGGTGAGTTCATGGGGGTGGCAAACCAAGCAGGGAAGGGAGTGGAACATTACCTACGAAACGACAAAAGAAAGGAAGAAACGGGAGTAAAAACCCCACACCGGGAAGTCATTCGTGCCGGGGTAAAAAAGGGCCCGATCCGAGGGGGAAAAAAAAAAGAAAATGGAAGTCTTCAAGAAAAAGGTCACCGGTGCTGCCAGAGGAAACAGGTTTCTTCGATACATGCAGGAGAGGGGGAGGGTTGAACTGGGGAGCGATGGCCCCAAAAATCACGTGTGCTAATTCAGGAAAGCGGACAGGGTCATTCAAAAAGCAAGGGGGGGGCGAGACTTGTTAAGGCTCGAGGGACAAAGAAACCAAACTTTTAAGATGCTCGGAAACTGGGGACAAAAAAAACTTGAGAGGGATTCCACCGGGGGAAACGTCGTTCGGGGTGCTCGTTGGTGAGGACAAGGATCACCGTGTCACCTGCCAGGAAGGCGGGGAAGGAACGTAGTTTTGGGAAATACGGCCATGCACCGTTCTTGGGGGGAACTAACCCTACGGAACCTCGAACGGCGAATATGGTGTTTCGAGGGAAAAGGAAAGGGGGGGTAACTGTTACGGTTAAAAATCCGAATGGATGGGGGTTGATAAGAAGCCCATCTAAAGACAGGAGTGGCTGGACAGCGGTGGGATAACACAACGACAGGGTTTACTGGCCTTGTCCAGGGAACGTTCATAACACGGAAGGCGAGAAAAAAAAGGGAACAAAAAAAAAGGAGGCCCGAAAAAAGGGGTTATGTTGGAGGGGCACAGTTGATGTAACCAGACAAAGGACCGTCTTCGAAAGCTGTGGCCTACGGAAATCGGAAAACGAAATGAGGGGAAAAAAACGGCTGGGACCAAATAGTGGAGAAAATGACCGGGAACCCTGAACCACTGAAGGACAAAGGGGATCAAAGGTCCTTGTCGGATTTCCAGGAAAAGGAGGGGTCGTATCAGTGAAAGGTAAGGGCCTTTGGGACAGATAAACAGGAAAAGGAGAATCGAGAAGACCAAAGAGCGTTGCAATAGAGAACTCGAAAAAGTCCTGCTGAGACGTCTCATGAGATCTAGGCCATTGTGAAGAGGGGAAGTCCGTCAACCAGCATTTTAACTGAAAGGGGGGGGGGGGAGATCGTAACTTTAATTCGAAGAGGACTTTGATCAAAGAGTCTCATGACGGCCAAACAGGAAGGCCTGACAATTCATCAAAAAGAACCGTAGACTAGCCAGATCAAAGAAAGGGGAACAGCCCACTGTTTATCACGAGAGTCCCAGAGCCCTCCAACCTTACACAAGAGGCTAGACCTTGGGAGGCAAGTGAAAATGCAAAACTTCAAATAAATAATGCCAAAGGGAAAGAGGTAGAAACCGGACCGAAATCATTGTTTCAAAAAAAAAGAAAGTTCCAGCGTCGTAAAAACAAAAAAAGCCCGGAAAAAAGGGCCGTCAACCAGTGGGGAAAAGGAGAAAAATGCAACAGGGTTGAAAACAAGATAAGCGTTTCGGGGGAAAAACACAGGTGAATAGTCGTCGGCGAGGAGGGGTACGTGACTTAAGGGAATCGACCTTGATGGTCAAGAGGAGAGGGCCATAATGTCGAAATGAAGAGAGGGGAAAAAACAACAGTTCCAAAAGAAAAAGTGACACGTACCTAAAGGAAAAAATGTCTCGGAAGTGGGTACAAGGAAAGTACCGGGAACGGGGGGTCGTAGAATTATCTCAACAAAAAAAGGGGGGGACGTCGGCAAATGTCCGGGGGGAAGCTCTCAACACGTCTCACCAACGCAAATACGGTGAAACGGGGGAAGGGGGCCAGGGGTTTGACCCCCTTTGCGCCGTTCCAGTCGGGGGAAAGAAAAGAGGGGAGTCAGTAATAGTCCTGAAACGCCGGGCACTGGAACAAACAGGGTCAAAAAAAACTTAAAAAGCCGAAAGGTTCGGGCATCAAAGTTGCCACCAGCAAAAGGGGAAAAAAAAAAGAGGATTGTCCGGGGAAAAAGTGGCGGGAGAATAAAAGTCCAAAATGGGTTATCGCCGTCATATACTAAAGCCACCACATGCACAGTAAGGGAAGGAACCAAAGGCCACAGATTGGTCTTCAAGGAAAGTTGTCAGGACCTGGGTGGGAAGAAAGCCGACGCAACGGCCTTAACACACGTTGGTGTGCCTCCTGTCCAAAAAAGAACCCTCCAACCAAAACTCAGACTTAACTTTCAACTGGGTGGGGTGGGGGGGGGGTGTGAAACAGTAGACAGGTGCCCCACGTTGGGGGGGGAAAAAAGAAGTTTAAAAGGTAAGTTTCGGGGGGGCCGAGGTGGTCGAGGGACGAAACCCCCATAAAAAGGCACCTCGGTAAAGACGTTACGACAAGGGCCCCGGAAAAAAACGAAAAAAAACACCGAAAAAATGCAGAAATTTGCAGGGGTTGTGGGGGCCGAGGTGGAGCCTTAGTAAGGTCCACGCTGAACCCAAGAAGACGAAAGACAACAGGAAAAAACAGGAAATTCCCGTTTGGGTCCCTCGCGGGGTCTTCTGGAACACCGAAGGCTGGATCGAAAACCGGGTCTGGGAAGAACAAGGAGAACCCAGTGTCAGCAGCCAAGAAAAGGCCCGGACTGAAGAGAAACCGACAAACTTCCTCAGGTCCAGGAAGGAAAGGGGGACCTTGAAGGTCGAAGGGGTGGGCTCAGCCTGCAGATCGGACAACAAGGTGAAAGTAGAGGGGGTCCAAGGAAAGGTCCAAGCAGTACACAGAAAAGAGAAGGAAACGAAAAAAAAGGTAGGGGGCTTTAGCTTTCAACCAAAAGGAGGTAGCAGGGATCAAAAAAACCCAACCCAAAAAAAAAACAGGAGAGGGGAGGCCCAAGTGCTACGGACAGCCTGGACAAGCCACCAAAAACCCTCCTATGTGAAAATCCCTCGGGTGTAGAAAAGGAACCGTACTGGACATACCTTTCAAAAAAAAAACACCATCCTTGGATAGGACAGCTAGCAAGGAGAACAAGGACGCCAAACAGAACTCAGCATAAAAAGGGGGGAAAACTAGCTTGGGAGGCGGTGAGGGGATTCGGTTTAACGAAAAGAAAACTAGACCGAAACTAAGAAAGGGGAAAATGGTGAGGAGCCAGTGACGAACAAACGGCATCCGTTCACTGGGGGGGTGGAAATGATACATCCGGCCAATGGAAATAAGGAGAAAAGCGTCCGGGGGGGGGCGCCAAAGCGAGGAAAGGAGGGGGAAGGAGCAGGGGGTGTTATTTTTTTGAAAAGCCGCGACAGCGGGGGGACGAGCCACACCGGACTACAACGGGGGCAAAATGTCTACGCAGCACGTTCCAACGGAGGAAAAAAAACTAACCCACACGCAAACGGGAGTTCTGCACAAAGGGGGGGGGAAAAGAATTTTGCGGCGGGGCGGGCCACGGTCAACGTCGGCAGGGTAAAAAGCTGTGTCAGGGTGACGATGCGACAGTGAACCACGCCTTCGCGAGGGGAAAAGGAGGAAGAACATCAACCAAAAAAAAAAAAAAAGAACAAAACTAGGAAACAGGGGCACAAAGGTGCACAAGGGGGCAAAACAAACTTCGTCAGACGCAGGGGAAAAGAAGGGCTGGGCAGGGGAAGGGCAAAAAAAAAAGCCAAAAGAGGAGTGGAGACTACTTCACCCGCCTGGGCGACAAGCGACGACCGCGATACCTGTGTGGGAACAAAACTCATGGACAGGAAGGTCAAAGAGGGAGGAGAGAGACTGAGTGAAATAAAAACTCGTCATCAAAACGAAAAAAGGGAGAAGCGAAACCAACATGGGAAGAGGGAAACCAAACGAGCTCACGGTACCCTGCACACCTCTACCAGGAAGGGAAGGTGCAAAAGGGGAAAAGCCCATGGCGAAACTCAGGAGATGAGGGAGGGGGGCGGTGGGTAGGAAGGGGAAGGCGCGGGGAGGGGGGGGGCGCGAGGAGGGGGGGGGGGGGGGGATAGGCGAGAGGAGAGGGGGATCGAGGAGGGGGGGGGGGGGGGGGGGAAAAAAAGGTAAGTAATAGTGGAGTGAAGGGGGGGGTGGGAGCATGGAGTGGAGGGGAAGAGGGGTTATAGGGCAAAGAGGGGGAGGGAGAGGAAATGACTGGAGAGGTGCTAGAGGGATGGAAGAGGGGAAGGGGGGGGGGCGGGGAAAGGGGTGGGGTGGAGATTGGAGGGAACGTGAGTGAGGTGGAAGGGGGGAAAGTTTTGGGCAAGGGGAGGGGGGGTAAGGGAAAGGAGAGAGGGGAGGGGGGGGGGAGTGGACATGTGTGGTAGGATGAGGGGGAAGAAATCAGGGAAAACAGGGGGTACGGTAGTTGGGTGATGGGAGGGGGGGGAAGGGGGAGGGAGGAAGGGAGATAGAGTGTAGAGGGTGAGTGGGTCTAAGGATGATGAGAGGGGAGGGGACGTAAATAATAGAAGTTCGGAGGGAGATGGATTGTGAGGGGAGAGGAGGAGGAGAAGGGGGGGGAAAGACAGAAGGGAGCCGGACAGAGGGAAGGAATGCGGGGGCGGTGGAGGGGGGGATGCGGGGAGGAAATGAGGGAGAAGAATAGCGGGGCGAGGCGAAGGGGAGTGCGGGGGAGAGATGGAGGGGGGCAGGAGAAAAACTGTGCAGAGAGGAGAGATAGGAGGGGGTGGGGAGGAGAAGGGAGGGGGGGGAGGGGGGCGGGGCAAGAGGGGGAGGTTAAGTAGAAGGGGGCGGACGGGGAGGGAGTGAGGGATAGGGCGGCTCGTAGCGGGAGAAGGTGGACAGGGCGGAGGGGGGGGGGGAGGGGAGCTGGCGAGTGAGAGTGATAGGGTTGGGCGAAGAAACTACGGATAAAGGAAGGGGGTAGAAGAGGTCGGGAGAATGGGAGGTAGAGGAGGTGAAGAAGGATGTGGGATTGAAGGGGAAGCAGGAGTCGGAGAATGGGAGGGGAAGTTAATCGACGAAAAACAAAGACCCGCTGGAAACAGGGATCTCCCACGCAACTGAAACTGACAAGAAGGGGGAAAGACCCTTCTGATGGAATCATGGGGTGCCTGAAACGCGGCAATAGGGAGGTGACATGGTTAGGGAAGGAAAAAACGCCCGGTCGAAGAGCGCAAAAAAATTCATTGGGAAAAGTCCCCGAGCCAGGGGGGGAGAAAACGGACAGCATTGGCAGTGGGGAAAAAAAAGGACAAGGGCAGGCCTGGAAGCATCAAAAAGGAGATCGACTTCAAAAAACTAGGGGCAAACTTGGGGGTGCTCGAGGAAAGAAGTATACCCGAATGCCGGGAGCAGCGCCGTGGACGGTGGATGCTAAAAATCTTGGGTGAACAAATAGGAGGGGACTTCCAAAGGAAAAAAAAAAAAAGCAGTTCACACTTGTTGCACGCCCACTGAAAAAAAGGGGAAGCCGAGCATTCAAAAAGGGGGCCGGGTAGGGGATATTCGAAATCCTTGACTAAAAAAGGTCCCGAAGAAAGAAAATTCCGCAGGTCAAGGCCCTACCGGGGGAGGGCAATAACATTCGGGCAGAAGAGAAACGCACACGTGGACCTCCGGATCCCAGTTTCATCCTTAAGAGGGAGGGGAAGACGTCGAACAAGTCTCCGTATACCTATAACGGAGAAAATTAGGAGTGTGATCACACACAAATAGGAGGGGTTGGAGGAGAACCACAACTTGTCGCCAAAAACCCAAAGGTGGGGGGGGAGGACAAGTTTGTAGGTGGCGCCGGCCAGAATCTCCTAAAGTGAGGTGAAAAAAAGTAAGGAACTTTGCGGTAAAGAAAACGGAAGAAAAACGAAGGGCGTCTTGATTAGAACAAGGCATGGACGCAACCTGGGGGCATCCAAAAAAACCCGGACCCACTGCGAAGAAAGTAACCGACACAGGTCTAAAAAGAAAACCACTCCCAAGCACGAAAGGATCCCCGTTTGACGGGACAATTGTAGGGAGCGTTACGAGAAAAAAAAAAATTTGAGCCGGCCTGCCCTCCAAAAAAAAAACGTCCGCCGGTAAAAGGGACAGAGCGCCTCAAAAAAAAGAACGTTTGACAAGGGGGGGGGCATATAGGAAAAAAAGCGAGGCCCATAGCCATGCGTCACAAAACCAGGAATCTTTGGTAAAAAGAGATCGCCCGGGCACTCCGAAGCGACAGCCAATCGGGGAAACCGAAGCGGTCGCCAAAAAAAGTGAGGAGTTTGCAAAAATGGGACGCGCAAATACACAAGAAAGAGGCAGCCGTCTAAGGGGGGCCGAGCAGAAACAAAATGAATGTCACGCTACAACTTAAAGGGGGAAAAAAAAACGTTCATGTCAAAAGGCACCCGGCCGATTGGAGAAAGGAAGGGGTTTATATCTATTGGGGAAGGGACGTTCAGCAAGTCAAAAGATTGAAAAAAACTAAAAAAGGCCCCCGAGGGGAAAGCTTAGGAAAAACAACAAGTGTGCCGCGAACCGCAGGAAGGAGGAAAGCGACCACATCGTCAAGAAGAACATACGAGCTGTCAAGAACCCATCGAACAAAAAAAAATAAAATAAAAAGGGTGCAAGAGGGGGAAGGGGGAGGGTGCACAAACGAAGCCAGAAATAACACCAGAAGGGAAAAAGGAGTCGAATTTCCCTCAAAAAAAAAAAAAGAGGAGGAGGGAAAAGAGAAAAAAAGAAAATACCCACACTTGGTTGTTTGGGGAAAGATGGGGGCGAGGGGGGGAAGGATTCTGCCAAAATTGGAACCTACCGTGTGTTGTGAAAAAAAAAAAAATGAAAGGAAAAGGAAAGAAAAGTCACTCGCCAGGTCTTGTGAGAGGGGGGGGGGGGAAGGGGGTCGACATCCTTCATTAGAAATCAATCTCCCCGTGGAAAAGGGGCCTGTAAGAGGCAAAAGCTACTCTGTCGCGTCAATACTTTTTTTTTAGGGTGGTGGCCGACAAAAACGAAGGGTAACCGCGGAGGGGGAAACAACAAATCAGACAAGACGGAATGGTCCAAAAACGGGTACGCCGATCTTCCCCTACTTAAAATCGAGAAAAGAAAAAGCTAAGGTTCCACAAGAATGTCAGTGAAAAAGAAAGGGGGGAAAGAGATGGTGATTGAAAGGATGAAGGCGTCGCGACGATGTGCAAAAACGTTGATTTCAAAAAAAAAAGGGGGGGTCGGGAACCTGATGGCAGGAGGGAAGGGGGGATGAAGACGGCGATGGCCGCCTAAACGAAGGTGGCGACCGGAAGGAGGGGGAACTTAAGCCGGGCAGGTTTGATAAAATAAAGCGGGGGAGAACCTAACCGATGGTAAACTCAGGCGGGGAAAATGGATCTGGTGGAAGACTGGGAAAAAAAAAAAAAAGGGGAAACCAACTCCAAAAGGGGGGGGGGGAAAAACGTATAAAGGGGAGGGGGGTTGTCACTACAGAGGGGGTGCATGCAGGGGAGTGAGGGTCCACTTCTTGGTCACTCTGAAATATCCCTTCCCAATGAAATGCCTTTAAAACCACCTAAACGAAACACAACTGAGGGGTTGGGGGACTCTTTTAACGTCGAGGAATCGGGGGGGGGGGGAGTATATATACTAATGTTCAAACTGGACGTGAACCTTGCTGAATTGGGAAAAAAACAAGACCCCAAGGTCCGAAGAAAGGACAGGGATTAAAAAACCAGTCACCAGGCGATCAAAAAAAACACGGCAAAACAACCGGCAAAGTGCAAGAAGTAAACGCGCTGAGGAGGACAGAAAACAGGGTTGAGAAACTAAGGGGGGGCGGGAATGTCAAACAAACCAAAAACCAGCCATGAGGGCTGGGAAAGCCGGGACCGACGAAAGGAAAGCTGAACGGCTACCTCAATCCCCCGACCACGGACGCTAACCCTACGACGAGGTCCGGGCTTATAAGACAGTCAAACGCAATGTCTATGAAAAAAACGTCCCGTAAGGGGAAAAGGGAAAAAAAAAGGGGCCACAAAGGAAGACGGCTTTCTGCCGTCATGGGGAGACCTTCGGGGCGAAGTCGCACTGAAGCGCCTTCGCTTGAGCCTGAAAAGAGGAGCGGGAGAGTGGTGCCGTGCAAGCAATCAAAGAAAACAAACGAATAAAAGGGGGGGACTTCGATAGACGAAACTGATCCACGATGGGAAAAAAAGAAAAAACCCCGGTTCACGAAGGAACCTGCCCGACCAGGATAGAACTAAAAATAGACCGAAGAAGGGAGGGAAATCCCGAAAGGTGAGAAAGGGAGTCCAGTCAGGTGCTTCTGACGGGGGAAAGGGGGGGGGGGCCCCGGGAACTACAAAGGGAACTGTGAAAGGAAAGGCGCAAGCTCTGAGGAAAAAAAAAACCCAAAGACGTAAGACGCGTGGCCGCCAAAAGGGAGAAACCACGCCATTTATTCTAACGCAAAAAAGGGGAAAAAAAACAGAGGGAAAAAAAAGGCTGGGGGGGTCTCAAATGACCCAGAAAAAAGGGGGGGAAATAAGCGGAGGTGGACAAAAAAAAATTCCAGGGAAAGAGAAGGTAGTACTCCGCCTTGTATTGGGTATCATGTGTCCTGTTGTAAAGGCGGCAGTAACTGGGAGCCAGCACCAACGGCAAACGGCAAAAACTACCGGCCCAGTCAAAAGGGAGTGTCCTCACGAGAAAATGAGCCTGAGAGAAACCTCGCGGAAAAGGGTGTGAAATCAAACCGTTGCGGAAAGGAGGGGAAAAGGGAGTGCACCGCCCAAAAAAAACGACCCGCCAGCGTTAGTTCCCGTTGGGAGGAGGTTGAAAACAGGGGAGGGAAAGGGTCAGGAGGAAAAAAAAAGCGGAATTGAGGGAAGAAAAAAAACCTGGCTTGAAATAAAGCGGCAAAAACTCCGCGAAGGGGTACTAGGAAAGGGGGGGGGCCCCGAATGTGTGAAATCGGGGAAATGGGTGCCAGTGGCTCGTGTTCTGTGGGAAAGGGGGGGGGGCGCAGGGTGAGCCTCAAGACCCGGAAAAAAAAGGTTCCCTGAAAAAAAATCGCTAGAAACGAGCAAAGGGGAGGGAAAATTTCAACTACTGTGACCGTGGGGTCCATCGACGGACCCTCCCAAAGGAGGGAAGGAAGGCCCCGGTTGGAGGGAGAGGGGAGAAGACGCGGTGGGTAGTGTTCAAAAGAAACGCCTGACGGGAGATCAGCAGGGGGGGGAAAAACCACTTTGCGGATCAGGTTTGCTCTCCGTGGCCAGGGGGGGGAAGGGAAAAGGCTTACAAACCAAGACCCTTCCACCCAGGCCGCCTCGTACACACGGGGGGGTCATAAACGCCGCGAGGGAACCAGAACCACCAAAACCACTCCAAGGTTGACAATTTAAAGAAAAGGTAGTACTTGAGCACAACCGACGCCCGAAAGAGCCCGTTGGCCAGGGGAATCTAATCGTCTGGGAACAAAAAAAGGTCGTGGTTGACAGCGACGCCGGGGGGAAAGCGACAGGAACCTAGAAAATCCACCCCGGAAACCGACGGCCTCGGGTGTCGTGGCCGCGGCAAAGGGGGGATAAACTTCCGGGGATCCCTCGCAGTTTCAGAATCGGTGCCCGAGCCTAGCCAAGAGGCTTCAACAAAATGGAAAAGTGGTACCAGGGGAGGAAGCGCCTATAACTAAACAGAGAATCTCCCGAAAAACGACTGGAGTTGCAGGGGAGGGAGGAAATCCGCGGTCAACTTTATATGTAAAAAAAAAAAAACAACCTTTATTAACAAGAGATCCCGGAGACTATAGTTTACCACGACAAAAGAAACTCCGAATGGGAACGTATCCTCAGGGGGGATACACTTACGGACTTTTACACCCGAAAAAGTTAAAAATCCTTGGGGCTTTAGAACTGGGGTGCACTATATACCAGACGCCCCAAAAAAAAAAAAAAGATGGGAACGCGGACTGACTCGAATGAGGGGATTGCCGGAAAGAGAAAAAAGGGACAACTATCTACGCTCCGAGTTAAACTACAAAGACCTACAGGGGGACGAAAGAAAGGGGAAAAGACCCGGACAACGCATCATTAAAAACAAAGGGCCGTTCAGGGGGGAAAAAAGAGAACAATGCCAAACAAAAAATGTAAACTGTCCGCGAATAAAAAGGTGTTTCGGGGCGTTGAGAAGCCGGCGGGAAAAGTTGCGGACCAAGGTGTGTTTTTGAAGCAAAGACAGCTGCCCAACAAAGGTGGACGAAAACACTGGGGTGAAACATGCAGATCATCTG
>Ga0179591_1263963_pt1 | contig 16164 bp, 13 predicted proteins | sample CZOMad2_1_08_16f_FD_182891 | JGI IMG/M metagenome (GOLD analysis project Ga0179591, IMG submission 182891) | Vadose zone soil fungal communities from Angelo Coast Range Reserve, California, USA - CZOMad2_1_08_16fungal (PacBio error correction) | ecosystem: Environmental > Terrestrial > Soil >...
AACTGCGGACTAGCGCGCGGCAGTTCTGGAACTCCTGGGAAGGGGAAGAGTCGTTTCCCGTTGACCCATTTGCACACCGAGTGATTCACTGAATGACAGAAATGATGAGAGAGGGACCGGAATTCGAGTGAGGCGGTTCAAAAGGGCAAAATGCTCGAGGGAAGGGGAGTTGATATTTAGGAACGACATCAACCTCACTGGAATGTTTATCAGGGGACTCCATTAGCGAGGCCAACGCCAACCCGGCTTGGGTTAGGCGCTGGTGGCATCCGACTCCCACTGGAGGTGCTCGCCTGTCATAAGCGGCGCTGAAGGAACAGGAAGTCAGTAACGAAGGGTGATCGTCGGCCTGGTGGCGCTCGGAAACACTGGGTGACTCTGGGGGAGAGGAACAGGTCCGGTACATCCACGAACTGGTATCTTTGCGTCTCCATCCCATAACGAGGGAAGAAACAGGGAAAAACGAGGGGAAAAAAAGGCGGACGATCCAGCCTTTCCCAGCTACTGCTGATTACTGTGGATCACTATGCCAGTCGAACAGCGCAAAGGGGGGGGCTTCACAGTTACCCTATAGAAGAAAGCGGAGGGGAGGTCTCGGCCATGGACAATCAATGCAAAGAAAGCCAGAAGGAATGCTTACTGATCGGGAGCGGTGTAGAGTGGACGCAAAAGAAAAGGCAACAAGGCGTGCGAACACACGCAAAGAAAACTGGTTGCTCGGAGACGGAAAATGTTTCAACGGCTCAGAATTGCTTAAGCTGACGCGAAAGGAGGGGTGCGACAACAGGAGACGGGGAAAAGCTGCGTATGGGTCTTGCTCTCACCAGGGCAAGGACTTCGCGCAGACACAAAGAATTCAGGGGGACGCCTGTATCGCCGACGTTAACTCAGCTGACCCTGTTGAACGTCTTTGGTCGCAGGAGCGCTGGGGTCATTACGCAAGGGGGGGCAAAATCCCGGGGGGAGTTGTCGTCCGCTTGCCGGTAAAACGTCGCAGGAGCCGTCGCGGCAACATTGTCGCGCAAAACTTGAGGGGAAGGCTCGATCAGCTATTAGTAACTCTTCCTTGTTGGAAAAGTTGGGCGCTCCTGTGATAACAACAGGACTCCGGATGGATGAGACCAAGAAGAAGAAAATTGAAGTGCTGGTCTAAGGAAAAGTAAAACAGCAAATCCTTGAGCTCGGGGGGGTGTTTCGTACGCGCGCCTTTTAGCGAAAACAGAACATGGGGTCAAGCGCTTTCTGAATCAGTTTTCAGAAGGGGGCCGCCATCGGAACGCGATCATGGGGAAGATGAGAAGGATGCGCGCGATTAGCGCTGCGGTTTCAATGGATTCCCGGGCTTCTTGACGACATCTGTCCCGTGAAGGTGGCGCCATTTCATCGAACGGTGGCTATTGTCGAGGCTCCAAGCATGGCAATGCGTGGAGTAAGGAAGCGTCAGCTCGCTAAAAATAGGAGCGGGGAAGGGGAAAGACGCGGCTGCATAAAGCCGCTATTGAACGGATTCAGCTGGACGTCCTTTGGGCCTTCCCACTCGACACAAGCCTCTGGCTTCCAACGCATTAAAGAAAAGCGCAAGTCTTAGGTCGGAAGGAGGGAGACAAATCTCCAGACTGCGTTGCGCAGGCCAGATGAGAATCGCTTGTCAAACCCGGAGTGGAAGGCGACAAGGTGGGGGGCTAACTTGGGGTTTGCAGGAAGGCAAAGAGCCGCCCTCGCGGGGGTTTGGGACACTTACGGGCGCAGCATTCGCCGCTAGGTCATGGGAGGAAAAGTGCCGAGCTTCGGTAAAAAGTGCACAGGAAAAAAGACACAACAAAAATTGCGTTATCCCCTACAACACAACAGCATCTGCAGTCGGTGGGGGGGCGTAAAAAACCACAGCGGGAGGGGCGCAAGAGTCCCAAGGTTCGAAAAAGAAAATGGAGTCGAAGAGGACCGTCACTTCCAGGTCAATTTCACTGCGGCCAGTGCCACGGCCAGCGGCGAAATCAAGGGGAAAAACAGCAGGGGGGGAGTTAAGGGGTACGCCAGTTTGGGTTTTCCGTGGGTCTCCTTATTGACGGAGGGGAAGCCCTTAACACCAATAACGCAGATCTGGAGGAACAATAGTGAACGGCTTGCAGAAGCTTTAGAGAAAGTGATCGAATCAACTTATGGGGGCACCATCAAAGGGGGATCGAAAGGACTGGGGCGGACAGTCAAAGACGACATTCGATTTTAGACGCTTCACTTTCAGCGTTTTACTGTGAGGGAAAGTAATGAGACATAAGGTCAAACAATGGCGCAAAGCGAAAGAAAAAACACCCAAGGGGAAGAACGGTCCACATGGTGCCTCTTCTTCGAACTGAACAGGTCCAGACCAGGTTGACCAAGATTTACTAATGGGTCAGAAACCCGAGAGAATGAATACGTCGCCCAGTAAAAACGCACAGAAGTCTAAAACAACAACAAGAAGTAGAGAGAGGGCAAAAAAATGAAGGGGTGCGGGATCACTTTGCGACGATTCATTAGAACGCGGGGTTTGCGGACAGATGGGAAGTAAATCGCGGGAAGAATGTGGGTGAGGTGAAAGCGAAGAGAGAACCACACCAATGTGGGGACAAAAGTTCAATGGGGGGGGCAGGGGCGCCAAAATTGGGATTAAGAACGCGTACGATGACGTAACAAGTAACTGAAATCAAAAAAAAAAAGACAATCGAAAAGGGAGGGGTGTGGGTCTGAATTCGGGCAACAACATTGGGGAGATAACGACGCTGCTGTGGGAAGATTATCCTCGACTGTGCGTAAGCGTAGGAAGGCGTGGACTGGCAAGATGTGAGGAAGGGTGTGTGTTTACAAGGCGGAAAGAGAAGAAAAAAGCAGGGGTTACAACAACGAAAAAAAAGAAGGCTTACCAGTTAAATAAAACGATGGAAGAACGGATCGAAGGGCCGGTAGCCCTTGAAAGGGGACCGCGCGGAGTGGCGGGGCCTGACCGAATTGCTGGAGGACCAGGCCTTGGTCGAGCAAGGCAAGAGGGGAGCGTTGGGGAGAAACTCAAATCAGCCAAACAGTTGCGCACGGGGGGCTATGCCGACCAGCTTTTAGTAGCCGATCGGTTACCAACTCCGCACTGGACAACTATGGAAGAGAGGCGAAGTGATGCCGTCAATGAATCTTTCAAGGGACCGGGAGAACTTGCAAGGCCTTTAGCAAATGAAACGCACAGAAAAAAGCGACGCTGGAACTAAAATTTGAAAGGCGGATTACACCAGATGTTAGCAAAAACAAGCTTGTGCCGGCGATGGGGCCCATGGGGGGACAAGGCCGTTCCGACAGGCGAGACAAGGTCGCTCGGGGAAGCGTGGAAGCCCAAAAGAGGTTGGGGCCTGGACGGCCAAAGGTAAAGCTAATAACCCGAAAAGAGAGGATGGATAGTGGACCGCGTAAACCAAAGCTTCCCGCGATTTGTGAAGACGAGAGCGGCGACGTCACCAGGGAATTTGGGAGGCTGGCTCGAGAAAAAGTGGGAAGAATATTGCGAAATGATAAGGGAAAATAAGGTTAATAAAGTGCCCTTGAAGAAAGCAGGCCGGCGAATCGAGCAGGGATCGGAGCCCAGGATCAGGTCAGTGGTCGAGAACGGGGGGAGGGAACTAGAGGTGAGTCAGAATTAACTGGAGACTGGAAAAACATGAATCGGGCGCCGCTAAATATCGGCTAAAACAAATCATAGGGAGGGCTTTGCTGTCCGTTCGAAGTAACCGCACAGTCAGGCTAGGGGGAGCGGAACCAAGGTAGACTGTTCAATGTAGAAGGGTTAAACGACAGAGTGCCTTAAAAACAGAAGTCACGCTTCGGAAGAAGAATCTTGCGACGAGTCGCAACAGCGCGCGCCCATGTTGCCGCAGGGAGACGGCTACGGATAAGGAGGTTTCCGTCGGCATCGGGACAAGCGATTAAATCAATGAAGCGATTTCGTCACACCGCGACAACAAGGTGGGCGTGCCGAACAAAGCCGTAAAGTGAAAGTACTTGAAGGCAACAGGTAGGCGAAGGCGAACATCCCGTGGTTGGCTGCGTCCTGCAGGAACTAGAATCCTCATTTGTCCAAGGAAATCGTCCTATGGCAAAAGGAGAGCTCCATAGGTGTGAAATGCGTGGACTTTGAAATTTCGGGACCGAGCAACCAAGCCGTGCGGTTAACAGTTGCGCTTGAGGGTAAGACATAGCGGCAATCCATTAAGAGCCAACTTCTGACAGCTGAGGCGCACAAATTGGTACTCTGACGGATTATCAGAGAGGAGAGGTTGCATTTAACGTCGGGCCGTAATGAAAATAAGTTCCTTGACCGAACTAGGAGGAGGAGGATCAAGGAGTGAGAGGACGAAAAGATTCGCACTGACCGCGGACATTTGTGTCGGACACGTTAAAGGAGCAACCACCAAGCACGAGCACTTATTTTGCCTTACAGGGCCATTCCCAGCAGAGGAAAACTAATGGGAGCGCCGAAAGACCGCAAGCAAGACGAGAACAAAACTTTGGGCGTGAACAACCGCTGAACAAGAATAAAGCCGCTTCGCCGGCTGAGAAAAATGGTGTAGTCGATCCCACCAGGGACAGCAAGCCGGGTTGGTTTGTGGCGCTAGGAAGAAAAAACTTACCGGATGTGGATGGATGCTGAATATAGCAATACAGTGAAGGCGGGCATTCGGGAGGTAAAAAAAACGAAAGGAGAACGAAAGAAAAGTTGGGGGGGGAGGATCCAAGTGAAGACCTCTGTCAATGAGCAAAGAAAGAAGAGTGCAACGTCAGCGAAGCCCGTTCAAATTGGGCGAGCTAGTATATCGAGCAACAAACAAAGGGAAGAAAAAAGGGGAGAGCTCGGCGACGGCTGAAAAAAAAAGAAACGCTGGAAGCAGCTGCATTCCGTGTACCGTCCCCTCATTTGCGCCGCGGCGTCACGCGACGCCATATGATCGAGCGGAAGACAAAATCCGAGGGGATTGCAGGGGGGAGAACTCATGCAATGAAGAAGGGGGCTGGGGAGATCTTCAGCAGACAACAAGCAAAGTGAATGGGTCGCTCCCATTTATCCCAAAAAAACGACTACGGCGCGGTGGAAATTAAGCCTGCGCATATTTGGGAAACAGGCCGAAGTCGCGCTGAATTGGATCGTGTCAGCCGAAGGGGAAAGTAGTCCTGTCTTCGGGTGGCTGCGCGGCGACTAGGAGCAAAAATGTGGGAAAAGGAAACCTGTCCAGGCGCACAGTTGGAATCTGCATTCTTGCGTGTGACAGGAAACGTAACGCTGTCCTAAAAAGTGTAGAGGGAAAGGGAGACTCGCTCAACCTGCCCTCAAGAAGTGTGCCATCAGTTTGTCGGCAATGAATCGTTTTGGCGAAACGTTACCTGGATCCAAAAAAAAGAAAGAGATTGAAGAGGCAAGCAGAGAAAGCAAGGGGAAGCAATCCGAAACGGAAGGGGGCTGGGGGAGATGTCGGAAAACTCAAAAGAAAAACTGCTTTTCGAACATTGTCTGTGCTCCGGAGGTTTTTCAAGAAAAAAAGAACCGAATTGAAGGCGAGACGGGAAAGTGGAGATACCGGCTAACGGCCTAAAAATCTGCGATTTGCTGCTCGAGTGGGGGGAACTGAACCGGCAAGCAAGAAAACTCTTAGGGGCGGGGCGGGACACGACTCATCTCGCACCGGTGACGGCTGGCTGAGCAACTCACTTTTCGTACTCGGCGTGGGGTGCGAAATCTCACTGGGGAGTGGTGAAGGGTCGTAAATTAAGCAGATGGGGAGAAGATGGAATTTAAGAAAAAGAAGAGAAGAGCTTTCAGAATCGAGGGGTCTGCGGGACGCGTTTTGCAAGGGGCGAGCGAAAGAAAGTTTATTACCGAAGCGACTCGAAGTTTTGGGTAAAAGGTGGGCGATCTGTCGTAACCGGGCTAACATACCTACCGACAAGATGTTGATTGAGCTCCTCAAAGAGAGACGACTCTGTTTCAAAGAGACACAAAGCCCGTATCTGTGTGTAAGCGCCGAAGGGTTGGCGGCAAAAAAGTTGTTTTTCAGGACGCCCGCCGCAGGGGGAGGGGTTCACAATGTTCCATCCGCTTCCGACTGAGCATGGCGCACTTGCCGTATTCCCGAGACGCGGCAGGGGGGGACGGTACTGAACGGCCTTAACTTCTCATCCAGAGCAATCTGCCAGTGACAGGGGGGAGAAGTTGAAAGAGGTAGAAAAAAAACAAGAGGAAAATGGGGGGGGCGGAGGCCCCGCGTTCTCAGCAAAATCGAGGGAAAAGAAAGGAGTGGAGCAACGGGCTCAAAATCCCGGGGATGTCTCCTGGGTTATGTTCGGGATCTGGGGACATCAAGTGCGAAAGAGGACGGCCGGCGGGTCACAACGACGCTCGACAGCGAACCCCTGGAACGTGTCAGAACTTGTCGTCACCCCAACCCTCGCGCAAAGCGGATTGCTACGGATGAAAAGATGGAAACCGCTCGTTCAGGGTCAAGCAACAGAGTTGGGCGCTTTTAATTTGCCTAAAATCAAGCTAGAGAGCGTTCGCGGAAAGGGGGTCACGTTGCTACGGTAAAAATCTTCTCCGCAGCGTTGTCTTGCCCGAGGGGGGGCGGGAACGTAAGGCTCCCTCAACCACGGGGGGTTGCGAGTTAGCCCCTCGGCACGAGTTGTGCATCTGCATAATGGCGTTCCGCAAAACACATCCGCTGCAGGGGTGAAGGACCCAGTGTGTCCACAAGCACTTCAAAAAAAAGAGCCAGCGGACACGCCGCGTCGTCCTGTACGCGGCCAGGGAGGAATCGGCGGGAGCGAAGATTACCACAAGTAATTACCGGTAAAGAACTCGTTTTTTTTTGTAATCGCCTGATTTCAGGATGAACACAAGTGTCAAACAACACCATAGAGGGCTTCTTGGCGGAAACCCTCACGCTTAGAGAAAACCGTGGGATCGGAGATAAAGTCGACAGAACGGGCGTCTCGAAAACGTATTAAAACCATCCGACCACCTCAGTGGTCTGCGGTGCTCACTTTAAAGACTTGATGTGGGACGTCTACTTAGTTCGAAGGCAGGGGGGCGCCACCCCTGCGCGAAACAAGTGCGGAATGGTTAGAACATTGGGGGTTCCTCTTCAGATATTCACCCGGTAACGGGGACACCACATTTTAAGCGAGGTACTCCAGGTTTAGCAACCGCGATAAAACAGAGGACGAAAAGCTGATGACCGCAACATGTAACAAGGACTGACTAAAGAGAATTGCAACTGTGTGCACACGGCATCGACTTGATGCATTTATCGCTGTTGCACGCAGATTAAGTAAAATCAAGAGGGGGGGGGTGAAAAAGGGGGGTGAAAGAGAGCGAGATAAAACAAAAGTTGTACTCATTTGGTGGGAGTAAAATGGTTATGGCGCTTTTGGTGTGTTTGGGGCTCCAAAAAGGTTGATTCGGAAACTAAAGAATGAAGGCGAGGTAACAAAGGTGGAAGCATACGCGGAAAAATAGGGGGCGGGTCGGACTGGTCCATTCCAAACGTGACTATCAACCTGGATGGTGCCGGAAGATTAAATCAGTCACGTTTCTCTAAACGGAGGCGGTACTGCCGCAATATGCGCCGTCTGGTGTTTTTTTGCAGCGGAAGAAGAAGAGACAGGGGCACAAAGAAAAAAACTAATTTAAACTGTTAAAGGGGAAAGGAAGGAGGAAGGAGGAAATCTCGCTACGAACCTTCTCTTAAAGGGCAGATTTAAAGGACGCGATGTGAAAAACGCTGCGCGGCGGCAGGCTGCGGACCCAAGGCCTGGGAAAAGGAGGAAAAACAAGAGACGGAGCAGGGGTCGAAGCATCGACACAGATTGCTAAATCTTTATCGGTTGTCTAAAGCGAACACAGGTAATTAAAGTATCGTTACCGGAGGACGCAACTTTAAGGGACAGAAGCGAAGTACCGGCGATCGCGAAGGGAGCAGTATTACAAAATTCAACGCCCGAGGCGCGCGCACTTAGGCAAACAACAAGACCAAACAGATGGCTGCTGAAGACGGTGGCGTCCCAAATGGGTCCTGCGAAGAGAGTTGCGGGAGATGGCACTGGGGCGAGCCTTTCTAAAGCAAGAAGGGGGTCGCGGTTCGTCCGTTTAATCCCTTCATGAGTGCGACCTGTCACGCTGCAAAGACGATGCAAAAGAAGACAAGACTAAGGTATTTCGAGTGGCCGCGATCCACTCCTGCCATTCTACGCGATTTTTGATCAAAGGAGCTAGGAGAGAGGCGACTGAACGCAGTGCCTGATGGTGGTTCTTTGCAAAAAAGAGATTGAGCATCGAAATGGCGCTATCAAGGGCCATAACGGCGAGAAAGGGGGAGGAAAAGAAACTACCGGAAGAGAAGCAAAGGATTCAAAAAACCAGGCATCATTTCCGCGGCATGGGAAAAAGAAGTCAATAAATGCGAGCTTAACAACATGTAAAGAGAAACCGCGAAAAAAGGCGGCGAGAACGAAACAAGGACGGGCTTGCAGGGGACTCAAAGTCCTTAGACCCGCAGGCTCAAGTGGAGCCCCTGAAAACGTCGGAGTTCCCGTGGAGTCCAGGGGTACGAAACAGAGTCGCCAACGCACGACTAGTCTTAGGAAGTGGGTGGGCGATCTTCATTCCAGTCGCGACAATGTGGAGCAGGAGAACGCGACGGCGCACGGCTGCATATGTAACGGTTCCTCGGTTTGACCAGAGACTTAATGCAAACCACAGGAACCTCCATTTTCGAACAAAGTACGAAAGGCAGGGGCGGCCCGCCAACGCTCCTGGAGAGCCATGAAAGGTGGTGACCCGTCAGGCGATCACTAAAAGAAAAAAAAACCGACGCGTGGTTGGGATGCAAGGTTCCTGCAACGGGCTCGGGCATCCGTCATCTGGGTTGAAAGGCCATTCGTCCCGGGTGCGCAAAAAGCTCAGACGCTTCAGCAACGGTTATCAGGAGGGAAAAGTTCTGAAGGTCCGACACAGATTGATGAGGGAAAGCATTGTGGGGGGGGGGGAAGGGTTGGGAGTTTCGACACTACCTCTCCCGATCACTAAAAGCTTCGGCAGCTGGCGCAAGGATTCGCCGAGACATCTCGCGAAGTCGTGGGATAAAACGAGGGACAAGGAGATCCTTGCCGAAGATCGCTGAGGCCACAGTAATCATGGTGCGGGCACGCTGCTTAGCGCTCGTCCGCCTTTCCCGCGTTGCGGACAGCTAATGATTGTCAGGAGCACCGGACACGAACGAGTCAACGGGTGTAGAACCAAGACAGGTCCGTCACATAGAATGAGGGCCCGAGAAGCCACCATCAAGCATTAGTAAAGCGAGTTGGCTGCAACCTAGAGGCCGCTTTCGCCGGCTGAAAACTTCTAATTGGAAGGAGTAACCACCACGAGGAAAGAAAGCCGTTGGGCGTGTTTGGGCTAAGGGAAAAAAAATGAACCCGTGCTGGGGAATGGCTGGAAGAGTAGCAATCATAAACGTGCATGAATAAAACTCACTACTCATGTCGGAAGAGTAGCGAGATCTATTTGGCTTCTAAGAGAAACTCGTTCAAAGATGGGACAACGGAAAGAGAGGGAGTCCAGCGCAACCACGGGCGGCGAAAAAACCAAGTAGTTTGGAGACTCAGAAAAAACGAGAGGAAAACGGAGAGATAAACTGCGGCAATTTTACACTGCGAAACCTGGAACGGGCTGGCGTGGATTCCGTTTCCCGTTGCAATTGCAACGAACGGGTGAGTGAAGAGGAGAAACGCCAGAAGGAGAGGCGGCGAAAAGAACTTCTAGGCGTTGGGGAAAAGGGCACGCATACAGTCGATGGTATATTCTTCCGGCAACACAAAATCCAGGATGTTTCTAGAAAAGATTAGCGCCAAAAAAAAGCCAAACCAAGGGCGGGAAGGTCGCGTTCATCAGACGAAAAGAGAGTGGGATCCGCTAAGGAGGCGGGAGTGCAGGCGGAGGTTGGGAAGAACTCTTGTGTATCGCTGGTTCTGGTGGAGGAGCGCGCTATGTTCCTCTTTTGACTGAAGAAGTGGCCCGCCAACTTGGGATGTCAGTGGGGGAAAGGACGGACACCTCGACAAAGGAAAGTACTGAGGTGCCGCAAACAATGTTTTCTCTCCAAGGGGGGCGGACGAATCGGCACAGTGCCCTCGATACTGGACATTTTGGGGTGGGTGGGGCCACACTTTGTCCTCACTTCAAAGGAATAGGCGGGGAGCCGGCCCGACACCTTATCAAAGAGAGAGATGAGGATCCGAGGGACCTACAATTGGGCGCCAATAAGGTCTTTCGACCTTGGAACTGCAGGGTGAGATGTTGGACCCAGCCAGGCAGAACCCTATCAAAACTCAAAGGTCCAAGGGGCGGATGCACTTGCAAGAAAGAAAAAACCGATTTCTGAAAAGAGGGAGGGGGCGATTTTTTGCAAGAAGCCGACTGGCCTGGAACGTATTTTCGATCTCGAAGGACTGCCGAACCACTAAGAAAGGGGGAGGGGTGGCGTAAGCCTCGTTTAAACCATAAATAGACCGGTGAAGGCTTGGCGGGCAAATTATTCTTAGCTTCGTGTGGTCTAAAAGCGCCGTAAGGGAAGTTGAGTCTCTTTAAGGGGGGAATTGAAAAAAAACAGCGAAGGAGGACGGACGGAGGCGAACCATGGGGAGAGACGGGGAAGTGAGGACCCGCAATAGGGTGGTTAACGAACACTTTCCGTTTTTTGAATCGTTGGGGATCGGAGTAACCGGATACCGGGAACCTAAACGAATGCGATGGGGGATTGCGCTCCCAGACCTTTACGGGGAATTAAAGGAAGACAGCAGCCCGCTCTGAATTTTGTGTTTCGTAAAGAGGGGCTACTTTTTCGGTCGACGAGCTTCCATGTTTTTGGAAAGCGCAAGCGCTACATGGAGTAAAAGGGGGGAAATATGTGCCAGCCGAGAGGAAAACTATGGAGACTACTGTCGAAGGACTTCGATTCGAGCTGTGGTCTTTCAACATTCCCGGGACGGATTCAGAAGAAATGGCACTTGAGAAGAGCCGGGGAAAAGGGCTTTGTATTGAGAACGATCCAAGGCTGCGGTCAAAGGTCGGGGGCGTTCGGACGTCAAAATCGCGGAAGAGTTCCACGCGGGCTAGAAAGAAACGTGCCTGGGGAGTCGCTGTCGGAAGAATTTGCAAACGGCAGGCCCTCGACACTGCCGGCGGCACGAGCTTACCGAAGCGACCCATGTAGTGAACGTCCCTGGGAGTCAACACATGGGGAAGCCATAGACGCTAGGGGGTACTCGAAACCATAGGGAGAATCACGGAAACCGCTGAAACGTTCGTCACCAAGGCTTTGCTCTTGAGGTTTGCTAAGCCTGAGATCAACTCGGGCATGTTAATTGTTTCATCCGGGGCCAAAAGCCGCTTGGACGATAATCTTGGATGGATTAACCGAAGGGAAGAAGGCTCCATCTTGAGGGGGAAAAAACCAAGGAACAACGATTGGAGACGGAAGAGGGAGGTGAGTCTCCCAAACGCATCCGAGGCCGTTGAAAAAAAAATTCCCCAGCCGGAGACAGCAGCATGGCAGCGCGTCCACTTTCTGGCCTAACTTCCAGGCCTCTACGCGGTCAGGGGGGGGGAGAATCCGCGTAGCACGCGTTCCTTTAAGGTTAGATTTGGTTTTTGTTCTTGTGAACGCGCCTCGATGTCCGCCTGTCAAACAACACCATAAACGCAAATAGAGAAGGCAGTGCAACTTGTCACTCCAGCTATAGAAGGGTATCTGGGAGCTGAGGGGCCCCCGGAGTGAGTCTCGTCTTACTTCTGAACATCAACAAAAACTAATTGGCTGCGACTGCCTCACTTTCATCGTTACTTGAGGCACTACATCGTACGCGTAGTTAGGTCAATGGGGGGGGGAGACAAACCTTGAAAGAACCAAGTGGGATGAAGGGGCAAATTGTTTGGGGGAGTTGAGGCGCGAGGACGTTCGGCAACAATTCTTAGGTGCCGCGAAAGGGATCCAGGAGTTCGTAAAAAGAAGAAAGATCGGCTAAAGCTGAGGGACCCTGTACAGCAATAGAGACAAAACAACAACAACGGAGGGGAAAAGGAGGGCGGTACATGGCGCAATCTTGCTAAGAGAATTTTAGAACGGGGATGCACTCCCGATAAGAAAGACGCGGAATGTTGTGACAGGAGGAGGTGAAAAAGCGACTAGAAAACCCAGCCAATGGGGGGGGGGAGTCAGTTCACGCATGGTTTACACGCCAAAATTGATTAGAACTACGCGGGACGATGACGTGCAACAAAAGTCTTACAGTAGCCAACGCAAAAAGAGCGGGTAGGAAGTCACCCAAAGAAGGTGGAAGCACACCTCTGCTGGGGCGAAGGAGGAGCAATCACTGAGAGGCGTAGTAGTACGCCCAGATAGGGCGCCGATTATGGTGTGTGTGTGACAAGTGCGACATATCCTTAAGGAAAGGCAAAAAAGAAAAAAAAGAGTGTGTCCAGTGAACGCGAGTGACGCGGATAAGACGCCTCCTAAAGAATTTAAAGGGACTACAGTGGGGGGGAATGCGCCGCGGGAGTCTTCTGCATGACGCAGGGGGAATAGAAGCAACGGCATAGGAGCATTGGGGCAGGAAAAAGGAAAAAAGAGTCAACAAAGTTCTCTAGTTTAACTACAAGAAACCATCCGTGTGGGATTAGCGTATCACAGGGCTCGGAAACTTTACACGCTGAGAGGCGAGCTTGCTGCCGTAGAAAAGGAGGGGAAAAGTCTTCCGGCGAGCACGGCGCTGTGCATAAAAGAACAAAAGCGAAAAAAAAGCGACCTGAACTACTTTTCCAGCTTGTATAACAGATTGGTGAAACGGGCCGTGAAAGGCTAGTGGGCGGGGTGCGACAGGCCGGTCAATGCAATAATTGGCAATCGGTACCTCGGTTGATCCCGTCATGCATCTTTAAAAAGCACGGCTGCAAACTAAAAAGAAAATAGAACCAAGGAAGCGGGATGGTCGGATGGAGCAGGGAGATCCCTCCGCTGAGAAACGAGTGGGGTCGCTCGAACGCGGCGACTTCACCTCATTGCTGCGGGTGGAGTCAGTGCTCAATATCACATGTACATCGAATGCGCCACTGACAGCCCAAAGGGGGGTAGACGAGGGAAAGGGAAAAAGGAGAAACAATAAAGCCGGCAATCGGAGCTAATACTGAGAATCAGGAACGGATCATTAAGGTTAAAGCGGCTGGGGGGAAACGGAAAAGATCATCATTATAAGCTCAAAAACATAAGGATCTTTTGCGCCGATCGGCGCTACGAAACAAGAAGGCGGGCTGATCCGCTCTGAAGGAAGCCAGAAGGTCCACGGGGGATCTCAGGAAAAAAGCATTCGCGTGAGGGGGGTGAGATAAATGTGAGACCGTTACGACTAGTAGTTAAATCGCGGGGGGAAGAATCTGCGTCGAGTCTCATTCCATCGCGAAAAATGTCGCAACCGCTTCAGAAACATGCATGGTGTGGCGTCAATGCGAGGCCAGCGATAAACGCAAAAACCTTCCGTTTCAAAACACGCGAGAACCAGTTGGGCCGACGCGTCAATGTGAAAAGAGATAGTTCAACCGTAGGCGATACGACCAGAAACTAGGGGTTGAGCGCGCAGTGGAGGACTGCGCGGCAAAAGGCTGGGACACAGGTGGACGTACCCCGGTTTGTGAGTGTCGAGAACGGGCTCAGTCTCAGAGATCAGCAAGGCATACGGGAGGAAGGTAACGGGTGGCAGAAAACGCTGTAATTGGCGTGAGGGGCGAAAGGGTGCCTGCTTGGAGTGGAGACATCTCAACGAAAGAAAGTTAACTCCAGCCCTCTAGGGCACTGGCTCGCATGTTTGGGGGTCCGATAGACAGAAGTCGGGTGGATGGCAGGTAGCGATACTCCAATTGCCGGAGGAAAAGTGAACGCTACGCACAGCAGTTGACACATTAATCAGGCGTGCGGGCAGATTGCTTTATCTAGGACGGGAAAGGTCAAGCGGAAAGGTTTCGACAGCGTTAATTCGGTGACGACCACCCAATTCAACAGTACGATTCGGTTATGACACGGACAGTCAGTACAAGGAAGGAAAGGAGCCGAGCCTCCACAAACAAAAACGAGGACGAGCAACAGCGTCGTTGCTGCAGCGATGCGCCGTTCGCCGGCGAAAAGGAAGAAAAAATGAACTCAACCAGGGACGCAGCCGGGGGTGACGTGTTGGCTAATGGAAAACATAAAAAAAGGCAAAAAAGTGATGGGAAGGAAAAGACAGCCATCGAGGCGGCAGAACTTTGCAACCTCAATCACCGCATGAAAAGCGGAAGCAGATCAGATTGGCGTCCCGCATGAACACCCGGGGGAACAATTAGTGCAACGGGAAACGTAGAGGAAAGTCCAGCGCTTACCAGCGTGGGGAGAAAATGTGCCAAATGGTAGTCTCTCAAAAAAAAAAGGAGGGGGGGGATAGCTCCTTTCAACTTGGGGAAAAAGAAATCGTTAAGCGCTGGACGTTGTTCCTTTTCCCTTTGCCCTCCATTTCACCTACCGTGGGGCTGCACTGAAAGAACGCCAAATATGAGCTGAGCGAGGGATGCTGAGGAGGGCGGGGGCAAAGGACATAAGGCATCGAATGCTGGTGCGAGGAGGCCAGACAGTAACAACTGGACTTGTTGCTGCGATCGCGCCAAAAGCCCCCGCTTGCTTTACTAATTCTCTGGGCATCACGACTCCCAAAAAAAGAGATCGAAGGCGAAGGAGGAAAGGGAATCTTCTGGGAGCGGTGGCAGCACGACGTGGGGCTTCCTGTTCTGTTCACTAAATGTTTCCTCTGTTGACACAAATGGCCGACTCCAACCATATCGAGTGTGACTTGCGGTGCTACGTAACAGCGCGGGTAACCAACATTTGTTCAAGAAAGGGAAAGCGGAAAGACTAGCTAACAATCATCCGTGCCCTACAGGGCAGATTACTGTGGCCAGCGAGTTTCCGTCGAAAATGGCAGGGGGGGGAGTAATGAGAGGGGACCTGAGCCAAAGACAAAGTGATGGATGAGAAGGCTCCCGCGCGAAATACATTTGACGCCCATCTTCGAAGGACGGGCTGGCGAACTCGAGCGTGCTAGTAACTCCAAACGGAAACCTGCATTTAGAAGAAAGGCCTTCCCAGCGTTGGGCGGGGGGCACGAACTGGGGTTACACACCAGCTCACCCATTCTGAGAGCTGGACTGCGAATTTGCGACCACTCGAAAAAAGTTGTGCAAGCGGCAGGGATGGGTTTCTAACCGAGGGAACTGCTGGCTCATCAAAGAAAGAAAGGCCGGGCTGGTCGCGCTGATCCCGGGTTAATCTCGACGAAGGTTGACGGAGTTGCTGCCGCAAAACTGATTTCGGTACCGAGCGGTTTGAAACGAAATCGACGGAAATTTGTCGTCTACGCGGGACCAGATTGAAGTGACGGAACAGTAAGAAGCTTAGCCTAGACGGATAAACATTGTTCCTCTGAAAGTGCCGACTCGATAAAATTTCTTTTACGGCGAAATCGTGAAGGGAAAGCGTTGGGAGACCGGTCGACGCACAACGGAACCTCCCGACATATGGTGATTCGCTCCCCGAACTTCGGCGGGATACGGAGGGGGAAAGAGTCAGACTAAACGATTTTGGGTTTCGTAAGCTAAAACAGGGGTTCGTCGGCAAACTCTATCCATGTTGGAAAGAGATCCTCATAGGCCACAGTCAGTTAAAAGGTTTTCAAGCAACTTACTGATCATGGTCGCTCTTGAGTATTTCGTCTAAAGTCGCCGGCGGGGTGGTTCCCGGCCCTGAGGCAAGCATCGTAAAATGATCATGGAGGGCGGTTTAGAGCTAAGATGGTTAGGAAACTCCGAAAGCAAAATGGGTACGTCCTCCGCGTTAGAGCGCAGCGAGAAGGAGCACGCGGCGCCATCATAAGACAGAGGTTCAAGGGGGTAGCGATATCGTCCTTTTGCACTTGCCACTCGAAACAGATCCGGGCTTCACGCGACCGCGACGCCATTCCTTGCGGAAAAGGCCGTCACCCGTGGCCCACCCAACAAGACGGTTGACTAATGAAACCTCG
>Ga0179591_1184372_pt1 | contig 16162 bp, 16 predicted proteins | sample CZOMad2_1_08_16f_FD_182891 | JGI IMG/M metagenome (GOLD analysis project Ga0179591, IMG submission 182891) | Vadose zone soil fungal communities from Angelo Coast Range Reserve, California, USA - CZOMad2_1_08_16fungal (PacBio error correction) | ecosystem: Environmental > Terrestrial > Soil >...
CTTTTCAGGACTACAAGGGAGGGTTCTGGGGGCGGGTGCCGTCTCCCTAAGCAACCCCTGACCTCAGCAGTCATTGATAGTACGGCCCGTAACGTCCGGAAAGAAAAACGGGATTGACGAGATCCTTTGGTTGGTCCTAGAACAGGGGCTGGGAGAAAGTTGGGTGGTACCCGGGAAAAGGGAGACCCACGCGTAAAAAGGGTCGTGATGCCCAAACAAGGTGACAACTTGTGGGTAACGTGAATCACTAAAACGTGACCCCCTATGGGACCTACGGTCCCAACGACATCTGTCGAAGAAAAAGTGTCTACTACAAGAAAGTGAGGTTGGGAAGAAAGGAGACCTGAGTTTTGGGGATTCTAATCGAAGGGGGAACCCGACGACAGAAGGGAAAAAAAGGCCGGTTCAGCTTCTAAAACTCATGGACCGACAGGGAAGAAAGGCACTGTCCAAAGACACTTCTCTTCCCTCGAGAAAGGGGAAACTCCAAAGCCTCACGAGAGCTCGGGGGAGGAAGCTATGGATTGAAAATTACGTGTGAAGAAGGGTCTTATTCGGGGGGTGCAGAAGGGAAGAAAAAGAGCAACCGTTACGGGGTATTCAAAAAAACCACAAGGGGAGCTAATTCTCTGAAGGAAGGGGAGGTTCACATGTGCAAAATGAAATAAAAGAAGAGAGGCGCCATTCTTGATACGCAGGAGGGAGGAGGCTACAATTACTTGCGACGGGAAGTAGAAAATTTCATTAGAGAAAGGCAGAATCAAAGAAGAAGGGTAGAGACTGAAGAGGGAAAGGACCCGGGTCGGCCCCGGAAAAAAAGAACACCATTCTGTTCATGATGTGGTTTGGATAACTTCGGCAAAAATACAACCACAATGTCTTTAGAAGTCTGTGAAAAATCCAAAGTCCCGTTCTTGGAACGCCTCCGAGGAATGCCAGAGGCCGAATGGAGATAGGTAGACGAAACGCTCTTGGGAGAAGACATCTCACCGAAGAAATAACCTAACTACTTAAGATAAAACAACCCAGTTAGAAGCACTCTCTTAACTTGTGAGGATGAAAAACGGGGAAGAGAATGGAAATGGCATAGTGGCTGTGAGCTGGGGGGAGAAGGTAAAACTCGCTAGGTGCAGGGGTTTCAACAAAGAAGGGAAGAAACACTACGAAAAAGGCTGAAACGTCAAGGAGGAACCCTCTCCCCTGCAGGTTAAATCCTCGCAAACGAGGGAACCCTTGGCTAGAACGTCTCCTTATCCGGTGAGAAGGTCTTGCGGGGAAAGCCGCTTTAATCAAAGTAGCAAAAGTCCAACAAAAAAAAGGGAGGGGACACCAGCCGTGCCACCGTGACGGCCAGGGGCCTCTCGAAGTGGTCATGCCCAGAGAAGTACAGAAGGCCGAGGAACGAGAAACACACCTACAGGGGACAATTCCCGCCGATCCCGGGTAACTGATAGGCCGAAGTCCCCAGATTAAAAGAGACTCGATAGCCTTACCAGAAAGGGACTACATGTAAAAAAAGAGAAATGGGGATTGCGGGCTGGGAAGACAGTTCGGGGAAGGACTTCTCTTAGTGTCGTTGGGGGGGAAACAATGACCCTTTTGTGTCGTGGAGGGGGTTTGTAGTAGAGCGCATCGGAAAAAAAAAACACCGAACGGATACGTGGAGAAGACGAAGCGGCGTGGACACCAAAGAAGAAGAGGGGATGCAAGGGAAAGCGCGTTGTCCAAAAAAATCGAACCGAGAATTAACAAACCCCGCTCAAAGAGAGAATACACACTGTCTAAGGGGGATCTTTGGACGTGTCTTTAACTAAAGACGGATTTACTAAGGGCAGGGTGCGGCAAACTTAAAGGGTCGAAAGACCCCTCTAACCTGTAGGTTCGCAAATCAGACTGTTGGGACCGACCGCCGACCGAAGCAGGGAAAGCTAGGGGGGAGTGGACCGCCGCTCCTATTGATCAGGAAAATCACCGACGATGAACGGAAATGAAGGGAAGCGCGATTTGAACACTTGCAACCCGGAACGGTTGATTAAAAAGAGGGTTATAGTTTAAGTACGAGGTCTGCGAGGAAAGGAGAAGGCGGCAAAAGGGTCTTAGAATTTGAGCCGTAGACACAAAAGCAGGTAGAAAAGGTCAAGAGAGCAGGGAAGAAGTTGTCAGATATACTTCAGCCCTCAGCGCTTAAAAGGGGAAGGACGACAGTTGTCCAAGCTGAGGAGAAAACCAGCGCCGGAAGAACTTTGACACGAAACTGTCACCGGGGAAAACAGGGAAAAGAAAGTCCTTTGGAATTAACGTTGGTTAAACGACTGGGGAAAGAAGAACAGACAGTGAGGCCTGGGTTATTTCCTAGGGAGAGCACACACGCATCAAATACTTGGAAAGAAATCTTCGGAAGGGTTTTCACCCTGTCAAAGCGGGACGGAAGACGGGGGGGGGGAGATGTTGCGGGAGGCAATCGTTTTTAAAAGAAGGACTTTCCTTAACTCTAGGGGAGGGGGGAAGCGCGCGCTTGGAAAAAACCAAGATCATAAGCGGTCGGAGGGCAATTCCGGCCATTATTGGCCACGCAGTGAAGAAAAAGGTTTTCAGGGGACGAATCTGGACTTTTCAAACCAGGAAGAAGAGAAGGGTGTTTAGGAAGTCCTACGCTGACGTCGCGAAAAAGACATAAAACGGTGCTGAAGAGTTGGGGAAACGAAGACAAACGTCTATCTGCCCGAGAAGAGAAAAACCACTACAGAGTCACAAGGAGAAATGGCCTGGTCCTAGTGAGGAGCAGGGAAGTGGAAGAAAGGGTTACTTCCAGCCCAAGCTGAAATACGAACAGATAATCGTAACCAAGGAGTATAATCAAAGGACCAAGAACGTGTGCAGAGGGGATACTCCAGGCCCGCAAGAGTGAAGGGGAGAAAAACCACCCCACCTTTTCATATAGGAGAGGGCAACAACAACACCGTAGGGAAGGGAGGAAAGAGAAGTACCAGGAACCAACGTTAAGAATGTCTGAGGCCCTTAGGATCCCCACGATCTCACTTTCGGGGGAAGAGGAGTATACTTCGACTCATCCGAAAAGGGTTACCTGGCGATTCATATTGAGGGAGAGAATACGGAACTAGAAGCGAAAAGAAAAAGGGACGGGGAGAACTGCTTCAGTGCAGGAGTGTTTAGCCTGACCCGCTGAAGAAGGGGACTTGTCTCACAAAAAAGAGACGTCAAAGGAGATTTTCACATCTCTAAGGAAAAATGCAATCGACATCGGACTAACTGGTGAAAGGAGGGCATGGGGTACAAAAAAAAGAAGAGACTAACCTAAGAAAAGAGAAAAAATTCTTTAACAGAGGCAATTCATCTTGAACTCAGCGTCTAGTGGAGGGTGGCCAGTAGTCGGTAGGAAAAAGAAGGGGGCAAGAGGGTAATATTGTTAACACCTAACTTTGATCTGAACGCCCCAAGCAAACAAAAACCCAGAGGAGAAGGGAACCCGCGAATGCACGGTTTACACAATCTATAGGTGAACTTCTTTAAGGAGGCGGTGGTGGGTGGTGGGTGGGGGGGGGGGGGGGGGGGGGGTTTCTGTCAGGGTATCTTAAGTCGAAGTCAGGAACTAATAAGGGAGGGGGCTTCGCAGGCCAGAAATAGTTTTCCCCAGGGTGGGGAACGCTTCGGAGTCTCAAAACGGGGAAAGGGACTGGGATAACTTTAATGTCCGCACAACCAGTTTTTTCTCAGGGAGAAAATTCGAGTAAAACTTTGAATGAGAAAATAGGTAGAAAAAGCAGTGAAAGTTCGAAGGAAATTGAGCTGAACGGAAGGGGAAATTAAAAGTGCTTCTCTAAAGGGCAAGGACAGGGGTAACGGGCGCTTTCAGCTCACTAAAAAAAGGGGGGCGAGAATGGTCTCGAGAAAAGAAAAGAGACTAACGGTAGACAAAATACGTTCAAGAATCCTCGGGACCGGTGTACGGGGTATTCCAGGCGGGTTCCTCTTCGGCTGGAAGGCACATGATGAGATGAGCACAAAAGGGACTAATACCTCGAATACCTGTACTTCAAATTTTAAGCGGAGTGTAGGAGAGAAAAAATACGGATTAAATCCAATTGGATTATTTGGGGGGAGGGGATCTACACTTCAGGGAAGAGATCGAGGAAGACGCTAATGAGAGGGGGAAGGAACAAGAAAGCTCTTCTAAGGACTTTGGGGTCGTCCCTCTCTGAGAGTGGTTTTTTTGCTCCAGGGTGGAGAGGAAACACGACCGGGTAAGGTATACAAGGAAAACGAGGGTTTGTACACGACGCTCTAGTATGGTACGGTCCCATTGAATACCTTTGGAAGGAGAGGGAGAGATTAATTACACAAAGAAGAAAATCTGAACCATAAACAGGCATAGACAGAAGTTGACACTAAGAGACTCAGTCACTCACATTGACATCAATAAAGAAGAAGGGAAGTCTCGTTCATGCTGGGGAGAGAGAATGGCCGAGGGGGCAGGAGGAAGGGAAAAAACCTGTGGGATCGATTTAATGGACAGGTTTGAGCGCAGCTCCATTAGTGGGTAAGAGACTGATTCAAAAGCCCGGAAAAGAAAAAAAAAGTCAACGTATGGGAAGTGCGGAGAAAAAGGTGGAAAAAGTTGGGAGATGTGCTGGAGCGGAGGGGGACTTTCCTATTTTTTATTGGAAGGAAAAGCCTTATTGAGGAGGTTGCGCAAGGGAGACGATTAGGGCTTGATGGGGGCAAAAATTTCCTGGGAGCGGAGAGGATTTTCAAATAACGCGAGTTCTGGCCCCGGATTTGGTTCAAGAAGGAAGGGACAAAGGCCTCAAAAGCAGACAGAAAAGATGAAGTACATTGCTGAAGGATATTAGAGAAAAACGCAACAGGTCCAGAGTCTTGTCCTGGTTTGGGGGGGGAAGCGGTAAGGTAGGGGGAGTGGGGGTGCGCGGGTTGGAATTGGAAAAAGGGATGGGGATACCGAAAATGGGGGCGCTCAGAATAGCAGTGCGGACTGGAAGTCGGGGTGAGGAACTCGTCGGAGGGACGAAACATTGCGGGGCATTTGTAGGTTGACCAGATCGAAATTTGATGGGTCTGGTGGCAAGGAGTGTACACCCAGAGCGACGCATGGTCTCTGGGGGTCGGGGCAACCCCTTTTCTGCCGGTATGCCTAAAGACTACCTGCTGGTGTCTAGGGTCAGGGGGTCGGGGAGAAAGCGGACGAGAAATTAGACTGTACTCGTAGACTAAACTGGGGGGGGGGATCTAAAATCAGGGGGGGAGAAAAAATACGAAAGTGTCGGTTAGATTTGCAGAGAACAACAGGGGAGAAGCGCCCGTCATGAGATACCTGAGAGCAAGGGTTGGGTGAATAGCCAGGGAAACACTACCGATTTTTTGCTCCGGTGGGGGAAAACAATGGCTACCAGCATAAGAACAAGTAGGGCTTAGATCACTTAAATGGGGGGAATAACTACTGGGTCGCTCGAGAATAGTGAACCCGTTGCTTTGGTGAGTGCACCTCTTGAAATTAAGTATTGGAAGACGTTAACCACGAGTCGGTAAAAATAGCTGGAAATAAGACCTCTAAGAATTACTTAGATGTTTTGCAAAGAGGTGACCCCGGAATAGCAAATTACTGGGAAGTTAAAATGACGAACTTCTGGGTGAAGTAACTTATTGCATAATCTAGGGGATTTTTTCCGAGGAGAAAACAGATGGGGGAAGAGTCGTGAAATGAGGTAAAGGTCCCGTTGGGACCACGCCTTGTATTTTAAAGAAAAAAGAGACTTATCTTTCCACTAACGAAAATTCAGAGTTAACACAAAAGCCGAAAACAGAAGAAAAGAAAAACAAGAAAAAGGAAACACATGGTTCTGAACTTCCTCTCCAAAAATGGAGAGACTTCATTAAGGTTCGTTTCCTTACTTACGGGGAATAAAGGGGACCCGTCAGGGAAGGGTTTGGGAAGAAAAAGGGTCGAAAACAACAAAAAGGATGAGGAGGGTACAAATACACAAGAAAAAGAAATGAAAAACTATGTGATATTCTACCAGAAGTATGAGGAGAAAAGAGAGAGGGGGGGAAGAGATGGTCAGTGGCCTAGACGTTTAAAAAAGGGAGGGGAGCGGCAATAAGGTAAACTTAAAAACACCTGACCACAAAGGCAGGGACAGATCTGACTATCCTCGTAACTACATGAAAAAAAGAATGAACAAAGAGAAAGGTTTGGGAGGGGAACATGGTGAGGTTAAGACGGGTTCAGGTACGGGGGGGTAAGGGGGGTCTTCATTAGCGGGTAACAAAGGGGGAGGAGGTCCCACGAAAGGAAAAAAAATGTGGGCACGGGACTTCCACGGGGGGAAACGGACTTGACCACGATAATTAAAGAACAACGAAAAAAAAGAGAGAGAGATTTTAATGATCAAGAAAGTGAGGGGACTGGGTAAGTAAAACGGGGGCTTCAAAGGTTTTGAAAGAAAGATCGATGCCCAGCTGAAGAGGGGAGCGCGGGATCGTAAGAGAATGGGCCCGCAGGGGGTTTCAAGGAAGCCTGGACATACTTTCCTTCGCGGTGAAAAAAAAAAATTTTGGGCGAAAAAAGAAAGACGCAAGGGCAAGCGACCGGAGCCAGCTAGTGGTGAAAAACATAGGAAGGGAACCGGGCGGATGCTGTGAAAGCACCACAAAGGCGAAACGGAGAGGGGTAAGGGGGAAAAAAAGGGAGCGCAAGGGGGGGTGAGAGAGATGAACTGGGGGGAAGGTTTCACGAGGGCTAGCACAGAGAAGTAGAGATAAAAAAAAAAGAAAAGGCGTCTCAAAAGAATAGCTAAAGCAGATGTACTGCGGAAGTCGCTCGGATCTAAGCTCACCAAAATAAACAATCAGTGACGCAAGTAAGGGGGAAGAGAATCAGATTCACTAAACGGTGCCCCTACCAAGCATCAACCAGTAATTTGGAAAGGGGGGGGGGGGGGTTTTACTTCTGCAGCAAAAAACAACCGCATGTCGTTCATAGAGGTCAAAAAAAGGGGAGGGGCCATTTCTTCACAAAGCTTAGAAGCCCTTACGGAAGGAAAGTCTCGGGAACCAAAGGGGAGGGAGTATCATCCTCATCTAAAAAGGAGTCAAAACCCGTACTAAGGGAGGACAAAAGGTTAAAAAAGAAATCACTCTTGAACTGGTAAGAGAAAGGAATACCTGTTAAAAGGGACCTTTCATCGTGGGATTGAGAGGAGGGTGTCCAGAGGAGAAAGGGATTCAAAAATCCAATGGGGACCCCGAAAGAGCGATGAGTAACATCAAGGAGGACTCCCCTAAAGGGGGGTAAACAAGAGAGAGACTGATCAAAGGGGTGCTTAAAACGCTTCTTAGAACGGCGGAACGGGTCCAGGGGAAAAGACCCGAGGGTGTCTGAGAAGATACAGCAAAAATTCAAACCATTGCGCCGCAGGATGAAATCCCCTTTACGCATTGAAAGACAGGCAGGGTTTGCATAAGGGAAAAATCAATGGGGGGAACAGGCATGAAACGAAACAACAAAAATTCAAGAAGGAACATAACCCAAGGTGTACTGCCCGAAGAAAAAGATTCAGAGAATCTAACATTACCAGAATGCACCAGATCCATCGGGAAACTGCTGAATGGATTGGCTTTGATGCTGGAGAAAAAGGAAATGAGGGACTTCGTGAATTGCCAAATATTAATGGGGAGGGGGGCATTGGGGCTAATGTTGAATTAAATCTAGAAAAAAGACTGCCAGGGCCCAAGATGAAAAAATGGGAAAGGACATAAAGAGTCGGAGGGTGTACACCAATCTGCGCTGGACATATCCCTGGGGAGAGTGGGGGAGAGAGAATCTGCAAACCTGGCATAAAAAACCAGAAAGCGGAAAGAAAAAGAAGGTTCTGAGAAGGGCACTTTCGTCCTGAAGACAAGGGAAGAAAAACGAGAGGGCTTGAAAGCACAAAAGGCATGGGGTGACTATCGACAAAGAGGAAACTGGTTAGAAGGTAGTTGCTAACTGAAAGAGCAACGTTGTAAAACACGTCAGAATTCGATGGAGTGAAATACGAACTTTTAGCAGAAACTGAAGACTTACCATCCGTTACAAAGGGTAGAGAGGAAAAAAGAACTGTGATGAAGGATCGGGGAAAAAAAGAGGTTTCCCACGCGGAGGGGGCAGCTTGCGAAAAAAAGGAGAAGACAGGCAAACCTGTGATTGGACCGAGAAGGACTCAATAACAAAAGCCTGGCCTCAGGCGATCAGATGTCAGGGGGACGTACGTTGTTACAGCTCATCCTGGGTGAAAATCCGCTCGCTACCGAGTCCTACCTAGGGACTAAATTAATAGGAGAAACACAAACGTAAAGGCATCAAGGGCCCCCTTCACGGGAACAGACCACGTCCGGGGAAGGTAATGGAGAACATGAAAAAAGCATTGCGGACTCTTCCTCCCTCAGTAGCACTTTCTGTGGGGGAAAAGAGTAATTCGGAGGGAAAGAACCTAACGGGAACAGGCAGTGAAAGTCCGTCGATAGAGTGGAAAAGGACTATGGTGTATGTCAGTTCCGACGGGTTGGGGGAGGGGGTGAACTATAACGTCTTTTTAAAGAGAACATAAGTACAGGGAAGACCTAGTATGGTCGGACTCGAGCGTTGACAAAACGTCAGCCCTCGAGTACCATGGCTAAGGTCCATATTCCGTAAGGGAAGGGGGTACCAGGATTATTTTGGTAAGAGATCTTGAAACCATTACCTTCAAGACAGTGGGTCCGATATGGGGGCTATGTCAAGGGGGTCCGCGCTTAGAGGAGGGAGACGGGAAAAAGAAAATGTGGAACAAGTCGGTTCCGCCCGAAAAAACCGAGGGCCATTCCTCTGGTGGTGACGGAGATAACCAATGGGGGAATAAAAGAGAGCACCAAGACCTGAATGGACTGAGGGGAGTTTTTGTAAAAGGAACTATGGCGAGGAGTGCAGGTCCACTTGTGGCATCAGGACCACTCATAGGACGCCCTGGAGGAGTCTGTACACGGTTACGTACTACGGTCTGAAATAATATTCCAAACCCTCCCGGAGTATTTGGGTGAATTCACAACATAATCAGTGGTATACCACTTTAAGGAGGAAAAAACTCTCCATCAAAAAAAGGAGTCGGTATTAAAGATGGGAGAAGTAGAAAAAGACAAGCGGGCAGCCTCCGGTCAATTTCGGAAAGGGTTATCCACTCATCTGCAAGGGGCTTTGGTCTTAGGTAATCAAAAACTGAACGTCCCGGATACGGGGATACGGAGATGCAAGGACGTGGGAGTGGCTCCGGGGCTTTCTACAGAGACGGAGAAGGAAAAAAGCCACTGAGTCTTATTACCTGCTTGACATTGGAAATGACAAGGAGATAATACGGGTGGGTTCTTCGGTCAACCTCTTAGTATCGCAGGGCAGAGAGCAGGTCAATCGGCGGCCATTATCGACGAGTACACCTTGTCCGCATGAAGGTGGACAAGCCATAAGTAAAAACAAGCAAGAGAAAGGGGTGCGTAACTTACGGATACGTACGTGGAAAGGCTTTTAGCATGGGGGTGAGGGCCCAGGGGAACACCCACCCCAAGCACCCCGCCCAGCGCCCGAACAGCCCCGGTACGACGCGACACCGCGCGGGACAACCACCTAAGCGCTCGGCCTCTCCACCGACGACCCCCCCCGCCACACCCCAGCAGAATGTACCCATGCCCGCGAAGGACAGGCTCGACATCGGTGCGAGGCGGGAAAAATGCTCTTCCTGAAGGGAGAGAGCGCGGGGCTTTTCCGCTACCATGGACCATAGTATCGGTCCCCAGGGGGTCAACAAAGGTACCCACCCCTAGCAAACAGTCGATAGTAAAACGCTAGAGACTAATGGAGGGTAATTTAATTCATTCTTCTTTCTGAATCGACTTCGAGGAAAACAGGGAAACGAAGTTAGGAGGGGCGCATCGTTTTGCCAACAACTGGGAAGTGAGACTACAGTAGTTTCGCATCCACCGGTTGACGTGCTGGGGAAGGAGTCATTTGGGGGGGAAAGAAGAGAAGATGAGGCAAAAAGTTCCTAGCGGGTCTACTAAGGGTGGAAAGAAGGAGTAACTAACACTCTCTTCAGGAAAAGGGGGAAGGGGGAGTCACTAAGCTTTCAAGGAGGGGGGAGGAGATAATCGTGCAAGAATCCGAGGGCTCGATGGGCATACTCGCAACGAAACAGAAACGTAACGATCACCACTAGGAAGTGAGGAAATACTTGTGAACTGGAAAAATGTGGGGGAGGAGAGTTCATCGCTAAAACTGGTAAGGAGAAGCCTTCGCGGGAGTATCTACCGAGAAGAAGTACTCCTGTTCCCTGCTGGAGGAAGCGAGTAGGGGGTCGCCTCCATGGCGGGAGATAGAAAAGTGACAATGGGACGCGAGAGTCATAAGTCAAAGGACTTCGGGACCTTACCGGAAGGAATTCTATTCGACTTACTTGGATAAAAAAAAAAAAAAGGAGGGTTGTGTTTAAGCCAAAAAGGGTCGAGTTGGTTTATCAAACACTAGATAGGGAAGCAAGGTTGACCATAGAATATGGTTTCCAAGGAGAGAGAGGAAAAAAGGAAAAAAACGGCCGCAGAGAATTCTGAGACGGGCCGCTACAAAACCAGGATCCCTCCATGTACAAAGGAAAGTTTTCAGAAGGGCCAAGAATTAGGATCAGACTCTGCCTCGTAACGAGAAGAAATGACAGACAAGTTGAAGACTTGATCGTGCAAAGGAGGTCTCTATTGGGGAAAGGAATAGTGCGCCCGGTCTGACATTACACTGGTAATGGAGGGATGGAAAGACGAACTCCGATTGAGATAGTGATGAAAGGGAATAGAAAGCCGGGCTGGAACGGGCTGTAAATTGGGGCAAAGGGTTCCTTGGAAATTGGAAGGAGTAAAGCCGGGACTAAAAGGGGGGGAAAAAAGACTTGAAGATTTAGCCACAGACGATGGCGGAGTTTGGGGTAACAAGTTCGGAAATCTTTTTCCTTAGGGGGAACGCTGATCTTTCTGGGGGGAAAAGAGGGGGGGAAACACTAAAATTAGAAGGGGGACACTGGAAAGCAGAGCAACAGACTCATGAAAGGGACCAGGCTTTACGATTAGGTAGGATACCTCCCCCTTGGGCCTGAGTGAGTTGTTAAAACCTTTTTTATTGAAGGGCATAGGGGGGGGGGGGGACGGACGGGGGTGAGGAATAAGGATACTAACAGCAGACAATTTTATGGAGAAGCTGATCAATTCTGCCTTAGAAGGGCCTTACGATGGAGAGGGGGAAAAAGAAAGCTGAGGGGGAACCAAGCCGAAGAAGTTTAGGTGACGGTTGGAAGAAGGGTACCCCCAAGATCAAGGAAAGGGGGGGTTCTGACGCAGGGGGAAAAGAGAGCGGTAGAAAGAACAGGTACGTGAAGGGCTGTTGGGAGATAATAAGGTCTGAGCGGAGTACCCTATATTAGGAATGTATAAGACAGAGATAATCTTGGGGTATCAATATAAAGTGCGGGTAGAGTTTGAGCTCACCTGGTAACTCGAAAGAAGGGTGACGAGCCTAGCCAAGGGTGTGGGTCCCTTCCTTCCAAAAGACGAAAGTTTCTTCCGGTGGGGGAAGAATGAGACCAGCAGCAGAAAGGTACATAAGAGGCCAATGGATAAATAGCGGCCGGGGAAACTGTCTCGATGGTACTCAGGGTAGGGGTGCGGTAAAGAGCTTGAAAGGATTTGGTGGCCAAGGAGGAGAAGTGAAAAACGTGATGGCCATGAGAAAAGAAGGATAACCAGTCGCAGTGTTCCTGGCAGCTAAAGGGTCCCTCTAGTGAGCTCAGAAAGAATCCTGGAAGAAATGAAGCCAATAAGGGGGCGGGTTTGAAAATGATATATGAGAGAAGGTCTTTGGGGGAATAAGACAAAATTGGGTCCACGTTCTTTAGAAGGAGTTTAAAAAGGGTGACGCATCCTTGTGTGGGGAAAGAACTCTCCTTCTTCAGCTCAAAAAGGGGCATAAGGTAAAACCCCGGTAAAAGGAAAATCCGAAAACTAAAAGGGAGAGAGTACGAAAAACCAAAAAGTGAGAGGTCAATTGAGGTTAGGTTTACGACGGTTACAGGGAGGCGTAAAGAAATAAGTGGGAAAGGGGCCCGTTATGAAAGGGGGGTTATGGGACCAAGGGTGAGGCAGCTATTTACAGAAAAGGAGAAAGAGAAAGTAGAGTGATGAGCTAAAAGTAGGAGAGAAAGAAGGGATAAAATCTAGCTTAGGGGACCGATCCGTGGGTCTTGCTGTCATAGGAGGGTCCTCACTAAGGGGACTCCCTATCAACAACTTTAATCCCGGGGTAGGAAGGCGTACTAGCCCGTAAGTCAAGAAAAGGAAGGAAGACGAAAAAGGGGGTCAGACTCCGGAATAATTAAAGGGGTTGCTGTTTGCTTCTGTTGGAGGGGAAAGGTTTTTACCATGGAGGGGAAGGACGTGGCAAAATAAGAGTGAGGAAACGACACTTGAGGAAAAAAAGGGTTACCGGGACGTGACAGCGGGGGGACATACGTGACCGCACGAGGGGGTGAGAAACCAACTCCTAGACTACGAATCATTCTAATCAGTACCTGGAGTACTGGGACCTTAAAAGCAGGGGAGACCTGGGGATTTTGGGGGACTACTCGATGTACCAGGCGGAGCAGGCACGGTCGCGCCTCAAGGAAAACTCAGTCCCAGCAAGTTAACCGAGCGCATGGCCACAAATGTCAGATCCAGACTAACTTGGGAAAGGGAAACAGAAAAAAGCGAATGGGCAAGAAAAAAAACGAAAAGCTATTTATGGGGAAATAATGGAAGGAAATGACTCCTGGGAGTAAGGATTTTCTCCATGTAAAAAGCCTGAGCACAACCTGGAGTCGTGTGCAGTACCTTTAAGACAAACGGGATACGAAGTTGTCATCACGTGGACTTTCTCTGACCTGGGGGGGGGGGGAGGCAATTAGACAAAGGGGAAAGTGAAATTGCGAACAGTAGAAGGTAGAAGACGAGGGTCGGGGGGGGGCTAAAATTACAGACAACGGAGCTAAGTAGGGGAAGGGGAGAGATACTCACAGACATGAAAGCAAAGGAAATCATTCATAGGAGGCATATCGCCTCCAGAGGGGACCCCTACACGACATTCTTTGAGGGAAGGAGGGAGAACAAAGTAAAAAGGGATAGGAGGTTTCACAAGAGAACGAGGGAGGGGGACTTCCGAGGAACTAGTGCCTGCATCCATTACTTCTAATGGAGGGGAATAAAACGCAAGTTCGATGTATTCAGAATCAGAAACAAGTACTGACAGCACCTAAAATACTAATGGAAGAAAAATGAGACTACCTGGAAGCTGGGGTCTGGATGACTCCTGGGGAAGCCATGGCCTTGATGCGTTTCAGGGTAAGGGGTTCAATAGTTTTCCCCCGAAGAAAAGTCTTTTCCTCCAAAACCAAAGCCGAAAACTAATATCATGGGGGAAAAACAACTGAAGCCAAAAACCTCCACAGACCTTTTTAACCGAGCTCACTCTTCGGGAACTTCTCTAAACAAAGAAAGATGGGTAAAGAAGAACAGTCGACGTCCCAAGGCAGAGGCAAGCTTAGAAAGGAGCCAAAAGTCACCCTTCAAAGCAAAGAAAGCTTCCATCCGCCGGGGAAACTGCTATACTGCTTTTGCAGAAAAGAAAAGGAAACCTCACTGAAGTCCGGAACAAAAGAACATGTCAAGGAAGGAAACAATTTTTCACGGCCGCCAAGGAACTCAGGGAGGAATCGCCTGATCCTTCCCGAAGAAAAGAAAGGGAAACGGAGGTATTCTTGGTCGGGGAGGGGCGAGCGGCAAGGGGGCGATGATTTTGGGTTCATTCGGGGGGAAGCCCTAATAGAAAAAAAACGGGGATGGGGGCAATTGGTGATGGGGCGTAATCGGGGGGGTAGGAGTAAGGGACCAGGACGTCTGACATTGGGGAAGGTACAAAGAGAGCTTTACACCCAAACTCGGTCCCTCAGTCCCGTATCAAGAGGGAGAAAAAAATCGAAAGATACCACAAAAATAGAGAGTTAAAAAATCCTGAGAAGATCTGAGAGGGGAGGTCCTTACTAAGATTTGCAGGAGTCGAAAAGGGATCAACACGGAAGTGTCCGAAGCTCAAAATAAGGGCAGATCTGGTGGAGAAAACAGGGAGGAACCTCGTACAAGGATGTCTTACAAACCGATCACTTTGGACTGTCTCGTGCAGACCTCTTGACCGAGCAGGGAGGACCCGAAAGAGATAGTTCCACAGGACAGTTATGAAAAGGTACCTAGTGGGAAAAGAAGTTGGAGGACTCTTGTCAGGGAGGGATCGAACCGAAAATTAGGTCAAATTCGGCCGGAAGTGGAGACAATAACAAGTGGAGTCCTTAAAGCTTCTATCCTCATTGGAGGGGAAGCTTTTTAACTAAAAGAGGAAAAAAAGACAGGACTAAGAGGTCTACGGTTGGGGAAAAAGGGGGAGAAGAGCTGAAAAAAAAAAACCGAATTCAAGGTATGACCCACAGGATCACCGGGGGATAAACGAAATTAGGGAGGCCAAGAAAAAGAGGGCGAAGCTCCGCGACCATGACTTCTTCCGTGGGGGGGAATCTAATTCTATCAATACACTCCTCCGACGAATTTCCCTTCGAAGCGGAAGTAGACTATTTGTACACCTTCAGAGAGGACGGCAAAAATTGGGAAAGGGGATCGGTGAAAGAGATCCCGTGTTGTTCACCAATACTGTATCCTTAATCGAGATTTTCTCCGTCAGAAAGGGTACACATCCCTCTCTACAAATCGAACGTACCGATACGAAGGAGGTTGTAACAAAAAGCAGTTCTTCGTTGAGGGAACCGATCGGACGGGGACCCACGAAGACATTTAGCTTTCGGAAGGAGAGAAGGGTCAGGGAAAAGGGAGAAACAGACCGGAAGAGGGGGGAGACAACCGCCGACCACGTCTATAGGACCAGGGCCCTGCTAAAAAAATAAGAAAAAAATGTAATCAAGGAAAAAAAGAGCGTTTAGGGGGGCAGGAGAGGAGGTAAAATGACCAGGAAGTAAATAACAATCGAAGAGCAAATGATCAACGTCTACCTTACGAAATCTAGAAAAGAAATTTAACGCAAGTAGAAATTTATACTAAGGACACGACGAAAGGACCGTGGAGAAGGGGAAGGGGATTAATCTCTCTCAAAACAAAGGGGGTAAGATAGATCCTCCCGTAAAGACGTTATAAAAGAGGCCGTAAGGGCCGGAGTATCACTAATCGAAGGGGGGTTGAGATTCTTATGGAACAGGCTACTTCTCTGGACTAAGATCAAGGCGGAGGGAAAACTTTAGGGGACTTACAAGTGCTGATGCCGCACGCTACCATCCCAAAGGGGAAGAGCGTATCACGTGATTACCAGGTCAGGAGGGGAGGGGTGAGTTCGACTTAAAAACAGTAGGAGAGCGGTCGAGGAGAAAAAAGTTAGTTCAAGTGATCGGGCTGAGGCAAAGTGAGAAGGCCGAATAGAGAGGACTCCCGGGAAGGTAAATTTCATTTACAAAAAAGATGAAACATACCATGCATAACTTCGTGAAAGAACGGGAACAAATCGACCTTTGGCGAAGTAAGGGGAGGGCACTCTCGAGTTCAGGGGTACCATATATCGTAATATAAGTATTTGGAACACCAGAACTTGAGGGTACAACACCCTCCACTGAAAGAAAAAACGGCCCAAGATAGGTGGAAAACAGCTGGGCGAAGAGAATTCAGGGTAATTCAGACGGACGGAGGGGCGTTCTTGGCAGCTCTTCGGGGAGGTGAGCCCGGACCAGGGAAGGTGCATGGGGCGCTCAGAGAAGAGGTGTTACCAAAAAGGGAAGGTCACCTACTTCTTCGATAATCACCGTTGCTTTGAGGTAACTTTAAGTGAAGGGCGTGGTGGGATCGAATTAAAGAGGCGGCAGGAGACGGGAGGAAGGAGGTCTCCTATCTTGATTTGAAAAGAACGATAGGGAAAGCGTCCGAGTAAACTTCTGGAGAAGAGATGTTCGAGGGCTACTTCAGAGGAAAAGAAGTGAAGATGTTGCGAGCTTTTCTC
>Ga0179591_1156383_pt1 | contig 16161 bp, 24 predicted proteins | sample CZOMad2_1_08_16f_FD_182891 | JGI IMG/M metagenome (GOLD analysis project Ga0179591, IMG submission 182891) | Vadose zone soil fungal communities from Angelo Coast Range Reserve, California, USA - CZOMad2_1_08_16fungal (PacBio error correction) | ecosystem: Environmental > Terrestrial > Soil >...
ACAGAGCTTCTGGAAGACAAAAAAAAAGGAAAGCAAAGGCAGAGGGGAAAAGAACCGGAGAAGACAGGGAACAAGATCCGGCGGCACCGGGGCGGGTGAGAAGCAGGAGGTCGGCATCTATGAAACGGGCAGGAAATGGGTGCAAAAAGGTAACGCATGGAAGACAACTCAGCTCCGGGAGAGGAGATAGGGGGGGGGAAGTGGACCACGTCAGGTAAAGTGGAAAAAGTAGGAGAATCCGCCAAAGTGCAAGGGGAAAGTAGAAGTAATAGGGTGCGCAATAGAAAGGGGGGGGGTCACCAGAAAAAAAAAAAAAAAACAAAGCGACGGGGAGGAAATACGCACGGGGCGTAAAAAACATCTAATAAGAAGTAGGGCCATTATGAAGCAAAAAAAAAACAGTGTTCAGGGCATCACGAGAAAAAGTGGGGTGGAGGCAGAAAGGGCATATCATACGAAGTGGACGATAAAAAAAAAAACTTTGGTATGAGGGACTCCTTTGTGCGTCAGAAGGTCTGTAGGACTGGATACATGTAGCAAAGCAAACGAGGAGGGGAGAAAAAAAAGGTGCCGAAGGGCGGGGACCTAAGTGTGCATGCTTGAAAAAAGGGAGAGGCCGAGCTCGAAACTAGACGCAGCGGGGGAAAAAAGCGGAGGGGGGCGAACAGGAGAAGCATGGTCGCAAACCGGCAAATACGAGTGAAAGCACGAAGCTAAAGGACGAAAAATAGGTGCGACCGCAGATCGTGATTGTGATGGGAGGAGTAGGGAAAGGCGCCATCACGCAAGGTGGTCTGTCAAGGGAAAGCCAAAGGGAAAGGAGGCCGTGCAAGGAAAACAAATGCATGAGCAGCAGTACTGAGGAAGAACAAAAAACGTAATGTGGACGGATTGGAGAAAATGAGCGGGGGAGTGCGAAAAAAAAAGTAGTCTAAAAAAGGAAGAGGGCCGTGGTGCAGGGACAGGGGGAAGACGACAAAATTACAGTCAATGAGAGGGACAAAAAAAAACTCGGTCGAACAGACCAGACTAGAGAAAAAGGACATGCCAAAATATCCTCGGATCCAAAAACCAAACAAGCCCACGGGAGGGAAAGCGGAGTAAAAATGGGGGCTTGGGTGAAAAAGAAAAGGCTGAAAGAGAATCGTACCAAGAAAGGGGACGGGGCTTGAAAGGTGGAAAAGAAAGGGGCGTTTGTAACCAGGGAGGGAAAAAAAAGTCTCATAAGGAAAGAAATGTGCTATAGTCTGGGGGGGGGGGTTAGACTGTAAGACGGGGGCGGGACTCAGGGGTACCGAAACAAGAGAGGAACGCGCCTCTCACCCGGAGCAGGTGCACGTTGCACGTCTGACGGTTGAGGGAGGGTGCCGAGGGGATCTTGACGGGAGAGAAAAAAAAAAACTTACATATCCGTAGAGTGACGGAGGTCAGGGATGAAAAGGGCTAAAAGGGAAGGGGGGGAGGAACATATACGGAGAGGATGTTACAATGTGACAAGGTATAGGCGGGAGACCATAAGGAAATTAACAAACAGGGGGAAGGAACATGTTTTGGGGGTGACAACTCAGGAACAAAAAACCTAGGGGTTACAGGATTACGAAGTGGGAGGATATGGCTACTCGAAAACAGTAAAACCGAAAGAGAAAGCAAACATCATGCAAAAGGGCGGCGTGCCGATGACAAGGACGGGAGTCGCCGCTAGAGGCAGTGGTCCAACGACTAAGCACGAAGTGACTAGAGGGAAACAAATCAATGCCAGTGCAGTGAAGTAACCAGTACACTAGACGCAATGGGCGTAATAAGCAAAGGGCACTCGGAAATGTGGGGGGAAAAGTCAGGAGCTTGCGAAGGAAAAAACGCCACTCTGGGAAAAAAAGTGTCAGCAAGCACTCCCGCCAAGAAGACATTAAAGATGAGGTCATGGAGACAAGAGGGGGCGAACACTGATAAGTGGGGGGTACGGTCGGGAGGAAAGAAAAAATCGTACCACTCAACTATGGTCCAGCCTGATCTACGCTGACTCGAAACACTAAAGTCAGCACAGCCGGCGAGGACAGGAGGGAATGTGGTAAAAAATGATATGAAAGGGGAGACAAAACATAAGGGGTAAAACCAAACTGATCTCTCCGGGAGGGGTGACGCGGGGTGGTGGGTGTCACAAAAAGAAGGGAAAGGGGGGGGGGGTGGGGGGGGGGGTGAGAGGGGGGGGGGGGGGGGGGGGGGTGCGGGTCAGGGGGGCGCTCGACGACCTCAGACACTCTTTTTTGCTCGAAACCAGGGAGGGGCCCCTATTATGGGGTTGTGATACAAAAATCTCGAATGCAAAAAAGAAAAAAACCATGTAGATCCAGGGAAAACGAACATAAGACACTAGCCCGGGGGCAGGGGGGTTAGACTTGTAGGGACAAAGAAAAACAGTGTTCTTGGCGCTAAAAACAAAGGTCAAAATCGTGAAGAGAAAGCATCGGGACAAGTGGGGGGTGCTAGAAGGGGGGCGGGAACGCCGAAACCACCCGGAAACTACATACACGCCGAGAGCAAAGAAAAACTACACAACAATGGGGGAGAAATGTCACAGGGGAGCGAAGAGAAATGTAGACCGGATGGAAACACCAACTTCTCAATTAAAAAAAAAATGAGAAGACATTTTGAAGGGAAGTATACACAAGGGGTCGCTACATGGATGAGCCGAGCAGCGAGTCTGGTAGGGCAGATCAATTATACTGATAAGGAAACACGAAAAAACCCCCCTCCGGCTACGGCAATCAGAAGATACAAGTCCGAGGGGGGCCACACGCTGCAAAGGTGGGACACGGACGGATGGGTCAAGGCAGAGACTTGTCATAAGGGGGCAGAGCAAAGGTACTGTCAAACGAGGCACTACTCTATCAGAACACTGAAATTCAAGAGCGTAATAACTGGGGACTCGAAAATGACTATGGCGTCAGGGTAGGCGAGGACGAGTAGGCGAGTCGGGGATCGCGATAGGGGTGGGAGGGGGGGGGGGGCTGAGGGGGAGCCGATGTTAACTCAGCAATGAAACGAAGATCATAATGAGATGAGGGGAGAAAGAGTGCAAAAATGGTGCGAGATGTTCATCGCAAGGACCGTGTAGTACGGACCAAACCCCTCTCCAAAAAACAGCACAAACAAAAGCAAACAAAGAAGAAACGCAGATCTGTAAACCCATACTGAGACTGACCGGCCGATCGAAAAAAAAAAAAACGCGCAACTTGGCGTTTGCAGGGAAAGCATACACGATAAGAAGAAAAAAACAAGCGGGGAAAAAACACAATGTGAGAGAGAGCATCGAAAATAACCACCCGGTCAGGCAATGGTCCTTGAAGAGTCAAATAACGCATACTACAGGAGAAGCGTTAGGTAAGTCTGAGGGAGTAGTGCAAAGGCGTAGGTTAGGTGGGGGGCGACAAGGAGCGACTGGGGGGGCGAAAATCCCGCCTAACAATGCCGTGAAAATCCAAACTGCCGGAGGAGCGGAAACGCTCTGGGATGGAGGGAAAAATGAAGCAGTGAGGGCAAGTAAACACGACGAAACGATGAGCTCTCCAGGGGCTGTGTTCAAGTAGCGTTGGCGGGGCAAGGGTGACACAGCGATCGGTCGAAGGAGAACGGGGGTGAAAAGACGAGGAAACCGAGCTCGGATGTTCCGAGGGAGCAGAAAAAACGATTGGTAAAGACATTTAATGGTGGGGAAAGGGGGGGAAAGTCATTGATGAAACGAGAGACACATGGAAAAAAAAAGAGCAGAACTTGACCGGGGGAGGTGGGAATCTACGCAAAACGTGAAGGACAAAAGCAAACACGCAGTGAAGACAATCGGTGAGCCGGTCGGAGCATCGGCGGGCGAGCACAGGCGAAAGAAATCACCTAGAGAGGGGAAAAACTGGTAGCGCACAAGTGAACGCAATCAGGGGTGCAGACAACAGCGGAGAGGTAAAAGAACAGAGGACGGATGTATGCCGACTACATGAAATAAAGACGAAGCAAATTGCATGGGAGGGGACGTGGTAGTTTTCTCAAAAAAAGAAGAGCTAAAAAAAAGCGGCAACCGGGCCCATTAGGAAAACCACAATGAGTACAAAGAACAAACAAAAAAAAAAGGCGCAAGACGAAAAGAGAGGCACCACAAATCCTAAAACACTAACGAGAAGGTGACAGACAACGGAACAAAAAAAAAAGAAAGAACAAAAAAAAAAAGGAGTCAACGGGGAGAAGGCGGTAAGGCGACAGAGGGGGGGAGGCATGTGACTTCGGACTGCAGCGAGGGTAAAATATCGCGCTCGAATCAATAGGGGAAAAGGGGAAACGGGGACGGGGGGGTAAAAAGCAATGGGGAAGACCAGGGGGAGCCTAGAATGGCGCAATGGAGAAATGTACTAAAAAAAATGAAACAGACCTCAAACATAAGGAGCAATAAACCCTATCAGGCACCAATTGAAAAAAATGTAGGGTAAGAAAGGATCAAATTCGTGGGCAAGAAAGGGAGTGGGCAAAACAGAGGGGTTAACGAACGTCTGGTAATAAAAAGAGGTCAAGGGGAGACAGCACATGTTTTCAAAACAATAAGCTCAACCACGTGCCACTCTAGAAGGCCGCGTGTTTAGTCTATAAAAAAAAAGAAAAATAGACCAAGAGCGGGAGAGCTATAGGAAACGAAAACAATGAACGCGAACAAGATCCTTCGGACGCGGAGGGAAGCACCGCGAGAACTACTGATCGGGTGAATAAGGATGGCGACCTATCGGAGACATAGCAACGGGGGGGGAATCTTCAGCAAGAACACAAAAAACACAAACCCCACCACAAAAACACCAAAAAGCACCACCCCACTTAAACAACAAAGCCAGATAGCCCACTGCACAGAGATAGGCACAAAAAGTACTATAACACCAAAAGAGGAGGGGGCCAGGAAAAAAATTGGTAAGAAAAAAATGGGCAGACTGCACGAATACAAGTGCCAATGGTGGAGATAATCTGGACCTGCAACAAGCAATTGTCGAGAAAAAACGCGTGTTCGAAGGTTACTTGCCATTTAGGGGTAGGCAGGCAAATCTACTGACAAAAAGAATTGTAAGGAACAGCTGTCAAAACAAAGACAAACGGTGCACGATACATACATATGGAAAAGGACCGAGAAGGGGACACGGTGCAAGGGCATAACACATCAGTGAGGGGTCACAAATGGTGCGTGTCTGGAAGAAAGCGGTATCTTAACTAGAGAATGGAACCCCAGCAAAACTCCTTCCCACCCAAAACTCCTTCAGAAAGAGCACAAGGCCATGGTCACTGACAGAACTCAAAAAAGCTCGTCAAGGTGCAGGGGGTGCTTAAGCGGAGTAAAAGCAAAAATGCCAAAAAAACAGATACGTACAAAAATTAAACGGCCGTTAACAGCAAATGGGGCCCAAGGTGAGGAGGAAATGTTTTGCGAGTAAAAAAGGGTGAATAGTGGGTGTAGAGAGAAGACTAACAGGAGGCTGGCCAGGTAGTTGCAAATGGAAGGAATAAGATGAGCGTAAAAAAACAGACACTATATATATCGGGAAAAGACGGATCAAAAGAAGCGTGTCCTCAAAACAAGACACGAGGGGAAGACTTCCTAACCCCCGACCTCCCAGCGTCGAACAGAGCCGATTGGATCGTTTTGGTCGTAATGGCGATCTCTTCAACAACCCACCAGGAGTGCAGTCACAGGGATCGTTACGCGCCAAAACAGGTGGAACTGGTATAAACGGGGTGAAAGGGGGCCCAGGTCGTATAGTGCCGGGTATGCGGAGAAGTTAAGAGTGATGATATGGGCTAGTATGAGCTCGTGGGAGACCGATTTCAGTGACTAGGGCGAAAACCCAGAGAGTCCAAGGGAACGATTGGTAAGAGGGAAGACTCATCAGGGCGTTAGATCGAAAAAAAAAAAAAAAAAAAAAAAAAAAAAAAAATAAAAGGAACGTGACTAAAAAGGAGCATAAAACCACAAAACCAAACAAATGCAAAGGACGGAGAAGGATCAGGGAAGGGCCATATTCGGTGCGAAAGACGGGAAGTTAGAATAGGGGATTCGCCATGTCAAAGGCTTCTGGGGATAAAGGACTTTCAAAACAAGAGAAGAAGGGTGGTGTGGGGCAAGGGGTGTGAATACGCCAAAGGACAAGCGATTTGGGTGGGGAAGGGACTTAGGACGTAGTCAACAAACAGAGTGGGTGGGGGGGGGGGGGGGGGGGAAGGAGACAGATCTGCAGGTAGAGGATCAAGCAAGAAGTGGTGCGGACAAACGAACAAATTCTTGGAAGCAGTAGCAACGCGATAGTGATCAGCCAGGACGCAAGAGGGAAGGGGGAACGGTGAGAACGGAAAGGGAAAAACAGCTAAAAAAAAGTGTAAAAAAAAAAAAAAAGAAAAAAAAACTAAATTAGAGGGAGGAAATGTCATCGAAAAGACGCCGGGAACTCAGAAGCAGGGTCAGACATCAGATAGAAAAGGCGATAAGGGGACAACGGAGGAAGAGCAACAAACAGTACAGGGGAAAAGTCAAAAGAAGACGGAAAGGGGATGGTCGAAGATGGCATCGGGAAAAGAAAAAAGGGCATGCACCGGTCTGGGGAGGGGAACTGCACGATCATCTTAAGGGAGATGCCAGAATGGGAAAATAACTCGGCCAAAGAAACACGGGGCAAAAAAAAAAAGCTTCGAGCAGCATAGGGAGAACGACAAATTGAGTGAGAAGGTGAATACTGTCGCCACGAGGAACCCGTAACCCGGGAAAAAGTAAAGGGAGGATTCGCAGCAACTGATCACAGTCATAAGGTGGCGTGAGAAAACACAAAAAACGACAAGGAAAGTTATGGCTGGAACGTTAATAAAGAACACGAATAGATGTGTCTTGTTGCGAACAGTCTCGTAAGACAACAAAAAACGGAAAAAACAACAAAAATAAAACACTTTTCAGAGTTAGGAAAGGGAGTTCATAGGGTTTCGGGTTATGCATCCTAGAGAGTTCAGTATGGCAACTTTGTAAGGGCAAGAGAAAGACCAAACATTATTGAACAACAAACTAAGAGAGGGAAAAATGGGTTATCTTCAGAAAGTTCAAAGAAAGCAATGACTCGACACGGGGGCCAGGAGTAGAAGAGTCGGAACGAACAAATAGCTAACAAACTGGGGTAAGAAAGGTAAGGGACATTAACGCGAGGAGGGAAAGAGGGGTTTGCAAAACTGCAAAACACTCACAAGGGCGGAAAAAAAAAAAAGAAACTGAGAGTCGCGTGCTCAGGATTAAAAGAGAGAACACGACGCATGAAGTAGCGGGCTAAAACGAAGAGGAAAATAAAAAAAAGTCTCGTACGAAGAGATACAAACGACACATGAGACACAGGCAGGTGGGAGAATGGACGGTGCGGGGAACATGTTTCTTGTGGGCTGGGGATGGTGGGTGGGGTCCGCTTGACGGTGAAGTATAAGTGACAGGGGGAACAGAAAAGGTGAAAATCTGGACCATGCGGTGGATATTAGAGAAAAAGAAAGTGGGGGACTGGGATAGAAAATACTGTCAAGAGACCGCACACCAGGCAAAGAAAAAGAAAATGGTTGGGCAAAAACCGCCACAGACAGGGTAACAGAAGAAAAAAAAAAGAACCGCAACAAAGAGGGAAGAGAGAGGAAACTTCGTACTATACGTAAAAAAAAGAAAGACAACATGCAAATGAAAAGGGGAAATCGGGAGGAAGCAGAAGTCAAGCACTAGTAGGAGAGGGACGACCGTGGACCCGGTTGAGAAAAGCGCCACTCAGTAAATGTGCGTGCAGAACAATATACTTTACAGACGGTGGACTTGCTACCTCAAAAAGAAGATCGCGTCTGCTGCCGGGGGGGGGGAAAAGGGAGAAAGAGCGGCAACCTCGCCGATGACGAAAAGGCAAAATGAAAAATAACGGGAGCCAGAAGCGAGCGAGCTGGTCATGGAGCAAGGAGTGTTCCTCAAGTCAGGGGGGGGGGGAAAAAAAAAAAAAATGGGCAATACGGAGCGGAGGGGACAAAGAGCGTGGGGGAGGGCGAGAACGGGGCGACGGAGGGGCGCTTGGGTTAGCGTAAGAAAGAGGACTCACATCATAGCAAAGTCACGAGAAGGCTGGCTGCGGGGGGGGGGGGGACACAACAAAGGTGGGAGGGAAGAAAACCAACAAAAAAATTCTATGAAAGCGGGGGGGTGAAGAGCGGAGAAACAAGTAAAAGGAACTAACAAATTGTTGCAAAGGGGCATGGGATAGGAACAGAAGGATAGGATACTCTGAGCAAAAAAAAAAGGGACACACACTGCAGATTCTTATTAAACGGAACTAGGGAAAACAAATACAGGTGCGGGTGTTGAGCTGCATAGAGGGGGGGGAGGCAAGAAAACATGGCGGAAAAGCACAAGGAACTAAAGGGCAAAGAAAAAGGAAAGGGGGTGGAAATAGTAGTTAAGGACTAGGGGGGATTTAAGAAACGTCTATTAAAAAGGGGGCTTTACGGAGGAAGAAAAGGGTAAACAAAAGGAGAAAATGAAACTGGTTCGGTCGCGAAAGGAAGCAGTGGAGAAGTGAGCACAAAAGGGAGCAGTGCAAGGATCAAACAAAGAAAAACAGAGTCAAAAATTAATAGAGAAACAAGACTGACGGCGCAGAAAAAGTGGGAGGGGAGGGGAGGTCGGGACTTTGGCGGGGCAAGGTTGCAAAACAGGGACACCGACGCTAGTGAGCAAGGGGTAAGAGGAAAGACGACAGAACAACATTAAAACAGGGAGCCCGTGACAAAAAAAAAACAGAAAAACATCAGCGTTAGTGGTGGGAACAGAAAGAAGGGACAAAGAGTGGGAGATACGAGAGCGGTTCAACATGTGAGCGGGCAGCGCAAGGGGGGGGGTGAAGGCGACAATCTACAATGAAAGGGAGATAGGAGGGAATATTGTTCAAACGTAGCGTCCGAAGAAAAAACTTGGGGGGGGGGGGTGGGGGGGGTGGGCCAGGTGTTGGGGCTAGTGGGGGTGCGTGGTTTGAACTGGCCGGGGGGGGTATGGGGGGAGAAGGGGGGGGGGGGGGTGGCGGGGGGGGGGTACAGACTGGGGGACACAAACAAATGGGCGAGGATAAAAACAAACGATGCACAGACAGGACAAGATACAAAAATAAAAGAAGGTAACGATCCTCGTGAGAAGGCAGGATAACAATATCGTCGGAGTGAAAAAGGAAAAAGTAAAAAATGGGGAACAGTAGAAAAAAATGCAACAGTACTTAGTGGAGAACAGGACTACATGGAACGAGGCAAAGGAAAGCAAATGGTTGCTAAGGCAAAAGGAAGAAACAAAAGTCGACTAGAAAGAGATAAGGCCAAGTTAGGCAGGAAGGGACGACGAAAAAAAAAAAGGTGCAAAACTACGAAGGGAAAGGAGGGGGATACGTGCGCTAAGAAAGAAAAAAAAAGGGGTGGATGCCCAAGGGAAGTACTTCAGAGCTACGAAGGGATTGGGTGGGGGGGGTAGGCCCAGAGTGGGTGACGTGGGCTACGTGAAAAAAAACGTGAAACCACGGTCGTTGAGGGAGAGAGTGCAGAAGAACCATAATAAGGCTGACTAAGCTAGGGGGGGCTAGGTAAGTAGTGAGGAAACAAAAGAAAGACACCCGACATAAAAAGGAGGACCAGACGTCTGGGCGGCCATAGAAAATCACTGGAAAAGATCGACTGGTTCGAAAAAAAAAAAAGGTCTTAACAGGGGAACCCGGTGGTAGGAGAAAGACTCGGCAGAACGGGGCAGACGAAAAGGCAGCCATATCCAACAGGTCAAACAGTCAGAAGGGGAGTGGGAGGGAGATAAAGTGGGGAAAAGATTACTGAGTCTGCGTAAGCACATACGGGATAGGGGGTAAAGGGATTGAAACATTACGACATCAAAAGAAACACAGTTTGCCAAAAAATAAAAAATGATCCTTTTCAAAACGGTGGGTGACGAATCTGGGGGCTGAGAGAAGAGAGCGTCTGGAGAGGAAAAACTTACAGGGCACGGAAGGAAATTTACGCAAAAAAAAAAGGGGAGGTAGGTGAAGCAAAAAGACGGAATGGGGGACGTATCGCGCCGGGATAAAGAGTTCCGAGGCAAAAGGGAGCATGAGCGATTAGGAGAGAGGGTCCTAACGGAATTGGGGGACATATCGCTAAAAATCATCAAAAAAAAAAGCGAAAGAATCAAACACACCACGAAGACGTACGTCGCAAATGGAAAGGGAGGCATATGACAGGGAAGGAGCGGGGGGGGGGGAGCTACGGCTAAACGTGACATTTTGCAGTAAAAAAAAAACTGAGGGCGTTCGATCGGTAAACGCAGAGAAGAATAGCGGTGGCAAGAATTGGGCGTCAAAGGTCAAGACAAAATGGGACACAAACACGGCAAAGCATCATAAAAAATAGCCGAGAAGAAGAGCAGACGCCGCTAAAAAGTTGGAGAGGATCAAAATAGCCACTAGTAAAAAATTACAGAAGGGGGAACGGGAAAAAGTCGGGTAGGAACTGTGACTAAAACGAAAATTACGACTGTAGTGGGGACTTCGACTCACTGGAAAAAACAAACCTGTGAGACGAAACAAAAAACTCAACGCACAAAGAAGAAAGAAAGAGAGACTGAGATATGCAAAGAAGAAGCCACTATCTAGAGGGGGGGGGTGGGGGGAGGGGGGGGGGGGGGGGGGGGGAGCAAAGTTATGCAGGCCTGAAGGAGGAAAGCAGCCGTTTACACAGTAAAAAAAAAAGGAGGGGTTCATTCAGCATTTACGAAAGGTAATGAGCGGGGCATAAGAAAACCTGGGGAAACAGGGGGGAAAAAGTACTAAGTAAAGAGAGGAAAAGTGAAGCAATGTGAGAAAGAAAATGGAGTGCAGATAGTTATAATGTAAGCGAACACCGAAAGAGCACTATTTCGTGGATAAGGAAAAAAGAAAATGTGCGGCACGGGGGGAGGGGGGGGGGGGGGGGGGGGGGGGGGGGGGGGGGGGGGGGGGGGGGGGGGGGGGGGGGGGGGGGGGGAGGGGGGGGGGGGGGGGGGGGGGGGGGGGGGGGGGGGGAGGGGGTTGGGTTACCTGCTCAGCATTCACAATACTCCCTACACCTGTTTAACTGTCAAGATCAAAAAAAACAACACCACCAACCACGGCATGGGGGGTGCTTGATCTGACTTGAACTTCCACCGGTCTCAACATGTGCGGATGACAACCTCTATGCATGCGTTGTTGGCGCTAGGAAAATCGACGTTGTCGAAGGGGGGGGGGGGTGGGGGTGGGGGGGGGGGGGGGGGGGGGGGGGGGGGGGTGGGGGGGGGGTTGGGGGGGGGGGGGGGGGGGGGGGGGGAAGTCCTGTTTCAAGTGCGACGGGGAAACAAACTGGTACAGTTAGAAGTGCAAAAGAGCACCACTAAATGAAAAGTTACCACACCAAAACATCGCCCAGGGTAAAAAAAAAGGGGGGAGAGGAAAGAGGCACGGGGGGGGGTGGAGATAGTACGCCCTGGAACCAAGGGAGCCAAGGACAAAGGGAGAGTCAAATCAGAGTAAAACGAAAACGCAGCAACACAAAAAAACAAAAACAGAAAGAAAAACGGTGTAAAAAGAAAAAAGGCACTCGGGGCGACACAGGTAATTCTGACGTAAAGAAAGCCAAAGCGTCAAGAAGTAGGGGAGGAAAACAAAACTGAAAGTGGTAGTAAATATGCGAGTCATGTAGAGGAAAAATAATAAAAAAAAGTAACAGGTCACAGAATCCAGACGGAGGGCGACAACGCAGGGGGGAAAATGAACAAGACCCAGGGTGAAATGTCCACTAAACTATCGCGATAGGAGCGAAGCACTGTCAACTGAGGGGGTGTCAGTGACAGCGGGCTGAAAAAAGGGAAAGGATGTTGTAAGGGGAAGGATGGTACAAAAAAACGAACACTCTGGAAGTGAGGGGGAACTAAAACGACAAAAAAACAACAATGCATGCGGGACGCGAAGAACAGAAAGTGTGATTTAACGGGCGAATAAAAAAAACAAATCGAAGACACCAAAGAGAACTCATGAAGAATAAGCAGCACGTAGGCGCACGGGTATCTGGGTACGGTAAGGTCGACCGAAGTTGAGACAGATTCGGAGGGGGAAAAGGCGAGCAGGACAGGGGGAACCCCTGTAGGAAAAAATGTTTGGGATCATCGAGGAGGACATGGGCGGGAGGGTGCCGTACAGAAAGAAGCCTCACAAACTTGGGGAAATACTGACCTGAAACAGTCATTAAAAAAAAAACGGACCCCTCCTCCGAAGATACCAGCGTTGCGGACTAAATTCAGAGCGCGTTGTAAGGAGACAGAGCAAAACGGCGTTTAAGAAAAGAACGACTAGTTGGGGAATGAGTCATGAGGAAAAAGTCAGACAGAAACAACTCGTAACAAATGGGGAGGAATATAAAAGAAGTAAGCGTGAAATCCTACCAGGTAGAAAAAATAAACATGGGGTTTGCAGCATGAAAGGTACAAAAAAAAGGAAAAAAAAAAAAAGAAAAAAAAAAAAAAAAAGAAAAAAAAAAAAAAAAAAAAAGACAAAAAAAAAAAAAAACAAAAAAAAAAAAAAAAAAAAAAAAAAAGAAAAAAGAAGAAAAAGAAAAAAAGAAAAAAATAAAAAAAAAAAAAAAAAGAAAGAAAAAAACACACCCACAACAAAGCAAAACCACACTACACCATCAACAAAAACACCCACACAAGAGAACAAAAAAAAAAACAAATGCAAGACCCTTTGCTCATCACCGTTCCAGTTTTCTCTCTAGACATCATTTACAACCTCAAACTGCCTAATAACTACCTTAAAAACCTTGACACGGGAAGAGCGTCACCAAGGTCCCATGAGACGCGAACCCCAACATAAAGCAATGCAAAAAAAGCCTCAAAAAAAAGTACGATTAAAACAATGAAGGCAAAAAAAGAACTTAGCGCAAAAAATGGTGCACAAAACCCAGAAAAGTAGCAACAACATGCAGATAAAAAAAGATTCACTCTACGACGACGTTCTGGCGAAGAAACCCTTGACAACAGCTTATAGCTGGATCCAGAAGGTCAAGGGGACCGGATCTTATGAACGAAAAAAGGGGGCGTACACGCATGCCAGAAAAAGAAAACATTAAAATAAAGGTGCAGCGCCTATCCAGACCCAGGGGGGCTAAAAAAAGCCATCAGACAAAAAGAAACAGAATGCGTGCGTACAGGTAGACAAAACTCCGTCAATCAAGGGTGGGTGGGGGAGGAAAATCAAGACTGTGACACGGACCAGAGAAACACTCAGATGTGCAGCTGAAAGACGGGAGGGACCTTGTATGTGGCTGAGCGCGAAACGAAGAGACGGTCTGGATAAGGGACAAGTCTGAAAGGTTTGATCATTGGGTGGGCATAGTGAGTAAGTGCATAACAAGAACTGTGGACGGTAGAGGGTCGAACTTTGCCAATTGGGGAAAAAAAAAATACGGGGGGGGACAGGAAAGAAGTTCGATAGTGGCGTGGCTGAGGAATGGCTAGCGAACAGAAATGTGGGGGGGGAACTCCCGTTCGTCATGCAAAGAAGAAAAGGCCAAAGGCAAAAAAGAGAAAAGAAAAAAACAGCACACCAAAACGCAAGAAAAAAAAAAACAGACAAAAAAGGAGAACTTGAAACACAAAACACAAAAGGCGTACTGTAACTCGCGTCTCAAGGCACTTCCCGTCGGGACGGGGACGGGGGGGGGGGGGGGGGTGGGGGGGGGGGGGGGGGGTGGGGCTTGGGGGGGGGGGGGGGGGGGGGAGTGGGGGGGGGGGGGGGGGGAGGGGGGGGCAAGGAAATGGGGTCTCCGGGCGAAATGGGGTGGGGGGAGGGACGTTTTTGGAAGAATGATAGCCGCAAAAAACTCAAAACCCCTTGCAGTTAGTCAAAAGCACACAATCAATTGATGGGGTGGGAAGGGTTGGGAAAAGTGGGGGGAAATCACCTGTGGGGGGGGGGGGGAAACGCGAATGGGGCATATACTGAAAGTAAACATAACAACTGGGGGGCAACAGGAACCACCGGGGAACGATCATAGAAGGTAACTAGCGGGGAAAAGAAAAAGGTGCGACACACAAAACAAAAAAATGTGCAATGATGAAAAGAACAAAGCGTTCCAAGGGGGGTCTCCGCGGTGCTTCGCAGGCAACGACCTAGACGTCAAAACGCACACAGTGAGGCACACCAGAAAAAGGAACGGCGTTCTAGTCCAGAAAAAAAATAAACAAAGGGGGGGGGGGGGGGGGGGGGGGGGGGGGGGGGGGGGGTGGGGGGGGGGGGGGGGGGAGGGGGGTGGGGGGGGGGGTGGTGGGGGGGGGGGGGGGGGTGGGGGGGGGGGGGGGGGGTGTGGGGGGGGGGGGGGGGGTGGGGGGAGGGGGGGGTGTGGTGGATTGTACGGGGGGGGGGGGGGGGGGGGGGGGGGGGGGGTGGCTTCGGGTGGGTGGGGGGGTCGGGGGGGGGGGGCAGGTGGTGGGGAAAAAGGGAGGTCGGTGGGGGCGGGGGGGGGCACGCGCGGAGCGGGGGGGGAGGTCTCACTACGCTAGGATCACTAAAAGGAACACAGCGCGAAAGATGTGGTCACTGGAGAACAGGGACAATATGTATTTCCAATGATGATGTTACCGATCTTACTAAGGACGCTGAAAAAAAAGAAAAACAGTAAAAAAGGGTGCACATGGCAGCAGGGGGCACCAGCGGCTTTCGAATAACTGGGTGTTCTATCTAAACTAATGAGGGGAAAAACGTCGGGGTGCGATGGTGGTTTTAAAAAGCTTCTCTGGGGGGGGGGAAATTACGGGGGGCGGGGATTTCAAGTTAACGAAATTTTCCCTCAATGCGAAAACGGAAACATATTCTGGTCTAGCGGGTTGAGTCTACGCGCATCTGCGCTATAAGGGGGTCAGGAATCTAAAGAAGAACCAAGCCTTACAGAACACAGGGGAGAAATGCCGACATACAAAAAGAGCCGCTCGCCGAGCCCTGGGAAGAAACATCTCAACGAGAATGGGGATATAGATGCCCGCATCTTTGAGATCTGCCGGGGATAAAGCAAAAAATATGGGAGGCGCCTGGGTCGCTAGAAAGCCGGAAACGATATTGAAGTTGGGTAAGAGCAGGGTAAAGCGTCGCCATTACAATCGTTACACTCAAAATGGAGGGCAAGGGGTTGGCGGGCTAGAAAGGGCAAATCCACTAAAATTAGTGAGAGGCTAATCGAAAAATGTATGTGACAGAACGAGGGCTCGTTTTCGGGAGAGAGCCGATCAGAAAGGGGACATTATGGAAATAGTTTTGCGGGCCGAAGGGGGGTGTGAAGCGCCGCCAAGAGATAAACCAAAAACACGCGAGGTGAAGACGGTCTGTAAACGAACCTTCCTATGGGGTCCGGGGGAAGTAATGCAGGGCTTGTAATGAAGGGGATAGACCCGTTGTCGTTAAAAAAATCTCTCTCACAAAACAAATTCTTCAGAAAGAGAGATATTTGAGACCGCACTAGGTGTTCCCAGAGTCGAATTCACGCCCTGAGTAAGCAACCCAGAGAAAGGTTCGGGAAGGGATAGCGTATTTAACTCAAAGACGATGTCGTCTAAAGGGGGGGGACTGGACAATCCCAACGAGAGGAGAGGCGCAAACGTCCGAACATAAAAATGACAGTGAAGGAGCGCGTCTCTCGGAAAAAAAGGGAGAGATTCTGCAGCCACTTACAAATGTGGCCAGTTTAGCATACAGCTATCATATTTTAGGGGAGGGGGAAGGAATCCTGCAAAATGCAACACCGGGTAAGCCTCGGCCGTCCAATAGCGTAGGAATGGGGGACGTTGAGAGACCGTCTAGAAAAATGACAACTTCGGACTACCGGGCGATCGTAAACACTGTCAATTGATCACTCCATGGGGTGGTTCTTCCTCAGATAGTGGCAAACAGCTATTGCCGGCAGGAGAAGGATGGACCACCCCTTCGAGTGGTGGTAGGGAAAAAGGGGGAAAGAGGTCCGATTTCCTTAGAGACTTCAATGTAAACAAAGATTGTGTCGTCTTCCCCAGTTCACGTCAAAAAGGAGGGGGAAATTAAGCTGGAGCAGGCGCGC
>Ga0179591_1257501_pt1 | contig 16161 bp, 12 predicted proteins | sample CZOMad2_1_08_16f_FD_182891 | JGI IMG/M metagenome (GOLD analysis project Ga0179591, IMG submission 182891) | Vadose zone soil fungal communities from Angelo Coast Range Reserve, California, USA - CZOMad2_1_08_16fungal (PacBio error correction) | ecosystem: Environmental > Terrestrial > Soil >...
ATGGAGTGTGAAAAACATCAGATCGATCGAAGGAGTCAGGAGAGGGGGCCAACTACACGGGTGGGGTCGCGGGAACTACAGATACTGAGAGATAGTGCGAGACTGATTGCTATGACGGAAGACAAACTCGCAAGGGCGCGGAGCCTCAGGGCCGCTATAAGAAGGTAAACGTGGAAGAACAACTGTGCATCAAAAACCAGGATAAAGAAAAGCAAGGGACTCGCGGAAAAAATCTCCAATGGAATTGACTCGAAACGAGGGGGGTAAGGACGAAAATAAAAAAACTTCGGCTCCACGGGAGGCTGAGAGAGAAAAGCAGAAAGGATCCTGCAATCAAAACCGATGAACCGAGAAAATATCTAAGTCCCGATCGAGGGGGGGGGGGGACGGAAATGAGGAGACAACAAGTAAAATGCCCACGACAAAGACGAAACCAGATGAACCCACAGGGAGAACGAGGAAGATGTGCTCAACGCGCGTTTCGCCCGTTGAGAGGAAACGTGAGGAGGAGGGAGAAACGAGAGAGACGAAAGACCGATGCTCTTGTCTTCGTCGAAACTAGCGGAACAAAAGAGGGAAATAGAAAGATGTCAAAAGATCAATAAAATAAGAAAAAGCGAAACTAGGGGGACCGGGACGCACGGACACGTTTGGTAAAAATCCATTTGGAACGCTAAAGGGAAGTCGAATCGGTTACTCACGAGAAAACTGGACCATGGAAAAACGAAAGAAGGGGGCGATCTCGAAGCGGTTAAAAGCGCAGTAGCGTACGGTGGAAAACGCGACCGTCGTCAGGGGCGAGGGATCTGACCCACGTGAAGCAACCGACAGAAAAAGAGAAATTCACCGCCAGATTGAAGCAAAACTTCACCAAGAACGAGAACTGAACAATAAACGTGTTTAGGGACTTGGCTTCTGAAACCTAAGTTAGACTTGGTAGAAAAATAGAAGTAAACCTAGGAACAGAAGGGGTTAAGCTAATGACATGGGAAAAAAACCCGGAGATGCAAGAAGGCTACAGGCACGAAAGGAGGGACAGAATACCTCGAGGAATGGAAGCTGAGGAGAATTAAGAAGGATGACGGAAAAAAACTCCGGGGGGGGAAACCCTACATCATCAGGAGAGAGACAACTAGACAAGAACAACTAGCAACGAGCACGCCATAACACGGAGGGAGGCCCAATAATTGGAGCAAGCAGAAAAAGTAAATCCGAGAAGCTCAGAAAGCTCGTAAGGCAGATAGAGGAGGACAGGGCGGAAGAAAGGGGCCCAAAAGGCAATTAATGAAAAAGTATACGTCGAGAGGTGGGGATTGACCTGAATGCTTGTGGTATTCGGAAGTCGAAGACAAAGGAGAAGAGCTGAAGATAAAAAAAAAACCAAGTGCGAACAAAGAAGACTGTACGTGGTCGGACGAATCCAATGGGACAACAGGAAAGCAAAGCGCCATAAAACACGACAAAAACTATCGCGATTCGAAGGAGCATCCTGATCAAACCGGCCTCAAAGACTCGACGTGGAGCACCCACCGAGAAGAGACGGCGCACAAGGCAGTGAGGTTCTATTAACTCGAAGCTTGTGCGAATCTCACAATAAGAATAAAAGAAACCAAAGCGAAGAAAGAATGGAGGTCAGTGAAGCAGAGTGTGGACAGCAGCAGCAACTGGGAAAGGAGATGATTTGATTATCCTGAGAGGAGCGAACGCAAAACAAAATGGCAAGAACCGGGGGAGATAAAAGGGATAGAAAGAGGAAAAAGATGTTCAAATAAGAGGCTCCATCTGGCGGACTCTCCCGGCAAAAAAAAGATACGGACAAAAGAAAATAGGGATCACAAGAAAGTACTCGGAAACCAGGGTTGGGTTTAGCGCTCGAAGGCAACCGGAGAAAGAAATAAAAGAAACGTGAAGAACAGATTAACCTTTAAGCTCGGTAATCTCCCAGCATCAATCAAGAAAGACGATTAAAAATTTAGATTTGTAGTCAATCGGCTGTGAAGCGAGCAATCTAAAATCGGTAGTAGAAACACGAGCGGAAGGCGACAAGATTCGGAGAAAAATCGCGCGAAGGAAACTGAGGGTCGACCGCCGACAAAAGAATGCCAAGCGAAAGAAATACTAAAAATAGGAAAGCGCGAGCATCTCACCTGGGTCTCTAGCGTGCGTGAAAATTTGAGCAGGATGCCAATAAGGGGACTGGGGTGGATCGAGTACGAAAACACAACGAATGATAGGAAAGGCCAACACCCAGAACGTGGACGGGGTCTTGCCGAAACCGAAACGGCACGAAAGGAGAGAACCAGGGGCAACTGCACGAGGCCGAGTCGACGAGGGGCGTGTGCTTCCGACAATGAGGCGGTAGCACGCTTAAAGGGATCAAGGAAGCGAAAAAACGCGAAAAGTGACGAGAGGTCGACGACCAATGGCGCGGCAGAAAAATGAGAAAGCGAAAGGCAACCGAGGAAAGACAGATCCCAGAGTGGCCTAGGCGATGGGAAAATTTCGTGAGGAGATTCATAGCATTAAGAATCTAACAGACGGTATTAGGTGGTTTGATAAGAGAGAGCTCCAGCGCAGACAGGAACCAAGGGTAATCAAAAGTCGGGTATCAAAAAAAGTATCAGCGACATCATGGGAAGGGGAGAAGCGCCGAAAGATCTATGAAGTTTTACCCCCCCGAGGGGAAATCGAGTGAATACAGAGCCATCGTGAAATCCCAGGAGGTCAAATAAAAATTAAAGAAATCGTTTAGGGCGTAGAGAAGAGGGTAACACGAAAAGAAAATATGAAAGGACCGTTTATGGAACGAAAATTTGCAAAGATTCCGAACGGATACGAGAAGGAGTTTGACGCGAACGGGGGGAAGGGCAAGGATGGAAAAGGGCGTGAAGGCAAACCGAACGGATAGGGAGACCCGCCACTAGTAAGGGTCAAAAATAGGATCTACCAAGGGGTCTCGTTAGGTGAAAACGAGGGGTAGGTTCAGAAGGCCGAGCGGAGGAAAAAAATTCGCAAAAGTATGTGGGGATGTGCCACGGTGGGATGGGAAAAGCTATTTGTCAAACAGTTTTATTCATAAAAAGAAAAAGAAAACTACGGTCCTTCACGCCAGGGGGGGGCTCCGCCTTCTGAAAGCTCTGCGAGAGGAGGGAGAAGGGCACGAGCGGGAACTACCGCAGTGAGGAAAAATGAAAAAAACGACGAATAAGAAGTCTCTTCTTGACGTCTTCATTTCCTGAAGCTTGTGCGCTGGGGTCAGCATGCCAAGAGCGCGTGGAATACAGCGGAGAAAAACCGGAAAGAGGCAAATGGTCAATCAGTTGAAGGGGACGCCCCGCCTGAATGGGGAGTTTTCGTCATTGGGTGCTGAGTGAGAAAGAGGAATGGAGAGCGCGAGAATGTAGGGATGTAACAAGCAATCAGGAAGCTTCATAAGGACGGGAATTTACGACGAGAAGTCCTAGGTAGCGGGAGCACCTGTCAAGGAACAATGAATGGAGGGGAAGATGAGGGGGGGGAGGGAGGGCTAAACCTTAACCTCGTCCTCAAGGTGGTAATTCGCCAAGAAGTGTCTACCTGCAAGTAAGGTGCAATTGGAAAAAGAAGAGAAAAGAGAGAACGTGGGGGTGGGTGAATGGGAACATTCTGGGTTGGGAAGTTTCAATGTAGTCATGAGGCTTAACTCTCTGAGGAGGGAAGAGTAAAACTGTTGGTAAGAGTAGGGGTAGAAAAAGAACTTCAAAGCGTCAGAACCTCGGAAGCCGCGCGCCTGTCTCACCTGCGGAGGGGCCAGATTCGCAGAAAGCCTCGGAAGGGGGTCCCGAGTGGCGGATGAGTATCGATCGGGAAAGGCGTAAAGGCCTAGTTCACCCCGATGTACAAACATGGGGGACCAGCTATCCAAAGCCCAGAGATGAAGGGTAGGCCTAGAAGCATGTTATGTGGAAACTACGCTTCTCCTGAAGCGACCGGGTGGGTAAACAAGGACTACGAGCACAGATCCCTCTAGCTTTCAATCGTGGGAGCAATCAATCCCTCTGAAAGATGAGTCTTCAAAGAATCAACTTCTGCGAAAGAATCAGGGAAAAAATATGCATAGGTCGTCTCAACGGCATGAGGAAGGAACAGGGGGGTATGCTGTCGTACGTTCTTAAGGCAAAAAAAAGGTTGAGGCGCAGATGGAGTCCACCTTCCTTCAAATCCAAGAGGTAGGTTCGGGGGAGAGGTCAATCAGGATTCAAGGGAATCCAGGAATTGGCAAAGGGGTAGGGAGCGGAACGCCTCGCGGAGGAAAGTGCGCGGACTATCGAGCGGGCATCCCAAAAATCTTCTTTCGAATTAAGATAGAAAAAAAAAGAAGGATGGGAGTATACGTGGGTGGCGAAGAAAGAGAGTACCGTCAGTTAGTTAGGGGGAGGAAGGCAATTAGAAACTTCACCCAAGAAGCCAATCAATCTCCCTGGCGGAAGGGCGAGGCTACGTCAGAGGGACACGGGGGAAACTAACCAGGGCAGAGTATGAACGACCGTTGGACGATCGCAGCTCCGGGTAAACAACGATTCACCATAGCAAGAGGGTAAATCCGTGCCCCTCGTCGATCATTGAAACGCGTGTCACAAATAACGCTCCTAAAACCCGAAAGAATCTAGAAGACGGAAAAGCCTATCGGAGAACGACCTTCGCAAATTCGGAAGGAACCGCGCAAATGGTTGCTGTTGTTAAAAAACGCTCCGAGAGGGCAGAATGAATCCCGCGCTGATAAGTCCTCTCCTGTAGACGCGAGAGAGAGGGGAAAAAAAATCTCTCTCAGGGGGGCGTGATATTGTACCAGCAGGTAAGAAAGGGGAGCACTTCCGAGGCAGAGCTCGACGAAACAGGAAAAACTGAGATCGACGCTGGGTGGGTTAGAGCACGGCGAGTCTCCTCTCAGACAGAAGCACAGGGGAAAGATATCGGGGTGGAGTCGTAACAGAAAAAACCTAAACCGCCTAAGCCAAAAACCGACAAAGCACGCTGCGCGAAAACATGGCTGCGGTACTCTATGGGCTCGTCCAATCGATTCTATGGCTAAGAATGAGGAAAAGAGCGATCCGAGAAGCAGAAGCACGTGCAGGTAGCCGCTCGGGTAAAAGGCCAGCACATCGTACAACAACACAAGGGGGGAGGAGACTATCGCTCGCGGACGACGCAGTTGACAGGATGATGAGGTGTGTGACTCGGTCCACAAGAGAAATCGTCTCTGAAAAATGCCTGGTGAGTGAGAATGAGAAGAAAAAATACGCGTAGATGGCTTGGACGGAGACAAAGGGGGCATTCAAATGAACAGAGAAGGGTTTGCTGGACAAAGTATGTCACATGTGGCAGGGAGCCTTCGGGGAAAAGGGGGTCGAGGAAGCAAATTTCACCAAAAAGAGGGAATTCCAATAGCAAGAGGATAAGGAACGAAAGAAAACAAAAGACATAATCAAACAAAAAAATAAACAAACTCAACAGGGAGGTGAGAGCAGAAGGGGCAGGAACGAGAAAAAGGGGGAAATAAACAACATGTTCACTATTTCAGCTAAGAAAAGGGACATACTGGAAAAGGCGATGCGTAGCAGGGAATAGAGATCTCGACTAGCGTTCAAATATCTTTTGATGGGGGACTCAACTTTAGAGCCAGTAATACCGCTGAACAGACTTCCCACTATAAAAAAACGAGGAGTTTGGACATTAAGGATTCGAAGAGATCCGATTAGTCGTGTGAAGCTGAAAGCATCCCGACAGCTTACGAAGCGGGCAGATTAGGCAACCCAATGAACATAGATAGGAGGAATAGAGGAACAGGTGGGAGCCGGTGTGTAAAAATGCCACTCTTTCGCGGTTAAGTGAACAGGAAGGCGGCGGTAGAGAAAGAGAATCCCTCCCTTGAACGAGAGGGGGTAATCTTCACAGAGGTCAGGGCGGGCCAAGTGAGGAGTAGAATTCCCAAACAAAAAAACAGGAAAAAGAGTATAGATAGAACAAGAGAACACCACAGCCGAACTAAGTGGAAAAGGAGATAAAACGAGACAGGGCGGGAAAGTCAAGAAATATAAGCGCTCGCCCAGACAGTGTAGCACAAAAAGTGGCACGTGTGTCACAAACGGCGGGGAAAAGACTTTTCCGCTATTCCAGAAAAAAAAAAAAAAAAAGAAAGAAAGAGAAAGCTCAGGGCATGGCCCGTAGCGAGATAGCTAAGAAAGATGGACCCAGGCCCATAGCCGTGTCGGAAGCAAGGTGGCCGTTCCCAAAGAGTCTGAATTCTATCATAGACTGGGGGCCCACAGATTGTCCCGGTGAAAGGGCGGTCCGACATGAGGAGAGCATCTAAAAAAACCGAAAACAACAAGCTACGTTTTGCGGAAAGGAAGCGCGATACAGACAGGGGGCGCACAGAACAGCGCGGGGCTACAATAAGGGGGAAATATGACATCGTTACTGTCAGTGAGCTACGGCTAAATCCCGGCTTGAAAGAGTAAGATTGACGGGTCAAAGAAAAGGGTGAATCAGGTGGGCGGACAAATTCACAGGAGTAGTGTAGCCTCCGAAAATGAAGGATGACATGGGGATCTTTTATAAAATCGACCTAAACAAAAAAAGACCAGACGACTTCGTGCAAAGACCTCATGTCACAACCGGAAAATAACGATCAATCACTCGATACGGACTGAGGTCGAACATAGGCCTGGCATTGGGACGGGGGCAAGCAAACGACAAAAAACCAACGAAAAACGCTTGCTCTTACGAAAAGAGGAGCCTCAAAGAGTTTCATGTGGCATGACTCGTCACCAAGCACGATAAAGCACGTGGACTGGTCGCTCCGGAGGCAGGCGATTACTAACAGAGAAAAGAGAGCAGATGGGGGGAGCAGAAAAGAAGGAGAGTAAATCGGCCTCGCGGCAAATGGGGGAGACGGGGCTGGATGGGGGGCTCTAAGACGAAAACTATCGAAAGTCGGCAAAGCGACAGAAATCTGAAGAGGAAAGAAGCTTAAAAAAACAGCGTGACTCACCTTGGTGGGGGGTTGGATCTCAAAAAGAGAGAAGGCAAACGAAACTGAAAAGTTCTTTGAAAGGAGGGGAAAGATCCCCCCGAAGAATCGTAGGAGAGGGATCAGGAAGACGCCAGCGGTAATCTCCAACGGGCTTAATGCAACTACGCTCTAGCAGAGCGTGGGACAAAAAGCAAATATGCTAGAGGGGACCGTGAAGATCAAGATAATATGGGAAAGACTGAGGCCTTCCGTCTTGATCAGGTCAGAAGGAGGGAGTCATTTTACAACCGCGCGCAAAGAGACGGGAAATAGGAATGGGAAATCTGGGGTTGTTAAAAAGAACAGGAAAAGTCGATCTCGACTCATGTCGACTAAATCCTTAAATTAGGATTGACAACTGAGAATTAAGTCAAAACCGAGCAAGAGCGGCTCACCGGAGCCTCCGTCGGGACAAGGGAAAATGGGAGGAGAAGGATGCTCGAAAACCCCAAACGCAGGAAAAGTACTCGTCGGCGACACACCGAAAGAACACCCTTCTCGGACTCACGGACGATTTTTGACCGAAGGGAGATCCGAAGTGAATGCAGAGAGGGATAGGATCAGAAACCAATCTCCAGTCCTGAGCCATTGACGGAGACCGTACCGAGACAAGCCTTCTGTGCCCGAGATAGAGGAACTGGTGAACAATCATCAAACAGTTACGGACCAACGAAAACTAAAAAACGGTACAAAAACCGCGTAATACGTAATGAGCCGAGATTGCTCAGAAGAGGTAGAAAGCCGAGGGAGAGGGACTAAAAAGATTCCCTCTGGATAAGCGGGATGCACGCAGAAAATCGTAAAAAGAAGCATGAGAAGGTTTACGAGAACGCATTCGCAAACCTTTATAACGACTATAGATCAGGACACTACTGACGACCGTCGAGCAAAGGCCAGACGACACATTGAAGGGGGGACTCGCCCCTTTGAAACTCCGGTCGAATCGGGGGGGACGGGCAAAATGACAAGGCATGACAAAACTACTAGTTGGGGTCGATCTCAAAGACAAAGACTGTGAAAAAAAGCGAGGCGGTACGAGGTGCTGCTCTACTGTGGCGCGACTGGAAATCTAAGGTGACTTGAAAGAGAATGGGGGGGACAGAAAACGAATAGCTAAAAGAAGAAATGAAAAAATCCACATTCACAAGAATCGGGTAAGAAACAGAAAAAAGCCCAGTGAGTTTGTCTCTATAGAGGCAAGATCGAACAGTTGGAAGCTGGCTAAGTCCACTATGCAGGAGGTTGACAAGAAAAGGAAAACAAGAAAGAATGGCTGAAAAGACTATCACGAAAAAAGAATTTTCCAAGGAACTCGATAGGGGCGTCGGCGATTCCCCATGAAGGAGAAGATGCTACGCCGGAAAAGAACGTAAAGAGTAGAAAAACCACCAAATACGAAGGGAGGAACGCCTACAAGAGAACGATAACGAACCAATATACGAAAAACCATTAAAAGAAACGAGATAGGAGAAGAACTAGAGCAGAGAATCGGACCGCAGGAAGGCACAAAAGATATGGGGGCTGGTCAAGGAAATGAATCTACTCCCTCGCACAAAGAGGGGTGGAAAAAGAAGGGGAGAGCTATTCGAATCCAACAAATGCCAGAGCTTCTCATAACGGAGAGAGTGCGAAGAGACGTCGTGTTCTGCGAAATCGCTGGAAAACCAAGACAGAGAAAAATAAGTGAAGAAAAGAAAAATAAATAGCTCTCTCGCCGATAGCAGCCAGGTTCAGCCCATAGAAGGGGGATCACCCTACAAGAATGGGTATCCTAGAGCCAACGGACGAAGAGGTAGAGAGTACTCAAGGCGGGAGCTTTAAGAACGGAAACGGATCCACCTAAAGCAAAGAGAGTAAGGAAGGCGGGATCCCGAAAAAATGGGAAAAGAAGTCAGCACTGGTCACTCCGGAGAGGGAGGAAAATTTCCAGGAGAAAGAGAAAGCCAACCGAGGCGTCAAAGGAGGCGAATACCCGGTATCGCAAAGGGGTCAAAAACAATCAGTGTCTAATGAGTCGGAAAAACTTACATGCTGCTAGAAAACGGGGGAAGAAAAACGAATGTTAAACGGGAAAACGGGCGCGGCAAGAGCAAGGAAAAAACGAAATCAAGAGTAACTTGTCGGATGAAGATGAGCTTCACTACATAAGGAAAGAAGAGAAAAGCGGGCACGCGTGGGGCTACGAAATCGGTCCTTAAGATCTGAGAGCGCAGGAAGTCCGTCGAGGAGAACGAAAAAAATCGTCACGCGAGGAAAGACGCGCAGCCGAAAAAGCCGAAGAAAAACCTAGCAAGCAAAAGACGTCTAGCAAGCACGGCAGCTCCTGGTATATAGAGTCGTGGGGCCCCGCGCGAAAGAAAAAAAATACGGGAAAGGGGGAAGCAACAAAAAGAGGGGAGAAATAGTCAACAAAAGGGCCGTGAAGCGCTTCACTTTGGAAAAAAAAGCAAGAGAGAGAACCAGGTCGAAGAGAGCAGTTTAGGGCGAGTCGTAAAGGGAGGCGTTTGACCAGAGGGTCACGTGGGTCTAACCCTCTGCGAGAAACGCGCGCTCTCCTTTAGTGCGGAAAACCGGAAAAAGGGGCACGGACAGGAAAGGGCAAGATAAGGAACCACGAGTCGAAAAATCTCCAAAGGACGAGGGGTATGGATTGATGGGGAGGGGAAACGAATGTACAAACGAACTACTTTTATGCTTTTTAGCAGAGGCTGCCAATTCTTCCCAAGCAGCATCAAGGGGAAAGTCACCTTCGGGAATGCCCCAAGGGAGGAGCAATCAGATCGGAAGCACGGGAAATCCGATGAGGGAAACCCATCGAGAGACGCGTTAACACTCGACAGACGAGTCACTTTATCGCCTCGAGGGTAGACGACCCAAGAAGTGGAGGTATCGCAAGCCGCTTCGCCGGTCAACGGGAGAAAAAAGGCCAACTAGGAAGGAAAAACAGGGGGGAAAAAGGGAGGTGAACAAAGATTCACTGAAAGGAGAAATACATCCAATTTTCGCTATCAGTTAGGGGCCGCTGCAAAAGAAATGGCGAAGGTAGCCAAAAAAAAAAAGGTGCGCACGAAGAAGATAATTAGGATTCTCATTAACCTCTGTAGGGTGGATCAACGGCGAGGAGAGGACGTGAAGGTTAGACGGCGAAAAAGGAAAGGATGGTGGCGGGGGGAAATGGTTTTTGGGAGACGGTGGAACGTTGATGACACGAACACGTAATAAAAAAAAAGGTTCCGACCACTATAAGCCGCGCGGCGAAAGGGGGTGACGGTCCAGGCAAAGAAGCGGAAAGAACCGAAGTGCCTAAAAGAAAACACCGGCTCGCGATCGTGAGTCGGATTTCAAACATGCACTTAAATCGCGTGGTCGGCAACGTCAAGGGGAAGGGTCCTAGTGTGGGAAAAAAGGTCAGGCGACAGATAGGACGGAAAGGGGGGAGGCGTATCAGGAGGGACGCCCGCAGGGGATAGCTGTTCTTCGTTGATACTAGCCTAGGAGGGGGAGCAAGCTCGATCCAGGCACGTACGGAAAACGAAGCAAAGGTACCTTCATCAAGGAGGTAACAAGAATAGAGTTAGATCCCGAAGTCGGAAAAAGTAAGGAGTCACAGGGGGGGGGGGGTGGGGAAAAAAACGCAACCTCGGGGGGGACTCTCCAGCGAAACTGTCTAATTCTGGTTGATGATGCGAGAAAATGGAAAGACAAAAGGGAAGTGGGGAGAATCTTCTTGGTTGAGGGCTGATTCATTGAGATGCGAAATTCGTCGGGACACGAGAACAGGCTCGGCGTCGAGAAGACGTAAAGACAGAGGCGCGCAGCACCTCAGTACGCCTAGCCTGTCAACGATTCGCATAGGCGCCCAAGAAGGAGAACTTGGTGGGGAAGGAAGTGAAAATGAAAAAAGAAACTCGACCGGCCGAGCAAGGCAGAGTGCCCTGTTCAAAACCGGTAAAACACAAAGATGGGAAAGCCCATCCCAAGTCTGAGAAATCGTCAGCTGGAGGAAAAGGATTTAACCATATAAAAAAATCGAACTGGTTCGAACGAGGGGCTTCACGCAGGAAGGAACCCTGAATTTTTAAGATAAGGGCTCCTGACAAAGATGGGAAAAGGTAGGACGTCGGAAAACGCGGCGAAAAAGACTCGTCATGATCCAAATCTTAGAAGCGGCGCACAGGAAGCAGTACGCAGTACCGTGTCGTCGGGCTCGGGCGGGTCAAATGGTAAATCGAAGGGGGGCGGGGCCAACCAGGGGAAAAAAACAGTCGGAAAAAGGGGAGAATTGCTCGGGTTCATAGACGGAGGATTCAAGCAGCCAGACCTCAGACGCTGCGGTGGGGGCGAGGAAGACGGGCGCGAGAACCAGGGGGGAAACTCGACGGGAGACGGGTTCCGGAACCTACCAAATCTACGAAGGAAAAGAAGGGTCTAACGTGTTAGCAGCAACGAAGTTACCGTGCTTCGCGTGTGTGATTACTTCCTGAGCAACACGGTTGAAAATCCCGGAAAAACGACGGGGGCGGCAGCCTCTGCTTCACTTCTCGGAAGTAATAAGGGGGCGTAAACTGGTTCACGGCGACCATCGGAGGTAACGAGACCGGTCACTCGAGTAGGGAAGGAGGCAAATTTAAGGAGTAAAACGAATCACTCATGGACCTCCGAGGAGCTTGGGGCGCGGGGCGGAGGGGACACCACTAACTCAGAGGACATCGAATATTGAGCCAGAGATATGACGAGAAGGGCCAGAAGAGTATGGCAATACGTGAGGAAGGTGAGAAAACTGGAGAGATTGAGAAGGGTTGGTAAACGCAGAGGAAAGTCGCGAAAGGTGGGGGATTCAGCACTCACGAAAATAGGGAAAATCCTTTCATAGAAGGGGGGATGAGCTCTATCGAGGATCGTGTTTCGTGTATAAAAATCAGGTCCGCAATCAAAGAAATGAAGAAACGAAGGCGGTCTCAGCACATGAAAAGAAACAGCTATTAGAACGGGGAACTCATCCCGGGGGTTCGCCGAGAATTCTAGAAGAAAGAATGGGAGTTCTAGACGGGCGGAGGTCAAGAGAACGAGCGAAATAAACGAGGAAAGCGGAGAAGACTCGTAAGCTGACCGTCATATCGAAGGGAAGAGATCCATCTCTAAAAGAGGGCTCTTCAATTGAATAGGAAAAAGCCTTAGTAGAACGAAAGGTTAGGAAGACTCCTAAGTGTGGAGCCGCGCAACTTCCATAGATAATAAAAAGCTCGCGGTAATCGATCAAACAGTTTTCGGTCGTACTGAAAGGAGTTAGTTGAGTGAGGGTGTACTTCCCAAAACGGACAGGAGGCATCTGCCAGGGATTGTGAAATGAAGGTCGCTAAAACGAGGACGATATTCTCTCTCAGGGTTCGCTTGAAGCTGGCGGCTTGGAAAAAATCGCAACGGGTGAGAAGGGATTCAAGGAGTACAATAAGAAAAAATGCGAATCAACCGGTAAAAACATTGGCGGTCCGCTCAAAGCCAGGGGTAAAAAAAGACGAAGGGGTCAGAAGAGGTAATGAGAAACACCAACATCAATAGGGCAGTGAGAGGAAATAGGGAGCGGAGAAGATCACCTAATAGACAGCACGCATCGCAAGAATTAAGAAAGACAAGCGCATGATGGTGCGAATCAATGGGGATCCCTCTAGAGACCGCGATAGCTTCAAGTAGCTTGGTGTAAGGGAGCAATGGGTAGAGAAGCACGCAGGAAAGAAAAAAGAGGGGCAAAACCGGGACTGCTGGGAAACAATCTATCGCAGGGAGTAACGAAAGGGCCCTCCGAATGATAGAAACTTCATAATTGTCGTAATCGAGCATCGACGGCCATAAGTGCCAAGAGAAGGATCTAAGGGGAAAAAGTAGATTTCGCGGGGTTGGACGTAAATAGATAAGCTAAGAAACTGTATTCAAAGGCTAAACAGGGAAACAAAACTAAACGGCCTGGTTTATCTCTTAACGCGTGAAGGCTATCTCCGCTCTGGCGAGGAGACTCTAAAAAAATGAGGGAAAAGGAAAAAATACTCAAAAGAAGGGATCTAATCTAAACCGGGCAGGAGAAAGCGCGTCATCCGGCGGATACTCAGGAGGAGAGCGAGCCATAGATGGGCACATCCGCCGAAGAGAGGGGGGACCAAACTTCGAAAAAGAACTTGCAACCAAAAATCACTGAAGGATCAGATATGGGCCATGCAAAGAAGAAAAAGATCGCCTACGAAAATATGCCGGGGGGACAGGGGGGAGGGGCTTTCGTAGAATAGAGAAAATTATAAAAAAGAAGCATGTGTACACGCGTTTAAGGACAAGCGGTTAAGAGGAAAGAGGAAATCTATTGCGGGGGTCCCAAGAAAAACTACCGTTGAAGCTAGTCGAACAACTCGAGAGAGAAGAAAACATCCTGACAAACAGAAATAGCGGAGATGATTAAAGAGAGGGAACGTCGACGGGGCAGATAAGCGAAAAGAGGGGGCTCACTGAAAGAGTGGCGGTGGGAGAGGTTGGAATGGTCTGACAACAACTCGAGAAGCGTAGGGTACACCATCCAAATAGTCTGGGGAAGGGGCCGCTGGGGAAAAGAGACCTTCACCAACGTAAGGGCAACGTGAGGGTTGCAGCAAGACGAGGGGCAAGCTGGAAAGCGGAGGGAATATAAAGCGATAGTTCAGCTACAAATAGGGGTGGCAGAGACGGATGGAGGGAAATGTCCGACGAAGAAAAAACGACAACGAAAGAACCTGCAATCGATGAAAAATAGGCGGCGATAAAAAAAGGGGTGGTTAAAACTGTTTGGATGCTTGATCAAGAAGGATGCCGCAGGTCGAGCGAGAGATGGGCCGATTACACGCAAGAAATGAAGGAGTGGGCTCGCTGAGACCGGCGGCCTAAAACTTAAGGAAGGGGCGCTTTTATTGATCTGGTGGATCGCGAACGAAGACACGGGAGGAACGAGAGGAGGATAAGCCGTAGGAAAAGCAAAAAAGGCAAGTAGCGTCCAACAGCGTATATAAATCTTTGTTTTCATGGCAGAACAACAACCTAACCGGAATGAAAAACGGTTCAAATACGACAGAGAAAGAAAAAAAAGAGTCTGGAAAGAAAAAGACAAGGGAAGGCTAGGAAGTCTCCAGTCAGGTAGATGAAAGGCACAACTTAGGGGGCAGAGGTAAACAAAAAAAAACTATGTTGATAGTTCAAGGGAAATAACAATAAGCTGGGTTCTACAAAAAAACGCAGGGCTCACGACAGGTCGCTCATCGGGGGGAAGGAAAAGAAAGACTCGACGATGGCAAAAAAGAGGAAGAAATAGTGGTTGCCCACAGAAGGGAGCAAACGGGAAGGTCTCTACATACGGGGAAATACCTCTTATAAAGGAGAGCGTGACAAATCCTGGAAAAGAACCGCGCCGGAACAAGAAGGAAGCTGCTAAGAGAAGACGTCTCACGGAAGTAGAACCAGAGACTCACACCCGAATCCATCCAGAGGAAAGAATACGCCTTCGAACCCCGAACGAAAACTGAGACGTCATGTGGGCGTGAACTGGGCGCTTCGATAAGGGCGTGTAAGCCAAAAAAAAGATCTTTCTCCAAGGGGAACGAAAACCGTATGAAAACAAATCTCTACTCAGGGGAACATACTGAAGAAACGTTGGGGAAGCCAAAAAGGGTAGGGGGGGGGGGGGGGGGGTGGGGTGTTTGGGGGGGCGTGACATGGTGTGTGCGTGTTTGCCGGGTGGATCTGGCTGGGGGTGGGAGGGGGGTTGGGCGGGTGCGTGTTGTGTATGTACGTTCGGTCTATCACCATATCCTGCCGAGCCGAGACAAGAACCAAAGGGGGAAACCTGTTAAAACTTGGACGGTGCGCAGGATGGGTGGGAAAAGACGGGTCGCCGGGATTGAGAAAACGAAGAATCCGGGTCGTGGGAGGAAAAGGACGATCTACATGCAGGGACGCGGACGCACGGGACTCGCGGGACAACATTGGGGGGGAAGAATCGGCACGGAGAGAATAGAGAGGCGGGGCAACGAGAAAATGATGGACCAAGAGGCACAGGGGGGAAAAAAGAAAAAAGTTACGAGGCACAATTACCCGGGCTGAACGAGACGATGAACGGGATCCACGACTACTAGGCAGAGTGCGTCTAAACGAAACGTGACCAGTCTCGAGCCGCTGGGGCCTGGAAATCCGAAAGACATTGAATAGACGAAAAGACGTAGGGGGGGGCAAAAAAAAGGGAAACAAGAAAGATAAAAGAAAAAAGAACAGATTTCCCGGAAAACCTACCGGCATTCGGTCATAGCAAAAAACTCCTTCGCCAGGGAGAAAGCCGGAGTCCAACACGGAGAGGAAAGAGCCTGAAAAAAAAGAACCATGGTCTGAAAAGATACCTAACTCGAAAAAGTCCCGAGACCTAAGAGGATCGGACGGAAATCAAGGAAGGAGACGTCACCGGACAAACGGAACGGGGCGAGCTAATCCATAGCCGAAAAATACTACTCCTCCGATAAAACGGATGGAGTGGCCAATAAAATGACGCCCGACCAGTCAGGAAGAGACGAGAGCCGCAGTCCGTACACGAGCGCTATAAAGCAACCGCACGCACCAAAAAAAAGTTAAAGGAAAAGAAAGCGCGAGCAGGGGGCGTGTGAGCCGCACTGAGTTAAGGCGGGGAATCGCCACCAAATGCAAGGCAGGCAAAGGAAGAAAGAGGCGAAAAGACGGAAATGGTCGTGAACAAAAACTGTACAAAAATCTCCAAAACCACGAAACAAAAAAAAAACACAGCACTAGGGCGCCGCTCGCCGCTCAACATCGGTCAAAGGAGGAAGGATAAACCTAGACAAAATGAGTAGAGATAACTTCGACCAAGGACTCGAAAGACCTCGCCGCTGCGGAAAAGACGCCCGGTAAGGGAGATCCCGTCTCGATGTAATGGGGCCGTGGCGGGGGCAAGGGGCAGCAGATGGGACTATTATTGATTCTTATTTGCCGAGGTTGGGGTCGGAAAGGAAGAAAGGAATTTTGGATAAAAAAGGAGCGATAACAAGGTCGCCGGGGACGCGATGTAGAATCATCGAGAAGGATATCAGAGG
>Ga0179591_1373710_pt1 | contig 16161 bp, 11 predicted proteins | sample CZOMad2_1_08_16f_FD_182891 | JGI IMG/M metagenome (GOLD analysis project Ga0179591, IMG submission 182891) | Vadose zone soil fungal communities from Angelo Coast Range Reserve, California, USA - CZOMad2_1_08_16fungal (PacBio error correction) | ecosystem: Environmental > Terrestrial > Soil >...
GATCTCCCCCAATTTCCCTAAACTTAATCTTCGGGAATCCATGGCCCTTAAGTGTCCAAGTCTGAAAAGACACGAAACAGCTTTCTTCGTATTATAGTTTTCCCTTATTAGTCACGGCTAGACTGAGACAGAGAGATAAAGGGTTTCCGGAGTTCAGTAGTCCGTTAGGTGAGAAGGAGCGTAAGAGAGATTTCCGACTTGAACGGGCGTGGTTTTTTAGTCATAATTCCGGATACGGATCCCAGGGGGGGACGGCATTCAACGTAGCTATGTATTTTGAGGGCCTTAGGTTTTGGGGTTCATAGGAGGGCGTGAACATCTGCTGTGCGGTCTTTCGCCAATCGAGAGGAGAGCAAACAGGGACAGGGATGAAAGAAGGAGGGAAGATCTCATTTTTTCTCTTCCCTTACAGGCTCTCCCTTTCTTCCAGAGGGACGGGGGAAGAGGAGGTGAATCAAGCTTCTCAAGGAGAGAGGCTGTTGTCTCTTACCTTCTCGCTTGGAACATAAACATGGGCGAACTAAAGTCATTGATACCTGTCTAGCTTAATGTCCGATTCCAGAGGAAGGGGGGGGAGCACAAGAGACTCAAGGAGGGGGAGGAGTCGTCTTAACTCCAATTATCTTTACACCTAAATTTCACATTAGGAAGAAAATGGAGGTCGCCGAATAGCGAGAACCTTCCTCGGGCTTGCACCGAACGGAAAAGGTTTTAGAAATTTGGGCTGGAGGAAAGATATCAGAGATAAGGGGGAAGGGGGGAAAATTTGTTTCACAGATTCGTTTTCTGTAAGAAAAGAATCTCCAAGTCATTGCGATCTCTATCGAGAAAGGCCTTTGGAGGGCTCGACTGATACCAGTAATACGGGGTGCATTCTCACTCGGAAGAAGAAGATCGGTGGCAGGAGTTGCTCTGGTTAGTCTGGGTGGAAAATTTAAAATGGTTCTAAATATGCTAGACGAATGTTGGATAACGCAATAGGACAGAAAACGCTACAGAGGGTTGGAAAAAGAAAAATCAGACTCTCCTAGGAACATTCCTCAGGTTTCTATTGGACGATAAGACCTTAGCATAGAGGGGTCTAGAGCAAAGGAGAATAGGGAGGAGAAGATCTCTTGAGTCTTTCATTCATTTGAGGGGGGGTCCGGAGAAAACGCCGTACGAAACTCTGCGCTTTTATTGGGTGGTGATGTGCTGTTTCGCTAACTAAAGAGGGAAAGTTACGAAAAACGTGCGTCTAACAAGCCTACTCAAAGAAGGAGGGGGCTGACGAAAGAAGTAGCGCTGGGCCAAACTCCTCGACGGGCCCACAGAATCTAAAGAATCCCTTCTGTGGGCTTGGCATTGATCGAGCTCGAAAAGGGGTCAGGCTCTTCTGAAGAGGTAACTTCCTTGGGAAGGGAGGTCAATCGATTCGGGAAGGTTTCTGTTTAAGTTGGCTAACTTTTCCAGACGATAAGGAAAAGCAACCTCCGACACCAGCTACCAAGGAGCCTAAACGTCTCCCTATAGCAGCTGACATGTTTGGAGGGGGACAAGCCGACTATTTGGTCCTTCCTTGGAGGGGGTGGTTCGTAAGGAGGTTCTCAGACTTCAGGGGGGAGAGGGGGGAGGGAGGAGAGCACGGGGGGGAGATTGATACTTGGCTCTACAATTGAGGGTCGGCAAGGAAGTTGTGAAAACTAATGGAGGATCAGACCGAGGCCTAAGTCCTGGGTGGAGTAGGGGAGGGAGACCTATTTAGTAGGAAATTGAAGGGAAGATTAAAACTTACTTCATCTTCGAGGGGAGGAAAGTAACTAAAAGGTGAAGGAGGGGAATAGAAGCAAGGACTTCAACTCTTTTATCTACCGTCTTTTGGTAAGAGAAGTATCTTTAATTAAAAAATTTAAGAGGGGAATCAGACAGAATAAATCAAAAACCAAAAAAGGGAGAGAAGCACACAAACACGGAGTTGAAAAAGAGTATACAAGAGAGGGGAAGGGGTACGGGAGAGAGAGATTGTGACATTCCAGAGTCCCAGAGAAAGCGAAGGACGGTAGTAAACATAGGGGGAGCAGAAGGCCATCCCAATAAAATGGAGTTAGAGGGAGACAAAAACGCGTCACCTTACCGAGTTCGGGCCGTAAATGAGTAAAATAGCACCGATTGTAGAGGGAAGGGATTAGCCGGCCCAGAAGGATTGGAAGGGGGGGATGGGTCGGGGGGGGAAAATTATAAGTCCACTAAGTTCATATTAAAATCAGCGGATCCCAATGAAGAGAACTCAGAAAAGAAGGCTCGACGGGAAAAGGACAGGTCTTTATAGAGGAAGAAAAAGAGTACAACGGTCCGATGGCTTGTGAGAGAGAGCGTCGGCTTTCAGTCTCTTTATGGGAGATGGTGTTAGGTCGGTGAGAGTAGATGAGAAGAAATCGTCGGGTAGCTGAGAATTCGTATGAAGAGGTGGATTCGGTCTAAAACGCGTCCCGTGGAAATAAAAGAAGAAAACTGGAAGGATTACAATATATTGGTATTAACATGAGGGGAACCGGGAGAAGAAGTGGTGGTCATTTTTATATCCATATTAAGGGGGGGTCTCAGGAGCGGGATCTTGGAAGAGGACCATTAGGGTGGAGACGACCGGAAAGGGGTTACTGGTTATTTTGGGAAAAGTGGCCGAGGATGGTGCCTCACCAGGAGATGACGAGGGAGTTAGACGCGATGAGTCTTTATTTGAATGAGTAAAATTTGATTGATAGGACGAGTAGAAGGCTGATGAGTTGAGTCCCAAAAGGCGCGCATCGGCGTTTGTCTGGGGGGGCATGGGGCAAAAAATAAAAAAATACAAAATACAGAGAGACCTGCACGCTGCAACGACTTCCGTCTCTGAATCCTTCTTTGGGCGGCAAAACTATGCGCTCTCCTCTTCGGGATGTCCTAAAAAAGAGGACGCGCGACAACCGGTCACCGCAGAGGAGAGGAGTGACGGGAGGATCTGTGGGAGGGGAGGAGTCTTATTGAAGTCTGTGAGAGGAGTTTGACAAGTGAGGGAGATAGGATTGGAGAAGAAAGACGAGGGGGGAAAAAAAAATTAACGGGGGTACGAGAATAGGCGAAATGCGCTCCTAAAGGTAGTAGGGAGGAGTGTCGGGGTCATCATGCTGGCAGTACTTCAAGGGGCGCGGAAGGAAGGGGCAAGATTCGTCAGATACGGGAGGGGATATATATTAGTAGAGAAGAACGTATTGGGATTTTGTATCTATCACTCATTGCCGCTCTGACCAAGTTGGGGTGTGAAAGGAAACGGAGTCGAGGAAGGTGAAGGAGGACTAAAGAGGAATTTGTCGGGGTTCGTTTCAGATATGCTGGAGAGGATGAGTAGGGGAGGGCGTCGAGAAACATGCAGTCTGTGTCGGGGGCCAAGATGATTGAGTAGCCCGCGATGATTGAAGTGGGGAAGGGGGCAGGACATGAAATTTGCCGGGATAAGCAATCCCTGGGGGATCGGGACAAAAAGAGTGGGGAGAAGGGGAGAAGGAAAAAGACGGACCCTGCGAAGAGTAATAATACCGGGATGAGAGCAGTGTATCGGAATAAGAGTGGGGGAAGTTAGTCGGAGGGGTTGACTTGCCCGATTGGGTGTAGAATTCCTGCCGGTGTGCATTGTAGGTAGCAGTGTGCTTGAGAGTGAAGGACCCTCAGCCTATGTCATTAATTAAGACCGGAGAAAGCCCGCCCTGCAATCAACACAACCGTGGCAAGTCTAGAGAGAAAAAGGAAAAAGCTTTGGGGGGTCCTATACTTCCAAACTTACTTTGGGATCTACCTTGGTCTCAAGGAGGAAGGGAACTTTCTCCGGTCTACGCCCGGTTCAAAAGCTGTTCAAAGCTCAAGAGGGAAACGCCGGGAAAGACTACTGGGGGCGTCCGACTGAGGAATTTATTCCTCCTTTTTATTCGCCACTCCTTCTGGGGATACTCGAGCCGTCTAAACTCTGACAAAGCGCGGCTTGGTCATTGTGCCCCACAAGGAAACGGGACCGCCTCTCCTCGAGGTGGTTTTACATGTGGTAAAAGGCGCATGAGGGATCGCGGAGGCCCCTTTCCCTCTCAAAGAGCGTAAAAGGGAAGAGGGCGATGGCAAAAATAATTCCAAAAACGTATCAATGTAAGGCAATCCTGACCTCTGAAAACCGTCTTGAAGGGAAAGAAAACACCGCTGGCTGAAAAAATAGCCATCTATGACCAACTCATCCCCAATTGAAAAGGAGTTTGTGGAAGTTCGGATCGGGATCGAGATGTAGATCTGGGAATTCAGGGAGATTTACTAAAGAAAAATGATACATGAAAAGGGGGCCAAAGTGTAGTGATGTCGTCTGGGGTACACGGTAGAAAGAATATAGACGCCTCCCTCATCACGGCTAAGGTTGAGGGGGAGGGCTCAAGAGCTTAAGTGGATGAGAGATTGGGGATAGGAGTATGGATCTTGTTTTCCATTCATACGAGCTTGTGGGAAAGGTCCAGGTCCTCCGCGAGCTCCAAGATGATCGTGTGACAGCGCTTCTGAAAAGGTGGGAGCGGGTGGAAGTCGTGGTTAAGCTCTCCTTTACTGATCGATGCAAGAACAGCGCAAAGAAACACTGTAGGGGGACGATTTCAACAGGGGCTGCTAAGGACCAAGCCAGGAACGGCGAAACCCCTTGATGCATCTTCTACGCGAGAGTGGAAGTAGACAGGGAAAGGGGCGTTGCGCAGGTGGGGGTGCAAACTGATAGATATCTCAACAACAACAGCTGTGATTATTAAAATATAGATGGTAGTCGCACCTTCACATCCGAGCGAAGGACGGTGCTAAACAAATAGGCCTCAAGAAGAGGGAACTGTAAAAGGGCCGGGCATTGGCGGAGTTTCTCACTTAAGTTTGTCTCAGTACCGCATTTATTGTGAGACAAGGAGTGCTCGATCAAGGGGTGAGTTGAGCACCCCTCTACCAAGGCCAGAGCATCTTAGCTTACCATCATGTCATCACCCATAGGGTCGTGTTCCCAAGGGGGAAAAGGATCGCAGTACTTCGTGAAAACTCCTTAGATCGCCGCTACAAAGAGGCTGCATGTTCAGCAAGGTGTCCTCGATAAACGTAGGAAAAAGTGACGAGGGGGAGGTCTGTCCCAATACGTAATTACTGCATTCCGACCTTCTCAAGGCCTAGCCGGTGAACTTTGGATCAGGGTTTCTTAATGCTTGTCTTTAATAACCAAGATGCAACGTCAAGTAAAGAAGAGAAGGGGAATACGACGAGTCGAAGCATTTTACACAGAGTCCTCCGTCCAATTTAGATTGGGGACGGGATGCCTGGCTGTACCCACTTGAGAAATTAGCAAGGGGAGGTCAGTAAATTTGAGGATTTTGTTTTAAGGCGTCTCAGTCTGCAGCGTCGCTTGGGGGGATGCGTTCCGGAAAGTACAAAGAATTCAGGAGGAACTTTGCCACCTAAAGACAGCTCAAATCCCAGAGCTGCCTGTCCGGACTTAGGTAAAACGCCAGCACAGTCCGGATATGAGGTCTGAGCGGAAACATTCGGTTACCTCTAGAACGTGGAGGGTCGGGAAGAAGGGGGGAAATAAAGTTTCCTCCTGAGTAAATTTGTGACTGCATCGAAGTCGGGATTCAGGGGGCGAAAGAATGAAAGAGGACAGATTCTGTCTCATCTTCTCACGTTGTCGTGTTTTTGGTCTAGAGAGACTCAAAAGAAATTGCCGCTTTAATTGCCGGAATGAGTCGATAAATCGCTATGCATTAGGGGGAGAGCAGGAAGTGGTTCGATGAGTTAGCCTTCATCGTCTTTGAGGGCTCATACCGTCCCGAGAATAAAAGAAAAATGTTAAGTGGAGATCTCATAAAATGGGAAATCAAGGCATTACTTTTCACGCCCGTTAAAACGGCCTCCGTAAAAAAGACTTAGAAGGCTGGGGCTGCAAGGAAGGTTCGAGCGGTCGCGCGTGGCGGCTAACTCGCTCGACAACCATATAGGATAGGGGGAGCAAGTCCAGTAGTGCGACCTTGGCGCGGAGCTCCTTGGCACAGTCTCCTCTTGAGTAGGTAAAAAGGGCTCGAAGCGCGCTCGCGTGCTACCGTGTTGAGGGTATGCATGGAGGGCTGCTCCCTCCCTACTAAAAGAGAAAGAAGGTCGGACTTTGGAGGGGGAGAGGAAAACTAATCCGGAACGATTAGCTAGGTGGGTCTCGGAGGATAAACAGGGCCGTCCTTGTGTTTATCGCTTATTAGGGGGGGGGTCTGGCAATACGGGCCCAAAGCACACAAAGGGAAAGAGAAAGCCCAAGGGGGGAGGAAAGAAAAAAACACAACCCCACCAGAGAAAGAGAAAAGGGGGGGGGGGGGGGGGGGGGGGGGGGGGGGGGGGGGGGGGGGGGGGGTCTCAAATCGCTTCGAAGATCGAAGCGAGAGGTGAGCTAATCATAGGAGCTTCCAAATGGAGAAGGGGGGGGTTTGACTACTCTGAGGGCGAGATTGAAAGAAAAGAATAATATTCTGTCATTAATGCTAGGTTGTCGGATTTGCTCGGTTCTGGGGGAGGATGGGGGAATCTGGAAGAAAGGGGTGTCTCAGAGAATCGGCAACGACTTCTGGGAAGTCAACTAACCTCGCCAGCCCTCATACATAAGAACCTTCGAGCCCTAAAGGGGGAACGGAGGAAGGAGAGAAGATTCAAGGATTTCTCTTATTGCATTGGAAAGGTCCCGACCTTATCTGCTGGTTGAGAGAGGGATGAAAAATCACAGGGGAGATCGAGACTCCGCTCGTGAATTTTATGGTAAGATATCCAGCATTAACAACCTGACGCGCTTGTCTTGTTGGGGGGGTTAGGAAGGTGGGGGGGGCACACGGAGTGTGCCGATCAGCAAGAAGGTTCAAAGATTCGACCAAACACCGCAAACGCTCGCACTATCTCTGCGTTTGGGGTACCGGAAAAACAGAAGAGACAGGAACGCAAAAGAAAAAAAAAGGATCATAATCCTATGGAGGTTACGAAATTAAGGGCTCTCAGGGGGGGAAGGGGGGTGGTGGGAGAGAGGCATGAAATAGGGTAGAAAAAGTACAATGAAACCACGTTCTTTGCTTAGTCGTCTTAATGGTGAGAGGGGGGGTCGTGTTGGAGGGGAGAAGGGTGAGACTATGTTTGTCTACAGCATGCCAACGGGAAACCCGGGGTGCCGCCATAACCTAAGTGTTGCCTTAACTTGCGCAGAGGGAACTTTAGAGAAGTAAGACAGGGGAGGTCAAGTAGGGGGGAAAAAGCGGGCAAGGCCATCCAAAAGACTTCTTTTGACGGCTTCCTCTCTTTCAAAGGGGGGACACGGGGAGTAGTCATGAACGGGGGTTACTTACCGTTCGAGTCACGGGGTAGATGAGACTTTTGGACGGTTGCATTTTGATAATTTCCCGTGTTGGAGGGAGGGGGGAGAAGAAAGAACCTTATTCAGGGGGAAGGGAATTTCGGTTCTTCACGGAGTATGCCAGAAGAAAGAATTATAAGGCAGCCTTTCTTATGGTGGAGAGATATATGTCAAGAAAGGAGGCTTTGGAAGGGTTATCGAATCCGTCGCGAACGGATTGGTTCTGGGGGAAAGTAAAATTTGTGCGTCTGGAACTGTCTGTGGAGATTATGAGCTTTTGCTGCAGAGCAGTTTCCGTAACTGGATATCAAAACAAAAGAGGCTGGGAGTAGGAGAGGAGAGAGGGATGGGGCCCTTTGGCGCTCTTATGTAATACTGCAGCTGTACCGAATCTCTCGAGAATGGGGCATTCCAATCACCCCTATCTTCCACGTAGGGGATAAAAGATGAGAAGAAGGGCACTCAAAGGAAAGAAACAAAAAAAACCATCTTTGTTAGTGTAATCTTCGTAAACAACTGAAAAGGGGGAATGGTCCATTTTCAGAAAGACTCATGTCTTACGTTTACCCTATTCTAAAGGACTCTAAAAAGACCTTAACATGGGGGGTGGGTCGGATCGAATGTCTAAACCGCCTGGGGGGAAGAATCCTACCTTTCTCTCTAAACTAAATCCCCAATTCCAGAAAACGGGGGCTGGAACCAATTTAAGGGTCCAACACTTTGGGAAAGGGGAGAATCAATCGTAAGTCGCTGAAAACACCTCTTTCAAACAAGACTGCTAAGTTGTCGAAACTTGTGCAAATCAAGCATGCTTTGCTGATATCAGGTGGGGCTCCGTCAAGAGGGGGCTGCAGATGTGGGTTCTGATCGTAGAGTCAGAAAAAAACACAGGTTGGCTTCTTCGACGCCCATGTGGCCCTGGGCCTTTCCCTCATCCCCTTTAGGGCTAAGGGCAAGGGTGAAGGAAAAGTCATAAAGGTTGTCTACATTTTTTCATTTTATACAATCCGAAGTTCAGATGGTACGAACTCTATAGAGCGAGAGGAAATTCCTTAATTAACTAAATAGGTGTTTTTCGGTGCAGGGCCAGGTCTGCGTTGTCAGTTCGCAGTTTGTGCCTGAAAACTAATGAGAGAGATAGCTGAGATCAGGAGAGGGCGGGGGGGGTCGTGGCTTTTGCCCTTTCCAAAAAGGATCTTAAAACGCAGTCATTCTGCAGTGGCAAAAAATAACAAGAAAGTAGTCTCTGAAAGGGGGTCCAACTTACACTTCGGGGTATGGAGGGCAAGAGAGAGAAGGCTAAGCGCCTCATTGGCGGGGTTCAGATTCAGCGATCGCGGGAAGTCTTTATAGCTAATCCCCCTCCCGCTCGCTGATGTCCGTATCATGCGGGCTTTCAGGCTTGGTTTAAAGTGTGCCGTAATGTTTGAGGAGGTGGGGAGAGGAATTTCTCGTTCGGTAACCAATTGTTGGGGCTAGGCTTATATAACCAATAAAGAGAAGTCCCAGTAGGAAAGGCAGTGATTGTCCTACATCGGTCAATGGGAGACCTTACCTGGGGTCTTCCTTCTTGAACTGGGGGAGCCGAAAGAGTAACTGAGAAAGCATTGAACTGACTTAGAACGTTTGCTCCAGCGGTGCCAAAGAGAGATTGGGAGGGTTAGTATAGAAATGAGGAAAGTGGAGGAGTCAAGGCGGTCAAAGACGAAGGTGGAATCCAGGAAAACATTTTTTACCATGACAACGGTTCGAGTCGGGGGGGGGGACCTGATTAATTCTCAAACGGGTACGGGGGAGTTTCAAGCAACGATACTTGTAAATTCTGTATGAGGGGGGGGGGGGTCACTGCGCAGTCCTTTAGACGGGAAAATGTGCAGGGGCGAATATAACGACCGATAGTGAGAGCTTACCGGGTCATCTTGGGTACATACGGTCGGCTACAGAAAGAGGGGGGGGGACGCCAATAGAAAGGTACAGAGACTTCCTTCTTAGTATTCAAGATCTGTGTCTCTGGCTCATTCCTCACTAGGTTCAAACCTCGGGCGAAAATCTTGACTCAAACTTCCCTCAGAACGGCGCGGACTGGAAAGGTGGGAATAGGGAAAAGTGAACTTCTCTTTTTTGACACGCGTCCCAGTGGGAGGAGCAATGAACTTCAGGTTTTTGGTTTAAGACGAGGAGACCTTTGGATGCAAGAGGGGAGCCAACGCCCCGCCCGTTAGTCCTTCTAGAAAAGTTGTCAGGCTCAAAACTTACTCTCAAACTTCGGTAATTACGTCGCCTGTCCCTTCGCCCGTTTAATGAGCCTTCGCTCATCAGAAAGAAAAGAACAGAGAAATTCTCCTAGACGACTCTGCGTTCAATCTGTCGCCGATAGGGGGATATAAAGAAGGGGAGATAATACCGTTACCAGGAGGGAAAAGTGTATTCGAATGTTCGAGGGAGCTCACCTTCTAAGTCGGGGGGGAGGGCAACTGGACGAAACATAAAATTTATAAAGAAATACTCTGGGGTCGGCTTTGGATGAGGTGCCAGAATGATCTTTACTCCTTCCTAGCTGTCAAAACGGGGATGGGGTGGGGGGGAGAAAAATTAGGGCTCTTATCCTTCGGAGGAAAAGGGCACGAGTCTAAGGATAAAGATACCTTATTGAAAGTCCGGGGACGATTTTAACACCAGAAGATACCCCTGGAAATTCCAGAGAAGGGAGTGAAAAGGCGGTTCTTGAGTACATTCACAGGGGGGCTGCGGAGAGAATTATCTCGAGGACCCACTCAAGTATCCCCATGGGAAAGGAAGTAGAGGGGGGTGGGGGAATATTTGATCAGGCCTTGTGGAGGATCAGGGAGCGGGTGTCATCGTAAAACAGGGGGGGTGGAAAGAGAAAAGGGGGAAAGAGAGGTCTCTATTGGAGTGACTTTCTTCAAGGCATGAGGATAGAAAAACGCAGCGGGCTCGCTAACGTTCAACTCCGTTTCCAGGGAGGGTATTCAATTGGCTGGCAGAACGGGTTTTGAGACTTGAGTTTTCCCGACCTTAATGCGAGATGGAAGACGCTGGCATTACCTCTCATCGCCAGGGGAGATTGAGACTGGGGGTGAGAGACGCGGATATTATGATTTTTGAGCTTGGGTCCTAGTTTACTGAAAGACAATCATCAAGGAATACAAACTCCAAAATAACCGGGGTTGGAGAAGGGGTTTCTGACGATGAAACTCAATGGAGTAAATGGGCAGTCATATCAGACTTTAATTAGTCGTGTACAATAGTAGGAGAGAAGGAAAAAGAAACAAAAATGGGAGAAATGAAAAAAATAATTATAAGAGAAGAGAGGAGACGAGGACAATGACAGGAGAGAAAAGAGGTAAGATAAGATTTCATTGCATTTGAGAATACTCAAGGAGGGGGATGAGGAGGAGAGGAGAGGGAAAGAGGATAAGTTATGCCCCAGAAATCTCAGGGGCGAAAGTGCTATGAGTTTCTCACTCAGCTCGGGAACTTGGGGGCGAGGAAGGGAAGGGGGGATTTCTTGCGAATTGAGGGGGTAAACGAAAAGTGAAGAACATGTTATTTTTCCTGGTTGGTGGGGGGGGTTCTGAGAAGGGGAGTGCTGTAAGGTAGAAGGGAGGTTTACCCAGGATCAAATACGGGAGAAAGCTCTTCTCTTTACCCCTCTCATCATCTCTGCGAGAGAGTCGGAGACGGAAAAGAGGAAGGTCCCAGAGAGAGACTTCCATGAATTAGGAAGAACCGCCGTGCATGACTACAAAAATCTGCAGGACACTTCATCTATCGAGCAGGTACAAGTAGTTGAGAGAACTGTAATTCGTACGCTAGATTTTGTCACATCACCTTCACAATAAAGGAATTTAAACAAGGGGGTTTTGATGCAATTGGCTTTGGGCTGCTGACAGACTTCTAAGTCCTACAATAGAAATTATGCGAAAGTAGGAGCCGTGGTTACCAATTGGAGTTATACTTTTTTAGGGATCGTCGAACATCCTAAAACGGAAAGACCTGACATACCCTCCTGCGATTGGGGCCGAAAGTGAGAGAATTGGGGGAAAAGGGGGGGGGGGGGGTTTAAGAAAAGCGGTCAAGCAAGGCAAAATGAAGGATTGGATCATCAGGACGGGGTTCATCTCAGGAGCTCCTTCAGGACCTCGAGGTTCCCCCACTGGATCAACGGGAGTCTCTGGAATGCTTCAATCAATCTTACGTTTTCATATGCCAGCCGGTGCCCTCTGAAAAAAAGAATTTAGGGGATGGAGAGTGTTTACTCTAGGATCTTAGGATGGGTGGTGTCGGGATGGAATTCGAACAGGAAGAAGAAAGATTTTTAGGCTTACGGGCAAACAAAATTGTCTGTAGACTGGAGTGAGGGGCAGAAAAGAGGCAGGCAGTGCGAAGAGTTCCGGGCGTTCAGAAGGGTAGAGCGGGAGAACTTTTGGAATTTGTTGGGGGGTAGATGAAAGAAAAGGAAGCTAGAAAAGAGAAATGGAAAGTGAAAATAAAATTCAGAATGCTTCTAAGTAGGTTCAGGGGTCTCCGTCCATTTTTCGGCATGAGAGGAAGGAGTAATGGGGTTAGTTTTCTGGGTCCGAACCACGTATTCATCTCAAGCCTTGAAGGGGGACTCACGAAAAATGTGGAGGGCCGGCATGCAAAAATCTCAGTAACTTTGGGGAAGAGTGCATTCACACTGGAAGATCGAAAATGGAGGAGGAAGAATTGACTTGGGGCAATCTGGGGAAAAACTCTCTCGGGGCTACTTCCTTGGAGAGAAATCTTCTGCCAATCGGGGATCAGAGATATGCATTTCTAAAAGAAATTCACAATGGGGAAGGGGTGATCTTGGCGCCGCCGGTGGACATGGTCTCCTCCATAAGGGTTACCCTGGAGTAATCGTCGCACTTTGGCTACAACTGGGGATCACGGGAATATTTGAGGTCGTCATCATTTCTGGAGACACCCCCAGAGCCCTCCGAGGCGCCGCATCTCGTAAGGAGATTCAAAAGAAAGAAGAACATCAAGTGATAATGTGGTTCTCGTCTAAAGGACTCATGCCGGGTCGGTCCATTGGGGCTACTTTAATGGGGGAGGGGGGAGTGGGATCAACTATGAAATCCCTGAATTCAACTCCGCATTCTGCTGATCTCATATGGAGAGAGATCAAAAGATTGTGTATCTAAATCGCTGGTCCTGGACGTCAACGCGAACGTTTCATTTGGTCTTATGAAGTTCGGAGGAACGAAAAAAGACGAAGAGTACGGGCGGATTTTGGGGGGGGGCAGGATCGTGTCGTAGACGTCGGTACAAAAAAAAAAAAAAAGGGGTTTTGTTATCTCCTGGCTTTGTAGGTAAAAGGGTTTGGATCTATTATCAAAGAAACGGAAGTCTGTGGCACTCGATCGATCGAAAAGGAGAAAAAGCTTTCCGTAAAACAGCTGGTTGGGCACCAATGAGCCATGTCAGAAAGGAGCCGTAGTGTTGAGGGGAAGGTTAAGAGCCTTATAAGTTGGGCTGAGAGAGGATATTTGAAAGCCGATCCAAGTCCGTCTGGCTACTGGGGTCAACGGGGGTAGGGGACCAGGCGAGGTCGGGGGAAGTTGAAATAAAATCGATAAGCACTAAGCGGAGCTCGGGGTATTTTTTATGGAGAGGACTGGTGGGGGGGTCACCTCGACGTTCCGACAATATTCTCGGTTCTAAATTCGGGGCAAAACATAGAAAAGCGGAGGAGAGATGAGAACCTCTCTACGCTCTATGGGTGGTGCCAACCCCTATCCCACCGAACTTAATGAAAAACGTCCTCGTTTACATTGAGATTTTGGCAATAAAGAGGAGCATCGACGGGGTTGTTCAGATCTTCTTTTCATCCTTACAAGCCCAGGAAAAACCAGGGGGGGTGACCGCAACGGGGGGATTCTTTTTTAAAAATGGGATTTGTTCATTTTGAGGAAGGTGAAGAGGAAGGGGTTCCTCGAAGGCGATCCAACTGCGAACAAAAGCCATGACTCGAAAACTCAAATCAGGGGTTGGAGAGGAAGTGAGGCGCAAACAGATAGACGGAAGGGAATGGCAGTAAAAAGAAGCATGAAGGAGAGCAGGGTGGGGAAAGGCAAGAAGGGCCCGCCCTGCTTGGGGTGAAAGCGTGGTTTTGGTTCTTCAATGGCATAAAGGATGCGCTTCCATGAAGCTTAAAGTTAAACGGAGCGAGAATTGGGATTTGGTAGAGAGAGGAAAGGGTAAGCGGAGAAGGTACCGGCGGAAACATTGTGGTGGGTGTTGCGGGAGCACCTGATCATGTGGGAGGTGTCAGAGTAAGGATTCCGACTTTAAGGAAATCCGTCCGAATTTAAGGTGTAATGGCAGCTTCGTCAGGGTTCAAGAGAACAGAAGAGAGGGGGAATTAGGGAAGCGACAGTTCTCGAGGATTTATCGACCTTAGGGGGGGTCGGGGTCCGTGCTCGATTCGTCTTTACACTTCCGGGGGGCAGCCGAACTTGGAGGCACCAACAACAATTTTAAAAGAGAAATATTCAAAGGCAGCAAGGAGTGAATTATTAGGAAGCTTTACCTAAATCAAGCCTGTTCATGGGAAAAGATCCGGGAACTCCCGGAGCTGACGTATCGAGTCCGGGGACTGAGGGGAGAAAAAACTCGGCGCCATCGCTGTGAGGATTCGATCGCCACTAAAACCCTGAAGAAAAAAAATAGGGCCTGTCGAAATGATTTTAGGGTAACGACTGATGGGCTCCAAGGTCGCAGCTCTCCATAAACCGAAAGGGTGGTGGGCTGAAATCGTCACCATTAAACAACGACGGCCTTACATTTCAGAGAGAGGAGTCTAGCATTCCCAAGCAGGATCCAAACTGGGGTCGTAACTGCAAAAAAGGACCACCTGGGGATCAGGCGAAATAAGTAGAAGAAGAGAGGGTGTACAAAAGAAGGAGGAAGACAATCGGGACCGGGATTGCAGTAAGACTTCAATCAAATCAATTTACTTCTAGGCAAGGGGATCGGGGGGGGGGAGGAAGGAAATGTTAAGCCACAGGGGAGGGGTGTCTCGCGATTCTTCTGGGAAAGTTGGGAGGAGGGAGCAACAAGGCCGGGGTAAACTGGAAGACACTGCAGAGAATCCCACGTGAAAACACTATCAGTATTTTTAAGAAATAGGCAAAGAATGTTCTTTTCATATTGCTCATCTTGCAGATGATCTAAAGCTCGGCCGAAAGATAGGCAAAGGGGAGGCCAGCCTTTGATCATATACAGCTGTTGGGTACCTTTCGGTTGGGAGAGGACGAGGGGTGTGAAGGGCAAAATAGGAGAAAAAACGTACTTCAGGGTGCTCGCTCTCAGGGGGGGGGGGTCTAGGGTGGAAAGAGAATGCAAATTTTTAAGACCGACCTAGATCATAGGAATTTAACAAGAAGAGAGGAACAGTCAACAATAAAAGTAAACTGCTGTCTTTTGTCAAAAAAAACAGTTGATTTTACTGATAATTGCAAGATGGAAAAGAGTTCAAGGAAGAGGGGGGCGTATCGCGCGTGAGTGGCGGCGTGGCCTATTTGACAAGAGAAGCTCAATGAGTTGGAAGATTCGCAAGAAGGGGAGCCACATCTCTCGTCCAGTACCGTCTGGACAACGCTTGAACAAGCGTTGGGCGGGATGGTAGGGTGGCTGGGGAAGAACGGGCAATTTCTAGGGTTAGAGACTAGGTGGAGGGGAGGTAGAGTCCACCCTCGGGGAATATCCACTCAAGGGAAACTGCCTGATGATGGCGCCAATCTCTGTAAGAAAGGAGTGCGTCTAAGTGTGCACGGACGAGCATAAGATAAAACATGCACTCTCTGAAGGGGGGATAGAGGAAGGAGCGAACGCTATGGGATTATTCGCCTGGGATATCGGATAACAACGATTTCCTCCTTTGGGATGTGCAAGCGTATCCCTCCCGCAAAATACGGTATCAAGGTTAAAAAATTTGGGTGAAAAGGGAAACAACGGAGTAATCCGTGTCCTGATAAAGGAAACCTCTCGCGTTCGCAGGTGAAATAACAATCTGGTAGGAGAAGGGGTTTCTGTCTTATGATATACTTCTAACATAAGTCGCATGAAAAAGGAGAAAGAAAAGAGCTCGGGTTGCGGAATTTTCGTACGCCCTCGATTGATTCGCGGGGTCACTTTCCATATCCGTTGCTAAAAAGAGGTGCGGAAAAGGGAAAGGATCTTAAACCGATCAATCAAACGGGGAAAAAGTCAAACCTGGGAGGAAGGGGGGCGGGGTTGTCAGAGTTTCACTACTTAAAGGCGCCTTAAGAGAGAGGGAGACAACACCAGAAGTTCTGGAATCTTATGAAATGACCATGGAAGGGACGAAAAGATGTTATTCCATGACCCCGTTGAAAATTAATGTCGATTTTGGGGCGCCCATTTTTTCAAAGGTTGGAGGGAGAGGGATTAGGAATGTTGCTTAAATTAGCCCCCTGCAAGCAAAGGTGGACGGAAAGGGGACTCGCTAGCAACCGTGGCAGATCATCACTTTGAAATCATCTGGAGAGAACTTTTTGAGAGAAAAGATCCTGAAAAGGGCCTTGAGGTGTCTTTCGCGCTGAGGAGGCTGGCAAAGAACCCATCCCCTCTCAGTCCTCTAGACGCCGCTTCGATATAGCGGGGGTTCTCTTGTCCTGACTTCTACCAAAGAAATAAAGGAAGAAAGAAAGTTCTTAAGTCGCTTAGACCGGTATTCTGTGTTGGGTTCGGAT